>Ga0272442_10001182_pt1 | contig 40280 bp, 29 predicted proteins | sample SSMForm2O_FD_200262 | JGI IMG/M metagenome (GOLD analysis project Ga0272442, IMG submission 200262) | Marine sediment archaeal communities from Little Sippewissett salt marsh, Falmouth, MA, United States - SSM-Form-2O | ecosystem: Environmental > Aquatic > Marine > Wetlands > Sediment ... | reverse complement strand
GGGCCGCACGGCACTACATGAGGCAGTCGAGTGGGGAGGGAAAGAAGTAGCAGCTTTGCTGATCGCCGCCGGTGCGGATGTCGGCGCTGAAGACGGGGATGGCTACACACCCCTCTATCTCGCAACCGTCGACGTCGAGCCGGATGAAGATATCATCGATCTGCTGAAAAGCAAAGGTGCAACGCTAACCGCTACGATTCACCTGGCTGCGGAGACTGGAGACTTTGCAGGCGTGAAGCGCTACATCGAAGAGGGAACTGACATCAATCAGGGAGACGAGTCGGGTCAGACGCCACTACTCCTTGCGGTCTTCTGCGAGCGAGAGGAGGTCGTTGAGTTTCTTCTTGCCAACGGGGCAGACGTAAATACCAGCCGAAACGATGGCTGGACACCCCTGCACATGGCGTGTCTGATGGGTCGCAAAGATCTTGCTGAACTGCTCATCGCCAAGGGTGCGGGCGTCAACGCAAAGAGCGACGACGGACGTACTCCGACGGACTTCGCCAAGCGGTTCAATTACTCAGAGATCATCGAACTGCTCCGGAAGCACGGGGCGACGGAGTAGCCGTGCACGGCGCGGCCGTGCCACGTCGGTGCGGTAAGTTGAGACATCGGCTGGGCTAACGGAGGCCTCGCCTGTTCTTTTTACATGCGTTTGTATCGGGGTCCGCCGCCGCCTTCGGGGACGGTCCAGCGGATGTTGTCGAAGGGACATTTGCGCTGGCAGGTTTTGCAGTGCAGGCAGTTCGACGGGTTGGCGGGCTTGACCTCGTCGTGAATCGTCTCATAGACGCCGGCGGGACAGAACGTGATGCAAGGACTGTTGAAGACCGGCGTACACTTGGTCCGGCAGATCTCCGGGTCCACGATCGTCAGGTGCGACGGCTCTTCCTCGCGGTGCTCGGTGGCGGCGACCGCGGTGAAGGTGTCCTTGTCGAAATCCTGATGGGGTTTGAGCCGGTAGGAAGCCGGCCGCATCATTTCGTAGTCCGGCTCGACGTTGAACTTGGGCAGCCACCCGCCCAGCACCGACAGCGGCATGCCCTGCAGCGGACCGAACTTGCCGATGGTCTGCCGCGCGTTCCGCGCCGCCTTCATTTCCGTCGTCACGTTGCAGCCTTCGATCCGCTCGGTGTATTTGACCGCCGCCTGCGCGGGATCGCCGGCGGAATTGACAATGGCCTTGGCGGCCTGAATGCCGGAATCGATGGCGTTGTGCAGGCCCTTGATTTTGAGCATGTTCACGAACCCGGCGCTGTCGCCGAGGATCATGACGTTGCCCTTGCCGATGCTCTGGGTCTGCGGGTCGCGCGGGATGGCGTAGAAGCCTCCCTCGGGAATCATCTTGGCGCCGGCTTCCACGACGTCGCCGCCGTCGATGAACTTCTTGATCCAGGAATGCTCTTTGAGACGCACCAGGGCGTCCTGGGCGTTAAAGTTGTGATATTTCCAGTCGAGCCCCACGATCATGCCGACGGAGAGGTGGTCTTGGGCGCCGGCGTAGACGATGCCGCCGCCGAACATGCCGGGTCCCAGGACCGGCGTCCAGATGGGATAGCCCATCGCGTGGACGACGCGACCGGGAGTAAACTGGGCGTACTGCTCCGGCGAAACCTTGATCAGCTCCTTGACGCCGAGCGAGTACATCTGATGGCCCTGCCTCTGAAGGCCGGCCTTCTCGACGAAACGTTCGGTGACCAAACCGTCGCAACCCTCGGCCAGAACGATGAAGTCGGCTTCGACAACTTCGCCCTCGACGTAATTGGGCTGCTTGTTGCCCTCTTTGTCGAGGCCCTGGTCGACGAGCTTGACGCCGGTGGCCCGGTGAGTGGCCGGATCGATGACGATATCCTCGGCGGCAAAACCCGTCAGCACTTCCACGCCGCGCTCCCTGGCAATCTTGCCCATCCATTTGGTGAGCTTGCTGATCGAGACGGAATAATCGCCGTGGTGAATCATCTGGCCCCAGCCGATACCGAAGGACCTGGCCATCTTCAGCAGCCTGAAGATATTGAACGCCATCTTCTTGCCGAGCAAAAAGAGGATATCGTCCTTGTCGATGACGTTGGCCAGAACGTCCCTGGCCTCGTCGCTCTCCTGCCAGCCGGGCTGGGCGGCGTCGAGCAGGGAGTGCAGCGGCTCTTTTTCGAGCACGGCGCCGGAGAGATTATGGTTGCCCAAATCGAGGCCTTTCTCAATGACGCAGACATCGATGTTGGGTTGGAGTACCTTCAGTTGGATCGCCGCGGCCAGACCGGCCGGACCACCGCCCACGACCACTACCGATGCTTTGTTGTATTCGTTGTTCTTCGGCACTTTCTCTACCTCAACAGAAACCTGGACCAGAGAATCGCAAATACGCCGTGCTCCGAAGGCACGCGGCCGCAACAAACGCGAGCGGCTCCGCTGCGTTCGTTACACCGCGTCCAGCGCCTCGATCAATTCCGGGACGACGTCTTCGGCGGTTCCCACTATATAATAATCGCACTGTTTCAATATCGGTGCGTTGGGATCGCTGTTGATCGCGACAATCGTTTCGGTGTTCGCCACGCCGATCATGTGCTGGATGGCGCCGGAGATACCGATAGCGACATAGAGCTTCGGGCCGACCGACGTTCCCGTCTGGCCGACCTGGTGAATCCGCTCGATGAAGCCTTGCTCAACCGCCGCACGGGAGGCCCCGACCTCCACCTGCGTGTCGAGCTTGTTGCTCAAGGCGTCGGAAAGGACACCGAGCAGCCGGTCGAAGGCATCGCGGCTTTGCATGCCCTTGCCGCCGGCGACGATGGCCTCGGCGTCGAGGTTGACCTCGCCGCTGCCCATCTCGGTCTTGATGATTTCGAGACTGACATCGTCTTCGGTCAGCTCGACCTTATGCTTGACGACCTTACCCTTACGCGAGGGGTCGGCCGGGATGCGCTTCATCACACCGGGCCGGGCGGTGGCCATCTGCGACTTGGAGTTCTTCGTGCGAATGGTGGCCATGACGTTGCCGCCCAGGGCCGGACGCGTTTGAAGCAGCAGGCCGATGTCGCCCTTGCGCGAGCTGTCGCGAATGTCCAGGCCCGTGCAGTCGGCGGTCAGTCCGCAGCCGGTCTTGTAGGAGACCATCGGAGCCAGCATGCGGCCCTGCGGCGTCGCGGCGTAGAGCACGATCTGGGGCACATATTTGTCGATGGCGTCGGCGATCACCTTGCGATAGGCGGTCGGGTCGAATTCCTTGAGCAGCTTGTCCTCGATGGCGTAGACGCTGTCGGCGCCGGCGGCGATGAGCTCCTCGGCCATGTGCGCGACGTCTTCGCCGGCGATGCAGACGCCGACCTTGGTCTCCAGCGAATCGGCTAACTCGCGGGCCTTGCCGGTCAGCTCGAAGGTCGCCGGATGCACGACCCCTTCGCTGTGTTCGGCCACTACCCAGACCTCGCCCTTGAACGCCGGGTCCTTGAGCTGGAAACCGTTGAGCATGTCCTCGAGAGCCTTCTTGTGGAAGCTGCTTCCGGCCGCCTCCAGAATCCTCTCCCTGGCCGTATCGTCGATCTCCTTGACGTCCTTGATGCCCAGGTCTTTCAACGTCTGAACCAGAAGGTTGTAGTCCTCCTGCTCCTTCTTCGTCGCCTCAAACGGTCTTACCAGCAAGCTGTCGCGGCGAACGGGAAGTGCGTATTTGCCGTCCTCGGCCCCCGCCTCGGCGGCGGCGGCGTCGCCGTTGCCGCTCTTGAAGCCCTCAAGCATAATCTTGGCCAGCTCTTTGGCGTCGGCGACTTCGTGGCACTTGCGCGTGCTCTTGCCGGGCGGAAAAACGCGAATGACCGCCGTCTTGGAACCCTTGGCCCCGATGTGCGTGGCCTTGATGTCCTCGGCGCCCCACTGGATCAACTCGGTTTTCTGGGCCCAGCGGCTCCGCCCGAACGTGGCAAAGAGCGGATACTCATATTTGGCCACGGTAATGACGGCGGGCACCTTCTTGGTCGCCACCGTCTGGCTGCCGCCGCTGATGATGCGGGTAAACTCAAAACGCTTGTTCTTGTACTCGGCGTCGGTAACGTACGCGATGCAGGGCAGGTTCAGCTCCTCGGCAATCTGGCCCGGCACCTGGGCGGTGTCGCCGTCCACCGACTGCATGCCCGAGACCACGTAGTAGTCATCGCCGCACTTGAGCACTTCCTTGACGATCTTGCGAATCGCATAGGCCAGCGGATTGGCGGTCGCCCACGTGTCGGCGCCGCCCAGCGCCCGGTCCGTCAGCAACACGACCTGATCGGCCGTACGGGACAGGCTGTACCGTAACACCTCCTCCGCCATCGGCGGGCCCATCGTCAACGCCACGACGCGAGCCTTCTTGTCGCCGCTGATCTGCTTCATCAGATTCGCAAACGCCAGCGCCTGGGCGTCCAGCTCGTTGATCACGCTGGCGAGCCGCGCCCGCACCAGCGTCCCCGTTTCCGGATCGAAGGCGTTGTCTGTGATTTGCGAGACGTCAGGAACTTGCTTGACCAGAACGATGTAATCACTCATGAACTGACTTCCCCTAGAACAAAAAGACCCCCAGCATCGGGGTTTTTCGAGTGTTGGCGAGGCGTACGGCACCCGCTGCCCCTCGTGCCTACCCTTTGTTGTCGTACTGATGTAGCGTCCAAAGCTTAGTAGACCACCACTTGCCCTGCTGATAGTAAATGTCGCATATTAGGGATTCGTTACGCCCCTGTCAACGGAAATTGGCCCAAAACCCACCTGGCGTTTTGTGATGCCTGGTGCGCGGCATTCACAACAATTGGTCCCCCTCGAAATCCTCCATGGTGGCCACAGGAGCAACGCTGTAGATGGGGTGCGCGGCGAAAGCAACCGGCGACGATTCGTCAGGGCATATCCGCGCCGGGGCCGTATCTGCGGATGACGTCCTGGCGGATGTACTCCATGATGGCAGGAAAATGCACGGCCGGCTCGAGGCGCTTTCTTCGCTGCTTGGGGTCGGGGTAGACGATCCGCAGAATGCGTTTCTTCTGCAGCTCTCTCGGCTCGATCTCGACTTTCACGGAGAACCCGTGCATGCCGAGCAAATCCAGGGTGGGCACAGGGTACGCCTGCGGCACCACCCCTCGACATTCCGGCAGGAACGGAATGATCCAGGGAGTAACCCGGCCGTCGTCCAGACCGATGTCGAGATTCCGCTTCCGAATGTCCACCAGAAACAGAAGGTTTCCCTCATACCAGCGCCCCTTCGCGGATTGCGCGGCGCGCCTGGCCGTCTCCCGGGGACGCGCGTCGAGCTGCGCCACCGTGCGGGCCAGCGCCAGGGTCATCGCCTCATCGTACGAATGCCCGGTGCTCAGGAGAGCCTCGACCGCCAGGTGCGTGCCCAACAGGTTGGAGAACACGTCCTCCCACGAAAAGGCCGAAGGAAACTCCGGATACCACGGAACCGAGCTGTAGCCGAACCAGGTCAGGATCTCATGCCAGGTCAGGCCCGTGAACGCAAAGTACTGGCCCAGCTTGATGGAAACATCGCGAGTGATCAGGTCCTTCTCGATCTCTGCCAGTTCATCCCAGTTCGCCGGATACTCCAGGCGCACGAAGTAACGGGACGGCTCCCACAGTTTGAAGGTGAATTTCCTCCGTTTCTGCTTGAGCTCCTTGTAGGTTTTGTCGGCGAGATAGGCGGTCCAGTCGGCGGCCTTGCGCAGGTGGGCAATATCGATGTGACCGGCTTTGCAGGCGTACAGGATGCCGTTGCCCTCGTCCCCGCCGCTGCGATAGCTGTGCGTTCCCAGGTCGTTCGGCCCGATAAAAACCGTCCCCAACGACGAGCTGGCGTAGCTGGCCAGTCGAATGCGCGGTGAGCGCCCGCTGTCCCTGAAACCGACGAGAGCCGCAGGGTCCACACACCCGCCGCACGCCGCCATCACCAGGCCGGCGAGCAGGACAGCCTTGACTGTCCACCGGGAAAAACACCCTCTCCTCGTCATAACAGGCACCCCCATCAGCAGAGATGGTCGTGGGGCCTCCGTGCCGCACGCGCACAGCGAAACACCGCAACAAACACTCATTGAATGATACCAAATCCGAGGCGGCAATTCAACCCCCGACCGCTTCGGCCGCAGTCTAAGGTGCGTTTCGCTGCATATCCGATGGGGTACTTCAACGGCGACCGACCGCGGCGAACGCCGCCAAGCTGCACCGCTGGACTCTCGCGCAGAACACCCGCCACGTGCCCGGTTTCGGGCCCTTTTCAAGCGTCTCGACCCTCCTCTTCGCAACCCTATCGCTCAAACTGCCCGCTTTGGCCCGTTTTTTTGCTTGTCCGACCGTAGCGAATACGGTCTAATTGTGACCCTGAAATGATCGGGAGAACAAAACGGGTACAGATTTGAGGTGCGTCGAAAATGGCAGATCTGAATGCATTGGCTGAAGCGGTAATCAAAGGCGACCAAACCACGGCGGTAGACGTGACGAAGGCGGCACTGGGCGAGGGCGTAGCGGCCAAGCAGGTCCTCGACGAAGGGCTGATCGCCGGCATGGACGTTGTGGGCGCCCGCTTCAAGAAAAACGAGATTTACATTCCCGAAGTCCTGATTGCGGCCCGGGCGATGAAGATGGCGATGGAGGTGCTGGAGCCGGAGCTGGTCAAGGCCGGCGTCGAACCCATCGGCAAACTCCTGATTGGCACGGTTCAGGGCGATCTGCACGATATCGGCAAAAACCTGGTGGCCATGATGCTTAAGGGAGCGGGCTTTGAAGTGATCGATCTGGGTGTGGACGTGGCTCCCGAGAAGTTCGTCGAAGAGGCGAAAGCCAAAAGCGTGCACCTGATCGGCATGAGTGCCCTGCTGACCACGACGATGCCGGGCATGGAGAAGACCATCAAGGCATTGCAGGATGCAGGCGTCTCGGCCAAGATCATGGTGGGCGGCGCCCCCGTGACCCAGAGCTTCGCCGAGAAGGTCGGCGCCCAGGGATACGCCGCCGATGCGGCCTCGGCAGTCGATACGGCCAAGAGTCTCGTCGCATAGAAGAACCAGCCGCCGGCAGAAACACAACATTCGGGCTGAAACCGCCTGGACAACAATGGAGCCCAAGGGACAGCGTTCGCAGCACTGTCCCTTTCTTTCTGGCCGCCACGAGCCCGAAGGCGCTGAAGCGACGCGCGCTGAGAAGCCACCGGATACAGCTACTACGAAGGTAGACGCGCAAACAACATCCGCCGGCAAAGCCTTCTCATTTCGACGCCAGCGCAGCTTCTCACTCGCGTCATCTCGACTGCAGCGTACCCACGACTTGTCACCTCGACCGCAGCGCACCCACGACTTGTCATCTCGACCGGAGCGCAGCGGAGTGGAGAGATCTGGCTGCGGAGGAGGCGCGCCTTGCGACATCGGGCCGACGCCTGGCCCGAGCGTGCTCGCAAAGGTGAATCGCACGCATCGGGCGCTTTTTTTGAGATTTTTCACTTGACGCCCCAACTGGGGTCGTGTATGATATTCATACAACAGAATAGCGTAGGCGAAGACGAAGGCTGGTCATGGCGATCAAACACAAATCCTCACCCGCTACCCCCGCGCGGCACAGCCGCCATCCGGACGCCTCTATCAGAACCTCCGCCCAATCATGCCGAACAAACCCAATTCCGCGCGGGCGCGTGGGAGTCGAGGTCGGATTATGCCAAACAAACCCAATTCCACGCCACCGCCTGGGAGCCGCGATCGGATATTGACAAACGAACCCAATTCCAGGTCCCCGGCGCACGACCGGATTGACTCTGCCAAACGAACCCAATTCCGTGTCCCCGCGCGGGAATCGAGACCGGATGGTGTCAAACGAACCCAATTTCAAACCTCCGCCGGAGCCAGGGCCAGTTGTGCCAAACGAAGCCAATTCTCAGGCAGCGGGCGCGAGTTGCCAATGAGGCTTTGCCTTCGAGGTCCGGCGCGGTAAAATAGACACTTGGTTAGATGGAACAATGTGGGGACGCCGATGCGAAAGATCAAGAGCCCCAGTCTGGCACAGTTGCTCATGCAAATCCGCTTCACACCGGAGCGTAAACGCCGCAAAGAGCTGGCGGCGGCGGAGAGACTCTATTCTCTCATCGACGTCCAGAAGCAGTACCCCTACGATTTTGTCTGCTTCCACATCACCGGGTTCCACTCACAAGGCACGAACCAGGAAATGATGGACGGTCGCGACTTGCTTGACGACCTCTACGTGTTCATCTCGAAACTCAGCGGCAAGCTGGCCACGCCGGTCCGCGAGGAGAGCGAGCGGATCTACACGGCCGACGAATTGGCCGAGAGGTTCAATGTCTCCAGCAAAACGATCGACCGCTGGCGCAGAAGAGGCCTGCTGGCCCGCAAGTTTATCTTCCCCGACGGGGGCCGCCGTTTCGGCTTTGTGGAATCGTCCGTGGAAACCTTCGCGCGGGAGCATCCCAGGCTGGTCGCCCGCGCCGGCAATTTCCGAAGGCTCAGCGACAGTCAGCGACGGCAGGTCGTCAGGCAGGCGCGCAGCCTGGCCGCAAAGACAACCCTGTCTCGCTATCAGATCACAAAGCAGCTCGCCGAGAAACTGGGAATTGCCCAGGAGACCGCACGCTACACGCTCCAGGAATACGAACAGAACCATCCGGACAAGCCGGTCTTTCGCCGGCCCCTGGGCCGCATCAGGCCGACGGAGGCCGCCGAGCTGTTCCGCCTGCACAAACAAGGCGTCAGCGTGCGACAACTGATGCGGCGCTTCGACCGGAGCCGCTCCTCGGTCCATCGCATCATCAACCAGCGACGCGCCATGGCGGTGCTGGCCCGCAAGATCGAATACGTCCCCTGCGACGAATTCCTCTCAGAAGGGGTGGCCGAGCACATTCTGGGCAAGCCGCTTGACGTGCAGCGCCCCCAGCCGCAGACACGCATTGAGCCCTTCGAGCTGATCGGCGACAACCTCCTGCCTGAATATCTCCAGGTGCTCAAGAGCACGCCGGTGTTGAACCGGGAACAGGAGCTGGAGTTGTTCCGCCGCTACAATTATCTCAAGTACAGCGTCGCTACCGAGCGGCATGACTTGCAGCTTTCCCGCGTCTCGGCCAGGCTGCTGTCCCGGCTCGAAGGGGCCCTGGACCAGGCCGAGGAGATTCGCAGGATTCTGGTGGAGGCCAATCTGCGGCTGGTCGTCAGCATCGCCAGCAAGCACACCACCGACGGGGGCAACTTCCTGGACCTGGTCAGCAAAGGCAACTTCGCCCTGATCCAGGCGGTGGAGGAATTCGACTACACCAAGGGCTTCCGCTTCAGCCGGCGGGCCTCGCTGAACATCGCCAAGGAATATGCCAGAGTCTCGGGCCGCAGCACCGAACTGACGCGCCAGCGGGCCGCCTCCGTGGCCCGGTTCAAACGCGGCCTGCGCGAGACCACCGCCGACGTCCTGGCCATCGAACGCACGCGCAAGAACCTGGCCGAAGTCATCAAAGAAGAACTGGACCAGCGCGAGCAGTACGTCATTTTGCACCATTTTGGATTAACCGGATCGTCAATACGAAAGAATACCAAAACCCTCAAGCAAATCGGCGACGAACTCGACTTGACCAAAGAACGTATCCGCCAGATCGAGCTGGCGGCCCTGCAGAAACTGCGACAGTGCCTCAGCCAGGAGCAGTTCGAACTGCTCACCGGTTGATGGCGCCCGAGAGGATGGAGCGTCATGAAAATCGCCCTCATCCTCGTTGTCGTCGTCGTCGTAGCCAACGGCATCGGCACGCGGACCGGCTTGGGCCTCTCGACCGTCATGCCCCCGGTGATGCTGCCGTTCTACGCGTTGCCGGAGACCGGAATGGAGACGGTCGATGGCCAGGCCGTCAGCGAATACCCTTGCCGACGAGCTCGGGCCGGGCGTCGGCTTGATGTCGCAACGCGCGCCTCCTCCGCAGCCAGATCTCTCCACTCCGCTGCGCTCCGGTCGAGATGACAAAGCGTGGGCGCGCTGCGGTCGAGATGACAAAGCGTGAGTGCGCTGCGGTCGGGACGACAAATCTCCGGCCGATACTGTCTGTTCGTCGACCTGCAAAGGCGAATCGGGTCCGCATGTCGGCTGGTTTGCTGTTGTCGCCGGCCGCAGTCGCTGATATATTGTGGACGAAAAGATGGCTCCGCCTTGTGCGTGGCGCCCCGGCGAGTGCGAACGAGAGGTTCATTCCTGAGCCACGGGCCCAGAAGAAAACGGGAGAAGAACATGACGACTATCGGCTTCGTGGGCAGCGGCAACATGGCCGAAGCCCTCATCAGGGGCATCATTTCCGCGGGACTCTACGCGCCGGAGAATGTTTTCGTCAGTGATGTCCGCACCCAAAGGCTCGCCGAATTGGCCGACAAGTACGAGGTCGTCCCGGCCGAAAGCAACGCGGAGCTGGCTGCCAAAGTGCGAACGGTGGTCCTGAGCGTCAAGCCGCAGGTCATGGCCGAGGCCCTCGACAGCATAAAGGACGCTATAACGGACGAGAAGCTCGTCATATCCATCGCCGCCGGCATCAAGGTCGAGCAGATCGCCGCGGCCCTCGGCGACGTCGCGATCGTCCGGGTCATGCCCAACACGCCGGCCCTGATCGCCGAAGGCGCCAGCGGCCTGTACGCCAACAAGAAGGCGCAGCCGCTGCTGGAAAACGCCCTCTCGATTGTCTCGGCGGTCGGCAGAGTGGCGGTAGTCGAGGAGGAAGAATTGATCGATGCGATCACGGCCGTCAGCGGCAGCGGGCCGGCCTATTTCTTCCTGCTGATGGAGGCGATGACCAAGGCGGCCGTCGACCTGGGCCTGCCGCCCGACGTAGCCGCAAGTCTGGTGCTGCAAACGGCCAGGGGAGCGGGTCTGCTGGCGGTGGAGGCGGACGAGAACAACGAGAGCCCCGCCGTGCTCCGCCGGAAGGTCACCTCACCGGGTGGAACCACCGAAGCAGCGCTGAAGGTGTTCGCCGCACGCGGCTTCGAGAAGCTCGTCGCCGACGCGCTGACCGCCGCACGCGACAGAAGCAAGGAGTTGTCGGCCTGACCTACTCGACGATGATGGCCTCGACGGGACATTCATCGGCGGCCTGCTGCACCGCGTCCTCGTGCTCGGCCGGCACCTCGTCCACGATCACCGTGGCTATGTCGTCGCCCATCTCGAAAACCTCCGGGCACGTGTCGCAACAAAGCCCGCACGCCGTGCACGTATCCTCGATCCTCGCTCTCATGGCAACCTCCTGTTCATCGATACCCATCGACCTCGTCACCACAACAGCCCTCCCCACACGCCCATCTCAATACGCCATCGCCGCCCCCCTGTCAACCACAGAAAACCCGTTTTTTTCGTCCTTTTCAGACGGTGCCGCAGGAGCCGGCGCCGCGGCCTACCGACGCGGTGGAGTGGGCTCGGGATCGTCTCTTTGCTCCGCATCGATCACGGCCTCCAGCACCAGTTTCGGATAGTCCGCTCCCTCGTCAATGGTCCAGAAGTCTTTTGTCCCGTTGTCGCTCTCCCCAACGAAATCCCAACCGGCGCCGATGAACGTGAGGCTCTGTCTCATCTGCTCCGTCGTTGTGCCCTGCGACCCCAACGGGTCCGGCTCCACCCCGGCCACACCGTCCCAGAGAGCAGAGACATCGGTATCCCAGAAACAAGCGGTGATTGAGCCCGAGTCATAGTCTCCGACGAGGCCCGCGACATCCTCGACGCCGGCGACCACACACGCCGAATAGCAGTGGTAGAGGTCCCGACTACACGTGCCCACGAGTCCTGCCACGGCATCCTGCCCCTCGACGCGGCCCGTCGCATAGCAATAGCGAAGCTCGCCGCGGTTTTCGCCGACCAGGCCGCCCACGAACCGCTCTCCTGTTACGTTGACCACCGCGAAACACCCAGTGATCTCCTTGCCGTATTCACTGACCCCCACCAAACCGCCGACCCAATAGTCTCCGGTCACGTCGCCCGTCGCCGAGCAAGCGAGAATCGCCCCCCTGCTGCGGCCGATCAGTCCGCCGGTTGTATATCCCCCGGTCACCAGGCCGTTGAACTGACAGTCGATGACTTCCGCTCCGCTGGCGCCGATGAGCCCGCCGGCGGTGCCCCAGGAAAGGGCCTCTACGCTTCCCCGGCCCGTGCATCCTGTGCACTGGCCCGCGCTGGCGTAGCCGGCGAGCGTACCGGCCGCCCCTCCTGCCACCACGTTGCAGTCCGTCACGCAGTCGGCAATCGTCCCGATACTGAAGCCGACCAGGCCACCGGCATTGTTCGCGACCGCGGCGACCCGGCCTGTCACCGAACAGGCCCGAATCTCGCCTTCGTTGCCTCCGGCCAGGCCGCCCGCGCAGGAATAGCCCCGAACTTCCACGTCTTCAACATGCAGATTCGACACCAGACCGCTGGATGGCCCGGCTGCCCCGCCGTGCCGGCCGAGCCTGCCAAAGAGACCGGGAAAGCTCTCGCGGTCATCTCCGTACCGAAATCCGGACACGGAATGGTCGCCGCCGTCGAACACGCCGGTAAAAGGCATCTGGCGCACACCGATGAGCCACACCTCGTTTGGATCGACACCTCCGAGATCGATGTCGTTCATCAACACGAACGACTTGCCCCAATCCGCCGGGTGACTTCCCACCGCCGTGAACTGTCGGCTCGTCCGGATTTGGTACGGATCGTTCGGCTCGCCGCGGCCGCCGCCGTATCGATCCGAATCCGCCGTAAGGATCTCTCCCGGAAGGCCCTCCCATGTCAATCGGGGATAATCTTTCGCCTCATCAATCTGCCACCAGCCCTGGTGGTCCCAGCCGCGAAACGTCTGCGCCGTCATCATCTCCCGGGTGCTCTTGCCTCGTCCCCCGGCGCTGTAACGTTGACCGCTGCTCTGGATGTCCCAATAGCTCAGATGAACGGTTCCGTAGCTGCTCGTGCCAACCAGGCCACCGATGCCCCCGTCGGAGCCGGAGATTCCTGTCACCTCCGCATCCGTCCCGGCCACGGCCCCGGCCGAGTAACACAAGGCGATCAGGCCCCCGTTCGTCCCCGCCAGCCCGCCGACCTCCTGCTCGCCTGCTGCTGATCCCGTGACATAACAGCAAGTCACACTTGACTCCGCCAGACCCGGCATCTCTTCCGGCGCGGGGGGAAAACAGCTCCTGGGCCACCCGGCCAGGCCATTGGTCCCCACAAGACCGCCCACTTTTTGACGCCCGCTGACGATACCGGTTGAATAGGAACTGCGGACATCTCCATTGTTGTACCCGACCAGCCCGCCGACCGAAGAGATGCCGGTCACCGGGCCGTCCGTCCAACACCGCGCGACCACCCCCTGGTTGTACCCGACGAGGCCGCCGACCCTGCTGTGCTTCCAGCTATAGTCAAGCGAGCCCCAAAGAGCTTCCACGCGGCCCCTGACCGAACACGCCGAGACCGTCCCTGCGTTGCTTCCCGCCACGCCGCCCACAGTCTGCCACCCCACCACCGTTCCCGTAACCGGACAATCCTCGATGGTCCCTTTGTTGCATCCCGCCAGGCCGCCCGCGTCTGTCCCGCCGAGAACGTCTGCATCGCGCAATTCGACCTGCCCGACGTATCCGCCCGGGCCGATCCATCCAAACAACCCGGCGCAATCCCAACTCCCCGCCTGGAAAGTAAAATTCGAGAGGACCCGGCCGTCGCCTGCGAACGTGCCCACGAAGGGGGCGCACTTCGCACCGATGGGCAGGATCTCGGTCGGCGCGATGGCCCCCAGATCGATGTCGGCCATCAGAACGAAATGCTTGTCCAAATCGTCACGATAGTGACCGATCGAAAAGAGTTGCTCGGCCGTCTCTATGCGGTACGGATCGTTCGGCTCCCCCGTCCCGCCTCCATACCGGCGTGGAGCATCGGTCAGAAGCTCAGCGCCTGTCCCTTCCCACGCCAGCCTGGGGTAGTCACGGCCCTCGTCGAGCACCCACTGGCCGCCGGAACCCCAGCCACGATACGTCCAGGCATTCTTCATCCGGCTCGTGGTCCTGCCCCGGCTCCCGTTTTCCCCGCCGGAGACGCCGCTGGTCTCCACATCCCAGTAACAGAGATAGCATGAGCCCCCCGTTCCAAATCCTCCAACACTCTCGGCGCCCGTTACCTGCCCCGTGGAATAGCTGAACAAAACGCACCCGTCGTTACCCCCGACGAATCCGCCGACTCCTTGTTCGCCCTCAACATCGCCGGTCGCATAGCAGTGTTTCACCGTACCGCGGTTATAGCCTGACAGGCCGCCCACGCGCCGCTTTCCCACGACGCGACCGCCGGCCCAGCACGATGTCACCGTCCCCCGGCAGAAGCCTATGAGTCCACCGGTGTAATCCCCCCTGCCGGTGACGCTGGCCGTGGATGAGCACGACGTGGTTGCCCGGCCATAGTCGGACCCGACCACCCCGCCGACCTCACCGTCTCCTTCGACGCGTCCGGTGGACGTACACCCGGAGACACCCCCTCCGTTCCCCACAATTCCGCCGACGAACACCCCGCCGGTCACCACGCTGTTGACGTCGCATTCGCTGATGGTCCCCGTATTGTCTCCGGCCACACCACCCACCTCCCTCTCGCCGCAAATTTCCCCCGTTACGAGGCATTGGGAGATAGTACCACAATAATTGTACCCCGCCACCCCGCCTACCGACGTTTGGCCGGACACGCTGGTGGAAACGACGCAGTCGAAGATATCTCCCGTGTTGGACCCCACCAGGGCGCCTACCGACAATCCCCCGCAGACGCGCCCTCCCATAACGTGACACTGACGAAACACGGCGTCTTCCGCCCGACCGGCCAATACGCCCACATACGTTGCCTCGGCGGCCGCAATGTTCGGGTCAACCACCGTCACGCCTGCGATCGTCGCCCCCCGCACGTATCCGAACAGCCCGAAGCCAGGTCCATAGCGCACCGACGTGTCTCCGGCAGCGGCGGTACAACGCAGGTTCAAAATCCGGTGCCCATTCCCGTCGAAGCCCCCGGTAAAGGCGCGGTTGTTTGTACTGCCCCGATAGTATCCGATGGGTGTGAAGCCGGCATCCGACCCAAGATCGATATCGGCCATGAGCTTGAAGTGCTCGTCCCAATCGTTCGGCCTGACAGCGATGGCGTTCAACTGCTGCGGAGTGTAGATCCGGTGAGGGTCGTCCGGCGCGCCGGTGCCGCCGGCGTATTGGGCCGTGGCAAGAGAACAAAGAGAGGCGATCAGCGCGCACACTGCGGCCGCGAGGTTGTGTTGTTTGCTGCTGTTCATTTTCCGCTTCCTTCCGTGAATGATCGCTTTGAATGACAGCCGGCGCTATTCGAGACAGCGCGGCCACGGCATAAGCATCGTTCGGCGAAGGCGAGCGGATATGATCGGTGCTACGAGAATATGATGACGGCTGAGAATATAATGGCTTCCGAGCCCGCCTTCACTTCATTTCGCAATTCGACTATATTCTACTACCATCGACCGGGGGTTTGCAAGAGTCTTCTGGAAAAATGTGCACGGGCGGGACCGAAATTGGGTTCCGTCGGCCGACGGATCATTCGGACGAATCTTCGAGGTTTTGGTGGCAAGGCCGGTGAGTGTCTGCTATAGTGTGCGTTTTGGTCGAGTTGCGTGCTCTTTGACTCTTGGATACGGTGGGATTTACCGGCCGGGTCCCATGCAAGCCGAGCCCGTGAACCTGGTCAGACGGGGAACCGAGCAGCCATAAGCGGAAGCACGGTTGTGTGTGGGGAAACCCGGCCGATCTTTTTGAATTTACGATTTACGATTTTGCACTTGGCATTTTTGCGGAGGGAATCGAGATCGATGGATCGGAACGAGTTAAGGGAGAGAACCAAGGTATTTGCCCATCGGTGCGTAAAACTCGCAACGGCCCTGCCGGAGCGTACGCTGGGGCGACACATTAGGTCACAACTGATTCGAAGCGCCACGGCGGTGGCCGCGAACTACCGGGCCGCTTGCGTGGCACAGTCGCGAGCGGCGTTTGTTGCCAAGCTGAGCATCGTAATAGAAGAAGTGGATGAGTCTTGCTTCTGGATGGAGTTCATCGTTGACGAAGGTTTGCTTACGACAAAGCGGGTAGCGCCCCTTCTCGGCGAGGGCAAAGAGCTGACCGCAATCTTCATCGCGGCAAGACATACAACCAGAAGCAATAGTAAGTAATAAATTGTAAATAGCAAATCCCATGGCTTACACGGTTTTAGCACGAAAATATCGGTCGCAGACGTTTGACGACGTGGTCGGGCAGGACCCGATTGCCCAGACGCTCAAGAACGCCATCGAGACGGGGCGCGTCGCGCACGCGTACCTGTTCTCGGGCACGCGGGGCGTGGGCAAGACGACGATGGCGCGGATTCTCGCCAAGGCGTTGAACTGCCTGTCGGCCAAGGAGCCGACCACCAAGCCCTGCTTGAAATGCGATAGCTGCGTCGCGATCAACACGGGCGAGGACATCGACGTCATCGAGATCGACGGCGCTTCCAATCGGGGCATCGACGAGATCCGCGAGTTGCGGGAAAACGCCATTTACCGTCCCGCGCGGGCCCGTCACAAGATCTACATCATCGACGAAGTGCACATGCTGACGACGCCGGCCTTCAACGCCCTGCTCAAGACGCTGGAGGAGCCGCCGGAGCACGTCAAGTTCATCTTCGCCACGACCGAGCCCAACAAGGTCATTGCGACGATCCAGTCGCGCTGCCAGCGATTCGATTTCAGCAATATCAGCCCCAAGGCCATCGCCGACCAGCTCAAGTGGATTCTCAAGCAGGAAAAGATCAAGTACGAGGAGGACCTGATCCTGCCGGTGGCTCGACTGGCGAACGGGTCGATGCGAGACGGCCTGAGCCTGCTGGACCGGCTCATCAGCACGGGCGCCGCGCCGCTGCGGGCGCAGCTCCTGGAGGATTTCCTGGGCCGGCCCAACGCCGAGAAGGTGCACGCCCTGATCGAAGAGATCGGCAACGGCAACGCCGCCGGCACGCTGGCCGCCATCGAGGAGCTGGTCTGCACGGGATTGGGCGAGGTGCAGATCATCGACGCTGTGGTCGAGAACATGCGCGACCTGCTGGTCATCAAGTCGGCCGGCACCGACACGGACCTGCTGATCCTCACCGCCGACCAGAAGGCCAGGGCCGCCGAGCTGGCCGAGAAATTCGACGCCGCCGCCCTGATCTACAGCATCACGGCCCTGGAGAAGCTGCGCTGGACCCTCAAGAACAGTGACACGCCCCGGGCCCTGCTCGACGCTTCGATGCTGCGTTTCGCGCTGAGCGAGCACTTCATGAACGTCGATGAGTTGATGTCACGTGCCGGCAGCGCCGCAGTGACGGCGACCGTTAAAAAAAAAGTCCCGGTAGAACGAAAGGGCACCGTTGAGCCGCTCCGCCCCGCCCCTGCTGCCACTGCGACCCCTGCCGCGCAGGCTGCGGCGGCCTCCCCACCGACTTCGCCTGCCGCCGATGATCTGAGCGCAAGCTGGCCGGACGTTCTGGCCGCCATTGCCCACAAGTTAGGCAACGGCACGCTGGGTCTGCTGAGCGGCTCGACGCCGAAGGCGACCGACGCCGACACCGTGACCATCGAGTTTCCCCCGACCGGCGGCATGCAGAAGCAGATGTGCGAAAGCAACGGCCGCAACGACGAGATTGCCTCCGCTCTCGGCGATTACCTCGGCAGACACATCCGGGTCAAGTTCGATCTCGCCCAGGCAGCCGACGAGGCCCCGGCCGGCCCGCGCAAAACGACCACGCAAAAACGGTACGAAATCCTGAACGACCCGGCCGTCAAGACCGTCATCGTCGGGCTCGACGCCACCGTCACCGGCATTGAAGAAACCTCCGACAGTCATTCGTGAGGGACGTTATACGCATTAGGAAGAATTCTTGCGCGTTTGAGCGTTTGTCATCCTGAGGCGTCGGCGAATCCCGGCGCGCCGGGATGGCTACCGAAAAAGAGGTTCGCTCCGGCCGCAGGCCAGATCCTTCACTTCGCTACGCTACGTTCAGGATGACATGCCGCCGAAGAATTTATCAGATTACTGCGTACCACCCGCCGGGCCCCGAGAGGAGACGCTCAGCACAAGAACAGCGTCGCCGCCGAAGGGCGCGGTGAACCGGCATTCCAAGCCGCCGGTGACTTGCTTGATCCTGGCGTCATCGACCCACTGGCCGCTGCGCGGCTGGTACCAGCGCACGGCATACTCCCGGGCGGGCAGGTGAATCTTCACCGAAGCCGGACGCTCGGCGGCATCCGCCTTCTCCGGGTCGCGACCGTCGGGGTTTTGCAAGTAGACAAGGACACAAGCGCGGTCGTGGATACACTTGGCGTGCTGCGGATCGTAGCCCGCCATGGCGTCGGCCGGCGTCATCCCGACCAGCGTCAGTCCGCTGTCTTCGAAGAACTTGCCGATGTACCGGAAATCCTGGGCGCCGCCGATGAGCTTGCCGGCCTTGACCGCATCGAGATACCCCTGGACGCCCCGCACTTCTCCGTCGTATGGCTCGTAGGTCCTGAGCCCGCCGTAGGTGGCCGCCCCGCCCGAAAAAAGCGACGACCACATCAGACGCCGAAAGAAGTAGCGCGGATGCTCGGGCGGGCGATACAGCTCGTAGCGATCCTCGTCGAGAATGACGGGGTCACTGCCGAGGCTGCGGTACTGGAGAATCACCGCTCCCGCAACCTGGTCCAGGTCCTCCAGCGTGATAATGTCGGACCACGGCTCATCCACGAAGCTGTAGCCCTGGAAGCGCCGCTGGTGATTGGTCAGCAGCGTGCCCCACGGCTCGCGCCGCCGGAAGTCCAGACCCATCTTGTTGATGACGAACGGCGACGTGTCGCGGCCGCGCATCGGCTCTCTGGAGATGATATTGCGGTCGTTGGTGAGACACCAATACACGTTCGGCAGCGCCGAGAAGCGCGCCTGCGCGTATTTGCCTGCGTAGACGGAGGCCCGGTCGCCCCGCCCATAGCGAGCGATCTCTGCGGTGTCCTCGCCGTAGGGAATGAGCTGGAATATGACATGAGGATGCTCGTTCAAGGCGTAGACCAGCCGGCGGTCGATCTCCTGCCAGTAGGGCAAATTCATCTGCGCCCGGTCCTCCGAGAACAACGCCTGCACATCGCTGCGTCCCCGGCAAAACCAGGTGCGAATCTTCGTAAAGCCCACTTCCGCCGCCTGGTCGATGTACGCTTGCCACTGCGGCTCGGTGTCGGTGACATACCGGTAGCCCGTGTCGCCGAGGTGGAGGAACCAGCGGCCGTCGTCGTAGGCGAACTGCCGCCGATCGTCGGCGTGCCGGCGCAGCTTGCCGGGCAGCTTCGAAGGGACCACGCGAAATTCGCCCGAGCGGGCGTCAAGCTGCGAGACGTTCGAGGTGCTGTACCAACGCCACAAACCGACGGTGTCACAATATGCGCGAGCCTTGAAGGCCGTACCGCCGTCGAAGAATCCATCGACCGTAACCTGCGTCTCGTCGGGCCGCACGAACAGGACCTTCAGGTCTATATCAAAATACGGATTCCGTCCGTCCGGCGCCGCTTCGAGGGCAATCTCGTACGCGCCCCTCAGCGGCGCCTGCCGCCCCGTTGAAATCGCCTCGCCCGACGCGCCTGCGGGCCATGCCGCCCCGCCCACCAACACGAAGACCAGCAGCCAAATAGAAACTCCCAGCGTCCCGTTGAGCATTCGTACCATAGTCACTCTCCGAAAGCGTGCACAATACAGGCCGGCGACGTTGACAGCAGACACCAATGCAATATAGTACGGGCTGGCTGAATTGCAACCGCTCAGGCAACAGGAAACGGATATGAGTACGGCCTACACGGAAAGTTTGAACAAACTGATCGAGGAATTCGGCAAGCTGCCGGGCATCGGGCCCAAGACGGCCGAGCGGCTGGCGTTTCACGTGCTCAAGGCCGAGGCGCCGGAGGCGCTGGCGCTGGCCCATGCCATCCGCGACGTGAAGACCAGGATCAGGCAGTGTCGGATTTGCTGGAACCTTTCGGAGGCGGACGTCTGCCAGATCTGTTCGGACCCGCGCCGGGACAAGGGCCTGATCTGCGTGGTCGAGCAGCCCCGAGACGTAATCAGCCTGGAGAAGACCGGCGCCTGCAAGTGGCTCTACCACGTGCTGGGCGGACACATCGCCCCGCTGGAAGGCGTGGAAGCGAGCGACCTGACGATTGACAAGCTCCTCGAGCGAGTGCGCGGCGGCCACGTGCACGAGATCGTCATGGCAACGAATCCGAATCTGGAGGGCGACGGCACGTCGCTCTATCTCAGCTCGTTGTTGCGACCGCTGGGTGTGAAGATCACGCGGCTGGCCCGGGGCCTGCCATCGGGCAGCACCATCGAGTACGCCAGCGGCAAAATCCTCACCGACGCGATCCTGGGGCGACAGGAACTGCAATAACGCCGCGGCACGCGCTGCGCCGGCAAGACGAGAAAGGAGGCGGAGAGCCCATGGCAGCGAAAGGACGAGTCAAAGTCGGGATCATCGGTTCGCAATTTGAGGCGGACATTCACGCCGCGTCGTTTCAGATCATGCCCGACGAAGCGGAGGTCGTAGCCGTAGCGTCCCCTACGCCGGGCCACGCCGCTGAGCTGGCTAAGCGCTACGACATCCCGCGCGTGTTCACCGACTACCAGGAGATGCTCAAAGAAGACGACATCGAGATGGTCACCATTGCCGCGCCCAACTATCTCCACGCCCGGATGACCATCGACATCGCCGGCGCGGGCAAGCACGTGGTCTGCGAGAAGCCCCTTTGCATGACGCTGGAGGAAGCGGACCTGATGATCGAGACCTGCGCGAGGAAAGGCGTGCTCTTGCTGTACGCCGAGGAGCTTTTCTTCACGCCCAAGTACGTCAAGGCCAAGGAGATGGCCGACCAGGGGGCGTTCGGCAAGGTCTATTTGGTCAAGCAGGCGGAAAAGCACTTCGGGCCGCACGCGGACTGGTTCTGGGACGTCGAGCAGTCCGGCGGAGGCGTGTTCATGGACATGGGCTGCCACGGGATCGCGTTCTGCTATTGGTTCCTGGGCCGGCCGCAAATCAAGGACGTCTACTGCCAGATGGGCACGTACGTCCACACCGACAAGACCAACGGCGAAGACAATTCCGTCTGCATCATCGAGTTCGCCAACGGCGCGGTGGGACTGATCGAGGACAGTTGGGCCCGTCGCGGCGGCATGGAGGACCGTATCGAGGTCTACGGCGAAGGCGGGGTGACCTATGCCGACCTGCACATGGGCAACGCCCTGCCGACGTACAGCGAGTACGGCTACGGATATGCCGTGGAAAAGGCGCCGACGACCAAGGGATGGACGTATCCGGTGTTCGAAGAGCTGTGGAATTACGGCTTTCCGCAGGAGATGCATCATTTCGCCCGGTGCGTGCGGGGCAAGGAGCAGCCGCAGGCCACCGGCGGAGACGGTCGGGTCGTGCAGGAGGTCCTGTACGCCGGCTACCAGTCCGCCGGGCTCGGAAGCAAGGTCCCCTTGCCCTTCCGCCCCCGGGGCGTGGAGAAGCCCATCCATCTCTGGCAGAACCCGAAGGCATAACGCCGCCTGGTGCTCTGTCGCAACTGATCAGAGGGTTGTCATGCTGAACGAAGTGAAGCATCTGGGCCCAGAGAGAAAAGTCGGTATCGCACCAGAAGGGACGTACGATGGCCAGATCCTTCGCTCTGCTCAGGATGACAATCATCTTATGACAGGCGACCGAGCACTGACCGTTCGTCACGTGGGAGTGCAGGAACCGTGGCGAGAATAGGACTGGCATTTCTGAGCGACGCGGAGCTGCGAGCCATCCATGACGCTTCGCTGCAAATCCTGCGCGACACGGGCGTGAGAGTGCATCACGATGAGATCCTGGCGCTGCTGGGACAGGCCGGGGCAAAGATCGATTCGACCGCCAAGATCGCCAGACTGCCCGAGCGACTGGTCATGGACTGCACCGAGCAGTCGGGCAAGCAGTACGTCCTGTACGGGCGCGACCCGTCGCAAACCGCCCGCTTTGGATACGGCGACTTCGTGCTCATGTCCAGCCCGGGTCAGTATGCGTGGATTGACGGACGGACGGGTCTGCGCCGCCCCGCCACGGTCGAGGACGCCGGAAACGCCATCCGCCTCGGTGACGCCTTGCCCGAGATCGACATCGTGGGAGCCATGGCCCAGCCGGAAGCCGTGCCCGAAACCTGTCGCGACGTCTTCCTGACGGGCGAGCTGGTCAAGCACACCGCCAAACCCACGCGCTGCTGGGTCCGCAACGGCAAGACCGCCCGCTATATCCTGGATATCTACCGCACCATCGCCGGTGGCACGCAGGCACTGCGGCAGCGACCGATGGTGGAGGCCTTTCTCGAACCCATCAGTCCGTTGCAGTTACCGGGAGACGGTCTTGAAATCGTCCGCGAATTCGCCCAGGCCGGACAGCCGGTCAGCATCGGTCCCATGGCGATGACTTCGGCAACGGCGCCGGCGACCCTGGCGGGAACGCTGGCCCAGGAGAACGCCGAGATACTCGCGGGCATCGTCGTGACGCAGCTTCTGGCCCCCGGCACGGCAATCACCTACGGCGGGATCCCGCACATCATGGACCCGCGCACCAGCATCTGTTCGTTCGGGTCGCCCGAACAGAGCCTGATGGCGGTGGGCATGGTTCAGATGGCGAAGTTCTACCGCCTGCCGGTTTATATCAACGTGGGCCTGACCGACGCCAAGGTGCTCGACGCCCAGGCAGGGATCGAGAAGGCCGGCGGGATGATCCTGGGCATGCTAGCCGGCGCCGACACGTTCGGGCATTGCGGCATTTGCGGGACGGACCACGCCGCCAGTCTCGAATGGCTGTGCGCCGACAACGAGCTGGCCGCGTACGCCAGGCGCATCGCCCGCGGGTTCGCGGTCGACAACGGCACCCTCGCAACTGACGTAGTGCAGGCCGTGGGGCCCGGCGGAAATTTTCTGGCCGAGGAGCACACGGTCAAGCACTTCCGAGAAGAGATGTGGCTGGCGGGTCCGGCCTGGACGCGCCAGAGCTGGGACCACTGGCTCAGCGGCGGAGCCAGATCCATGGCGGATCGCATACACGAACAGGTTGCCGAAACGCTCAGCCGGCACGAACCCAAACCCCTGGCGCCCGCACTCGCCGCAGAAGTGGACGCTATCGTGGACGCCGCCAGGCGCGAGCTGGGAGGTATCGAGCAGACATGAACGTGAGAGAGCAGGACAAGGCGATGAACGAGAACATCCACACTATGTCACGCCGTCGTTTCGTCGGCGGTGCCGCGGCCACTGCCGCGTTTAGCGTGGTCCCCCGGCATGTGCTGGGCGGGCCGCGTCACGTCGCGCCGAGCGAGAAGCTCAATATCGCAGGCATCGGTGTCGGTGGACGCGGTGCTGACGACCTGCGCGGCGTCGAGAGCCAAGCTATCGTGGCGCTGTGCGACGTGGACTGGCACAGCGCCGCTGCAACGTTCCGCCGCTACCCCGATGCCAGGCGATATCGCGACTTCCGCGAAATGCTGGACAAAGAAGACGACGCCATCGATGCGGTGGTGGTCGCGACGCCCGACCACATTCACGCCGTGGCCTCCATGGCCGCGATCAAGCGCGGCAAGCACGTGTATTGCGAGAAGCCGCTGACGCGCACCGTCCACGAGGCCCGGGCGCTGGCAAAAGCCGCACGCCAGGCGAAGGTGGCAACGCAGATGGGCAACCAGGGCATGGCCTTCGAAGGCAACCGGCTGATCAAGGAATGGCTCTGGGACGGAGCCATCGGGCCGGTGCGCGAGGTGCACGTATGGTCCGACCGGCCGACCCATCAGGGCAAGCTGCCGCTGTGGTGGGCGCAAGGCATCGAGCGGCCGACGGACACGCCGCCGGTCCCGGACCATCTGGATTGGGACCTGTGGCTGGGGCCGGCGCCGCATCGGCCCTACCATCCGGCCTACGTGCCGTTCCGCTGGCGTGGGTGGTGGGACTTCGGCTCCGGCGGCCTGGGTGACATGGGCATCCACAACCTGGCGCCCGTCTTCACGGCCTTAAAGCTCGGCGCCCCCACGAGTGTGCACGCCAGCTCGACGCCGGTGTACGAAGAGACGCTGCCGCTGGCCTGCACCGTGCATTACGAATTTCCGGCGCGGCGTGACATGCCGCCGGTGACGGTGCACTGGTACGACGGCGGACTCATCGCGGCCCGCCCGGCGGAACTGGAGGACAGCAGAGAGCTGCCCCGCGAAGACGGCCTGATCTTCGTCGGCGACAAGGGTAAGATGCTGGTCACCGGCTGGGGCGGCAACAGCCCGCGCCTGATCCCGGAGACCAGAATGAAAGCCTACCAGCGGCCACCCCAGACCCTGCCCCGCTCCAGCGGCCACTACGCCGAGTGGATCAAGGCCTGTAAGGAAGGGACACCGACGGAATCGAGTTTCGACTTCGCCGGTCCCATGACCGAAGCGGTCCTGCTCGGGACCGTCGCGGTTCGCACCGGCGGGCGCAAGCTTATCTGGGACAGCGAACGGATGAAGATCACGAATGTGACCGAAGCCAACGCGCTGCTGCACTACCCCTATCGCGAATCCTGGACGCTGTAGAATTCACCCTCACAAACAGAGCGGCCAAAGCGCGTCCGCGAAACCAGGCCGGTAACCGTGGAGTCAGCCAGGTGGGACCAATTCTGTCACCCCTGCAAGAGCAGGGGACCAGAAAATGACCGAAGCTTTCGGGATTCCCGCCTGCGCGGGAATGACAACAATGAGCTCCGCCCCAGACGATGAACAAGCTGGAATTGCTGCACCCAAGAGCTCTCAGAGGTCCGCCAAAGTGAACGTGGAGGAAAACTGTTGATGGAAATGGGCGGGTCTGTATTGACGAAACGCGCGGCGCAGCTATCATGGATTCCAGGCCATGAAAAGGAACGCAATTTGGAGTGCGCGAAGGTGCCTGCATGAAGCTGGAGATGACAGGACAGATGCGAATGGATCAGCGGATGAAGCTCGCGCCGCACATGATCCAGTCGATGGAGATCCTCCAGCTTCCCATCCTCGCCTTGCAGGAACGTCTCGAACAGGAACTCAACAACAACCCCGTCCTCGAACTGGAGGAACCGGTAAATCCCGACGAAGCCGAGCCGCCGGAGGAGTCTTCTGACGACGATGATTTCGATGAGAAAGACCTCGTCGTCGACCCGGACGGCGAGACCACCGACGACTTCGAGCGGCTCGACCGGCTCGATGACGACTTCAAAGAGTTCATCGACCAGTCCGGCCCGTATCAAAGCCGGCCTAACACGGAGGAACGAGATCGCAAGCTGGAGGCCATCAAGAACACCGCGGCGCCGCCACAGTCGCTGCACGATTACCTCAGCGAGCAGTGGCGTCTGGTCGAGGCCGATGAGCCCGTCAAGCGGGCCGGGGACGTCATCGTCGATTACATCGACGCCCGGGGCTACCTGTCGGTCCCTCTCGAGCAACTGCACAACAAAGATCAGAAAGACTTCACGACCGAGCATTTGAAAGAGGCGTTGCGGCTGGTGCAGGAACTGGACCCGCTGGGCGTGGGGGCCCGCGATCTGCGCGAGTGCCTGCTCATTCAACTGGCGCAGAGCGGCGAGGACATGAGCTTTGAATACCGCCTCGTTGCCGACCACATGGAGGGACTGCTGGAGAACCACCTGCCCGAAATCGCCCGCAAGATGAAGTGCAGCGTCGAGCAGATCAACCACGCCATCGAGCGCATGAGCAAGCTGGATACCTCGCCCGGCTTGCAGGTCGGGCGTGATGAGAATATCCCCATCACGCCGGACGTGATCGTCGAATCTCCCAACGGCGTGGACGAGTTCGTCGTCCGCCTCGCCGACAGCAACCTGCCGAGTCTGCGCTTCAATCGCCATTACGTCGAGATGGCCAAAGACAAACGGGTCGCGCAGGACACCCGAAAATTCCTCCAGAACAACATTCGTTCGGCACACTGGATTCTGGAGGCCATCGAGCAGCGCCGGAACACGCTCCTGAAGGTCACCCGATCCATCGTCAAGCACCAGCACGATTTCTTCGCCCAGGGCCCGCTGCATTTGCGGCCCCTGCCCATGGCGAAGGTGGCCGACGAGGTGGGCGTTCATTTAGCGACGGTTTCCCGCGCCGTTTCCGGAAAGTACGTTCAGTGCGCCTGGGGCATCCTGCCGCTGCGAAAGTTCTTCAGCGGCGGGACCGAGGACACCAGCGGACAGGCCCATAGCTGGGAGGCGATACGCGTCAAGCTCCAGCAGATCATCGACCAGGAAGACAAAACCAAGCCGCTGAACGACGACCAGATCCGCGCCAAGCTCGCCGAGGCAGGCATCTCGAACCTGGCCCGACGCACCGTCGCCAAGTACCGCAAACTGATGAATATTCCCACCGCTCGGTTCCGCAAGCGGTACTGACCACAATCGGCAGCGTTTCCGTCGGCGCACGAACTGCGACCCACGCCAAGCCGCCGGCCGGGACGGCCGAAATCCGGCGGCACCGGTCAGCCGGCCGACACCAAACCCGCGATGGGATGCGATTCACGTTGGTCGGTGGTTTCTGCCGCGCGAATGCTGTCGCTGTCCTTCCGACTGCAAGCCGTGTCCGCCCCCTTGTCACTTCGACCGAAGGCCGCTCCCGCCCCCTTGTCACTTCGACTGGAGGCCGCAGGCCGGAATGGAGACCTCGGCCGTTATTGCAGCGCACCTGCCCATCGCGGCGAGATTTCTCATAGCTTATGCTATATCCATTGGGCATGAGAATCCGTAGTAGTAATCCTCTTTCTTTTTGGTACTTTTTCTTTCTGTTAGATGAGGTGAAGTTGTTACTTTTTGTCTCGCCAGGCGTGGGGTCAGATCTACGGATTTCGGCCCTTCGAGGGCTTAGCGGAGACCGATCCCCTCACGCCTATTCCGGCGGCTGATAGGGACAATAGACCGACGCTCTTCGAGAGCTGCTATGAGGCTGCCATGGCCGCCCGGCTGGCGAGCAGGACCCCGCGAGGGAAAGGAGGTCGTCATGTTGTTTGTCGGCATAGATTGGAGTGACACGTCCCTGGATTTCCATCTGCGAACGGCCGCGGGCGAGGTGCTGGCCGAAGGTCAGGTGCGTCCTGACGTGGAAGGGATGGCCCGGTTGTTCGCCGAGCAATCGCGTCACCAATGCTCCTGGGCCCAGGCCTTCTACGAAAAACAACGCCGCAGCGGCCATAAACATCACGCCGCCCTGCGCGCCTTGGCCCACCGCTGGCTCAAAATTCTCCTGGCCTTGAAACGCTCCCAACAACGCTATAACGAAGAGATCTTTCTTCACAGCCAACGCCGCTACCGGTTACAAAAACCAACCCTGTACGCCGGCGGCTAACCATTTTTTCGCTAACACCTTGACATAGACCGTCTCCGCTCCGCTGCGCTCCGGTCGAAATGACAACAATAGGGACGTGCGCCGAGGTCGCGATGACAAACTCTTGTCCGCGAACGTTATCTCCGCTGCGCTGCGGTGAGAATGACAGCAATGACATCCGGCGCTGCGGTCGACATGACGGACCTTTGTCGCCGGACGTTGTCGGCACGTCTACCAACAAAGACGAAGTGCCCCGCGGCGGTGACTCAGACGAGCGAGCTCTTGACTCAGACGTGCGACGGATGTTATACTCTTTTGGCATTATTGGGTGGCAGGGTCCACAGCACCGCGCGTTGTACGTGCCGGTAGAAAGAGCGAAAGTTAGCCGGGAGGAACCGCAGTGGCAGACCGTAGGCAAGCTTTTACCCTCATCGAATTGTTGGTCGTTATCGCTATCATCGCCCTGCTGATGTCGATTCTGATGCCGGCGTTGCAGCGGATCAAGAAGCAGGCCAAGAACGTCATGTGCCAGTCGAACCTGAGACAATGGGGATTGGTGTGGGCCATGTACACCGAAGACAGCAACGGCAAATTCCCCGACTACCTCGGCGGCGACTGGATGCAGGTGCTCGTGGAGTACTACTCTGATACCGATGCGATGTTGTATTGTCCGATGACCACCAAGACAATCGAAGAGGGCGCCCCGCCTCGCTACGCCGTGATCGGCACCGCCAGCAACCCGCGCGGCAGCTACGCCTTGAACGAATGGGTCTACGACAGCGACGACACCGGCAGTGGACGGAGCCTCGAGGATTACTGGCGCAACACCGGGCATAAGGGACTGAGCAACGTCCCGGTCATGGGCGACGCCGCCTGGCGATCCGACGGACAACCGTACCCGACCGACCAGCCGCCCGCCTACGAAGGCGAGCCGCGAACCGGAGTTGGAACCGGCGGCAACGAGATGCGCGTCTTCTGCATCGACCGGCACGACGGCGGGATCAACATGCTCTTGATGGATTGGAGCACCCGCGACGTGGGACTCAAGGAGCTCTGGACCCTCAAGTGGCACGTGAACTACAACATCCACGGTCCCTGGACCCGGGCCGGCGGCTGCCAGCCCGCCGACTGGCCCGAATGGATGCGGCATTACAAGGACTATTGACCGCCAACGCTGACCTGGGACTATCGGTTTGTTTGCGCGCCGGCCACGCGCACTATCCTGGCATTTTTATCACAAGCCAAGCGACTCGGACCTCGGGACGGAAGACAGGGTCGTTCCCTCCTTGGCGGCGCGGGCACCGGCGCGGAGGGCGGCGGCGGCTCCGGCCGGGTCGCCGGTCGCCACGAGGATGCTCCAGAGATTGAAGTGCGTGCTCAGGTCCTCGGGGGCCAATTCCACGGCGCGCTGCGCTGCGGCCCTGGCCAGCGCCAGGTTGCCGAGCGACCGTTCGATCTGGGCCCGCAGGACCCAGCCGGGCGCGGAATTGGGGTCCGCCTCCAGCATCCGCGCCGTCACGTATACCGCCTGACGCCGGTGGCCCGAATCCAGCAGGCGCAGGACCTCGCCCAGCAGGGCGCGCTCGGCCTGGCGTTTCGTAAACGCCAGAGCCCGGTTGCCCGGTATGTTGCGCAGGCCCGCCACCGCGTGTTGCAGCCTCTCTACGGGATTGGGTGTGCTCTCGGCCATCAGGACGTGGGTGGCGCCCTCATAGGCCCGCGCGAAAAGCTTGAGCCAGTCGGCCTTCTCTGTCTCGCCGATACCGGTCCAATCGATGTGCTCGTACACGGAGTCGCGGCGCACGGTGGTGAAGAACTGCCTCAGGGTCCCATAGCCGGACGACCAGTAGCTCGTACAGAATTCCACGACCGGGAAGTAGTCGCTGTTGGTGACGTGCCGCGCCACGAACTTCCTGAGGTCCCGCTCGTCGGCGACGTAGCAGACCAGCACGTCCGTAGTGTCGCGACAGCTTATCACCGCCAGGCTCTCCCGCACCGCGGGCTTGGCCAGCTCGTCCCGGATGTGCCGCAGCGAGAGTTTCTGTGGTCTTTCCGAGCCGACGATGACGAAGAAAGGCGTCGGCTCGGTGGTCATGTGCCACAACGTGACATACGGGAAGACCTCCATGACCGTGCCGATGACGCTGTGCATGACCTCCGTGCACTCGGTCGTATAGGCGTCGATGTACGACATGAAAAGACCGTTTTCGGTCAGATGGTCGCGGGCGCTCTCGAAGTACTCCTTCGTATACAGGGACGCGTTGTCGGCCACGCCGCGTATGCTCGTGCAATCGTTGACGATGGCGTCGTAGCGGCGGTCGGTCAGATGCAGATAATTGCGGGCGTCCTGGTAAATCATGTGGGCCTTCTCGTCGAGCTCGTCGCCCAGGTTGATGCCGCTGAAGTGCTTGAGCGAGAACTCCACGACCTCCGGCGCGATCTCCACGCAATCGACCCGTTCGATCCCGTGACGGACGAGACAGGCGGTACTCTCACCGGTGCCGAAGCCGACCGACAGCACGCTTTGGGCGTGCTCGTTGAGCAGGACGGGAAAATGGCCGAGCATCTTCTGGTCGCCGCGATACCCGTGCGAGGTACCGGCGACCCGGCGACCCGAAGCGCACAGGTACAGCGCATCGTTGGCGGGGTTGCGATGCAGAGACACCGTCGTGTTGATGCCCTCCTCGACGTCCACGACCTCAAAACCGCGCGTCGAGCGGTTCAGGGCCACCGTCCGGTGGAACAGATCGCGGGGCATCTGCCCGGCCTGCAAGGTGACAAACAACACTGCCAGCGCCGGCAGGCCACGATACAGCCGCACGTGCGTCACGGGGCGAGCGAAACGAAGCCACATCGCCCCGCCCACCCACACAGCCGCCAGACCGAGACCCACGATGGCACTCTGCAAACCCAGCAGAGGCAGCAGCACGAAGCCGGTCAGCAGCCCGCCGACGACTGCGCCCCAGGTGTTGGTGCCGTACGCCGTCCCGGTGGACCAGCCGACGCGATGGGCGCGGTCCACCCACGCCTGCAGCATGATCGGGAAGCCGATGCCCATGACCACCGAGGGCAAGAGGAACAGAATCGCGCTCTGCATGAGCGGGCTGAGGATGTGCCACGAAACCAGGCCGCGCCAGGACGGATCGTTGAGCGAACCCAGGGCCGCGGGCAGCAGGTAATAGCTGGCGAAATTCAGCCAGGGCAGATACAGCACGCCTAAGGCGCCGAGCACCAGCAGCAGCATGCCGGCCACCGCGGCCGGATTCTTCAGGGAGCCGACGATCCGGCTGCCGATAGCCGCACCCAATACGTTGCCCAGCAGGTAGATCGTAAGCACGGAACTGAAAACGAACGTAAAGGCGCCGATGGAATGAACGACGCTGCGCATCCAGAGCAATTCGTACCCGATGCAGACGGCGCCGCTGAGGAAAAAGCCCAACACGAGCAGTGCGAAACCGCCGCCGCTGTCGGCATCAAATCGCACCGGCGCAGGAGTATGCACGACAGCAGTTCGGCTTTCTTCCCGGCCGAGCGAGACTCGGTACACAGCGTAGCCGCCCAAGGCGACCAAGAGATTCAGCCCCGCCGCCAGGCGCAGCGTCCCCAGCACGCCCAGCCAGCGAATGAGGACAAAGCCGGCCAGGCAGCAGCCCGCCGCGGCGCCGAGCGTGTTCAACGCGTAGAGCCGCCCGACGAGCGGGCCGGTCTCTTTCTCCACCGACGCGACGAAGCGCCCCAGCAGTGGCAACGTGCTGCCCATCAGCAGCGTCGGGACCAGCAGCACCAGCGCCGAGAGAACGACCTGGCCCGCGATCAACCAGCCCGGGCTCGGCTGCCACGTGCGGCAGAACCACAGGTAGGCTGCGTCCGCCGAGCGCAGCGCCCACGATGACAGCAGGGCCGTGACGGTAATGGCCAGCTCGATGAACGGATACAGCCGCAAGGGCCGGCCAATGCGGTCGCAGATGCGCCCCATCAGCAGCGCCCCCAGCGCCAGGCCCGCCATGAAGACCGAGACTACCACGCTCGAAGCGTAGACCGTGTTGCCCAGGATCAGCTTGAGCAGGCGCAGCCAGACCACCTCGTCGATCAGCGAGCACGCGCCGGAGACGAGGTAGACCAGCATCAGGCAGTGGACGAGCATCGCACGCGACACGACGCCGCCGGCCTTGCCGCCCATCGCGGCCGCCGGCGCGCAGGAAACTCCGGAGCTACTCATGGCAGCGACCTCCCTTCTTCTCCTCCGCCGGGCCGTCCGTGGCCCTGCCGGTCATTCCCTTGCCCCCAAGCCCCTGGCTCGGCCCCCCGCCGGCCGGTCCCACCGCCGCCGGCATCGCCTCACAGCCCCCTCTCTCGGCCGTCATCCTTCTGCTGCTCTCCATGTCACGCCCTTTCGCTATGAATCTATGATTCCACTGACAACGCACTTGCCCCGCTGTCGTTACGGCTTTGCACCTTCGAGCCAATGCCGCAGCATGATCCCCACGTCCCTGTAATCCACCCTGCAATCGCCGTTGATGTCGCCGGCGATGGGCGTTTCGCAGAGGGGCTGGCCGAAATACGACTTGCTGGCCTCAGCCGTGCCGCCGTAGGCGCCCATGTTGATACACCCGCCGTTGGGAAACGGCTCGTAGCCGACGGGGCTGTTTGGATCGCCCGCGTCGATGCAGGGGCTGGTGACATCGTCCTGGACCCAGCTTTCGCTAACCGGGTCCCACCGTCCCGCTTGCGACTTGAGGTGATAGTCCCCCGCGACGAAGAAATCGTCGTTCGGATCGTCCGGCGTTCCATTCGCGTCCCAATACCCCGGATCGACGAAACACGGATCGGCGTCGATGTTGCCTTCGCCGGGCCAGCCGCCTGCAATGTTGCTGTACCTTACGCTTGCGGAGCCGCTGATTGGGCTCATCGCGTGCTCTCGATAAACGCTGCCTGTTATGACGGAAGTTCCGAAATAATCATCCAGTGCGGGCCCTCTCTTTGCCCTGTTGGCAACAAACGTGCAATTGTACAGGATCCAGTGGTTGTCGTTGCTGAGGATACCGCCTCCCCACCGGGCTGCGGAATTCCCAGCCAAGATGCAATTCCGCAGTTCTCCCGTGCAAAAGCCGATGGACAGCGCACCGCCGCTCCAGCCGGTTGAATTACCAGAGAATCTGCATCTCACAAGAAGCACCTTGCCGTGAGTGCTCCATATGGCGCCACCATCCGTCTGGGTGAGCGTGCTTCCGTTCCGGCGGGCAGAGTTCGCGAGAAACTCGCAGCTAGTAAGCGTCAGAACAGTACCATCGCTGCATATCGCGCCTCCGCGTTCTGCAAGATTGCGTCTGAACAAGCATCCCTCAGCCTCAAACCTACCGCGCGAACTGACAATCGCGCCGCCTCGCGCCATGGACGACATATTCCCGCAGGCTTCGTTCTCCTCGAAGATACACGCACTCAGAAAGAGCGTTGTATCCCTGTTGTACATGGCGCCGGCGAACGGCTCGGCATGGTTGGCCCGAAATCTGCAATTGGCGAGCCTCGGACTACTGTCATTGTTATACACCGCAGCACCGTGATCGGCAGAATTGCGAATGAACACGCAATCCGCAAAGCTCGGGTTACTATTCTGGGTGTTGCATACAGCGCCTCCCCCATCGGCACGATTACAAACGAATTTGCAGCGAATTACTGTTGGACTGCTATTGTTGGCGTTAAGCATGGCACCGCCCCAGCCTGACACGGTGGCATTTGAGATGAAGGTGCAGTCGATCACGGTTGGGCTGGCAAAGCTACTGTAAACGCCGGCCCCGCCGTCGTAACCGACGCCGTGGGGAACCACCCCCACAGAGAATCCTCCACTGATGACGAAGCCTTCGAGAACAGCCGTCCCATCCACATTCTCACCAGCCACCACATGGTGACTATTCTCATATCGATTCGCATCTGAAGACAGTCTGGTGGCGTCATCGACATATGTATCATCATCATCCAAGTCTCCAGATAACACGCTCCGGTGGATTTCCGTATCGCGTACGTTTGGGTCGGAAGCCCCGACGCCGGCATAGCCACCGGCCAGCGTCAGGCCGCTCAGCAATTCAAAGGAAGCTTTTCGATCCCCCGTCCCGTTGGGATGGGCCGCGTCTCGGTCCGGCCGGTAGGTTCCCCGGGCGACGCGGATTTCGACGGGTTCCTCCGTCGCTGCGGCCTCGGTCAGAGCATCCTGAAGAGACCTATACGCCGTGGCCCACGAGGAGCCGTCGCCCCCGGCCGGGGCGTCGTCATCGACGTAGATCACGTTGGCGCACGCACCACTGGCGACAGCCAACACCATCGTTACAACCGTCAGAACCACGCGTCCGGCCCACTTCAACTTGCCATGCATCCATTTGCCTCCCGCATTACACCCGCGTACATAACCCGTTCTTTCGCCCGTTCTCCGCCTCATTCTTCCGCCTTCCCACCGCTTTGGAGCCAATGGTTCAACAATATGCCAAGGTCCTTCAAATCGACTCTGCAATCCCCGTTGATGTCGCCGGCGATGATCGTTTCGCAGAGTGGTTCGCCGAAGTAGGATTTGCTCGCCTCGGCGGTGCCGCCGTAGGCGCCCATGTTGATGCACCCGCCGTTAGGGAACGGCTCGTATCCGACGGGGCTGTTCGGGTCGCCGGTGTCGATGCAGGGGCTCGTGACGTCGTCCTGGACCCAACTTTGACTATTCGGATCCCAGCGTCCGACTTGCGACTTGAGATGATAGTCACCGTCTACCCAGATGCTGTTGGGATCACTTGGATCGCCGGGGTGATTCGGGTCGCTCGGGGCGGCCCAATGACCCGGTCCGGCGAAACATGGGTCCATATCGACGTTGGCCGCACCCGGCCACCCGCCCTGGACGCACGAGTATTCTACAGGGGTCACCCAATACTCGTCGTAGTCGTAGATGTGTGCATCAGGGCCCCGGATGATACAGTTGCTGAGGCGCACTTCGCGGTCAGTGTGATAGATGGCACTGCCCTGCCCGGCCCAGTTCTGATCGAACGTGCAGTTGGTGATAGTCAGCGGCTCGCGCGGCGCAAGGTTTAGAATCGCGCCTCCGATGCCGGGGCCTGTGTCAGAGGAGATCGAACCATCGGCAATCGCCCTGTTTCCGGCGAAGACACAATGGGCGATGGTGCCGTTCGGGAGCGACAGAGCTCCCGCCCACTGGCAGGACCAATTCCCACTGCAGGCGGAATGCAAGACCGAGAGCTGATTCCCAATCCCTTTGTCACACAGCACTCCTCCCTCAAGGCCGGCATGATTACCCTTGAACGTGCAGCAGGATACAAGGAGGCTGCTACCGGATTCTGTAACGCTGACGGCACCTCCGCGATCCGCATGGTTGCCGACGAAGACGCATTGCTCGACAACGACGACACTATCGTCATACAGGTGCAAGGCTCCGCCCATCCCGGCACCGTTCTCGTCAAAACGGCACTCCATCAGCGCACACGTGCTCATCTCATTGCACACCGCACCGCCGACGCCATGCTGTTGCCAAGCTGCATTCCCGGCGAACGTGCATCCTTCCAGCACAGGACTGCCCTGGCGGCTGTACACAGCACCACCCTCGTGTCCACTGGCATTGTCCAGGAATGTGCATGCGGTCAATGTGGGTGCGGCGCCTCCGATGTTCGCCACGGCCCCGCCGCAATCGAAGGCATGATTGCGAACGAACGTACACTCCACGATCATGGGATCGCTGTTCTCCACGTTACAAATCGCACCACCGCCGCCGAAGCTCATGTTCTCCACAAACGTGCACCTTATTATTGTGGGACTTCCGACCAGGTTGTTCATACCGCCGCCGGACCCTTTGAAACGCGGGGGATTCCACGGGTCGATTCGGTACACCATCATGGGATAATCGCCACCGGTGATGGTAAAGCCATCGAGGACAGCCGTCCGGTCTGTGCCGCTGCCGGTGACGACGCTGCGGCTGTTCCAACCCCGCTGGCTATGCAGCAGCTCTGAGGCGTCATTCACATCGGGATCGTTGCGTTCGAGATCGCCGCTCAGGACGGTCTCGTAGAGTCCGATGTCCCGCGCATTGGGATCAACGCCCGCCAGTCCGGCGTATCCGCCTTTGAGAACAACGCAATTGTGCAGTTGGAACGTCGCGTACGTATCACCGGCGGTGACACCGGCGCCTCGGTCAGGGGTATACACGCCCTGGGCAACCCGGATCTCGACCGGTTTCGGACCCGCGTTGGCGTCGGCCAGGGCGTCCTGGAGATACGCGTGCGCCCCGTCCCACGACCGGCCGTCGCCGCCGGGCGAGGCGTCGTCATCGACGTAGAGAATCCTCCCGCTGGCGTTGGCGGCGCATGCCGCCAATATGACTATCAACACCTCCGCTCGCTTCACCTGTTGCTCCTTTCGAACTATGATGACACGTACGAGGCGGCCTGCCTCCGCTCTGAGATACACCGAAAAACGGGCCTATTGCCAGCAAGCAGAAAAAATGTCTCCGATTTCACGGTCACGTTTTCCATCGACCTCCTTTTTCGCCTCTCATCCGTCCACTCAGTGACGGCGCACCTTGCGCGCAATCGACAAGTCGCCTGTTGCGCGCCTTCGCCTCGCGCGCAGGCTGCAACCATTGCGCGACGCGCAGCGAGACAACAGAACAGACTCAGGAACAAACGCGAAGGTGGGCCGGATATGATATGCGCTGCAAAAATATGATGACGGCTAAGAATATGAAAGATTCTTGGCCCGCCTTCGTATCTCTTTGATGCGCATTGTACAGCGCTGTGCGTCCAAAAGGCAAGTCTTTTTCAAGAAAATCTGCACGAGAATACCGCGTTGGTGCCGGGCGGGCAGGAGACGTATGACCGCCTGTTGCCGCGCTGAATTGAGTGCCACCTTCCGCCTTGTCATGTCGAGCGAAGTCGAGACATCTGGCCGCGAACGGTAAACGCCTTTCGTTCGCAAGGAGATTTCTCCGCTCCGCCCTTCGGGCTCCGGTCGAAATGACAAACATAGGGAATAAGAAACCGGGCGCACGTCGAAATGGCAAACGGCGCAGGGGTGTTGGTATCTGCTACGTCTTCGCGGCCGTTCGCGTTCCGCTTGCAGGCAGGGTGGTGGCTTGCATCGCGGGCGGTTTTGGGGATAATGCAGGTGTCACGCGGACTTGAATAAGGAGCTTACTGATGGGCAAGCAACAGAGCAGACGCGCGTTCTTGAGGATGTTGGGTGCGGCGGCAGGCACGGCGGTGCTTTCGCCGCTGGCTTTCGGGCAGACGAGAAGACGGCAGCCCAATGTGCTGCTGATCTTCACCGACGACCAGGGCAGTATCGACGTGAACTGCTACGGCGCCAGGGACCTGATCACGCCGAGCCTGGACCGGCTGGCGCGGGAAGGGACGCGGTTCACGCAGTTTTACGTGGGGGCACCGGTCTGCTCGCCGTCGCGGGCGGCGCTGATGACGGGCCGCTATCCCCAGCGCGCCGGCGTGCCGGGCAACGTCTCTTCGCAGCAGGGCCACGGGGGGATGCCCACCGAGCAGGTGACGATCGCCGAGATGATGAAGGAGGCCGGCTACGCCACGGGCCACGTCGGCAAGTGGCACTTGGGCTACACGCCCGAGACCATGCCCAACGGCCAGGGCTACGATTATTCCTTCGGGCACATGGGCGGCTGCATCGACAACTACTCGCATTTCTTCTATTGGCAGGGACCCAACCGCCACGACCTCTGGCGCAACGGGCGCGAGGTCTTCCGCGACGGCGAGCACTTCGGCGAGCTGATGCTCGAGGAGTGCAAACGCTTCATCGACCACAACCGCGACCGCCCGTTCTTCTTGTACTGGGCCATCAACATGCCGCACTACCCGCTCCAGGCGTTGGAGAGGTGGCGGCAGAAGTACAAGCACTTAGAGGCCCCCCGCCGGATGTACGCGGCGTTCGTCTCGACGCTCGATGAAATGATCGGCGACGTCGTCAACCACATCGACGAACTCGGCCTGCGCGAGGACACGCTGATCGTCTTCCTCAGCGACCACGGACACTCGGAGGAGATACGCACGTTCGGGGGCGGCGGCAATTCGGGCCCGTACCGCGGGCACAAGTTCACGCTCTGGGAAGGCGGCATCCGCATCCCGTGCATCGTCTCCTGGCCCGGACGCATCCCGAAGAACGCGGTGCGCGACCAGGTGGCGATCAGTATCGACTGGATGCCCACCATCGCCGAATACTGCGGCGTGCCCGTCCCGAAGCGAAAGATCGACGGCAAGAGCATCACCCCGGTCATCGAGTCGGAAAACGCATCCTCTCCGCACGAGGTGCTTCACTGGGAGAGCGGCAAGCACTGGGCGGTCCGCGAAGGCGACTGGAAACTCGTCCACAACGGCCCCGCCACCGAGCACCAGGGCAAGAAAATCCCCAAAGTCGAGAACTTCCTGACCAACATCGCCGAGGACGTCACCGAGACCCAAAACGCGGCCGACAAGCATCCCGACATCGTAGCGCGTCTTAGCAAACTCCACAAGCAGTGGACGCAGGAAGTCGCACAGAAGTAGAAAGAACTGTCATCCTGAGCAACGCGAAAGATCTGGGCCACGGATTGAACAGACTCTTGTTCGCAGGCCAGATCCTTCACTTCGCTGCGCTGCGTTCAGCATGACAGCGCGCCGGCGTCGGTCTTGCTCTCTGCGCGAATCAGGCGAACGCGTTGCGCAGCTCCGCCAGACTTTTGGGGACGGCGGTTCTCCAGTCCTCGTTGCCTTCGAATTCCAGCGAGACGTAGCCCTTGAAGTGGTGCTTCTTCATGATGCGGCCGATGCGCGGGTAGTCGAGGTCGAGCGTGTACCAGAGGCCGCCACCGTAGTAGGTCTTGGCCTGCATGAAGACGGTCTGCGGGGCGCACATTTCGAGCTTGTCGTACGGGTCTTCGAGGAAGTTGCCGGTATCGAGCAAGACCTGGAGCCAGGGCGAGTCGATGGCGTTGACGATGCGCAGCAGGCCTTCGGGGGTGCGGGCCAGGCCCCAGTGGTTTTCCAGGCCGAGAATCACGCCGCACTTCTCGGCCGCCGGCAGGCACTTCTCGATGCTGTCGATGACCCACTTGAAGCCGTCGTCCTCGGTATAGCCCGCCAGAACCGGCTCAATCCCGCGATTGGCCATCAGCTCGTCGAAATTGCCGCTCGTGCCCCAGCGCCCCGTGTTGAGACGGATGATCGGAATGCCAAGCTGGTAGGCAATCTCGATCTGTTCGATCGTCAGGTCGATGTTCTTCTGCCGCCTGGCTTTGTCGGGATAGACGTAACCCTGGTGGGTGGACATACAGCAGAGGTCCATCCCATTGATCAGGGCGTGACGCTTGATCTTATTCAGGGCGCCCTTGCCCTGATCTTCCATCTGGATGAGCAACACGTCGACGCCGTCAAATCCCAGCCGGGCGGCCTCGTCGATGCACTTCTCGATGGGCATCTTCATGCCTTTCTTGAACCGCCAAAACGAATAGGTCGAAACCGCGATCGGGTTGCCCCGGCGTTTGCTCTTCGGTTTGATATCTGCGGCCTGTCCGGTCGTCCCGGCGCCGGCCAAAACGGCCGCCGAACCGGCGAGAAATGCTCTGCGATTGATGCGTTCCATTATCAATTCCCTTTCCCCTTAATCGACGCTCGTTACCATGTCCATCTCGAACCTCCCCATGGCCAAGGCCCGTAGCCTTGACGCTGCCACCCAGGCGATGCAAAACAACGGCAGGGACGATCTTAGGCCAATTGCTCCGGCCTGACAAGGGCGCCGGCGCGAACTTCGGCGGCGAGTTGCATGAAGCGGGGCAAGGCGTAATCGAAGAACTGCCGGTAGCTCTCGCAGAAGTAGCTTTCCCGCCCGTAGTTGTTCTTGTCGAAAGGCGCGCGGTCCTTCATACACCCGCCCCGGCAGATCGCCAGATGCCGGCAGATCAGGCACTTGTTGCAGAGGTTTTGCTTCTTGCGGGCAAAGGCCTTCTTCTTGGCGCTGGCGGCGATCTTCTCGATAGGCGTCTCGAAGATGTTGCCCAGCCGCCACTTGGGGTCGACGAAGAAGTCGCACGGAAACACCTCGCCGGTGTGCTCGATAACGATGTACTGGCTGCATTGGCGGTCGAAGGTGCAGATCGTATGCCGGCCGCCGATACAGTAGTTCAGAATGGAATCGAAGTCACGAACGCTGAGCTTCTGGGGCCCCAACTCCAGCCAGCGGTCAAAGGTGCGACAGAGGAAGTCGCCGTACTGCCTGGGGCTGACGGAAAAGCTCGCGATTTCGTCCGTGCCCGGGTTTAACTCCACACACGGGATGAACTGGATGTACCGTACGCCCAGCTCGATGAGGAAATCGAAAATCTCGTCGGGATGGTCGGCGGTGAGGTCGTTGATCAGCGTGAGCGTATTGAACTCGACCTCGTGCTCCTTGCAGCATTCGATGGCCGCCATGACGCGGTCCCACGTGCCGTGCCCGCCGAGGTCCAGGCGGTAGTGGTCGTGCAGCTCCTTCGGCCCGTCGATGCTGATGCCGACCAGGAACTTGGCCTCGTGCAGGAACCGCCCCCAGTCGGCGTTGTTGAGCAGGATGGCGTTGGTCTGGAGCGAGTTGCCCACCTCCTGGCCGGAGGTGCCGTACTTCTTCTGTAGCTCGACCGCCTTCTTATAAAAGTCAAGGCCCATCAGCGTCGGCTCGCCCCCCTGCCAGGCAAAGCCCGACATCTGGAAGCGAAGACCCATGTAATCCTTGACGAGTTTCTCGAGCACCTCGTCGCTCATGCGCTGGCGGCCCTGGCCGACCTCCGGCGCCCGCTCCTTGTAGAAACAGTACCGGCAATCGACGTTGCAATCCGAACCCGACGGTTTGATCAAAAGCGTAAATGGCTGCATAGGTGAATTTCAACTCTCAGATTTTATTGTGGATCTCAAATTTCAGATTTCAAATCTCAAAT
>Ga0272442_10001181_pt1 | contig 40281 bp, 38 predicted proteins | sample SSMForm2O_FD_200262 | JGI IMG/M metagenome (GOLD analysis project Ga0272442, IMG submission 200262) | Marine sediment archaeal communities from Little Sippewissett salt marsh, Falmouth, MA, United States - SSM-Form-2O | ecosystem: Environmental > Aquatic > Marine > Wetlands > Sediment ... | reverse complement strand
CATCAGTCAGCGCATTGCCATGGATATGCAACGAGAAGAACAAGCTACGGGGAGATATCAGACAATTGAGGTCCTTCATGCTGAACGCAATCAAATATGATTTAACAGGTAATTATGCTACAGTGTCAATGTTTTTGGGATTAAGGTTTCTCAATTGCTTGGAGGCGGTATTCGTGGGAGATATTCTGGGTCCAGAGGGACTCCATTTGCTTTTTCAGATTGTCTTGCGATTGCAGCACCATGCTTACGTCTCGCTGCAAGAGATCGAGTTGACGTTGCAGGTTAAGCCAGCTACCCACGATCAGAGAAGCCAGTAATATGAGTTGCACAATCACGGACAAATTAATCTGTCGATTCAGCCGCCACGATTTGGAATGTGTGGGAGTCATATTTCTTTTTGATCCTGATGTTGGTTTACGGTTCGGCGTAGAAGACATTTTTGTTGCCGACGCGAAGCATGATCGCGTAGGAGTCGGCCGGCAACGTTCCCTGTTCCGTGAATGATTCGGCGAGATTGACTGCCAGCATTTGCTGGCCGATCTCGCTTGGTTCCGAACCGGGATTGCCGATCACGACGGCGATGACGTTATACATGTTGTAGGACGAATGGCTTTTGATCTTGACCGTCCAGGCGGCGGTCCTGGCCCCGGGAGAAGTAACGACAGCGATCTCGCCGGTCCCTTGGGAACCTTCGCGACATAGCCGGTCCAGCATTTGTTGACTACCACTATTTGTGATTGCATTACTCATAGCGAATAATTCCTTTGTCGAACGATTCTAAGGTTCGTACATTGCCTTTCGAAATCCATCTTCACCTGCGCAATCCGGCTCGTGCTGCGATTATCGCCCCGGCAGGCCAACAAATCCCGGCTCTCGGGACTCGTTGTCACCATGTCGCCGACCTGGCAATCGAACATCAAACTCGGCGTCTGGATGTCGAATGTCTCGATGACTTCCGGCGATCTGGCTGCCGTATGGCGTACGAACTCATGCAAGGCATCGGAATCGTCCGCTTCATCCGGTGTTCCAAGTGTCTGATCTGTCGATCCAAAGAAGATACTCTGATTGGAGACCTTGCGGTACTTGAACTGGCGAGGCAAGGTCATCACATGCTCGACAACCGGAGCGGCGGAGTGGATTGCGCCGTCCGCGATGGTAGCCGTAAGCCGTTCGTCGCTGGTGACCGAGGCGGTGATTCGAAATCGCAGCGTACCCTGTAAGGCCGCGACCCAGGTGTCGATATCGAGCCGGTCGCTGCTCAGCCATACGCCGCACTCATCGAGCAGGATATTGAACGCATACAGGTATTGCCACCAGCACTGGCCGGAATCGTACGAGACCTGGAGGAAGTAACCCAGCGAGCGTCCTAAGGTATCTGTGGTCAGGGCCGGCCGGAAGCGTCGATGGCGATGCACGAAATGACTGCTCTGGAAGATCGTGGTGAAATCGAATACATCTCCCTGGTTATAAGGCTCGCCGGAGTATTGGCCCGTTTCGTTCAGACACCATTTTCGATAGACGTCTTTCACTTGATAGAAGTCGGGGTTGGTCGAGGGCGAGAACGTGTCATAGTCCGAATCTTCAAGGTCGGCGTCCCAGGCCTTAATTAACTCGAAGGTCGCCTCATACCATTTGAAGTCACCCTGGCCGAGATATGTGTGTGTCACAGGGTAACGGTTTCTGGTGCTCTGCAAGGTGGCGATATTTGTCTTGCTGAGACTCAATTGTTCGCCGGGTAATTGGCAATTCAGCTCGATGGCCCTGCCCGTGCTTCTCTTGTAGAAGACAATGGCCTGTTTTGGCCCAGTTGTTGCGAGCGTCGGGACGAACTTGAACTTCAAGCCGATCCTTTCACAGCATTGATACAGAGCTTCGGTGAGATTTAACTCCGTGACATCGAGGTCTCGAACGATCTGGTTTTCCGTCAAGGTTTTTAGCTGGCCCAAAGTCGGCCTCCGACATTCACCGGGTGGCATGTATTCACAGAGCAGATAATCAATCACGTCCGCGTAGTTCCAGAGTTTATTTTGTAACGTATCGGCGCAGAACACGATATAATTTTTGCCGTTGACTGTTATCGGTTCGGGGTAGGCGTTGCCCTGTCCGTCGGGATTGAATATCGTATCCGGGCCAGTGAGAAAGACGGTGGAAATACCTGTTTTTGTGAGTCGCTGGCCGTGTACGGATATGCGATTGCAAGTGGCGCCGAAGTCTTCAGCGATGATTTCCACTCGTTCGCCGGTTTCTGATATCGTCGTTTTGATGTGTTCGACGTGGCCCTGCAAGATCGGAAAGCTGAACGTTGCCGCACCTGGTGGAACACCATTGTAACATTGCCGAATGCTAATGGATTTGCCCATGGAAAATCTGCTTTCGATATCTTCTGCGGATGTAAAGCCTTCGGTTGGATATGCGCCAGGATTGTAAGTCAATCTCGCCGAGCTAAATTCGGGCCAGCCGCTTCGAACGATCTCGATCAATGCCAGATCGGGGCAGAGCTCACCGTCGATGAGAATCGAGACGGAGGCCGCCGGTAGTGTTAGCGAGGTTTGTTCCGATTGGAAGAAGTCAGTTTTGTTGGACATGATGCGTCTTAATTATCTCCAGAATCAATGCCTTAGACGGTTTCAACGGTCAAAATGTCGATTGCATCAGGGACGGTCCCATTGAACTCGATGGCCAGATGTGCCGTTGAGTCGTGCTGGAGACCCTCGGCATTTTCTGTTTTGACGGCAAATAGATATCTACCCGGCTGAAGGACGCCGCTACTATAGCTATAGAATCTTTGCCCCTTGTACTCAATCGTAGCCAGAGCGCTCTCATAATCGATTTGGCCTGTGGTCCCATCGGAGTACACGTTGAAACATGTTGGTGGTGACTGCTGTTCACGGGAATTGTAGAACCAGGTTAGGCCTATCTTATTACCGTCCGCTTTACTGATTATTGAAGCAAAAATCTTATTCGGGAATGGCGGGGCTAACTCTCCATCGTCGCCTATTGAAACCTTTGCTGCGGCTTTGATCGTTTGTTCCGCGTCGCCGCAATGATTAAAGCGCCGTATCACATAAACGTATGTGGCGCCGTTGTCATGCGCCAAATAGTCGGGTGGTGAAATAACATCGGCATCTTGATTTCCTACGGTCAGTATCTTGGTAAAGTCTATTCGGTTCATACAGGAGTCGCGGTAGAGCACTGAGCAGCCGGCAACGCGAGTCCAGAACCAGCCGAGACTCAAGGTTGTACCAAGCTTGAATGCATTCGCGGTCATGCCGTTGAAGAGTGCGTCGCTCAACCAGCACGCTTCTATTTCCGTAGAACTGCTGATAGATTCTAATCGTGCCGATGCCGCCGAGGTTGCTTCGACAAATCCCGTGAGAGAGACGATAGACACCGGTGCGTGAACCGGGGCGGAACTAAGAGAGTTGTCGAAAATGACAAACGGCTCTCGAAAAAGCCATTGGATTTCTTCGGTACTCAAAGCACGGTTGTAAATAAAGACGTATTCGATGCCCCCGTTCCAGCAGCCAATAAAACCGTTTTCGTATGTCCCACCGATCCCCACGAACTGGTTTTCGACCAGGTTTAGATTGCCGAAAGTAGCCGTGTCGGATGCTTCCAGCACGCCGTTGACGTAAAGATAGCCCCCGTAGGGTTTCCATGTGCCGGCGATATGGATCCATTCGCTCCCGTCTGTTGCATGTGATGAGGTCGAATAGAGTGTGCAATCGTTTTCGGTGTCTGTGAAAACGCGCCATAAGAACTTACCGCCGTTCTGGCCGAACAATCGGACCGGTCGAACGAAGGCGGAACGGGCGAAGACGGTATTGGTCTGGCTTGCACCGTGGTTGGCGAACGCAACGACACTCAATTCATTGGTAAGGTCCCATCCGAATTGGCCGGTTCCACAATCGATACATTCGTCCGTGCCGTCGAATTGAAGACAAGAACCGTGCGGCCCCGGCTTCCAAATCGGGGATCCGCCGTAGAAACCGCCGTGCTGTCGGTAAGGCCCGAGATCGGCGACAACCGCACCGGTTCCTTCAGCAAGCAGCCAGCATCCGGTCAACCCTCTGGCGAGCGGATGGGAGGTACGGATGAGGGTTCCTCTGATCGGTTTAAGCCGTGGCATTCAATGTCACTCCGTGGAATTTGTAGGTGAAATTATACCTGTTGTTGAAGTCTGTTCGAGTATTTTGCCAATCGGTGCTCAAGGCGTCGGCTATCTCTGCCTGGCTTTGCTCGGAAAGGACAACGATAGTTCGGGATACCTCAATCAAAGAGCCGGCGGCTAATGCGTCGAGTTCATCCTGTTGAAGCTGGGTCGCGATGGCGCTTTCCGGCGTCGGCGCGATTCCGCTGACCGGCGCGTCGATCGGGATGTGATAAAACAACTGAGCTTTGCCCTTGCCGGGTTGAGTTTGTTGAATCTTTCCTATATGAATGTCGGCCATGGTTGCCTCCTTATGTCGATTGGTAGTTCCAGCATTGGACATAGGCTCGAACGTTATGACTATCCGTCGAGCCTGTTTGTTGTATGCCGATCCTGAAGTGCGCCAGGTCTTTGACGATAAAGCTCAGTTGCTGAGGATCGACACTTTTATCCCCTTGCATTTCCAAAATCGGCGTATCATCGTAATTGGAACCGTCGAGCGAGCCATAGAGCTTGATCTTGACCTCATCCGTCGGTGAGCTGTCGTAGTCCATCTCGACAACAATATGGGCGCCTTCGTATCCGTTGGTTTCCATATTGATGTCCGTCGAGTAGGACTCCGTCGTGCCGGAGAGCGTGACGTAGCTGTCGCCGGTTCCTATGATCTGGGATTGCGAATCCCAATTCTTATTTATCGTGGTCATTGTGCACTCCTGTTATTGTGGGTTAATCCAAACTTATGTTCAAATCACCCGCGTCGAATGTGGCTGTAAACGAACTATCGACGACTTTCGGCTGGCTCAGTGTCCCGTGAGCTAACATATTGCCCTCCGTTGCAGAATCGAACAAGGCAAAGTGGGTGATGGTTCCCCAACTTCCGGTAGCCTTGGGAAAGAGGATGTCATTAGCATTGTCCAAAGAGCCACCGGATGCGACATTCCAACCGGAAGCCGATGTTTCCACGCGGGCGTAGGCATTGCCGGTTGGCTCAGCGAGTCCTGAAGCATCATCAAACGGATTTGATGTCGAGAGTGCCACATAAATGTTTGGCGGTGTGTAATTGACCTTGCCGAAGATATGGTCCAGAATCTTGTCTTCCCAATAATCGGAAAAACTTCCCATGTTACATCTCCTTACTCATTATGGTGTGTATCAACCTGGCATCCGAGTAATCGTCGCTTCAGCATCGGTTGGGATATGTGTTATAAGGACCGTTTGCTTGTCATCGTCGTAATACTTGATTTGGCCCGTCGTCTTGTTTTGTATGGCCTTGTTGGCGAGCAGTTTGTCAGCGGTTACCTTACCGGTTCCCGACCAAAGGACTTCGTCGTTTGCTACAAGTGTGTCACCGTCGGCCGGATTCGCTCCACCTTGCAAGAAGACCTGCACCGAGTATCGACCTGCAGGGATATTGCTGTCGAAATCACCCACATACATACTTCCACTTTTATCTGTCAAGCTGATATCATAATCATCAGCGGTGCGACCACTTGTTCCCCATCCCTCGAAGTTCTGGCCCGCGATGCACCACACGTTCCCGACACAATCGCGAACCACCGCGTAAAGTGTGTTGCCGGCGGCATAATGTGCATGAATGTCATTTGTCATCTTTGACTCCTCTATCTGATTGCCTCAAACCGACCGGACTACGGTTCTTCGACCCAGCTTCCGTTTTTGGCAATGGTGACCCAGTCTCCGTTATCATCCGCGACAAGGCTCAGAGTTGTGCCGGCGACGTAAGATTTTTTATACTTGCCTGCGGTCAGGCCACTGTTGTCCCGGATCGTCGCCGTGCCGGGATCAATGCGAAATTCCTGGTCTTCCTGGACGGCGAAAATAAAGACGGTGCCGGCGGGAGCAGAATCGGGAAGCGTCAAAGTCACTAACCCTGTGGCTCCCCGATTGGTGTGAACGCTTCCGGATTCGGAGGTCATGAGCGTATCATCACTGGTGTGCGCCTCGAGCACCTTTTTCAAACTTCCGGCTGCAGAGGGCATCACGATGTTATGGCCCGCTCGGCAATCGATTAGTGAGTCGATGTCTCCCCCGGAGGTACTCACCTGAGCCAGCCGGATATGAGGGGTGCCCGCCATATTCGGGAAGTTGCTATACTCGTCGATGACAAGACTCCCGGCTGAATCGAGATAGATGTAGATGTTCTCCTTGTCATCGGCTAACGTATTTCCTGAAGAACCCTCGTAGCTGATGAGTTCCGTACCCAGCCAGAACTTGCCGGGCTTGACGCCGATGTCCAGTCCACCTTCGTCATAGACCCGTAAGTCGTTGGCTCGTTGTGTGGCCAGCAGCAACCGGTAGAGCAGTTTTCGAAAGTGCAAGTAATATGGCGCCGTGCCGGTTGGGATATATTCCACACTTGTTTCGGCATCGGTTTGGAGGTTAAGCAGCTCATTGTCGGATGGATATACTTCCGCCATAACGTTCTCCCTTTTCTGTTGGTTTCTCTATTGTTACGCTGTGTTCTCGATATCCAGAACCAGATGATTCGTTTGTTTGTCGTAAGAAGAAACTTTCAGCTTCTCTGCGGGACAAGGTGCTGGTATTACCGTGATAGGCTCGGTCTCACTGGACGCGCTTTCGTTACCTGAGTCATCTCTTACTTTGATTCCGAATCGGTAGACGCCTGCCGGTAGAGGTGGACTGGTCCACTGGATTGTATCGGCATCAAGGCCGAAATGACCGTTGCCGGAGCACCCTTTGCCGAATCCAACCGCCGCCGCCGCATCGTAGCCGAAATCACCAAGGCCAAACTGGGACATGGCGAATCCAGCCTTATCTTGCCACGTCGGCCAAATACGAACCGGCGAATCATTCAGTGGATGGTCGTAATTAATGTTTCCCGTGCCGTTGTCGAAGTAGATGTCCGCTGTGGCACCTATCGGAAGGTTCTGGCTCCGCAAAAGTGTGAACTTGACTCGCCCGTTATTGATCGATGATTCGACAAGCTCGCTACAAAAATCGATGCCTGCATTTTCTTCCTCGACGGCGAAGACCTCGATACGAATCGGCGACTCCAGAGATGTGGGAACCGGAACGATCATCTGTCTTTGTTGGTTATCCAGAGTCGTTCCCGCGTAACGGCCGTTAACATAAATTTGGTGTAACTTATCACTCCGGATTGATGTCCATTTTACCAGGGCAACGCGCGGGGCTTCCGGCGCTTTGCCGTTCGCATAGATACCGGCGGGTAGTCCATATGCTCTTACTGATTCGATACCATCGCTAATGAGTGACATGAGTATTGTCTCTTCGTTGATTCTCAGGCTAACTGTGTATAGACGATTTCGTAATCAATGCGGATTCCGGCGCCCTCTTTGTGTTCGCTCAGGATTTTGAAAGAATCCATTCGAAGCCTTTCGAGTTCCTGGTTGCCGACGACCAATGTATGCGTATCGCCGTCCATATGGGCCGATATCGTGCCGATTCGGCTGTCCATTTGTAAGCGGCTTTTTGCCCGCAACGTGCCTGATTGGGTTATCTGTCTGTTGCGTCGTCCCAGATCAATACTGAGCACGCCGTCCAGGCCGGGCACCGTTCTTTCCATCGCAGCCCGGCTGAGACTTCCCGTTCGGATCTCCAACCGCTGCTCGTCAAACAATCTTTGTTCATCTAAAGTCACTTGCATACGTTTTCCTTTGATCAACTAATCCCGCATGAGCCTTCCGGAAGCGCCGACCTTGGTGACATCCGCCACGCCGTCGGCGCCGATATCGATGCTGAGCCGGCATCGTCCTCTTGCCTTGGTGAAGAGCTTCTGATAGTACAAGCTCTTTTGCCAGTAATTCTCATCTTCGGCTTTACCGGCTAACATGGCGTACACGATGGAAATCACGGCAAAGACAGAGGCCAGCCTCAGCACATTCGTATCCAGCACATCCTCGACACGGATATCGGAGGCGGGATTGCCCGGGCTGATTCCGAAATACTCGGTCAATTGAAAGCCCACTTCATTCGCTTGGGGCCCGAATGTGCTTATTCGATAGGATATGTCCGTAGCCGTCGGCGGAGCGACTGACGTGTCAGTCGGATCGGCTCGAATGACAGACAGACTTAGTTGTGTGGCCGAATCTACGGAGACAATCTCATAGGCCCCATCCAGTGCGCCATCCGCCGACTGCAAATAGGCGACGCCGCCGGCTGAGACTTGTGCCGTGACGAAATCGGCGTTCTCGGCGGTGAAGGTTGTGCCGTTCAGCGTTCCTTGCGTTCCTTGGGTCAGCACTTGCCAGGGCAGATGCAACTCGCCGAACAGGATCGGCTCATATTTCAAAATGTCGGCATCGTTTGAGAAACTCACCATTTCTTTCATCTCCTTGAGAGGATGGGATCCCGCTTGGAAAGCGGGATCCCGGCCACGTCGAAGCGCAAATCTCAGCTCATGCTCAAATCGCGAATCAAACCGTGGGCCGCTTCGTTTTTGAGCTCCAGGGTATATTCGCCAATGAGTTCGCCGCATTCGTAGTCGCCGCTGCTTGCCAGAGGCTTGAAGTGGAAGCTCCGCCCGGCTAACGGTAGCACGTTGATACGAGCCGAATCCAGCAGCAGGGCCGCGTCCTGAGGCATCCATCGCGTCGTAACGATTCGACAGACGCCGAAATCGCTTTCGTAGATGCTGATCATGTCCGTGAAGGTCGTATCATTCGCTCCGTACGTCCGGCTGTCGGATGAGAAGGCGTTGATCTTTCGTTTCTGAAAACCGCCGACGACAATCAGATCTACGTTACCGCTGCTGCTTTCCCATATTTGCCTCAGCACGTAGTTGATCTTCGCTTCGTCCAGATCGTTGCCCGCCGGAAAACCACTGTCACCCGTATGGAAGATATTCGTCGCCAGATGTTGAACGACACCTTTCATCGACCGTCGCACCGAACCGCTGCCTTCGGGATTGCTGGCCGGTTGGCCGCCATTGATGACCGTGTTCTCCAGATCGCGGATCATCTCCCTTAAACGTTCTTGCTTCTGGTAATCCAACTCATCGGCCAGACCCAACTGACTCGCGGCCATGTCCGTACCGCTGACTTCCACCGTCGCGGTAAATATCTGAGTGTAGTTGCCGCATCGGCTGCGATTGGTGAATCTGGCGCTCGGCTTATCCGCACCTTCGAGAGCGGCATTCCCGAGAATGTTGATAACCTGATTGTCGGCCAGGTTTTCAGGCGTTGTACCCGCGTAGCCGCGAACGACGGTCAGCGTATTCGTGGAGATACCGGTCACGAGCATCAGCTCTTCGCTGCCCTCGACCTGAATTTGATCGCCAATCCGAAATCGGCTGCCGTGATCGACCACAAAGTCAGTGTCGGCGCTCGGGTCGGTATAAGTGTCGTCGTTGATCGCATCCTTATTGGGCAAAAGTTCGTCTTCAAGCCATTCGTGGTGCGTACTGGTTGCTTCTCTCAAGGAATCGCCGAGAGCATCCAATAATGGTGTCTCGTACGGCGAGATAATTCCGATCAAATCCGATACGTCCTCCGCCAGTTCCGGCAAAGTGGTTCCCGCTGAATAGGTTGCTTTTCCTGTAAATGCCATGTGTTACTCTCCCTTAAATATAGGTGTCATTCCTGCGAAAACAGGAATCCATTTTTCATTTATTGCTTTACGCTACAAAAAGTTTCTCCGCAGTTTCAGATACTCGTGCAAATCGGTTCGATTCCCGGTAGTAGCGGCTTTCTTGGCCGCGCGTTCGAGAACGGTTTGATTATTTACCACACGTTCTCTGGCGCCGGCGGTTTTTCCGGGTGTCGTCGAACTACCGGTTCCGCTAAACAGATATTGCTTTTCTTTCTTCAACTGCTCGATCACACCGTCCACATCCGCATCGTCCTCGTTTTGCATTCTAACTTTGGCAATAAGCGTTGCTGTTTCCAGATCAACAGCCCCGGCGGAAACTAATTTGTGCATCAGGTTCCGTTCGGTTTGAACTGTGCTCAGTTGCTCCGACATCTTCTCGGTTTGTGCCTTGGCCTCGGCCAGTTGCTCGTTTAGTACTTCGAGTTTCTTCTCGGCGCTCTGCGCCCTTTTGCGATAGCGGATGGATTCGGCAACCGGGACAAGTCTCGTACCGTCGTTGTCACTTGCCCCTTCGATGTCTTCTGACAAAATATTCTGTGTCTCAATCGGACTCATATAATTCCCTTTCTGACCTACGAATGTTCATATCCTAATTCTCTGAGCACCTGCTCAGTTGGAACGCCCAACTCTTTCTTCATCTTGGCCTCGTTGAGTTTCTCCGTCATGTTCTCCGGTAGTGGGGTGGGAAAGATAATATCGACGTCTCGATCCGCTTCGCTGGTTTGGTAAATCCCGGCGGTATCAAGCATCGTCAGAATCATCCGACAGATACGCCGGAGCCCTTCGCTGTAGGTGAACCGCTTTCGCTCGTTTTTCGCGAGCATCCCCATCAATGTCAAGCGAATGGCTACGGCACTTGTGAGGTTGCCCAGCTTATCCTTTACCAGCCCGGCCACAATCGGCGTAACGGTGCTGACTTTGTCCATCGCCTCTCTGATCTCGCCAATGTGCATAGCCTCGCTGGGCGTTGCGGCGTCTCCGCCGAATTCTTCGATGGACGCTTCCGGATTGTCGGTGTACCACATCCGACCGGGCGAGACGGGCTTATCCTCGAAGCCCTCGATCCCTTTGCCTAGATACATTTTGAATGATTGGAACGTGATCCGGCTGGCCCGGTCTGACAGTCTCGTATTCAACTCGTCTTGCAATGGAATTAGCGGCTCGACGTCACTGAGTCCCTCATAATAGTAGGGTTGAACGATATTCTGGATATGCACGACGGGTAGAAAGCCCCAGGGCAGTTTGCCCTCTGCGACGAGCACTTTGTCCTCGTATCGTTGCCAGGCATCTGCTGAGATAATTTCCGTCACGGGTACGACCTGAGGGCTATCGCCGCTTCGTTGGCCTGAACGAAAGAGTCGTGCGAGAAATGAGTTCTTCCGGCTGAGGGCGTTCTTTTTCTGCTGGAAGTGCTGGACGTAATAGCAAATCGTTTTGTAGTCGTTTTCATCCAGGATGGGCAGCGCTCTGGGAGCCTCAATCAGTTCGAGGTCGATTGTCTGTGCTAATCGGAGCACATCATCGAGGGATCGCTCATCATGCGAATCCCGTGTGAAGGGGTGTGAGGAAGGGGAAGTGACGCGTTCGATGATTTCATCGCCAGGCCTGACGAAACAATCGACGAATCCGTAAACGCTCCCGAGCACTGCCATATCCTGGAGAAATCCGATCTCGCCGTTGGCCGCGAACACTGCCTTTAATATCCTGTCAATGTCTGCACTTTTCCGGCCGTCCGGCGATTTGGACACGATAGTAATGGGTTTACCGAACAGGAAATCAACTGCGGCGTTCACTCGCCACGCGATATCGTTCTCAACAACGACTTCTTTTCGCTGCACTTCGTTGACGTTCCTGGCCCCGAAGAGGCCGGTTTGCGCCGAGTGTACGAGACCCGTAATGCGTGAGGGCAGGCCGTATTCCTGGGCCTGAACGTAACATCGTCCGGATTCGTTCACCTTCCGATCCGAAGGCCCGGCCCCGGTGATCTCGATGCGCGGATTGGCGTAATAGTCCCACAGCCTTCCGAAGTGCGTTTGGACATCCACCGACTGCGAATCCACCAGCCATTCGATGTAGTCGGCCTCGAGTGTGTCGTCGTGAAAGATATCAAGCTCGAATCCCATGCGTTGATCTCCGTTATTTAACTTATCAATGAAGTTAACAAAAAAACTAACTCCCCCCACAATGGGACGAACCTGCACGTTTCGTTCGAAAATCTACAAAATTGTCGGCGGTGATTTCTGCGTAAACGTTTTATTCGTAAGGAGTAAAAGAATATTGAGAAAAATTTCATTTTTGCTTTTGACTACAAGCGGTTTTGTGCGCGCCGTTCAGAATTTACGCTTTCTGCGAAGTCAGGAGGCCGGAACGAAAAAACAGGATTCTCCCTTTTGGGCCTGTTTAAAAAGTCTTGTCGTAGCATTTGAGATTGCCGCGCGATTCTTTGAATCGCTCGCAATGACACAAAAATGCACGTTTCGTCATTGCGAGGAGCGAAGCGACGAAGCAATCTCTCCTTCAGCAACAAGCCCTTTCGCGGGAATGACAAATCGTGTTTCCGCTACTAAAACGAGCAACGAAATCGAAATCGAAAAGAAATGGCGCAGCCCCTCGAAGGCGAAATCGAAATATCGGTGCGATTTTTCGGGTTGTCGACGTCTCTTCCCTGTTCTAGCGCAGAGCAGAGAGTACACGTCTCTTTCGAATTCGAATTCGTATTCGAGGTTCCTCTCTTTCTTTCTTTGCTACTTTCTTTCTTTCTCTCTTTAACTTTTGGTTTAGGCACTCTAATAAAACTAAGGTTTAATGGCTTTATCATTCTGAGCGAAGCGAAGAATGTCTCGGTCTTTACGCCTGAATAGAGACCCTTCACTACGCTCAGGGTGACAGGGGAGAGGTTTTGTTGGAGTGCCTTGGTCTGACAGCCTTGCCGAACCAATAACGCCTGCCCGCCTTCACTTTTGGTAGTAGCGTTTCAAGAAAAATACGTAGTCACCACAATTGACAGAGGTCGGTTTAGTTGTCAAAATCGTATATTGGCTTTGTGGCAGGAGTGGTGTTATCCGAGACAAGTCCTGAGGATGGAGTCACGTTCAATTTGAGAGGAGCGATCATAAGTTTATTCTGCCATATTGCGTTTCGTGTATTCAAGTGAGGAGTGGAATCTGGCTATTGTTGGCTTGTCCAGTCATAAACGGGCGTGAATTGTAAGGGCTGTGTTACAAGTACGATGGGACCGGCTGGAATTGGCATTGGAGCGGTACAGGTTGGCCACAGACGAGGGCACTCAATTCCGTGTGGGGTGTCGGTAGTGAATTGTTTCTTGCCGCAGATTCATACAGCCCGTGGTATGCCGAAGCGTTGCACTTTAGTGGCAGTAATTGGACGACGGAAATCTCCACGGATTCCGCTACGTTGATTGACACTTGGGGATCTGCATCTAATAATGTTTACATGGTAGGCTATGATGGGAAGATCATTCACTATAATGGAATCAACTGGACCAGTATGGAGTCAGGAACCACGGGGGTCTTGAGGTCTGTTTGGGGAGATAGCAATGGTAATGTATTTACTGTCGGAGATAATGGGACAATACTCCATTCTTCAGTAGTTCCTGCTCCCGGTGCCCTTGTTCTGGGTATCATCGGTATAGGATACGCGACTTGCAGACTGCGAAAACGCAGAACACTGTAAGCCATCAACATGTCAGAATAGGCGTTTCATAGGGCTGCGAATCTTGCCTTGCAGCCCTTTTTTTGCTTCATCGAAAGTACTTCATGCTTTCTCGAATCTTAGGACGGCTAAGTTTGTGTTTGATGAGCGTCTATTTATGTTGTATGCTATATCCCGTTCAAAATTCAACATGTTTAATATCCGGCAGGCGTTTGCCGTTTGGGATGGTGTTGAGGGAATCAAGCGAAGAAAGGCACGGGATGAATCAGAAGACGGGAAATACAATACAGAAGCCAGGAGACAGGAGACAGAATTTAGAATATTGTCCTTCGTCTTGCGGATTGCTTATTCCTTCTCTACTTGTGTTTCTATTATTGACGATGACAACGTCTTCTTGGGCGGGGATTGAAGCGTTGCCCCATCCTGTGATTCCCAACGGTTTTGGAGTGAATATTCATTTTACGGGCGAGCCTCGCGATCTGGATATGATCGCGGCGGCGGGATTCAAAGTCATTCGAATGGATCTGGTGTGGTCGAGGATTGAGCGAGCCAAAGGCGTGTATGATTTCAACAGGTCAGGCTACGACGCCTTGACGAAGGGGTGCACCGAGCGCGGCATTCATATCCTGTATATTCTCGACTACAGCAACACGCTCTACGAATCGGACCGGTCGGTTCGGACGGACGCCGGACGCAAGGCGTTCGCGGCATTCGCCGGGGCGGCGGCGAAGCGGTACGCTGGAAAAGGCATCCTGTGGGAAATATGGAACGAGCCGAACCTCAGGCATTTCTGGAGTCCACAGCCCAGCGCCGAGGATTACTGCAAGTTGCTCGAGGCGACCGTCGGACGGATCCGGCAAGCCGACCCGACCGGTCAGATCGTGGCCGGAGCCACGTCACAGATACCTCTCGACTGGTTTGAGGAGTGTTTCAAGCGGGGAATGCTCAAATGGATCGATATCCTGAGCGTCCATCCGTACCGCTCGCACGCTCCGGAGACGGTCATCGCCGATTACGCCAAGCTCCGCGAGCTGATAAGACGGTACCTCCCGGAGGGCAAAGACATGCCGATTATTTCCGGGGAGTGGGGATACTCGAACCTCAATTGGGACAAATCCCGGCTTTCGGAACAAGAGCAGGCGCAGTATCTGGCTCGGATGTTTCTCATCAACCTTTATCAGGGTATCCCGATCAGCATCTGGTATGACTGGAAGAACGACGGCACCAATCCCAACGAGAGGGAGCATCAATTCGGCACGGTTCGCCACGATCTCAAGCCCAAGCCGGCCTATCGGGCCGTCAAGGTCTTATCATCCACACTGGCGGGCTATTCCATCGTGGAAAAGCTGGATCTGGGCAATGAGGAGGACTTTGCCTTCAAGTTGACGAAAGGGCCAGGCGAGGCGATCGTTTTCTGGACGTTGGGCGGCCGACATGAGGTGACGTTGCCGGTCGAACCCACCGAAGTGACACGTGTCGATATGGATGGCGACAAGGTGAGGATCCGTTGGAGGACGGGAAATTTGAAACTCCGCGCCGAACAGACACCCCAGTATCTACTCATTCAGCCGAAAGATCCGACAATTCCTCGCGCGACCATAAGAGAATTAACGAAGTAAGCTGAGTGTAGTTGTCACTACTCGATGTCTTCTTTTTGCAAGAGTTCGATGATCTCGGCTTTTGTGGGTAAGGCTTCGAGGGAGCCAAACTTCGTGCAGGCCAGGGCTCCTGCCGCCGAGGCAAACTTCACTGCCGCTCTAATGTTATTCTCAACGGCACAATAGGCGGCCAACGCGCCGGCAAACGCGTCTCCACTGGCGGTGTGGTCCACTAAATCGACGTCGAAAGTTGGGATCTGGTCGGCGCTGTTTCGATCGACGACCATGCAGCCGCGTCTGCCCATCGTGATGACGGCATAGGCCACGCCGCGCGTGACTAAGTCGGAACCGATCAGTTTGGCGGTTCGAATGTTCGCCGTGGATGTCTCGGTGATATCGGCCGCTTCATATAAATTGGGAATCACAATATCGGCTGAGAAGTACTCAATGGGCAGGTCGGTGGTCTCCTGGCTCGGTTTTTGAAGCGGCCGGGCGGGATTGAGGATCACTTTGACACCGTACAGTTCCGTACATCGAAGGGCACTGATGATCGTTTCCTGGGGGAGTTGCCCGTGGATCAGGCACACATTGGCCTCGGAAATAGCCTGCTCGGCGTCCGTGATGTCTCGAGGCTGCAAGGCACCATTGGCCCCGGCGACGTAACAGGTGGCGTTCTCGCCGGCGGCATTGACGACCGTGACGATGACGCCGGTATTCATGGCTTCAGCCGTTGTGACATACTCCATGTTGACCCCGGATCCCTCGAGCGTGTTCCGGGCCATCTGGGCAAACGGATCGCCTCCGACTTTGCTGATAAGATGTACCTTGCAGCCGCACAAAGCCGCTTCCAGCGCTTGATTGGGTCCCGGGCCGGTGATGGTATAGGATAAGGCTGAACCGGTCACACTCTGCCCAGGCGAGGGGACTTGGCCGCAACGTATCGCCATATCCACATACGTGCCGCCGATGACAACGACCTTCGGACTCCTTCCCGTCATAATTCCCTTAGCCTCTTTCTAAAGTTATCCTTTAGGCTGTGTCTGTAATCCAGTTAAAGATGCAATATAATCGTTTTGAGCCTGATTGCAAGATTTTTTTCGGACAATATTCATCGGCCTTTCCGCTTGCGAATACGGCGGGATTCAAACTCCATCAGTCGATTTTCTGGCGGGTGAGCCACTGCTCGATGACCTTGAGAATATAGTCGATCTGTTCTTCGGTCAGTGGATGGCCTTTTGGGATACGATGCCATTTCTCAAGGCACTTTCGGCAGCACGTGCCCGTTGCGTGCTGGGCGACAAAAACCGGATGATTCCGCATGGGCGTTTGCCGTCCATCGTTAGCGGGATGGGCTTGTGCCAATCGTTTCAAGATGAAATCGTGCGCATGCTTCAGAATGGTTTCGAGACCTTTTTGTTTCAGATAAGCTTCCTCTTTGCCGAAGAGTTGAAACCGACTGCGGAACTTCGACCTGCCCAAAGCCGCAAAAAGTTCATCCATATTACGCATCGCTTGCCCCGGGCGATTTTTTCTGTTGTTACAACGGAACGCCGACCACAGCCATGCAGATCACGCTTTCTTCGTCGCCGTTAACGCCGAGGATGGCATTGACCTGGGCGTCGTACAAAGCCCCGATCTCACAGCTTCCAAGGTTTAGACTCGCCGCGGCTAAGGCCAGGTTCTCGGCAATATGTCCGGCATCGAGGTAGATATATCGATAGGCGCGCTGATCGTACTTCCATTTACACCGCTCGAATATCGCCGACCATACAAACACCGCCGCCGCGGCCGCACACATCCCCTGTCCCAGAGCCGCCGCCGCGATTTGAAGCCGCAGGTCGCCGGTTTTTAGCTGTTCGAGTTGGCGGTTCCGGATCGAATAATGATACAAACCGGCCGCAACCGTTCTGACATTATTGGCAACGACATACGTTTCTATCGGGTAGAGGGCCCCGGCCGATGGGGCAGTGCGAAACTCGTACCCATCCTCGACGCGTTGCAGGCCCGTGGAGGCCCACAGCAGATAAGAGAGCTGGCCTCTACTAATCGATTTGGGCTGGAATTCTCGAATGCTCTTTCTTTGTTTCAAGGTTTGATCCAGGCTCATCGCCCGGGATGGCTCAAATGTTGGAAGCTCGATCTTCGGTGCTTCCGGATAGTCCTTATACACATCGGGTTTCGTTTCCCAGACCAGTTGATGTCTCGGTATCCTGTCCGGCTCATATTGCGTTTCACGTTGAAATTGGTCTCCTATACCGCTCATATGTGCATCTCCTTGAAATAATATTACACATCATATCATAGCCTCGAAAGGCCGGTTTACTATGAAAAAAGCTTGTTTTCTTAAAATATATCTTTTTCCTATTTAGGAAAATATGGCTAAACAAGAAATTTTATGTTGTTTATTTCCTAAAAATACGATATATCCTATATAGGAAAATCTATTATTTTAGGAAAATGCTAATGAGAATGACTGAAAAACAGATCATTCAACGACTTCGAGGGGCTACTGAACAATATGCTCCTCTGATAGTGAAGAGACTTGATGAGCAGGTTTATGTATCTGAAAGATACCGAGCTGATGCTCTTGTGGAGTTTTCCGTTCAGGAGGGACCAACCTTTGAAGCTGTGGTGGAAATTACGCCTGTAGCCACTCCTAAAAACGTTCTGGAAAAATCCAGAATATTGCTTGAGTGTATTGACGAGGATAGCAATTCGGGCAGAATACCTATGATTGTAGCTCCTTACATGGGAGCGAAACAAGCCAAGATTCTTGCGGAGAAGGGAATCTCATGGATCGACCTGTCCGGCAATATGTCGGTGAGGGTGTCAAACCAGGTGTACATCGAACGAACCGGCAAGCCCAATCGTTTCCCCGACACTGCCCCGATCAAAAAGATCTTTCAAGGGACATCAGCTCTTGTCAGCAAGGCATTGCTATTGCAGCCGGAAGGTTTTACGTCATTGGAAAAAATCGTGGATTTCATCAATCAGCGGAATGCGAACATTACGTTATCAACCGTTTCAAAGGTATTGAAACAACTTGATAATGAACTTTTAATAAATAGGAGCAAGTCTCTCATCACTGTAGCTAATCCGGAGAAACTCTTGGAGAAGCTTGCCAAAGGCTATAAAAGTTCCACTGAACGAAAGAGACGAGGCTCGTATAGATTTGAAATCGCAAATATCGGAGATTTGTGTTATGGGAATCCCATTGGTTTCGGTATTCCTTGTGTAAAGTATTTAGCATATGGATTCTATGCGGCTCAAATCAAAGGTTTGGCTACGACGGATGTAAAGACCATATTTGTTAAAGACATAGAATCTTTCAGAAAAATAGCTAAGGAAAAATTCGTTTCACTCATTCCCGATGCAGAATTTGGAAATTTCATCATCACGGAGACGGAGGACCCCGGTGTTTGGTTTGATACTAACTATCCAGTATATGATTTGGTTGTTGATGACATAGAGCTTTATCTTGAAATGACAGTTGATACACCGAGAGGGCCGAAGATTGCCGAGCAGTTAAAACAACGTATTTTGCAGAAGGCCAGTGGCGATGGAACAAAGGATAACTGAACAATTAGCCGATTTGGCGGAGGCGTTCGATAAAATAGGGCTCAAGCCTGTTATCTGTGGCGGGCTGGGGATCTATCTGTGTTTTCATGGAAGTGAAAGTCAGGACCGGCAATTGATTCGAGCCACAACGGATATCGATTTGATGCTTACAGAGAGTCAGGTTGTCGAACAAGCCCAACGTCAAGCCATAGCTGAGATTATTACAGATCGGTTACAATATGTTGTTCGTGAAGGTCGTGAGCATCTTCATTTTGAGAAAGATAATGACCAACTTCTCGACATCCTCGCGCCCCCGATGGACGGATTCAAATGTGATGATGTAAGGATCAAATTGGTCAGTTCGCAGTTACACGGTCGTGTGACGAAAGAGGCATGCTTTGTCGAGGAGGATTTGAGGGCTATTCCCTTGAGTGTCTTTCTGTCAGATGATGACAGAAGGTATGACCTAAGAGTTCAAGTCCCCTCACCGACAAACCTCCTACTCTTGAAACTTTTTGCATTCAATGATCGAGATGAAAGCCAAAGATTCAATCCGGAACGTGCCCAGGCTCATGCATTAGATATATACATAACGATTATGCTAACCAGCAGGGCTGACTATTTAGTGGGACAACAATTCCTGGCTCGGCATGAGGATTCGGTTATTATACAGACGGCCCAATCGATCGTCTGGAACAAGTTCTATACTATCGAGCAGAGCGGATGGCGTCGAGTTCTTGAATCTTCGATTTTCTATCCCGATCTCAACCGGCGGGAGAAAGAAACCAAGCTGGAGGAAGCTAAACGCCGATTGATCCGCTGGTTCAAGATAACCCATGAAAAGTAGTATACGAGTGATACTCATAACATAGCGCGATCTGTTATTCCCACGATGGCTAGGCCATGCCTTACGGCAAAGCAGGGATTTGCTTTGACCGTTACGTTTATGGTTCCCTGCTTTCGCAGCACCGTAAGGCGTCCCGTGGGGGATGCCAAAATGAATCGGTCCGTATGAGTTGCAAAGGGTCGTCTGCATCTTTGGCAAGAATAAGCGGAAAGTATATTCAGCGTGGACTTCTTCGCAAAAGAGCGGTTTTTTCTGTCAAAAACCGGTTTTGTCTCTCATCAGGAGGGGCAATAGAAACCTCTTTCAAACCTCGGCCACCACGGAGCGTTCCTTGTATTTTTGTGCCATATGACGAAAAAGAAGCATTAGATAGATTGTAAGTGTATTACATAAAAAAAATAATTTTTTATAAATTTACAACAAAACCCTTGACGGATATTTTTAGTACAGTAAAATAGAATATATGTTAGATGGTATTATAACGTATTTAGTCTTCTGTGCATTGGGTTTTTCGACATCCAAGAGAACGGCCCGTCTGGCGTTGCAAGGATGTTCTGGGAGCATTTAAGTTTAGGAGGATTAGCGATGAGCCCCCTCAATGGCAATATTTCCGAGCAGACGCTGGAGATGAAAGGTTACCGCCGGGGCCGATTGGAGCTGCTTCAAGCCAGGCTCGGGCTGCTCCGTGGGAAGGACAAGGTGCTGATGACGATGTATTTGGTCAACGGCAATAGCTTTCGGCAGATCGCCCGCCTTCGCGGCGTCAGTGAGACGAGCATCGCTCGCAGGATATACCAACTGGCCGAAAGGCTCACGGAGGGCGAATTTCTGTCGTGTCTAAGGAATCGGGACAAGTTGAGCCAACGGCAGATGGCCGTAGCACGAGACTATTTTCTTACGGGCCTGTCAATCAAACAGATCGCCGGGAAAAGAAGCATGAGCTTCTATACCGTTCGCAAAGTGCTATTCAGTATCCGAAACGTCATAAAAGAACTGGAATCCGTATCGAGTTCATGTTGAACATTCATCTCTGGCATGAAAGACATGAGGAGCGTGCTATGGCGACATTCAGCATTTCAAGAAGAATCAGATGGAAGGGGACCATGACAGACCGAGTCATCGACGTGTGCCGGATGTTCGGTTTGACCGCCGACAGGCTCACAGACAGATATTGCGATCACACCTGCCGGCTCGAAATCAATCCCGGGGATATTGTCTATATCACGGGCGCCTCCGGCTCGGGCAAGAGTATCTTATTCAATGAGCTTCAGCAATGCATTCCCGGTTCGGACAGGATCGATCTGGCTCAAATCGACCTGCCGACCGACAAAACGCTTATCGATTGCGTTGAAGGCGATTTGCTCATGGGCCTCCGCTTACTGAGCATTGCCGGGTTGAACGATTGCTTTTGTATCCTCAACCAACCGAGCCGGCTCAGTGCCGGCCAGCAATATCGATTTCGATTAGCGATGGCCTTAGCGGCGCAGAAGAAGTATGTGTTTGCCGATGAGTTCTGCTCGGACCTGGATCGGATTACCGCTCTGGTGATTGCACAGCGTCTCAGAGAATTCGCCAAACGAACCCGCACCGCCTTTATTCTGGCGTCGAGTCATCGGGATATCCTGCTCGACCTGGCTCCGGATGTTCTGGTGATAAGGGATTTCACAGCTCCTCCTCAGGTCGTCTATAAGAAAACGCGGAGGGTATGATGCGAAATTGCTCTATTTGTCAGCATTTACGGATTGTTCGCGGTTGCCTTGATGATTATAGGCAGTTCGCCTGCTTTCACTACCGTGACGGCCGACCGGGACCCGTGGCTTCTGTTTTCGTCTTGAAATCCGCCGGTACGCTTGGCGATATTAAACCGGAAGTGTCGGTCGGCGTTATCGTTTATGCGATGGCCGGTCCCGTACTGGAGATGCGAAATGTGGCGACGGATAACTTCTTTGCCGACCTCGACCGAGGCACGCAGTTAGCTTTGGTGAATAAGAACATTCGACGGATCAGCCGGGTCATTATCGAGCCGCGATTCCGCGGGCTTGGTTTGGCGAGCCATTTGGCTCGTGAGACAATGCCGCAAATGAATGTCCCGATCATTGAAGCGGTCGCCATTATGGGAAGGATCAATCCGTTTCTCGAAAAGGCAGGTATGACGGCTTTCGCATCCGAACAACCTGTGCGTACCGTCCAGCTTATCGAGGCGTTCAGTTTTCTCGGAATCGAAGCCGAACAATTAATCGAGCCGCAAAAAGTCCAGCGAAAACTCGACCGTCTCTCTCTGACCGAAACCGGGTTCATCGAGCGGGCGATCCAGCGCTTTCTCAAAAGCCACGGCCGTCGTCGCAATATGTTACCGGGTATAGAACGAACTCGCTATATCCTCACCCGGCTCACCGCCAGACCGACCTATTACATCTGGTTCAATCCGGACATGGCCATGCGTGGAGGTCTCTCAGAATGAAAGCTTTCTTTGCCATTCCTACGATTAAACTCGGTTGGATTGTCCGTAAATCATTGCCCATGTCTGTCATCATGATTGGTCTGCTCCTTGTCGTTATTCTGAGTGTAACGAAGAATCTGGGAATCGAACAGGGTGTTCCTATTCGCGAAAGGTCAGTTCATTTGCACCGCAGATTCTTCGCTTCACTGCGTTCCGCTCAGAATGACACGGGGGAGCGGAATGATGACTCGTTTGTCATCCTGAGCGAAGCGAAGGATCTGGGAACTGGACAGGATGCTCCTATCCACGAACAGTCAGATCATTTGCCTCGCAGATTCTTCGCTTCACTGTGTTCCGTTCAGAATGACAAGGGGAGATGTTTGGTCGATTGTAAAAATGATAAGAAAGGAGATTCAAAGATGGTGAACAATCAAATTCAATTAATCCCCGTCGAAAACCTTGTTCCTCATCCGGACAATCCAAATCGGATGAGCAAGAAGAAATTTGCGAAGCTCGTTCGTAACATCGAACGAACCGGTCGTTACGAGCCATTAGTCGTTCGACCCTGTCCGGCAACGGATTGTCATTCCTGCGAAAGCGGGAATCCAGAGATGGACGCGGGGACTGGAGCGGATTGTTTCCAAATCGTCAACGGGCATAGTCGTTGGAAGGCTCTGTGTCAGCTCGGCTATAAAGCCGTCGAGGTGGTCGTCTGGGATATCGACGATGAGCAAGCCGACATCTTGCTTGCTACGCTCAATCGTCTGGGGGGCTCGGACGTCCTTGAAAAGAAGCTATCTTTGATGGCCCGGCTGACTCAACGGGAGCCATCTCGCGACTTAGCCAAACGGCTACCGCACACGGCCGGGCAGATTCACCGATTGGCACAGATGAATTCCAACAGTGTTCCCCGAATCAAACGGGTAAAGCCTTCGCTGGCTCATCCGATCGTTTTTTTCCTGAACGATGTCCAGAAAGAAATCGTAGAAAAAGCATTATTGAATGCACAGGAGCCTCAAAGTGAGAAAACGAGGGCCGGAAAAAAAGCCGAGGCGCTGACGTTTATCGTTCAACAGTACAGTTTGAAAGCTTAGGTCGAAGCCAATGAAATTTGTATTTACTTGTATAAAGGGGACTTATATGATATTGTTATGTTTGTGAGATGAGATTGTGGGAGAATATGCCCATATTGAGATGAGTGGATCTGGTGCGTTTTTACGCTTTAGAAAGGGCTTTTGGGCGAAGGGGAGTGAAAAGAAGCCTAGTCAGAAAAATGGTGAAATTGCTTGACATAAATTGGGGTATTGCGGATAATAATAAGCGGTCCGAAATGGGAAACTGTAGAAAAGCCGCTTCCGATACGAACGGGGGGTTCCCGACGTATTTAAGGTATGGATCTCAAAGATTCGGCCTTTGGGGTTGTGGTGTGGATTGTTGTGAGACAATCGTGCCGGAACTTCGCGGCCCGGAAGCGCAATAATCATAGATAAAGGATATCTCGTTATGACAAAAATAAAAGAAGACAAAAAGCTGATCAAAGGCCCCTGGTCATGGACGCCGGATGATATCAAGCTCCTCAAGAAATTATATCCGCATGGAAACACGCGAATGATCGCCGAGAAGCTGTGCCGGCCGCTCACGGCCGTCCGGCAGAAGGCCTACGACATCGGGATGAAGACCGACACCTACCAATATTGGACGGATGATGAATTGAAGCGGCTGGCGAAACTCTATCCGAATACATCAACCAAGGAGCTGGCCAAACGGCTGAACCGGTCCGAAGGCTCGATCAAGACCAAGGCGCGCCAATTGGGACTGAGAAAAAGTAAGAGCTACCTCAAAGCCATCAAGACCGGCCCCCGTAAAAAAACTTAAAGTTGAGAACTTCCAATTGAGAATTGGGAATTCTGCATTTCACTTTCTTTGTTCTTCATTCCAAATTTCCCCATTGAAGGACGAGAATCAAAATCCAATCGTATGACGAGGTAAAAGGCTCATCGCTTCTTTTCGCAGAGGCGACGGCTCGCTCAGCATACGACATACCACAGACAACCTGCGAAAAAAGAATTGGAGGGACGCAATGAGAAAAGCAAAACGATTGAACGTCCGACAGCTTGCCTTTATCGGGGATTTGTTCGGGGGCAGGCAGAGCGAAGAGGCAACGTTGAAAAAACACCACGTAAGTCGCAGATTATACAACAAGTGGTTGACCAATCCCGTTTTTGCCGAGGAATTCGATCGACGAATCGGCGGGCTTTATCGTCGGAATGCGTTGCTGATCGCTCGCAATGCGTCGGAAGCTATGGAGGAGCTGATGAAACTGATCAAAGGAAAAGAGGAGAATACTGAAGGCAATACAGGAGGCAACGCGAAGAAGCCTGAAAAAGGAGAAACCACTCGCAAGGCTTGTTTGGACGTCATCAAAATGCACCTATCCCCGCGCCTGGCCGGCCGTCCCAAAGCACCTGAGAAAAAAGCAACACCCCCGCCCGAAATACCCAGGCTCTCGCCCAAAACCGCCGGCAAACTCTTAGCCGTCTTGGCCGAAGAAAAAAAGTAATGCCCAACCGGGTGGCAGCCTCAAGCGCAGCGCTCCCCTGAGCGAAGTCGAATGGGTTGGGGATGGTTTCTTTCAAATTCAGACTTGATTATTATTCCAGAGCAGGGATAATGAATCCATCAGTGCGGTAGTGATCAAAGGATTGCCAGATGGCAGAAGACCAGAAGCAAACGAAGCGGGGTAGCCTAACGTTCGACGAGTTCGTCAACAGAAAACCCGAACTGACCGTTCTAACCGATCATCCATTGACGCCGGTCGAAGCCTTCGAGGCTGACACTTTCAACTTGCGATACAAGCTCGGACCGGTCTTCGATATTCTCCGCCATCCATCCACAAAAACCCCTACAGCGATTCTCATATCGGGTGGCTGGGGTACGGGCAAGACCTCCGCCATGAAATGGCTCCAGGGCCTGCTGGAGAAATGGAAGGATCAGGCAAGCGGAGACGATATCAAAGTCCGTCCTGTCTGGTTCTATCCCTGGAAGTACGATAACAAGGAAGATGTCCGAAGGGGCTTGATCGCCGAGGTGATCTTAAACTCAATCGATGTAGAAAACGCATCGACCAGAACAGTCATAGCCGCAGCGAAAAAATTTGGCTTGTTTCTCGGCAAGAGCTTCTTACATACTCTGGCCTCGATCAAACTTAAAGGAAAGGTTTCTGGAGATGTAGGTGTCGCTAAAGCCGAAGCGGAGGCCGAGGTTGATTTAGCGAGTATAAGGGAAATCTTAGCTGAATATCAACAAGCGGCTCATCCAGAGAAAGCTTATCTGAACGAGTTTGAAGATACACTCAGAAAATGGGTTGAAGACACGGTCGGCAAAGACGGACAAGAGCGGATGGTCATCTTCATTGATGACCTTGACCGATGTATGCCGGATATTGCATTGCAGGTTCTGGAGGCGCTCAAGCTGTATCTGAATATTCCCAACCTTATCTTCGTCCTCGGCGTCGATAAGGGCGTCGTAGAAAAACTTGTCGTCGAGTACTATAGAGAGCTTGGTCTGGTTAAGAAAAGGAACAAAGACGATTTGGAAGAAGATGAGAAACAACGAGAGAAGTATGAGGACAAGGCAAAGCTGTATCTATCCAAGATGTTCCAGGTTGAAGTCGAGCTTGATCCCACTGAGAAGCAGATTAAGGATTTTCTCACCGAGCAGCTTGAAAATATCGGGTATTGGAAGGAGCCTTACCTTACAGAGTTGCATCGGGAAATATTCCAGGAAATTATTTACGATTTCGCTGGCCGCAATCCCCGTGAAGTCAAGCGACAGCTAAATAGTTCCTTGATGGCCGGAGCGGGTGCTATCATGATTAAGGCCGATGGCTTGGCTTTTGCTCAGGGGATGCAGCTTTTCTTTATCCGGAAGATTCTCGATGAAACATATACCTCATCTACTTTACTGGGTAGCACGAATTGTCGGGAATTTTTCAGACAATGGTCCGTCATTGTACGGTCCGCTATAGAAAAAGAGGCGAGCTTCCCGCTAACTGTAAGAGTATCTACTTCTTTTATCCAATCGCTTTCCAAGATAGGTCAGGAATCCCAGATGGCCTCTAAAGCAGAAGGGGTTAAGAATCAAAAATTTGCAGAGGACTTTCTGGATAAAGCCCTGACAGCCAAATTGGATCTATCATTTGCAAGGCAAGAATATCACGAATTTCTTCAAAAACCAAAGTTCGCTGGTCTGATGCACCTGTTGGCTGATGAGGATATCGGTCGATTGATGCTCGTTGAATTCCCAACCGAAGAGATTGCTGCTGTGGTTGGTAAAAGCAAAGATACCGATATCGTCATGGAAGCCGTGGCACGACAGCTTAATAAGAAGACGGATGAGTTGACCGACGACGATTGCTGTAGAATAAAGGAATTAAACCTTTCTGGTTCGGGCATTTCCGACCTTTCACCGATAAAAGACTTTACAAACTTGCAAGTGCTTGACCTTCAGAGCACTCAGGTGACCGATGTAGAACCTCTTGCTTCCCTCAGAAAGCTGCATACGCTTGACCTTCGTGACACGCCACTGAGCAACATTGGCGTCTTGGCTGGACTGACGGACTTGGGGATCCTTTTTCTTTCGGACACAACGATCACAGATCTTCAACCTTTAAGGAATCTAGTAGCCCTCAAAGATCTTCTGGTTCATGGAACGTTCGTATCGGATCTTGAGCCTTTGAGAAACTTAGCGGGTTTAGCAAGGCTTGGCGTTGATCGCACGACTGTCTCCAACCTAGAGCCTTTAGAGAACTTAACCTGCCTGCAAGCACTTGGCCTAAACGAGACAAAAGTATCAAATGTAGAGCCTCTGAGGCATTTAACCGATTTACGAAGGCTTTACCTGTCTGGTACGGAGGTCAGAGACGTCAGTCCACTGTCGGGCCTTGCAAATCTCCAAAGGCTTGAGCTTCACAACACAAGTGTCGGCGACATCAAACCACTCACCGATCTTACAAAGCTGCAAATCCTAAGGCTTTACGGCACTCCAGTTAGCGATATCAAGCCTCTCAAAGCTCTTACAAGCCTACAAGTACTTTCGCTTGGCGGGACAAGGGTTGGCGACATCAGCGTTCTGGCCAACCTTACAGAATTGCAAAGGCTTGACCTTTCCAGCTTGCAGATTAGCAACATCCGAGTTCTTTCTATCCTTACAAAGTTGCGAGAGCTTTATCTTGAAAACGCGAAAGTAGATGATAAACAGTTGGCGGAGATTCAAGAAGTTCTACCAGAGTTGAAAATCCATCAGTAATTCTTTGGTTTCCGAAATCCTCCATTAACGGGCGTCAGTGGATTTTTAAACTCTTTGGCTTTACGTTTAATATGGATTCGCTTATTGATGGTGAGTTTTGTAAAATATCGTTGATGATGTTTTGATGTTCTGAACTTATATTATAGGAGACGACGATGCAAAGAAGAGATTTTATCAGTTGTGCGGCGGTGGGCTCTGTTTGTGCGATGGCCCCGGGGGCGGCGGGCGCTCAAAAGCGGAAAGCAAAGAACAGTTGTAAGATCACCGTGCTCAAGAAAACGATCCACAACGATTTGTACAAGCAAATCAGAGGCAAGGAAGGCAAGGTTTGCGGCATCTTCGAAGAGGGCCAGGAATTTATTCTCACATCGCCGTATAAGCCGCCGGAAGGGTTCTGCCAGTGGGCCTGGGCCGATATTCGGCAATTCATCTTCGGCGCGTGGTTCGGCCGGGAAGATGCGACCGTCGCTTGCTGCACGGATGGCTTCCGGCCCGTGCTATTCAAAGTCGAGCGGATTGCCTAAAGATATCCCACATTTTTTTGACAGGTGAGGAAAGAGAATGACTATGGAAGGACTTCATAGCACACGGCGCGTTTTTTTGAAGGCTCTTGGGACTGGGGCGGCGGTGTTGGCGACGGGTTGCTCTGCGCCGGCTCGTGCTCGTGGCACGTCCGGCAAGCCGAATGTTTTGATGATTCTGGTGGATGACCTGGGGTATGGGGATTTGTCGAGCTATGGGGCGACGGATTTACAGACGCCGCATATTGATCGGCTCATGACGGCGGGGATGCGGTTCGATCATTTCTATGCCAACTGTCCCGTTTGCTCGCCGACACGGGCGGCGCTGCTGAGCGGGCGGTATCCCGATATGGTGGGTGTGCCGGGTGTGATTCGGACGCATATCACGAACAACTGGGGTTATCTGGCGCCACAAGCGGTCCTTTTGCCGGAGTTGCTCAAGCCTGTCGGCTACCACACCGCTATCGTCGGTAAGTGGCACCTGGGTCTGGACTCGCCGAATACGCCGAACGAGCGAGGCTTCGACCACTTCCACGGCTTCCTCGGCGATATGATGGACGACTACTATAACCACCGCCGGCATGGTAATAACTATATGCGGCTGAATGACAAAGAAATCGATCCGAAAGGTCACGCGACGGATCTGTTTACGCAATGGGCTATCGACTATATTCGCGAGCGAACTGGCGAGAAACAACATCGCGGGCAAGATGCCCGCGACACGCAAGGGCGGGACGCCCTTGCCACGAAGCCGTTCTTTTTGTACTTAGCCTACAATGCGCCGCATACGCCGATTCAGCCGCCCGCCGAGTGGCTTGAACGCGTTAAGAATCGCGAGCCGGGGATTAGCGACAAGCGAGCTAAGCTCGTCGCCTTGATTGAGCATTTAGATGAGGGAATAGGCAAGGTCGTTGCCAGCTTGAAGGAATGTGGGATAAGTGACAATACGCTTGTGATCTTCACCTCCGACAACGGCGGTCAGCTTAACGTCGGCGCCAATAACGGTCCGCTGCGCGCCGGTAAACAGGATATGTACGAGGGCGGGATTCGCGAGCCGATGTGCGCCGTCTGGCCCGGTAAGATCCAGTCCGGCTCGCGAAGCGATCGCGTTGCGATGACGATGGATTTGTGCCCGACGATCTGCGAGGCGGCCGGGGTGAACGTCTCTCATACGATTGACGGTCGGAGCATTTTGCCGACGTTGCTCGGTCGATCGCAACCGACTGAAGATCGGTTCCTGTTCTGGGTTCGTCGGGAAGGGGGGCAGTACGGCGGTCGGGCGTATTACGCCGCTCGATACGGAGATTTCAAGCTCGTGCAGAACAGCCCGTACGAGCCGATGGAGCTTTATAATCTCAAGGACGATCCGAAAGAGCAGAATCCGTTAGGCAGAAGGCATAAAATGTACCAGAGGCTTTTTAAAGCCCTTCGCAATCACATTATCGAAGCCGGCGCTGTGCCCTGGGAGAAGTATCCCGTCGAGCTGGATAACACACCGTAGTGTTGTCTGTTATTTGTCATTCTGAGGCGGAGCCGAAGAATCTGTGAACTGGACGAAGTGTTCCTGTTTGTGAAGGGATCCGCAATTTGTAACGCAGATTCTTCGCTGCACTGCGTTCCGCTCAGAATGACAAAGGAGAGCGAGGTACAAAGAATGACAAAGAGGGAATGTTCCGTTTTGAATGACGAAGGCGAGAGGTTGATATTTTACAATTCTTTTACAACCGAAAACGGTCGGCGGCCGTCATAATAGATGGTGGATACAGCGATATCCGTATGTTCCTTTTACAGAGATTATGTTAATCCACCGTTCGGAAAGAGGTTGGTCATGATGAGAGACACGATTTTCAAATTGGCAGTCCCGGCGTGCTTGATGATCTCTTTGCTTTTGGGATCAGCCTTGGCTGACGAAGAAGTGAATGTGCCCACACGCATAATGAAGAGCCCAACCGTCGGATTCAGCGAAGAGACTTTGGCCGGACGAAAAGTTGTCGTGCGGATATACAATGATTGGCGAGTCGATCCGCGAGCGTACGAACTTGTCAAGGTGCCGCTGACCGGTCTTTCAATTAGCTTCGATTCCATCCGCAAAGCATCTGATGGTGTTGATGAATCAACGGCACTTGTTATCACCGGTCCGGACCAGAACGATGACGTTGCAGCGGATGTCATTGGAGAGGTGGTCTACGCCGAATGCTATGGAAAAGGAAAACAACTTGCTCTCCGGCCAACAGGTATCGGCGAGAAGAAACCGGAGCGAAGGACTATCATCGATGCTTTGGGCGCCCCGATCCGAAAAGCTTCCGTCGATATCTTCGTTCGAGGCATTTCAAGTGAGGATCCACGCGTTTATTTGCGAACGGTCGAAGCAGATAAACAAGGACAATTCGAAATTCCTCATATCATCGGATCACTAAGACATTTTTCATTTGTTGTTTCGAATCCGAACTACGGCGTCTCTGTCGTTGACCGATATCTGCCCGCCCAGATGAAATTGGCTGCGCCCTTAGTACCACAGGGCACTGTCGCCTATGAACGCGCCATCCGCGGAATCGTTGTCGATCCCGAAGGCCAGCCGGTCGGCGGAGCGGTTATCCAGTGTTCCCATGTACGCACACTTGGTGAGGGCCTGATCAACGCACAGAACGGATGGACGTACACATCCCTGACGGACGATCAGGGGGCTTTTAGTTTGTACCTTCCGAATGAGAACCGTCGGGGTGAACGAGGCTATCTCATCCCGCCGAAATCTCAGTATCAGGTTCGAATCGACGCCCCGGCGGAATTTGGCCTTCTACCCCACGTCAAGCCGATAGAGAATGGCCTGGATGCCGTGATCGTTCTGGAACGGGGCGGGCGGTGCAGGACGTTCGTCTTTGAAGACGCCAACGGTCCGATTGTGGATTTTAGGAGGCTGCAATTTATTAATGTGACCATCAAGCAATCCAAAGGAACCAGAGTCCCTTTGAGATATGACGACTTCAAGGATGGTGGTGTTTTTCCGTCGGGGACATACGAGGCAACGGCGTATGAACATGGAAGTGAAGTTGAATATCAGCCCCTGGTCGTCGATGAGGATAGCCCCGACGTTCTGGTCTTTAAGATCAAGGAGGAGATTCTCTATTACGGGCAGATCGTTCACGGCCTGACGGGCGAGCCTCTGCCCGGGGCGTTTGTTTTCGGTTTCAGCGGTAAGCGAAAGGGGAATCTCTCGATGATTACGGATCGGCAATGGGAAGCGCTTCATGCTTTGCCGGTCGATCCTTGTCTTACGGACCCGGCGGTCAAGCCGATCTGCGAGATTTACAGCGTGAAGAAAATCGTGCGAACCGACGAGCAGGGATATTTTCAGATGAGTTTTCGGCCGGGAGAGATTTACGGCTTCATCGCGTTTGAAGAGAATTATCTCGGTTTGATGCATCGCCGGCACGCGTTAATACCCGATGAGCATGGAATGGCAAAAATCCCGGCGATGACATTGTACCCGGCGGCGACGGTCTTTGTGGAGGCGTGTACGGACGCGAGGCATATATCTATCTGGCCGCGCTGGATCATTGATGAAAATGAGAATGCTGTTTGGGTAGGGGATTTTCTGGCGACCGACGACCGAAGAGAGAGCATGTTTACCTACGATAGCTGGCTCGAACAAAACGAGGTCCAGAGCTTTCACATTCCGGCCGGGTTGAACGTGCGTGTCAAATTGGATACGCCGTATGACAAGAAGTGGTGTCCGATTGAATTTCCCAAGATGATTCACCTCGCCCAGGGCCAGGCGATCGATTTGGGCTGGCACGAGTTCAAGCCCGCCCTCAAGGTGTCGGTGCGGGTGACCGATGCGCAAGGCGAGCCGTTGGAAGGCGTCCCGGTCCGGCGAGTATGGGACGGCAACCACTGGGGCGTGCCCCACAACTCTGATGTGTCCGGCATATCTCGCTTTTACGTCGTCCCCAATTCCCAGGGCGAGTTCGGCGTCAGTTATCATGACGAAGGCGGGGTGCATTTACGAGAAACCATTCCGTACGCCATAGGCGGCAAAGAAGATGAAGACCGTCAATTTACACTTCAACTTTCAGATGAAATGCTCGGTCATCTGTTCAAGTAGAACCACTTCAAACCACTAAAAATCTTGACATTGGCAGTCTGTTGAGGATACAACAGGTCAAATATTGATAATCTTGGGGTACTATGAACGTACGATAATCCGGGAGGCTCCGCAGACATGAGAAAGACAATGAATACTTCGAAGATATTGCTATGCATTTTGTTTCTAACGGGGATTGTGTCTCCTGCCGGGGCGCAGACGGTTCTGGTCGAGGCCGAAAGTTTTGCTAATCACGGCGGCTGGGTCGTGGATCAGCAGTTCATGGATCAGATGGGCTCTCCGTTTTTGTTGGCCCATGGTTTGGGCGTTCGAGTGGGCGACGCGGCGACGGCGGTGACCTTCCCGGCTGTCGGTACATACCGCATCTGGGTGCGAACACGGGATTGGGTTGCGCCGTGGAAGGCGCCGGGCAAGCCGGGACGATTTCAACTCATCGTGGATCGGGTGCCTCTCAATACGATGTTCGGCGCCGAGGGCGCACAATGGCATTGGCAGGACGGCGGTACGGTCCAGATTAAGAAAAAGCAGGTCGTGGTCAAGCTGCACGACTTGACCGGTTTCGACGGTCGGTGCGATGCGATCATTTTTTCGGCCGATGCCGGTTTTATTCCTCCGAACGACGGCGAATCTTTGGCCGCGTTTCGACGACGGGCGCTGGGTTTGTCCGAGCAGCCTGAGGATGCCGGTAGCTATGATCTGGTCGTGGTTGGCGGCGGGATAGCCGGTACGTGCACGGCGGTCTCGGCGGCCCGGCTGGGTTTGCAGGTTGCGCTGATACAAAATCGTCCCGTCCTCGGCGGCAATAACAGCTCGGAGGTTCGCGTCCATCTGAACGGCGAAGTGAATCAGCCGCCTTATCCGGCGCTGGGCGGCGTTGTGAACGAACTGGATACCGGGCTTCGAGGCAACGCCCAGCCCGCAGAGCACTACAACGATCAGCAGAAGCTCGACGTCGTTGGAGCGGAAAAGAATCTTCATCTGTTCCTGAACATGCACGCCTTACAGGTCGAGAAGGAAGGCGATCGACTCACCGCTGTGATCGCCCAGCATATTACGGCCGGTACCCGGCACCGTTTTACGGCGCCGTTGTTTGCCGATTGCACCGGCGACGGCAATCTCGGATATCTGGCCGGGGCCGATTTCCGGATGGGCCGGGAAGGCAAGGCCGAGACCGATGAGCCGCTGGCGCCGGATCAGCCCGACAAGATGACGATGGGCTCGTCCGTCCAATGGTACTCCGTCGAGACGGACAAGCCCTCGATCTTTCCGAGTTGCCCCTGGGCGTTGCAGTTCAATGAGGAGAGTTGCCACTACCTGATTCGAGGGGACTGGGACTGGGAAACCGGGATGAACCGGGACCAGGTCACAGACTTCGAGGCGATTCGAGACCATGCCCTTCGAGCTGTCTTCGGCAACTGGGCGTATTTAAAGAACCAGAGCCAGGACAAAGCGAAGTACGCCAACCGTAAGCTCGAATGGGTGGCGTATGTCGCCGGCAAGCGCGAATCCCGCCGGCTGCTCGGTGATATCATCCTGAAGCAGCAGGACATTGAACGCCGGCGACGATTCAAGGATTCATTTGTCACGACGACGTGGTCCATCGACCTGCACTACCCCGATCCGAAGAATTCCAGGTTCTTTCCCGGGCAGGAATTTCGCTCGATTGCCAAGTTCCGCAAGATCAAGCCGTATCCGATTCCGTACCGGTGTCTCTATTCGCGAAACGTCAGCAATTTGATGATGGCCGGGCGGTGCATTAGCGTCACGCACGTGGCGCTCGGAACGATTCGCGTGATGCGGACCGGCGGGATGATGGGCGAACTGCTGGGGATGGCGGCGTCGATTTGCAAAAAATATAATACTAATCCCCGCGGTGTGTATGAAAACTATCTCGGTCAATTGAAACAGTTGGCTCGAAGGGGTGTCGGAAAATCGCCCGAAGTAGATGAAAGCGCCTTCCGGGAAGCCGCGGAGAACGGCCGGTTGGCCAATGAAGGCCTCGCCCGGTGTAAACGATACGTTGAGGGCTGGCTGCGATATGCCGATCCGACGACGGGACTGATTCCGAGGAACCTGACCCGGGATAAAGATATCTGGAACGCCCAGGATAGCGCCGCCGACAATTATCCGTTCATGGTATTGACTGCTGCCCTGACGGACTGGTCGATGTATCAGGGCCGAATGCGCGACATGCTTCGCACCGAAACCCGATTGACCTCCCGCATCGGCAACCTGCCCGATGCCTGGTCGTTTTCCCGACGGGGATTCCTGACGCCGAAACCCGATGTCAAGAATATCATCTTCGGCTCTTCGGAATATATCAAAGACGGCCTGCTGCCGCTAACCGAATGGATCGGACCCAGCCCGTGGTCCGAACGCATGATTCGTATCCTCGATGATCTATGGGCCCGTGCGCCCATTGAGACCAAATATGGACATATCGTCTCGGACAGCCAGGAGATCAATGGCGAAATGCTGCAGACGCTCTCCCGTGTCTATTGGATGAGAAGGGATAGGAAATATCTGGATTGGGCGGTCCGCCTGGGCGATTATTACCTGCTGGACGTTCACCATCCGACGCGCGGCATGCAAAGACTTTCGCTGGATGACCACGGTTGTGAAATCATCTCCGGCTTGTGCGAGCTTTACGCGACGGTTCATTTCGCCATGCCGAACAAACAGCACGCCTATCGCCAGCCTCTTTACGAGATGCTCAACCGAATCTTAGAGGTCGGCCGTCATCCTGGGGGTTTGTTTTATGATTGGATTGACCCCCGCACCGGCCGGCATGCCGAAGAACTCACGGATAACTGGGGCTACGATCTCAACGGTTTCTACACGGTCTATCTGATCGACAAGGTAGAGGCGTACAGGCAGGCGGTCCGGTATGCTCTTGCCAACCTCTTTTCGAGCTATAGCCGGTACCGGTGGGAGGGCGGCATCGCCGACGGCTACGCCGATTCTATCGAGGGGGCGATTAATCTCTACAATCGCGAGCCGGTGCCGGACGCGGCTAAATGGATCGACAACCAGACGCAGATCATGTGGGCGATTCAGAAGCCGGACGGAATTATCGAAGGTTGGCACGGCGACGGGAACTTCGCCAGAACGACAATCATGTATTGCCTCTGGAAGACAAAGGGCCTGACCGTCCAGCCGTGGCGGAAGGACGTCTTTTTCGGAGCCGTTCAGGATGGGGACACGCTGAACATCAGTCTGCGTAGCGAGTCCGACTGGGAGGGCAAGCTCATTTTCGATACACCGCGTCACCAGACGATTATGAAAATGCCGCTCGATTGGCCGCGGATTAACCAGTTCCCCGAATGGTTCACGGTCAAAGCCAACAAACGCTATATGGTTCACAACTTATCAAAGAATTCAAAAAAGGCCTATACCGCCCGGCAGTTACAGGCGGGCATTCCCATCCGCCTCGAACGAGGCGTCGAACACCGCCTGCGAGTGCAATAATCAATTGTTACTTGTCGCCCGGATTGCATTTAGAGTCACGTATTTTCTTGATTTGAGGCTTCTGGTTTGATATACTACCGTTCGTAAGTTTAAAGGTGATAAAGATGCAGTTAAGCAGACAGGCGAATTATTTCCTGTTGTCATTTTTCTTCTTGATGTCGTGTTCGGTGGGAACGGCTAAGATCATCTACGTGGACGATGACGCCGGCGGAGCCAATGACGGTACGAGCTGGGAGAATGCCTACACATTTTTGCAAGAGGCTCTGGGCGATGCCAGGCTCGCCGAAAAGCCGGTGGAAATCCGCGTAGCCCAGGGCATCTACAGGCCCAACGGGGGCCTGATGGCCATCCCGGAGTTTGACTGGCGAACGACGACCTTCGAACTCATTAACGGCGTCACCCTCAAAGGCGGCTACGCCGGTCTGGACGCCGCCGATCCCAACGCAAGAGACGTTGGGCTCTACCAGACGATCCTCAGCGGCGATCTGAACGGCGACGACGATCCGAGCTTCGCAAACAACTCCGAAAACAGCTACCAAGTCGTGACCGGTAGCGACACAGACGAAACAGCAGTGTTGGATGGTTTCACAATCACAGGAGGTAATGCCGATGGCCTATCTCCTTATGATCGTGGCGGTGGAATGTACAATGACTCAGGTAATCCAACGCTGATGAATTGTCTATTGACTAAGAATTGGGGACATATAGGCGGGGGGATGTGCAACGCCCAAAGTAAACCGACACTGATCAACTGTACTCTCGCTGGGAATTCAGCAATGGATGTCGGCGGGGTGTATCATTCTTCGGAAGGAAGCTCCATATTGAAGAACTGTATTGTATGGAGCAATACCTTGCCGCAGGTCGCCGGAAACGTTGCAGTTTCTTACAGTGATGTACAGGGCGGATGGGAAGGCGAGGGGAACATCGATGTTGATCCTTTATTCGCCGATCCTGATAGCGGTGATTATCATTTGAAATCGCAAGCGGGACGATGGGACCCGGTCATTGGAAGCTGGATCGTCGATGATGTCACCAGTCCGTGTATCGACGCCGGCGATCCGGATAGTCCTGTGGCTTTTGAGCCGTTTCCGAATGGCGGGATTGTCGATATGGGGGCTTATGGTGGCACGGCTCAGGCAAGCAAGTCACTCTCCGGTCTACACGCCAAGTACGGTGGCGGTTTGGGTGAATCGGACAATCCTTATCTGATCTATACCGCGGAACAGATGAACACCATTGGGCTCCATCCGGTAGATAGAGATCGTCATTTCAAGCTTATGGCCGATATCGACCTTGGCAGTCTGGGCACACGGGATTTTAATATTATTGGAAGATTTCCAAATTACTTTCGGGGTGTCTTCGACGGTGATGGCCACACGATCTCAAACTTCACCTATATCTCCACAAACGTTGATGACGTCGCACTTTTCAGTTGCGTCGAAGGAGTACAGGCCGAAATTCGGGACCTGGGATTGATCGATCCGTACATTGATGCGGGGATGGTTCATCCGATTTTCGAAGAAGACCGAGTGGAAGGAAATAGTGCCGCTTCACTTGTGGACTATTTATGGGCCGGTACAGTCAAACGATGCTATGTTCATGGCGGGAGTATCTCAGCGGATCTGAATACGGGTGGACTTGTCGCCTACAACCAGAAGGGGATCATTGCCGATTGCTCTTCGACGGCAAATGTGTCCGGCATCAACAGTATAGGGGGGCTCTTAGGTTATAATTATCGGGGTTCCATCGTCAATTGTCATGTGGATAGCGTCGTCACAGGAGAAGGTGCTGTGGGGGGCTTAGTGGGACAAAACGGAGGTTCGGTCCAAAACTCCAGTGCGATAGGGGAAGTAGTGGGCGATACTGACGTCGGGGGTTTAGTCGGCACGAGCGGAAGATTCGAGATGATACAAAGTTCATTTTCATCGGGCAGCGTCAGTGGCGCAGAAGGTGTTGGCGGCTTGGTGGGAAGAAGTTCTACCGAAATCGCTAATTGTTTTTCGACCTGTAGCGTTTCCGGTGGCCTTCAAGTTGGTGGTCTCGTAGGATACCATAAGAACGTTCTCACGAATTGCTATTCAACTGGCCATGTCGGCTTTGAACCGATCGATAAATACGGGGATTATGTTCCTTTTGTCGGTGGTCTTTTGGGTTCCGCTTCTGATCCTAATGAAATTCTCCAGTCTTTCTGGGACATTGAAACCAGCGACCAAACGATCAGTGCTGGAGGGACGGGTTTGACCGCGACCGAAATGCAAACGCCAGGTACGTTCTTCAACGCCGGCTGGGATTTCGTGGGCGAGGCCGACAACGGGACCGACGACATCTGGTGGATTGATGAAGTTGGATATCCCCGTCTTTGGTGGGAACGTTTGGATTGATGATGGCCAGGCTTTCTCACAAAAATTCACTCAACTCAAACATGTAGGGTGCGATGAATCACACCTCCTACTATCACATCAAACAAGAATGATAATCAATTCAAAGGTATCCAACGATTTGTCATTCCGAGCGGAGCGAAGAATCTCAATTCTCTGAAGCTTAATAGACCCTTCGCTTCGCTCAGGGTGACAAGAAAGAAAGTTTGTTAGAGTGCTTTAGATTTTTAAAAACTTCAATCTTTTCAGGAGGTGGTATCATGACACAAGTGATTTCTCCGGAGGCATGCAGCGACATTCGAAAAGCGGCCCATCTTTACTCGGAGCTTCGCCACACGCCGCCAGGGGCAAGGCGGGACTTGAAAAACTATGTGAAAGCCTTTGTGGGTATCGATGTGCCGGATAAGAAAATCTGTCCGGATCATAGCAGTCCGATGGATTATCTCTGGCACAGCTTTGCTCTCGATGTTCCACGAGCATCCGTTAGGAATCATATATCGAACGATGCGATTGTCTGGGCGAACCGTGCCGGGGGCAAGACGGAGCTGGCCGCCGTGGCGACGCTCCTGGATTGTGTTCTCAAACCAAATTGCCAGGTCCGAATCCTGGGCGGTTCGGGAGAGCAGGCCGGACGAATGTACGAGTATCTGAGACGTTTTGTACAGAACGGCTTCGAGCCTTTTCTCGCCGGGCCCGTTCTCAAAGGTAAATGTCGTTTCACCAACGGTTCATCCGTCGAAGTCTTAACACAGTCGGCCACGAGTGTCCGGGGCCAGCATATCCAGAAACTCCGCTGTGATGAGCTTGAGTTGTTCGATGAGGATGTGTTCGCCGCCGCCAAATTCACGACGCAGAGCACTGACGGGATTACGGCTTCCATGGAATGTATCAGTACGATGCACCGGCCCTACGGCTTAATGCAAAAGGTCGTGGCGTCCGCGCCGCAGTTTCACACGCCGCTCTTCAAGTGGTGCATGTGGGAAGTGATCGAAAAGTGTGTCGATCGAAATTGCTCGCAATGCCCTTTGTGGGAGGATTGCCGGGGCAAAGCCAGGGCGGCGGTCGGTTATCTGAAAATAGACGATTGCGTTAGCCAAATGCGCCGGGCCAGCCGGGCGGGCTGGGAAGCGGAAATGCTCTGTCTTCGCCCGTCGCTGGACAACGTCGTCTTTGGCGAGTTCGACCCGGCGGCGCACGTTGGTGCCGTGGATTACGATCCAAATCTTCCGTTGTATCGCACGCTGGATTTCGGTTTCGTCAATCCATTCGTGTGTTTGTGGATTCAGGTCGATCGCTCCGGCGTCATCCGCGTGATCGATGAATACGTTCGCAGCCGGGCGACCATTGACGCACACACTGCCCAGATGAAGGCCCAAACGCGCGTGCCGGAAGAGCAGGTCACGGCGACGTTTTGCGACCCGGCCGGCAAGAGCGTCAACGACATCACCGGCACGAGCGTCGTCCGTGAACTGAGGGCGTTAGGGGTAAGCGTGCGGTTCCGTCGAAGCGGCATCCTGGAGGGCATTGAACTGATTCGCCGGGCCATCCGCTCCGGCGACGGTAAGAGTGCACTGATCATCTCACCGAGGTGTCCTCGCCTGATTGAGGCAATGGAATGCTATCACTATCCCGAATCCGGCCGAATCCCAAGCGAATTGCCCCTCAAAGACGGCCTCTACGACCACCCCATCGATGCCCTCCGCTATTTCTTCATCAACCACACCCGGCCCACAAGAACCACCGCCAGACGATATTAATTTCTACTGATGAGAAAACCGGTTTTGTTGGCATTAAATGGATTTAGAGAATTTCCCGGAATTGGGTTAAGACGGCGGCTTTTTTTCCCGATATTGGCAACGATTGCAGGGAAAAACTAAGGTTCTAAGCCTTAGCCCATTGGTTCATTGTGAGAAGTCAAAAAGAGGATACAGGGCTGAGGTGCGGAGGGAGAGGAAAAAGCGAGATATCCTCAGCCCTGTGAATGTGCTTCACTGCAGTCAATATAGCAGATAGTTTTTAGTGAGGCAATAGTAATTTTCGTAAAATTTATTCAATTCAACGAAAAAAATGTTTCCGACTGGGGTCGATCTAAATATCATTTTATCAAAAGCTTACAGAATAACCATGGCTTCGGATAGGAGTGCTATCAAGCAAATTTATAACAAAATATTAACACGCGTCGATATTTCGTCGTCTCAGGATGAAAGCGTAGGAGCGCTATGCTAACGGACAATATTTTAGAATTGGTGGGTAACACGCCGCTGTTGCAATTGAAGGGTGAAACAATCTACGCTAAGGCCGAATTTCTCAATCCCGGGGGCAGTATCAAGGACCGGGTTGCCCTGGCCATGATCGAGGCCGCCGAGCGGGACGGCAAGCTCAACAAAGACTCTATTATCACCGAGCCGACGAGCGGCAATACCGGCATCGGTTTGGCTCTTGTGGGTCGCTTGATGGGTTATAAGGTCCAAATCGTCATGCCCGAAGGGATGAGCGAGGAGCGCAAAAAGCTCATTAAAGCCCTTGGCGCCGAACTCGTTCTGATCCCCGATGAAGAGGGTATCGCCGGTGCGGTCAAAAAGGTCGAGCAGATGGCCGCGGAAGATCCGCACATTTTCGTACCGCAGCAGTTCGAGAATCCGGAAAATCCCCGC
>Ga0272442_10001179_pt1 | contig 40346 bp, 40 predicted proteins | sample SSMForm2O_FD_200262 | JGI IMG/M metagenome (GOLD analysis project Ga0272442, IMG submission 200262) | Marine sediment archaeal communities from Little Sippewissett salt marsh, Falmouth, MA, United States - SSM-Form-2O | ecosystem: Environmental > Aquatic > Marine > Wetlands > Sediment ... | reverse complement strand
TTTTTTGCAATTTTTCTCTTAAAATATAAATATCTTCATCCTCTCCTTTTATTGGATTGGCAATATAGCTCATAACTGCCTTTTGAAAATCATCTTTGACAATATATCTACCAACAATATGGGTTATGGGTCTAATTATCCCAAAACGCTGAATACCATAAAAATTAGGAAAACCACCTTTTTTGATAAATAAAGAATATATCTTTTTTACATCCTGAGACTTAACGTTTTTGTCAATGTCTCTAATTGTTATTTCGAAACTATTTCCAATAAGATTTCCAATTTTCACAGGCTTATTTGATCTGTAAATATTACAGAACTCAACATCCTTGATTTTTATCTTTGAAAGTTCATCTGTTGGTATATTATAAAAGGACATCAAGCGTGATGTAACTGCTCTTTTATCCTTGGTTCCTGCAAAACCTATTCTCATCCTAGAGATGTGTAATCGATTAGATATATCTCTTATTAATAGATTTGTCTCATAGTTTCTTGTTTTTACATCAGCTATTGCAAATTTCCCATCTTTAATATCAGGTGGATAATTTGATATTTCCTTAACAATAAAATCATCAGGTATAGTACGGAGCTTTCCACCTGTCCCTTCAAATGGTGTAAAAAAAGTCTTAATGCCAATTATCTTTTCAGCTTCTAGAACTTGCATCTATTTTTTACTCTTGGTTTTTGAGTCGAAATCTTTACTGAATGTTTTAATTTCATCCTGTAGATGTTTTACAGCCTTCTTTAAGATATCAATAGGCTTACCTGAAGTTACCCTTAAATATAAACGCCTGCTCCTTGACTCAGGATGGTCTGCCATATAAGAGGCGTAATCCACTTCTTTATAGTTCAATAAAACCTCAGTTATTGGATTCAAAATTGTCTCTGTCTCTCCTGTAATCTCAATTTCTAGTTCCTTTGATGTCTTTTTAATGGTCTTAATTTCCATAACTATCACTTTTTTTAAATTAATTATATAATCTTAAAGCTTATGTATATCAAAATTCCCATAGTCATCAGCAGTTTTTCTAGGTTCGTGATTATTGCAATTCTCACATTCAAGCCTATTTCCTTTTTGGGAAAGCGGATGTCTACATTTAGAGCATACTGCCTTGATCACTCCAAGATCTCTATCCTTTGTGGCAAGTTGTATACTTGGTTTAACCTGTGTAACCTTCGCTCTAATAATATCTCCAGGTGCATACTCAGTTGCTGGGTCCTTTACATAGGCTTTTGAAATTTCAGAAACACGAAGTGTACCATCAGTTGAACCAGAGATTGGTCGATTCTTACCTGTAACATGGAAAACATTAGCAATAACCATATTTGACTTGACCATAATCACCTTTGCCAGAATAATATCTCCCCTATGAACCTCAACAGGGATACTTGTCAAGGGTTTTACAACCGCTCTTTTATTCTTTTGGTCTACAAAATAAGATCCAATCCTATTGGCACGAATAATACCTTCCTCTTCGAATGTTCCATCCCCTGGGAGTAGTTCTTCAGATGTGGAGACTTGTTCTCCAGGAATAACTATATTTTTTTTTTCCATTTTTTCACCGATTAGTTGTAAACAAATTTAGATTACGCAATCTCATCCTAGTTTTAAATGTTGTGGTATTAGTAATTATTTAATTTTAAATAATTATAGAAATAAAAAATTAGAGATAATATTATTAATTTAGTTGTCCTCTATGCTTTCTAATTGAAAGGGTTGTAGAACTGGCCAGTAATCACTATCATCATCAGGCATTACAACAACTCCCTGCCTATTAATGTCAACAATTTCACCAGTTTGATAATCTGGCCATTCACGCCAACGAACTCTTTGTCCTATATGCATTAAATGGTAAATATCAAATCAGAATATAAAAGTTTAGGAAAAATTATAGAATGGTATATATTATATTAACAAAATTTAATAAATTCAAAAAAGTAATACACCAATAATAAGAGCCAAGCCCAACATTTATTAACAACATATATATTTCGAGATTCCTACTAAAAATCAAATAAAGTGAGAAAATGGCACGAAAACCAGCAAGTATGTACAGATATGTAAGAGGTCAACCATCTACGAGAAGGGAATATATGGGGGGAGTTCCCAACCCACGTATAACACAGTTTGTACTCGGAAATAAGAATGCGAAATTTCCAGTGGAAGTATCCCTTTATGTTCTTGAGAGATGTAATATCAGGCATAATGCACTTGAATCAGCCCGTATCACAGTCAACAGAGCTATGGAAAAAAAGGTGGGCTCAGCTAATTACAGATTAAGAATCAGGGTCTATCCTCATGTTGTATTAAGGGAAAACAAACAGGCAACAGGTGCAGGAGCAGATCGTGTTTCACAAGGTATGAGAGCAGCTTATGGAAAGGCGGTCGGAACAGCTGCAGAGGTACAACGCAATCAGATGATTATAACCGTTGAAACAAACGAAAACTCTATAGAACATGCAAAAAATGCCCTTAGAAAGGGTGGAATGAAAATACCCTCACCCTGCAAGGTCATAGTTGGAAAAGCCTCATAATTTTTAAATAAATTTTATCAAAAAGGGAAAGATAATTGCAAGAAGGATCAATAGAGAAATTGTAATAGACACATTCCTCACAATTCTATCCTTCATCTCATCAGTTATACCTTTTTTCAACTTTTTAATAATAGAGCCTATCGCATCATTAAACAAAAATCCACCATCCAGTGGTATCATAGGCAAAACATTGAAAAGACCGACAGCCAAATTAAGCCAGAAAATCCAATATAAGGCGCTGATGATTATCCAGAACAATATAGGTGGTAAAACACCAAGCGGTCCAGTAATCTCGTATTGACCTGTGAACGGTGCAACAATTGGATTATAATGCTGAAAATACCCTATCAATGGAATAACATAGAAAAACAAAAAACCTCTTGGAAAATCTGTTGTTAAAGGGTTCTTGAGGATATTTAAATTTTCCTCAACCCCAATTAATGAGTAAATACCATTATAGCCTTTACCTTTATTTGATTCTGAGCTAAAATATTTTGATCTATCAGTTAGAGTCAATACACCTGAATTTTCAGAACCCTCAGAAAACCATGAAATTGTAATTGTATCGTTTGCATTTGTGTTGTTCATCAATTGAATATAACGGATATAACGATCATTGAAAGAATTATACTCTGAGAAATATGTTCCATTGATCTCAGTTATTATGGATCCTGTCTCTATACCAATTTTATCGGCTGGTGAGCCTTCATGTATTTCCAGTACACCCAAACCCTCAGCTGCCGGCTGAACAGCTGACATGAAGACAAAAGAGAAAATTAAAAGACTGACAATCACAACAACAAAATTTGCAAGTGGACCTGCAGCATACACCCTCATTCTCTTCTTTGCATCTGCCTTCTTTAATTGTTCTTCGTCAGGTTCAACAAATGCCCCAATCGGAACCACAAGATAAAGAATGCCAAGTGATTTAACCTTTAACTTTTGGGCAAATGTCAATATACCATGGGAAAATTCATGAGCAATTATTGCAACAACCAATGCCAATAATATATAGCCAATATATTCAAGTGGTAATATTGGATTTATCCCTGGAAGAACCAGGGCAATTTCTGGCCCAGGAATGGCTGCTCTCTGTTCTGGGGTAAAGCCTAGAACAGTCCAAGCTTGCCATACAAGAATAAAAACCATTAATATCATTAAAATGAAACAAAATACTATTCCGAAGGAACCAAATGCCTTCCAGAACCTGTTCTTTTCCGATATCTTTTTTATGAATCTTTTTCCCCTTGATGTTCTGAGAAGCAACGCAGGCCCATATAGGGATATGTTGTATTTTTTTAGAATATCCTTTTTAACTAAAACATAGGTTATTATAAAATACAGAAAAAGTATAATAAAAAAAATTAATAGTCCGTCTATTATCGACATAATTAGTTTCCGGGAATAAATATTACTTATTTATAACTAACTGATTACTTTTCAACTTAACAATAATAAATGTTATGATTTTTATTTTTAAGTAATTCTATAAGATATTCACACCATTTTAATTTCTTTATTTTTTGTGATATATCTTTTTCTTCAATACAGGAATAGTTTCCAATCTTGGAATTCAAATCAAATCCCATTAATGAAATGGTCTTCGCTTGAAAATGATCTGCTATAAAAATTGCCCTGTCGCCATCAGTAAAGCCACCAAAATTATATAGGTTTTTAAAAGGACCTGGATTAATCTGAACTGTGCCTATGACATTATTTTGAAATTTTTTTGTAAACCTTTTTATTTTTAACATATTGTCTCCATGGGCATGCAACACAGCCACACTTCCATTCCTATTGGCATTTATCTGATCGCTAATTTTTCCATCCAAATCTGTTACAATAATATCTGGTTGAACCCCACATTTCAATAAGGCAGTTGTTGCCCCATCCGCTACAATTTTTATTTTGTCATAATAATATTTCTTATGTTTTTGCAATGATATGTCCAATGAAGGGCCAGCCCCAAAAACCACTACATGATTATCATTTATAAGACATTTCAATTTATTAAAAACTGAGGATTTATCATTTTTTATCAATTTGTTTAAAACTTCAGCAGACCTTACCTCTTTTTCTAATGGATATTTAAAATCCTCTGCAATTTTTTTATAAATAGGTTCCCAATCTTTGTAATGCATTTAATTTTAGTTTTCCTCAATTAGCTTGCTAGTTTGTTCTTCAATCTCGTAGTTCTTCTCCTCTGTTGAGTGAATATCTTTGATGTAATGATATGTAATTGCTCCAACCAGGGCAATCATAATACCCGTTGTTGTGTAGCCAATAAAGCTCAGGGTTAAAAATGGATTCAAATTGAATTTTATTGGCCAATTCTCCAACGCTTGATACAATGCACCAAAAACAGCTGTTGATATAAAACCAAATGCAAATAAAGAAAAAGGTGCAATCCAATAATTCCAAGGAATCTTTTTATCTTTTACATAATTATCAACAACCCTTCCAAAAATTGCAATTAAACCTGCAAATACAACGCCCCATATAATCTTCATAATGAAAAACAAGGCAGGAAGCAGTTCAACCTCAGATGCAAATGAGGTATTTGTAACCTCATAATATGCAAGTATTCCAAATGCAATGATCATGATTGTTGCAATAATAAAGGTATAAATCGATAGTCTACCAGTTAAAAATCCAGATTTTATCTCTTCCCAAACAACAGTGACAGTTCTCTCCCATTTAAACACCCTAACAAGTAGATATAAACCTAAAGTGAGTAATATTGCGCCAAAACCACTGGCTGCCATACCCATTAAAACAAAAAATGCCCATACAATTAAAACCAAGGCAATTGGTAATAGAAATTGTTTTTGGACTTTTTCATCATCAAGGATTTTTACTATTCTGAAATATGTATCCTCTAGCTCTTTGCTCTGTTTAACAGAAACCCTCTTTATTGACGTAATTTTTATCCTAGATTGTATTATAGGAAGGATATGCTCATCTTCCAATCCGTCTGTTACTAGAATTATGTTATCAACTTCTGTCTTTGAAATTACCTGCTCTAGTTGTTTGGATAGAACCTCGTCTGATTTTATTCCAACATTTATATCCCCACAAATAGTAGCAATTTCAACATTTTTGTTATCGTTTAAAAGATTTTTATATGTTGAAATTGCCGAATAAATTGCATTAAGATCTGAATCTTCAGGGTCGGTCTGGCCTAATCTATTGGCAGCTTCCATATTATCTTTTAGGCCAATTATCGGAGTTGCAACTTTTGCTTTCCTCCCAAAATCATCATCCCGATCAACATTAAGTACAAGGGTTTTCATGATCTTCTAATTAAGGTATCAATTAATACTTATTTAAGAATGTTACTATTTATAATTTATATGAACCAAACAGAAAATAAAGTATGAAAGTAAAAAAACCAAAGATATATATTAATCAAAGATAATAATTTGATTGTTAAGATGGGCAACAATTAAAATATATATTATCATTGACGTTGCTGAATGAATTTTCGGAGATCAACCATTCAAAACAGCAAATTTTCAGATATAAAATTCATTTCAATGATGATAATTGCAGTTGTTGTTTGGGCATTTGCATTTCCTTTTATAAAGATTGGACTAGAGGAATTATCATTTATAAATCTTACAATCATGAGGTTTTTGGTTGTATGCCTGATTTTCTTAATAATATTCGTATTAAAGACAAATAAATTTTCTAAACTACAAAAAAATGATATTATACCAATAGCAATATTGGGATTTTTTGGTGTTATTGTATATCATTTTGGATTGAATTATGGTGAACAATTCATTTCACCAGGCATTGCCAGTCTTATTATTGCAACTATTCCTATCCAAATAGTTATACTAGCAAGAGTGATATTAAAAGAGAAGATATCTTATTCAAAATATTTTGGTATAATATTAGCTTTAATTGGGGTACTGGTAATTTCAATTTGGGGTAAGGAGGAATCATCTCTAGAGATAGAATATGCATTTGGCGCAGTTGCAATACTTATTGCTGCAATATTGGCAGCACTTTACACAATCGCTGGAAAAAGACTTTTAGAGAGATATAATGGTTTATCTTTAACAGTTTATGCAATTCTATTTGGAAGTATCGGATTAATTCCGTTTTTTAATAGTTCTTTGATAAACCAGGTAACCAACATGTCATCAAGAGCCTGGTTTGCAGTGATTTTTCTAGGTATATTTTCCACAGTCATAGGTTATGTTATTTGGTATGTTGCCCTAAGATTAAAAAGTGCTAGTGAAATCAGCATTTATCTTTATGCAACACCTGTCATATCCACAATAATTAGTTATTTTTGGTTTAATGATAAAATAACTATTATGTTTATTTTTGGCGGATTTCTTGTGTTGTTTGGTTTATATATAGTGAATGCTAAAAAAGAAAAAAACAAACAAAAAGGTTGAATAACAATATTCTATTTTCAATAGCAATGTCAAAGCTTCTGTTCATGGAAAATATTGAAGGGAATTATATAAAAGAGTTTAAGGCAACTGTAACAAAAAATAAGAAGAATTATATCTGTCTTGACCAAACAGCATTCTATCCACTTGGTGGCGGACAACCATCAGATACTGGAACAATAGAATGGGAAAATGAGAAATCTGAAATAATTGAGGTTTTAAAAAAAGGAGATACAATCAAACATATAATTAAAGGTGAGAAACCACCAAATAATACAAAGATTCAGGCAAAAATCGATTGGGATCAACGTTACAGTCATATGAAAATGCATACGGCCCAACATATAATATCAGGCATTATCTTTGATAGATATAACGCAAGAACGGTTGGTAATCAGATTCATGCAGATTACTCAAGGGTGGACTTTTATCCAGCAAATTTTTCCAATGAAGATCTAAAAGAGATAGGAAATGAATTCAACAAGATAATCAGTAAAAACCTTCCAATAAAGATATATGAAGAAGAACGAGAAAGCTTGGAAAAAAGGGTTAATCAACAAAGAGCTCATCTAGATCTTTTACCAAAATTTGTTACAAAACTGCGAATAGTGGAGATAGAAGGATTTGACATTTGTCCTTGTGCTGGAACGCATGTTCGAAACACGAGCGAGATTCCCAAGCTGAAAAACATAAAAAAAGAAACAAAAGGAAAAGATAAAACAAGGATAATATATACCCTTGAAAATTGAATTTACATTTCAAATCTAATTTCAATGTCCTTTATTTCATCAACACCTTTCAATGACTTCAGCATACCGCAAACTGTGTTTTTTATAAATTCAGTTGGAAATTCTGTTAAAGGTATTGGTTCACCATTCACTTTTATTAACATATCTTTCATATAATTCCTCCTGTTAATTTCCTTTTTTATCAACCCGATTAATTCTTTAAAATCTCCTGAATAAGTTAGGACTGTGTTTTCGCGTATATCAATATCTCCTAATCTAATTTTAGGCATATAATTTTCCTTTGCGCCCTCTACAAGAATGATATCATAATTACCAATTGAAGATATCTGTTCAACAACCTTATCAATATTTTCTCGTTTTTTCAGTAAAAAATCTGTTTCATTTTTTGAACATAAAACCACAAGCTTTGAACCTGCTTTTGCATGATTCCATGTGTCTTTTCCCTCTGAATCGATATCTATATTTTTATCAGAAATCTTAACACTTGCTATTTTAAAGCCTTCTTCAGTAAGTTTGTTTATTATATCGACCATTAAGGTTGTTTTTCCAGTGTTTGATTTTCCATATATCCCAATAATTGCAGGTTTCATAGTTATGAATATAGAGTAGGATAGTTTATCTTTTGCTAAAATATATTTAAAACATAAATTCAAAATATGTATTTTTGTTAACTAAATCTGATTATCAACATGGAAAATAAGGCATATGTTGGTCTTACAATTTCAATTATATCAGTTTCCTTTGCAGCAATTTTCATTGTATCTATTGATACACCTTCTCTGACCATTGCATTTTATAGATTGCTCTTCACAACATTGCTAATTTTACCATTTGTAATTTTACATAAAAAGACAAGAATTGAATTACTTAATTTACCAAAAACCACAATTTTAATTATGTTAATTATTGGACTAATTCTTGCAACACATTTTGCATTATGGATTACATCGCTTAAATTTACATCTGTTGCAAGCTCTGTAATACTTGTTACAGCCCATCCGGTCCTTGTGGGACCTGTTTCACATTTCTTCTATAAGGAAAAATTATCAATTTTAAATGCTATTGGAATCATAATATCATTATCTGGTGTAATTATTTTAGTTATTGGTAACTATGGTTTGGGTTCTTTGACCTTAGATTCTATAGAAGGTAATTTACTTGCTATTTTTGGAGGAGTAGCTGCTGGGTTATACATATTGGGTGGAAGAAAAGTCAGAAAAACAGTTTCAATTGCCTCTTATGCTTTTATAGTATATTCAATAGGCACAATAGCATTGTTGTTAATTTGCTTTTTTTATAATTCACCTATTTTAGATGTTAATCTAAATAATTTGCAGATAATCTTTCTTATGGCAGTAGTTTCAGGGATTTTTGGTCATACACTTTATAATTGGTCTTTAAAACATATTAGGGCATCAGTTGCATCTGTGGCCTTATTAGGTGAACCACTTGGCTCTACCATATTGGCATTTATTGTACCTGGAATAAGCCAAACACCATCATATTTTACAATATTAGGAGGTGCAATAATATTATCTGGGATATATCTTACAGCAAGAAAATCAAATATTGATTTTTAGAAAATTTTAAAAAATATGATAATATCCCACTGCTCTATGGCAGAAGGGGAGAACAAAAATAAGATTATTACTGTTGGGCTGGTTATTGTTATTTGTTTTGCTATTGCTGTTCTTGTTTACATAAATCTTCCAGAGCAAGAAAAGGAAGAGCAAGAAACCGAACTAAAGGGTTATGTAAATGTTATTTACGATGAGCAATCGTATAATTTCACCTTAAATGATCTTATTAAAATGGATTTAGTTGAGGGTGCTGGCAGTTATATTAAGCTAGGCTGGCTTCCCGAAATTGTTATTGATGGTCCTTTTAATTATTCTGGAGTTGATATAACCACTCTTCTTGGGAACATTGAAGACCTTCCTGATCAATACAATATCACAGTTACAGCAAGTGACGGAAGAGAATCAACCTACAGTTATGAGGAGATAATGGGTAATGTTGATATTTACAATAATGCAGGTAATATAACTGGTAGTGGAGGTGTCAAAATGATACTTGCATACAAAAATGATGGAGAATATATAAATGACCCAGAAGAAGGACCTTTAAGAATCGCTTTTGTTGATGATGGTTCAATTACTTCATCAAGACTATGGACAAAATTAGTAGTATCAATCGAAATAAATGAAAGTTGATCATATATCCGGTTTATTAACCATAAACTATTTCATAACAGATTGATATCTATTTTTGGTTTATGAGAGAGATTGAGTTATTATTTTCCAAATCAAAAAAGTACAAAAATGCAGTTGTACAGAAAAAATTTAAAAGTAAAAAAAACACAGTAGCATTTGTAATCCTAGGAAATAAACCTCGAGTTTTAAAATGGTTTATTCCAGGTCTAAAGTTAAACATGCAAAATGAACTTGAAACCTTAAAAAAATGTGAGGATCAATTACAGGTACCATATGTATTTGAGATTGACAATAGTAATAATGTTCTGATATTAAATTACATAATTGGTGATAATGCCTGTGATATTATAAATGATGATAGTATAAATTTATCCCAGAAAAATAAATTAATACAACTTTTAGCAGATTGGTTTTTGAATTTTCATAATTTTTTCAAAAATGAGAATGATTTTAGAATTCATGGAGATGCAACTCTCAGGAACTTTATTTACAATAAGAAATTATGGGGCGTTGATTTTGAAGAGTCAAGAAATGGTAAACCAATTGAAGATATTGCTGAGATGTGCTCTTCAATACTGACAACAGATCCAATGTTTACACAAGAAAAATTTAAATTGTCTAGAAAATTTGTTGAATCTTACATTGACGAAGCACCAGGCAGAATTGGCAATATTAATGAGGAACTGTCCTATTCAATCCTTAAAAAAATACAATGGAGACCGGATCAAGAGGAAATTCTTAGAAAATATAGTAAAAAAATAAAATTAAAAGGCTTTTTTTAATGAAAAACATTAAAAATAATGGTTTTATTTATAACTTTGAGGGGTGCTTAATGCCAACTGAAGAAACCATTGAGGAATTATTGGATAGGGCAATTGATGATGTACTATCAAAACATGAGGGGCCTGGAGATGATTTGAAAAAAAGAAGGCCAAGGCCATTTAGATATTTATCTGGTGAGGAAGCGCAAACTGAATTAGAGAACCAAGCCCAACAGGTCTCTGTAATGAAAGAAGTTTTAAGGCCTACTATCGTTGGAGATAAATTCTGTGTTATTGGTATGGGTGATGTTTCAACTATTGAAAATGTTTTAAAAAAACATGAGGCAAGTAGAAAATTTAAGGATAAATAGTTAATTTTCTACTTTTTTGTCATAATTTTTAAATATCAATTATATTATGCCTGCAACTATGATTTTGGGGAAGGAAAAAATCATACCAATAATTGCTATTAGCCTTCTATTAGTTGGAACTTCATCAGCAATTTATGTCAATGAGACAAAGATTGATAAAGAAACAATAGCAATAAATGGTATTGAATATACAGTTGATCAGATATTTGCAATTGGAACCATTAAAACAATCACTACTGATGATGGTGAAAAAACAGGGATTGCACTTGATGAATTAATGTATAAGTTGAATATTAATTGTCCTGATTGTAGCTCTTATACAATCAAAGGAAGTGACAACTATCAACAAACTGTAGATTGGGACATTTTGAAAACAGGTATACTGACAGATTATAGGAAGGTCTTCTTCCCAGATACTGCACATTATCTTTGGGTTAAAAATATTGTAGAAATTGAGGTGAATAATAAATGAATAAAACTAGACTTATTTTAGGAATATTTATTTTCGGATCGCTTTGGGGTTTTTCTGAATGTGTAATTGGTAACTTTTTCAGTGATGCAGGCCTTCCCACTGCTGAATTGATGGTTGGATTCTTTGCCATAACTTTTCTTTTACTAAGCAGAATCTATTTTCATCAACCGGGTATGCAAATAGGCATGGGTTTGGTTGCAGGAACCCTCAGGCTTTTCAATCCAATGGGTTGTCATTTATGTTCTGCTGTTGCAATTGTTGCCGAGGGTGCAATTTTTGAGTTGATTTGGTATAAATTCTCCTTTGATTTTAGAGAATTAAAAACACTGACAATGCAAGCAAGTATGGGGGTAATATCTGGATATTTAGTGTTTATTTCTGGTTATATTATAACACAGGTTCTAACTCCCATTATAGCTGGAACTGGTTTTTTTATTGAAAATCTGATTTTTATAATGCCTAATATTTTAGCAGGTGGGGTTGTTCCAGCTCTGATTGCAGGATTTGTAGTTCCAACATTACTTCTTGCCAGAAAACTTGATCTTACCATCAAAGATCGTATTTATTATCCAACAACCATAGGAATTTCAGCACTATGTTGGCTTATTGTTGTTGGAAACTGGCTACTTGCATAGAGGGAAAAACATGGATAAACCAAAAACAGTGAAGGTCCTTAAATTTCATCCTAATAGATGTGATGGTTGTTTGGCTTGTGAAAAAGCCTGCTCCAAGGTTCATTTTAAATCAGATGAAGGTGGAGAGAAATCTGCGATAAGGATTCTTAAAGATGGAAATTCCTATAAAATGAGTGTCTGTGATCAGCGAGGTTTATGTTTGGATATGTGCCCAGTCGGTGCTTTAAGAAGAAACAAAAATGGCGTAATTCTGCTTGATAAAAAAACATGTATAGGCTGTCAAGCCTGTGTTGGTTTTTGTCCTGTAGGAGTCATGAGAAAATCCGAGGTCAGAATTGAGCCATTTAAATGTATTTCTTGTGGAGCCTGTGTCAGGGCTTGTCCAAATGATGCACTTGAACTTGTTGAAGTAAATATCGATGAAATAAAAGAAGTTGTATATCATAAACTGGGGGCAGATTAATGGTTGAAGGTCAAATACCAATAGAGCAATATGAAACTGGAAATACCAAGCATAAATGGGACCTTAAAAAATTAAAGACCGCCCATAGGGTAATATTTGAACATGATTATAAAAAAGGTGAAATTGAGAAGGGTTTTGCGAACCGAACCTTGTACATTAACCTTTCAAAAAAGGAGATCAAGGAAAAAAAGGTAACCAACGACATGAAAAAGAAATTCACAGGCGGTCGCGGTTTTGGCTTAAAGCTTCTTTGGGACTCAATAAAACCCTCAACTCGCTGGGACAGTGATGAGAATGAATTGATTATTACCACTGGTCCACTTTGCGGATCTACACAATATCCAGGTTCTGGTAAATCACTTTGTTTAACTATTTCACCTGCAACTGACATCATCTGCGATAGTAATGTTGGTGGATTTTTTGGACCTTATCTCAAATTCGCTGGTTTTGATGCTTTAGAGATCCAGGGAAAGGCAAAACATGATGTTGTAATTGTGATCGATGGCGAGAAAGGCAAGATATCCATTGAAACAGCTCCATTAGAGGAAACAAACTCTCATCTTGTAAATGAGCAACTTACACATCTTTATGCATCTGAGGATAATGATAGATCAAGGCAAAAGGTCTCTGTTGTATCGGCTGGTAAAGGAGCAGAGAACAGTTATTGGGGATGTATGAATTTCTCATTTTACGATATAAGAAGAAAGGTCCCCCGTATGAAACAAGCTGGACGCGGTGGACTTGGTACAGTTCTCAGAAATAAGAAAATCAAGGCGATAGTTGCAAAGGTTGAGAAATTTGATGGTGTTTCAAACAATCCCGCTGATCCAGTTAAACTTGCTGAGGTAGGAACCAAACTTCATCGTGAGATTAGGGACCTTGACAGATATCAATGTAATATGAGGGCGGTTGGAACCGCTCATCTTGTTGAGATAATGGACGAGTATGACCTTCTTCCTACTGAGAACTATAGGTTTGGTAATTTTCCAAAGGCCTCAAAAATATATTCTACTGAGTTTTATAAATATTTTACAAAAGTAATTCCTGATGGTTGCTGGCATGGCTGCACCATGGCGTGTGCAAAGACTGTTGATGGTTTTACTGTGATGACCGGACCGTATAAGGGCCAAAAGGTCACTGTTGACGGACCAGAATACGAGACCTGTGGTTGTGGTGCAAATATGAGCCTTTGGGACCCACTTTGGATTCTTGAGTTCAATTTTTATTGTGATACCTATGGCCTTGATACAATTTCAACAGGGACAGCCATAGCCTTCTACATGGAGATGTATGAGTATGGCATTTTGAATAAAAAACGATGTGATGGTCTTGAGCTCTGTTTTGGTAATGCCATTTCAGCACTTGAGCTAATACATAGAATTGCAAAAGGGGACAAAGGCGAATTCGTACAAATCGCATCAAAAGGTATTCGACGGGTAAAGGACTGGATCATCAATAAGGGCTGGGGCGATCCCCAGTTAATTGAGGATTGCGGTATGGAAAGTAAGGGTCTTGAATATTCTGAATATGTCACAAAGGAGTCTCTTGCCATGCAAGGTGGATACGGTCTTACCCTGAAAGGACCTCAACATGATGAGGCATGGCTTATTTTCATGGACATGGTAAACAATGCGATTCCTACATTTGCAGATAAAGCAGAGGCTCTTCATTATTTTCCAATGTGGCGTACGTGGTTCGGTTTGAATGGTTTGTGTAAACTTCCATGGAATGATGTAGAGCCTGAAAACAATGCAGAGACAGATGAACCAGCCAAGGTCCCAGAACATGTTCAAAACTATGTTGAATACCAAAATGCAGTAACTGGCTGGAACGTTGACAAAGAGGAACTTATATTGCAGAGTGAAAGATGCTATAATTGGCAAAGGGCTATGAATGTCTGGATGGGACGTGGAAGGAGAAAGGATGACTGGATACCATATCGATCAATGGGACCGGTCACAGAGATGGAATATCATTCACGAAAAGATAGATATGACAAATTTTTAATTGATAAGGCTGGCCTTTCAAAAAAAGAAATTGAATTTATGACCATCAAAGAAAAAATGCAACATCTCTATGATTACAGACAGGACCAATACCAGAAGCTTGCGGATGCTGTTTACCATAGAAGGGGATGGACTCCTAACGGAGTTCCAACACCGCAAAAAATGAAAAAACTTGGTTTAGACGATCCAATGATGCTTAAGATTCTACAGCAGGCAATTGATAAGGATGAGAAAGCTGGATTAAATGTCTGGGGTGGAAAATATAAGAAAAATGAAAAGCCACCAAGCATCCAATTAAAATATTGGGAAAAATGGTAAATTTTTATGAATATAAAAAAATCCAGATTTATCAAGGAAAAATTAAGGGAATCTAGTGTAGGTATTGCCGGTCTTGGAGGTCTTGGATCAAATGCTGCAATTGCACTTGCTAGAGCAGGAATTGGAAAATTGGTCTTGGTTGATTTTGATAGAGTGGAAAAAAGCAACCTTGACAGGCAATATTATTTTCTAAATCAGGTCGGTAAACAAAAGACTCTTGCGTTACAAGACAATATTAAGAATATCAATCCAAAAGTACGTATCGATTGCTATGATGAGATGCTTGAAAAAGGTTCCATGGAAAAAAGGTTCAGGGATGTTGATGTTGTAATTGAAGCTCTTGATGAGGCTGTTACAAAGACCACATTTATCGAGGAGATACTTCAAAAGCTCCCTGATAAACCTATTATTGCTGCATCAGGTGTCACTGGTTACGGTCATTCAGAGAGAATATCAACCAAACATCTAGGTAACCTCCATTTATGTTATGATGAACATGCGCCTTCCTCAGATGATGATGTTCTTTTTGCCCCTCGAGTGGCTTTGATTGCAAACTGGGAGGCAAACCTAGCTCTTGAGATTTTATTGGGTGAGGATATTTGAGCATTGAGGTTAACAGCAGAGAGGTTGAATGGTTGAAAGATGAGTCTGTAAAAGATCTGCTTAAAAGAATGAAATATTCATTCCCCTTAGTAATTGTAAAAATAAATGATAAAATCATTTCAAGATCAAAATATTCTGAGACATTCATTCCTGATAATTCAAAAGTTGCTGTAATTCATATGATAAGTGGTGGATAAATAATCAGCCAATCGATTCTATTACTGTTAATATTGAGAAGCTTGATGCAAACACAAAATATGTGATATACATTAAAGTCCAGGATGAAGTGTTTTCCAATATTCGTGTTTTTTTATTATCTCGCATTATTAGATATATTATGAAAAAACCAGGTATTGCCAAAAAAGTAAGAAGCCAAAGATATGGTTGTAGAATACCGCAATGTATGAAAATTGGAATGTAGGCAAAAGGAAAGAATAGAAATGGAAAAACCATCAATGCTGCTTTTTTATTGCCATATATGTTTATCATTGTTTTGGTGTTTGTTATTTTATCTGCTTCACAGTCGATTATATCTTTTGTTATTGATCCTCCTATAAGAAATAGCATTGCAATTGATCCGATCATGACAGGCAGTGGCTCCAGTGAATTTCCAAACACGCTCCAGGAGGCAAGTATACCAAGAAAACCTCTTGGCAAACCAATCCAAATCTGGTTCAGGAACAATATATCCTTAACTCTTGGAGGAAGGGAATAGGTAACTGTGAAGACCATTATTAGAAGCATGAATAAGAAGAACATCTGATTGATGAATATTGATATTGATATTGCAATGAGATATAGTGTAACTGCAGTTATTTTTGCCTCTATCAATGACACCTTACCCATTGGGATTGGTCTGTATGGTTTTGATATTCTATCTGTAGGGACATCCGTGATCTGGTTTAGAGTGTTTGATGCCCCATTTAATATTGCAAGTGCAAAACTTGCAGGAAGAATAGTGGTGTATAAAAAGTTAAGAAGTTGGCCTGAGATCTGATTGTAGAAGAAACTTGCAATCATTATTGATGATGAGACGATAATAGGGGCAAGTAAGGTAAACGGGCGTATCAAATCAAAATAGGCTTTGACCCTATCAACAACATATCCATTGTTCATTTTGTTCTCCACTAAATTAGATTCTTGATTTTTTCGCTTATAAACCTTGTTTGACAGATGTTATCCAATCAAAAAATCCCAAAAAAATTGGATTAATTTATCAAAATAGATTTTATATTACTTTTATATTCATAAACGAAAAAAAGGTTGATTAAATGCCACATTTCAGAGGTTTTATTGCTATAGATATTGAACCATTTACCAAGATAGTTGATTTTGTAAATGAAATCAAGAAATCAGGAGCATCTGTTAAGATCGTTGAACTAAAAAATATTCATATAACCTTAAAATTTTTGGGAAATACTGATGAAGATCTCATTGAAAAAATCGAAAATATAATTAAAGATTCTCTCGAGAACATAGAACCCTTTGAAATTGAGTTGAAGGGTGCAGGTGTTTTTCCAAACATGAATTATATGAAGGTGATTTGGATTGGTATTGAACCAGTAGATTTATTAGGATCCATTGCAAAAAGAATTGATGAACAACTATCAAAATTAGGCTTTGAAAAAGAAAAAAGAAAATTTTCAGCTCATTTAACAATTGCTCGAATCAAATCTGCGAAAAACAAAGAAAAACTCAAGCAAATTTTGGAAAAGTATCAAGAAGTTAATTTTGGTAAAATCAATATTGAGTCCATAAAACTCAAAAAAAGCGATTTAACACCAAAAGGTCCCATATACACCACATTGAAAGATGTGAAAATATAAAAGTAGGGTGTGAAATTAATAGATCTATGGATAATAGTTATATTGGCAATTAATGGTATCTTTTTCTTACTTGGTTTATTTTTTTTCATTCCAAAGGATAGAAGATTTCTTGATTTTTTTAATAATATAACCACCCAGAATAAATTTCTATTAATTATTTTTTTAATTGTAGCTTTTCATTTGTTTGAGGTAAATATAGTTGATACTCCACTTACGGATTGGCTTGGTTTCGATTTCACTAAAAATATAATCGCAATTGAGGGTGGGGCAGTTAATTGGTTTTCACAGAACTGGACCCCTGTTCTTGTTTATTTTTTTGTCTTTATATATATCGGAGTCTATATCTTTACACTCTGGTTTACACCATTGTTTTTCTTGATAATTGGTGATAGAAATGCTATGAAGAACCTTGCTTATGGTTTTTTGGCAATATATCTTATAGCTCTTCCATTCTATCTGTTTTTTCCGGTTACAAATGTCTATGTCTATTTTAACTCAAGCTCTGCCCTGGAAAGTGTTTTACCATCAATTGAAGGTTTTTTTTATTCCACCACCACTCAGAACAATTGCCTTCCATCACTTCACACCGCAATGACTGTACTTATAGCATATACCGTTTATTTGACAGGTAATAAAAGATACACATATTTTACAGGTGTAACAATGGTATTGGTAATAATTTCAGTTATTTATTTATCAATTCATTGGATTACTGATGTTATCACAGGACTATTGCTTTCCATTGGGGTAATATTATTATTAAGAAGATATATGGCCAAGTAGTAAAATGAATGAAAACATCTATGAAAAAAAGGTATTGGAAAAAATAACTCCTACCAAGGATTATAGAATTAAACTTGAGACAATAATAAAAGATATAAACAAAAAACTAGAAAAGCAGATTAAAAAAAGAAAACTACCAGTGACAATTGAGCTTGTTGGATCCACTGCAAAAGACACCTATCTAAAAGATGATCTTGATATTGATTTTTTCCTAAAATTTCCAACTAGATATTCAAAGGATGAAATCGCAAAAAATACACTTATTATTGGTAAATCTATTCTTTCAAAAACTGAAGAATCCTATGCTGAACACCCATATATAAGGGGATATTACCAAAAATACCTTGTTGAAGTAGTTCCTTGCTACAAAATTGAAAGCACCTCACAGAAGATGTCTGCTGTGGATAGAACCCCATACCATACCAGATATGTAATAGACAAACTTAATGAGTCACAGAGACCGGAAGTAAGGCTGTTCAAACAATTCTTAAAGGGAATCGATTGTTATGGTGCTGAATCGGAAATAGAAGGTTTTTCAGGCTATCTTTGTGAAATTTTAATAATAAAATATCAAAACTTTAAGAAATTATTATCTGATGCGAAAAATTGGAAAGAAGGAAAAAAGTTATCCTTAACAGATGAAGATACCCCAGATTTTAACACGCCTCTTATATTTATAGATCCAGTAGATGTAAACAGAAATGTGGCATCTGCACTTTCTTCAGATAAATTCAACCTTTTTGTAAGAGCCGCAGATGAATATTTGAAAAACCCAAAGATAACATTCTTTTTTCCAAATAAAATCAAACCTTGGACCCTTGAAAAAATATCTGAAAAAATTGATAGACAGGATTGTAAATACATGGGTATCAAGATCAATAAGCCTGATATAATTGATGAAAATCTTTATCCACAAGCAAGAAAGGCCTCAAAATCTATTTGGGAATCCTGCGAAAGAGCAGATTTCACAATATATGATATCAGATTTTATATTGATGAAGAGAAAAAAGATATTTATTTCATAATAAAAACCAAAGATGAAATTCTTCCAAAAACATTTACCCACACAGGACCTCCTAAAAAATTAAAGTCCCATATGAACGAATTCTTAAAGAAATGGGAAAACGATCCAAGGGTTATAAAAAAACCATATGAGAAAAACGAAAGATACTTTGTTGAGATAAAAAGAGAATATACAGATATTTCTGATTTTTTAGATGACCAGATGAAGAATCTAAGCCTTGGAAAACATCTGGATAGAATTGTCAGCAAGGAATATAAGATACTTGAAAAAAGCGATATATTAATAGATCGACTCAGCTCATTTTGGACAGAGTATCTAGATGCCAAGATGTCATGGGAAAGATAACATGAAGACCATTGGTGTTTTTACTAGGGATTTTACATTATATTATGAGCTTTTAAAGACCCTAAAAAAGAGAAAGATCCCTTATGTTTCATTGAACTCCCCTCACAATATTCCAAGTAAGATAGGAGTAATTCTGACATCAAATAATGAGATGCATGACATGAAATCCCAAAAGGTGATAGCAGCTGATGCATATGATACAATAGATCACGCTGTTGACCTTGCCATTCAGCTTTTAATAGGCAAAGAATTGTATTCAAAGGTCTATATCGGCATTGATCCAGGCGAAAAACCTGGAATTGCAGTTGTAGGCGATGATGTTGTTCTACAGAAAATCAACGTTGAAACGCCCGAAAAGGTATTGAATATTATCAAAAGGATAATCAAGGAATATCCATCAAATGAAACTCTAATAAGGATAGGCCATGGATCTCCAATCATTAGAAATAGAATTGTAAATTCATTAATTCCTCTAGAGATCCCAATTGAAATTGTGGATGAAACAAAGACCACACCCCAACAACAGGTAAAAAAATACGAAAGAGATACAAAAGCAGCAGCTGCCATTGCATTGATAAGAGGAGGAAAGGTTCAAAAGAAACTACCATTGAAACCTAAAAGAGGAGAAATTAGAAACCTTCAAGAGAAAAGCAGAAAGCTGACAAATGGTGAATTATCCATTTCAGAGAAAACAGCATTAAGAGTGCTAATGGGGGAGATTGGCCTGGAGAAAGCAATTGAACTAGAAAAGAATATTACCAAACGCAGAAAAAACAATTCACAATAACCCAAACTTTTATGAAGCACGTTCTTATGCACGTTACGAAAGAGTGATGATAGTAAAAAGAGCTCTAATTAGCTTGTCAGATAAGGGAGGCATTACTGATTTTGCCTGTGAACTTGCTGATTTAGGAATAGAAATCATTTCGACTGGTGGCACCGCATCTTTTTTAAAAAAATCAAACATAAAAATAACTGAGATATCTGAAGTTACTGGTTTTCCTGAAATCTTGGACGGAAGGGTCAAAACACTTCATCCTGTGATTCACGCAGGGATTCTTGCAAGAAGGGATGATAAAAAACACATGCAAACCCTTAAAAAAAAGGGCATTAAAACTATTGATATGCTTGTCTGCAATCTCTATCCATTTGAACAAACAATAAAAAAACAAGATGTCAAAATACAAGAGGTAATTGAGAACATTGATATTGGTGGACCAACACTTATCAGAGCAGCTGCAAAGAATTATAGAGATGTGATAGTAGTTACAGATAAAAACCAGTACCAAGATGTCTTGCAGTCATTAAAAGAAAAAGGTAATATTTCTTTGAACGAAAGAGAAAAACTTGCAATTGATGCATATTCACATACTGCGCTATATGATTCAATTATTTCCAATTATTTAAGGTCCAAATGGACAGATATAATTATACCTCAGAAAAATACAATCGCATTAAGAAAAAAACAAGAGATGAGATATGGTGAAAATCCACATTTAAAAGGTGCCTTTTATCAATCATTGCCAGAGGTTACAGAACCCTGTATCACAAATATTGAACAGTTACAAGGAAAAGAGCTCTCATATAACAATATACTAGATGGTGATTGTGCCATTGAGGCTATCAAGGAGTTTTCCGAGCCAACATGTATCATAATAAAACACGCAACACCTTGCGGTATTGCCTCTGCTGAAAACTTGCTAAAGGCTTGGAAAAATGCATTTGCCACTGATACATATTCTCCTTTTGGAGGAATTGTTATCTTCAATAAAACAGTTAAGAAGGATATTGCAGATGAACTATCAAACATTTTTTTAGAGGTTGTTATTGCCCCTGATTTCAACAAACAAGCAATTGAAACATTTAGTAAGAAGAAAAATCTCCGTCTGCTGAAATTAAAAGGGATAGATAAAAGTGTAAAAAGAGAAGGAATGGTATATAGAAATGTTGTAGGCGGTTTTTTATTACAAGAACGTGATGTAAGCCTCACTCCAAGAAAAGAATGGAAGATAGTCACAAAGAAAAAACCAACAGAAGAGGAGCTAAGATCAATGGAGTTTGCAGTGAAATGTGTTAAACATGTGAAATCAAACTCAGTGGTTTTTGTAAAAGACACGAAAACAGTAGGCATTGGTGGAGGACAAACAGCACGGGTGGACGCCACTTGGATTGCCACACATAAAGGTGGGGAAAACATCAAGGGCTCAACCATGGCATCAGATGCCTTTTTCCCTTTCAGGGACGCAGTTGACGTTGCTGCAGAAGCGGGAGTTAAGGCAATAATTCAGCCTGGTGGGTCTATTAGAGATAAAGAGGTAATTCAGGCCGCTGATGAAAATGGCATATCCATGGTATTTTCAGGCCAGAGATACTTTAGGCATTAAAAAAATAAATTTTTATGATAAAATATATCTTATTATAGGAAGAAACCTGAATAGTCTAATAAGATTAGTATTAAAGACTGCCCTATTTCTTGGTGTCTTGAGATAAACTGGAAGTATTGTAAAATCACTTGTATTTTCCATATTCACGAATTTAACCTCACCAGTGAACTCTGATCCAGTGGTATCTGGGGCTGTGATATTGACAAATATTGTAAAGGTATCATCTGTGGGTAATTCATTTCCATTTGAAGAACTGAAAGACCAAATTCCCCAACTTGGATAGGATTCAATACACCAATCAAGATATGAACCCGATTCTCCAATATTTTCCAATGATATAGTGGTTTGTACAACCGAGCCTGGATCTACATTGTCCCATGAGAGTGAACCTGTTGCATCCAGGTCAGGTTCTAATGTTTTTATTGGATACCCTGCAATATCCCATGCAACAATTCCCCCCAGCATATTATATACAGTTCCAGTAAATTGGTTATCAATCAGAATCTGGGATGCCAAAAGGCTTCTACCACCAGAATGGCAGTACATTATCAATTCTTTTCCATCATATATTTCTAAAAATTCTTGTAGCATTTCTACATCTTGGAGATCTGATAATGGATGAAGAGTTGCATTCTCTGGATAAGGTGTTTTTATATATCCGGTTATCCATTCTTCGAAGGTTCTTACATCAATGGGCTTTTGTATCCCATTTGAAGTGTCAGTTAACAGCTCATAACCCTCTTCAACTGTTATATTTGTGATTCCACCGCTTAAAGTTGGATAAAGGGCATCTCTCCAAGCTGATACCCCTCCGAGCATATTATATATTGTTCCATTAAACCCGTTGTTCACAAGAATTTGTGATGCTGATGAACTACGACCGCCAGACCAACAATACATAATAACTTCCTTACCATCATACAATGTCATAAACTGCTCAAGCATAATTGGGTCTGTTAAAAGGTCAAGACTATAGAACCTTGGATTTTCAGGAACAGGTGTATCGATTCTATCATCAATCCATTCATAAAATTTCCTAACATCTATTGGAATTTGAATACCATTGGAAGTATCTGTCAGAAAATCCCATGCCTCATGGACATTTATATTGTTATATCCATCTGGATTCTTTAGGAAATTTTGATAATTATTAAGAGGTTTCGATTCAATGTAAGTTGCATTTACGTTAGAAAAAAATAGTCCTGTTAATAATATAAATATTGCTGATATTAATAATCCGTTTTTACATAGTATTTTAGATTTAATTGCTAAAACCCCCTATGAACCTATATTATTCAAAGTTATATGATAACTTAATATAAATATTTATCTGACATTTATAAAAATATAAAAAAAAAGAGTTGAATAATGAAATATTTTTTTAAAATAATAGTTTCATTATTCTGATCAATTGAAATAAATTGGTTAATTGTTCAGCAAATCTACCACTAAATAGATCTGATTTTTGATTATCTCTAGGCATGAAAATTGAGATAGATTCAGACCACATGCTTTGTGCCATATGTTCATCTCTTACTTTCACCCTTATTTTATAAAAACCAAAATTTTCCCATTCATGCTTAATGCTTATCTCTTCATTAGATTCATATGGACCAAGCCATTCACTGAAGGTGCCATCACCCCAATCCCATTTGTAAAATATTTCATCTCCATCAACATCATTTGAAACAGTTAAAAAATGGTAGTTATTATTTATTAGTCCAAATTGCGCTCCTGACGGTTTAGCAGGTCTGGTTGGTGCATGGTTATCATCATTGTGGAATGAAAGTGTTGGATCGCCAAATAAATTAAGTTCATAGTAACACCATCTCATACAGGGGCTATGAATTCTGTGTAGATTATCCTCTTTTGAATCATGATTAGCCTTTCCAATCTGCTGAATCCCCTCGCCATATATTGCATCAAGAAACTGTCTATGAAATCGCTGAGATGCTCCATTGGTACTGCCAACAACTCCCCAGCCATAACGGGCATTCATGATTGCTGCAAATGCTGCATTATCTGTCTTAACAGTTAGGTATTCGGCAATACAATCGTAATTTTGAGGATCATCAAAACCACCTGCCATACAGCCCTGTGAGTAAATAAAACAAGGCTCATTATTTGTTAGTGAGCTGACATCATCATTGACCATCTTCATATTATATCCATAGCTGGAATGACCAAGGTGATGTATTATCCTAACATTATTGTTGATTTTATTCATGATCTCTGACTTAGACCAGTCATTATCCTCCCAATCCCGGTCATAAAGATGATCGACCTCAAAAACATCAGACGGAAGTCCTGTGGTTTTGTAATTATGACTATGTGATTCATCAACAAGTTCGTCCATGTAATCTCCACCCCAAGTATCTGGATCTGACCAAAGATATTCACCTACCATCAATACATCTCCACTGGAATATTTTCCATTTTCTAAATATGCAACAGTTTTGTCAACAAAATTCTTGACTTCATCTGTGTTACCAACGCTTGCCCTTCCAATATATACCTCTGCAATTAGGTCTACATCTTCTCCATCAGGCCCATCATTTCGCTCTCCCCATCTATTGTCCTCGTCAAAGTTGTAACAACCGTCCAGGCATGCGTAATAAAGATCCGAAGGCATATTGGTTTTTGTTCCACCAACATTGGCCTCTACCCAAAGATCCCTGGTTGGTATTATATCATAATCACCACCAATTAGGACGTATTCAAGGTTGCTGTTTTTGTAAATATCTCTTATATAATTCCTAATATCCTCCTGTTGTGCCAAGGAAGGATTTCCACAAATATCGGTTAATGTTCTAATCTCTGTTCTAACTCCAGACGTATCATGCGCCTGTTTTAAAGGTAAAAAATCATTTTTGAATTCTTCGGTAGTAATAATTAAGAGTTCAACCAGTTCTAAAGTAACAGGTCTTGATAATGTATTAACATATGATTTAACCATTATTGGATTATCAACTTTGGTTAATAACTGATTTTCATCCTGTTCATTACTTCTAAAATAAGGATTTACTTTGTCAATCTGTTTTAGATCAACAGAGACTGACATTTGATCAAAATAATATAGCTCTCCAGTTTGTGGAATATACTGAATAGGAAATAGTGCCATTACAAGTATATCATATCCTCTAAATGAATATACATTAACAAATTCATATAATGAATCTGGAAAAACATTTTTAGATTTATAAATAGCTTCATTTTTAACAATATTTGATTTTTTATGAATCTCTGAAAGAATAACAGGTTCCAAAACTGGATCAACATTAAAATTGTCACCTAAATAAAATCTATTTTCAGCATTTACCTTAATACCTGCGATCTCTGTGCCCTGAGGTAAAAGAATATTTACTCCATAACTGGGAGTATTTGGTTCACCTACATCATTAGCCTCAACACAATTTATCATTTCAATTTGATCATAAGACATTTCATTTATTGTTATTTTATTGATGACAGGTTTTTCAAAAAAATAATCGATGGTTAAATTATCATATGTCTCATCTTCAAATTCCTCGCCTATAACATTAAAAGATGCGAGCAACAAAAATCCTATAGCGATGTTAATGCCTATTTTTTTATATTTAATAATTTCACCCCTTGAAATTATATAATAATTTATCATTTATAAATTTATAGTATGAAATTGTGTGAAATTAACAATATAAATGACCTATTAATTTATAAGTCCATTATCAACTATAGATTAAAAATTCAAAATCATAGGTCTAAGTTTATTATTACATTTATTGCAATATTTAAAATTATATTATTTAAAAAGAAAAAAAATAATAATTTATGTTCCTATTTTATATCAAAAAGAACCATTTAGAAAATATTTTTAATATTTATTTTAATAGAAATATTTTTATAATTAAAAGATATTATAAATATGGGTAAAGGAAATATGAATTAAGAGTCATTTAGACTCATTTTTTAGCATCCCATCCTTTCCTACCTCGCATTTCCTTTACCCAATATTTTCTTAGATTTTCATCTTGTTCTAAACTTATACTTAATGCATATATAATATTACTATCAAAAATTTTCTGACTATCTTAAGGATTTCTATCTAACTCAAAACCGGCCTCTTTAGACAGATGCTCTTTTTTGCGTATCTTAAAAGTTATATTAGGCCAATCATAATTATTGCCCAGATAATGATAATAGCAAATAAATCAATGAATTGTTCTCCAAAACTATTAATTTACATTATTATGGCTTTGTCCTAACTAAAAAAGCAATAAATGTTCGGTTTGTTATAATAAGCAGACTACATAATCTAATACTATATCCTCTGATAATCATTATTTTTTTCTGATTATTTTTCCACTGATCAATTCTATGTTTATTTTGTGAAATTAAATAAAAATAATTCAAAAAATTTCGAATAAAAAAGAGGGTTTTTTAATTTTGATTATTTCACATCTCTTGTTCATTTAATCTTCTCTTCTTTTCAAAAAGCAATAAAAGAATCATTAAAATAAATGATATGAGAAGAATTGGAATTAATGTAATATTGAAATCTTCAGTGATGCTTGATTTTGCAATAGCTGCATCAATTGTAATTTTAAATTCTTTGGTGATATTAGATGAGTTATCAGAAGCAGTAACAACAATAGTATAATTGCCCTTTTCAGACCAAGTTTTTGTTGTATTTATTATTTTATCTGATGGGAAGAATATGCTTTCACTGACATTTCCATCACCCCAATCAATCTTATATCTGATTTTATCTCCATCCTCATCAGAAGAAAAAAGTGAAAAGGTGTATTTTACACCGATAAATCCTTGAGTTGGACCTTTTATATCAAGATCAGCTGGAATATGATTCCTATCTGAGACGAAAACATCTGTCTTACTGATGCTTTCCGCATCACTTGTATCAGTTACAACCAAGGTGACCTCATATGTACCTGGTCTGATAAAAATGTGAGTAACTACTTCTCCATCTCCGATTTCGCCATCACCAAAATCCCATTTCCAAGATTTAATGTAATTATCAGGATCATAACTTTTTGAGCCGTTAAAGGTAATGGTTTCATTTGTGAATCCAGAATATGGTCCACCAGCATCAGATACTGGTACTTGTATTGGTTTTGGCCTTTTTGATTTTGATCCACCATTTCCAACATCAGGTTTGTCAGTTTCTTTGTCTTCCCCGTTACCATCATTTCCCTTTGACATGATGAAATGAGCTGTAATATTCTTTTCCTCTGTCATATTTACTACCTCTAGATTATCGATACTTGTGAGATCTCCTGACCATCGCTCAAAAACCCAATTAGGATCAGCAAAAGCTGTTAGGTTAACAATCGACCCATATGAATAACCTTGTTTATCTGGATCCCTTAAAACTGTACCGTTACCCTGTATTTCAATGGATAGATTAAAAATTTTATAATTGAAAATCGCAATAATTGTCTTATTGGTATCCATTACAAGTTCTGTTGGATTATCACTACCGATTTTATCCCCATTCCATTGTTCAAATGTTACACCTTGATTTGATATAGCTGTTATATTGACAACATCTCCCTCTTCATATGGACCCAATGGGTCAACATTTATCTCACCACTATCAACTGGACAAATAATAACATCCAATGTGTAAAATTTGTTAATAAATACAGCTTTTATGTTCATATGTTCAATAACAGATACATTCATAGGATTGGTGTTTCCTGATAGGTCACCTTCCCATTTATAAAATACCCAGCCAGGTTCAGATGCAGCTGTCAATTTTACAATGAATCCATTTGAATAATAAACTTGTTCTGGATCCTTTGATACAGTTCCATTTCCAACAACCGTAACATCTATCACATGCTGATCTAAAATAAAATGAGCAATCACCGACTTGTCAGTATCAATAAAAACACTTTCAAAAACATTACTTCCAACCAAATCACCGGACCAGCTATCAAAAATCCAACCATCATCAGCAACAGCAGTAAGATTAACAACATTACCAAACTCATAAAAAGACTTACAAGGATCCTTTAAAACAGATCCATTACCATCAACATCAATTGCAAGAGAGAAATTTAATCTATTTACGGAAAAGTAGGATATTCTATCATATGTCAACCATTTCCAACTGCATTTGTAAATGCCAAGTTGGACCTTCCACACACCAGTTTGTGCTGATTCGTTCAAGTAATATGAACAATTAACTTCATAATATGATTCATTTGAATAAAATACAATATCGCCTGCAGGATTTATTATTCTTAATTTAAGTAGTCTATGTACGTCTGCTATCCCTTTTGCATAAACATATTCACCGACAAAAAACTTATCCTTTGGGGTCTGAAAGTCATTTTCGTATGTTCCAACCTTGTAACTACATGCGCTAACTGGTATTGAAAGCAATGAAATAGCTGAAATTGATATTAAAAGTAAAGTTGGTACAACAATTCTTGAAGCAAATCTAATTATTTTGTTATATCTCTTTTTATTTATCATTTATCTCATCACCTGGCTAAAATTAGTTTTTTAACTTATCTTTAAAACCTCTTGTTGTACAATTCTTATCTAGTTTGTTTACATCTGTTACCAAAAATTTTCAAGCTGAAATCTTTGAGGAAAAAAAGGATGCTAGAATATTTTATTAATAAAAACCGAGATAAAAACAATATAAAAAATTTAAGATTAAGGAATAATAAGCTGGCTAAGTTTATTTAAATAATAATATATACCAACCCCAATGAAGTTTTGGCCTGAAAAAAGATATGGACCAGCAAGAACTGGTAATTTGGAAATTAATAATAGAAAGATAACCACACCAAATATTGCTTATATAGATACCAATAGGTTTAGGGCACCAAAATTTGCAGATATAATAATTACCAACAAATTTAGAATTACAGAATTTCCAACAATATATTTTTCAGAAAAAACCAAGAAGAATATTAAAGAAAAAAATTCTGATTTTATTAGTTTGGTAAGACTGGATGAAGACTATTTGATAAGCAAAAATGATAATTTAGAGAAAAAAACAATTTTTATCATATCTAATGCAAAACAACTTTTTAACAATCCCAAGAAATTTTTACATTTGATTGTCCTACTGCGTGAAAAAATTGGATATCAAAATATAATTTATCTACCATCTACCGGAACCCCTCAAGATTTATCCCTTTTTTCATATTTAGGCATAGATTTATTTGATTCGACGCCTGCGATAGTTGCAGCAAGAAATAATATTATATTTTTTGAAAATGGATGCTATGATAAATATAAAATCGAGGAAATTCCTTGTAATTGTCCCACTTGTATTAATGTAGACAAACCACCTGGGGATTTAGATTTCAAAGAGATATTAAATCATAATTATTTTGAATTAATCAAAGAAATAAAAAAAATTAGAAATGCCATTTCAATGGGAGAAATTAGAAATCTAGTTGAAATCAGGGTAAGATCAAGCCCGCATAATACTGCTATATTGAAAAATCTTGATCAAATATATTATGAATATTTAGAAAAGAGAACACCGATTACAAACAAAGGCAGAATTATTGCAACAACTAAGGAATCATGTTTAAGACCTGAGATAATAAGGTTCCAGAGAAGATTGATTGATAGATATGAAAAACCGAGCTCAGCTGAGGTTCTCCTATTACTTCCATGTTCTGCAAAAAAACCTTATTCTTCGTCAAAATCCCATAAGATGTTCAGAGACCAAATATTAAGAACTGAAAATCCAAATGTGATACATGAGGTTATCATAACTTCACCAATTGGTTTAGTTCCCCGTGAGCTTGAAATGGTCTATCCTGCCTCATCATATGATATTCCAGTAACAGGTCACTGGGAGTTTTATGAAAGAGAAATGATCAATAATTTATTATCTGATTATCTTAGAAAAAACAAATACAAAAAAATCATATCACATCTGCCTGATGAAATAATGGAATTTTTATCACCCATATCTAAAAACATAGAAAAAACCTGTAAGGGTCATCCCACATCCCAAGATTCCTTAAATTGTCTTGGCTCTACTCTTAAAGTCACTGTGAAGAATTATAAAAAAGTAAGTTTTAAAACAAGGGCATTTGAAGAAATGAGATCCACTGCACTTTATCAATTTGGAGAAAAATTAACTTTAAAGTTAATGGAAAATTCAACAATCAAGGGAAAATATCCATACAGGAAGATCTTTCGAGATAACAAACAAATCGGAATGATCACACCGGAAAGAGGATTGATCTCATTAACATTACCAGGTGCTAAAATGCTAATAGAATCAAATACAAACTTTGTCGAAATATTTGATGATTTCAAGTTGATAGGTTCAATATTTGCTCCAGGCATAAAAGATGCAGCAAAATCAATAAGAATCGGTGACGAGGTGATAATAAGACGGGGAAATCTAGTAATCGCAGTTGGTGTTGCCCAAATGAACGGTGAAGAAATGATGGAATCAACACATGGCGAGGCAGTTAAAGTGAGGCACAAATCCTAAGCGCGTCTCATGGTTTCCTCTTTTCCACAAAATGGACATGAGTAAACATAAATGTTCTCGCACATTTTTTTTCCTTCAGCCCATAAGGTTATACCCTCACCACAGGAGCTACATAAAAAATCTGCATTGACAGATTTATTATCAGGAATTCTATCTTCAATCACAAGCGGATTTGGGGGGATTACGCCAAAAGCACCGCAATCTGGACAAGTCATTTTCAAAGGTTTTTTGTTGTTTCTTTTTGATTTTTTAATTGCAAAAAAACCGCCGCAGGTTGGACACTTGAAATGATATAGCCCACCACTTAGCTTCTTCTTAAAATCCTTGAAGATATCAACAGAGGTATTTTGTCTTTTGATCCTCAAGAAAAGAAGCAGAAAAGCAATAAAAATCACAACAACGAACAGAACAATTGTAACAATAATCAAACCCCAATCAAATATAATATCAAATATCCCAAATAGCAATGAAAAAATACCTACAAGAAAAAGAATGAAAAATAGTGCTGTTTCATTTAACTTTTTCATGTTTAATTCCTCCTCCGTATACCAATTAAAAACAGAATAAATAACACAATAAACAAAACAAATGAACCTGCAAGATATGCTATGTTTTCCTTTATTCTGAAAGCTGCATTCTCTGCAAAAATATCCTTTGTTGGATTTCCGTTGTTTTTATACTCATCCAGGTTGTTCACTCCATCATTGTCAAGATCTTTTTTAGCATCATCAGGGTTAGTTGGATCCAAACCATACTCAATTTCCCAAGTATCCAACATCCCATCGTTATCTGCATCAGAAAGATCAGATGTTATAAAAAAGAATTTAGATTGAAATTCAGTGGAAGTGATTTGACCTGAAATATCCTCAGTGATAATAAAATATTGATACTTTCCATATTCATCATAGGTATCAATATAATTATAAACACCATTTGAGGATAAAATCATAAATTTTTCATAGGATTCACTGGTCTGAATATGGCTGATGTTCACCTTCACGGAACTTATTCCATTGTTATCAGTGACTATGCTATTTATCTCAACTTTCTTTCCTGCCAATTGTACCTCTGGGTTGGCAATGAATGATTCAACTGTTGGGGGTATGAAATCCTTCGAAATCATAAAATTATCCGTATATTGTGCAATATTTTCATTAAATGAAATATCAATTGCAGTTATTTCGAAATCATATCTACCGAGGTTATATGTCTCGAAAAACTCATACATAAAATTATCACCACCGACCCTTTGCATATTTTCATTTGCCAAAACCACAGGTTGGGATCCACTACCGAATGTAATCTTAATGGTTACAGAATCAAGACCAGTGTCATCTGTTATCCTTGCTTTAATAGAAACACTACCACCCTGTAATTGGGATTTGGGATCGATCTCAAGTATCTGAATCACAGGTGGATTCTTCTCGAATCCTGAAATCAATAGTCTTTCTTTTAGACGTAGAACATTATTTGTCTCATTCAAATCCCGCTTTGTATCATTATAAACAATCAAAGCTGCCACCTGCCATGAACCAGCTTCAGCTGAATCCCATTCAAGATAGTAAGTCTCTGTAGAGTTAGAGGCTAAGCTAATGAATGTACTATCTTTTTTATCAACATCAGAGAAATTCAAGGCTATGTTAATTGGAGCAATATACAGATTTAAAAGATAATCATTGGCAATGCCTGAGCCCAGGTTCTTGACAACAATTCCGATTTCAACCTGCTCAAATTCCATTATTTTAAAGCTAGGAATTATTATCTCCTCTATTGAAAGGTCAGGCCATGATGATACAGTCGCTAATTTGAAAACATTGTTATTTGATTCATTTTGCTCATCAATTATATTTTCAGGGTCCACAGTAATTGTAAAATTTAAACTGCCCATGATAACTGCACGCCATTGAAAATGAACATATGAAATTTTATTCTTCAGGACAACAAAAAATGAATAATTTGAATAAACGGTTGTTCCAGCTTTCTTGATAGCCAATGAAATATTCACATCTTCAATATTCGCATTAATACTGGTAATTTCTGCTGTAACATTAACCATATCTTCTAAAAATATCTGTGAAGATGAAGGATCTCTTATTGTTTTAATAGTGATATTTTCAATTTTCAAATCTGGCTTTCCAATGTAAATCGAAGAAATCACATCCTCAGGTTTGAAGCCAGCCCCATCTGTTCCATTCAGCTTGATGGTCCAGTTACCTTCCTTATCAAATAGGTCTGTGGAATTAAACCAATTAGTGTTATTTTCATTATCAAATAAAAGGCTGAAATTATGGCTTTGATCTTCCTCCAGGTAAATAAAAGCAGCTATTTCATTGGATTTTGCACTAGACTTTATGTCAAAATACACAGTTTGACCTATTAGAGCAAAACTTCCATTAGTTGGAGATAAAATATCAATATACCATCCTTCTACATAACTGAACTGTCCAATCTGCGCATCGCCTGTTTTAACCAAAGATTCATCTTCAGTAATATTTGTTCGAACTCCGATGTTTTGTTTAACATCAAAATAAATACAATAGAACTTCTCTCGTGATTGGCCACTAACCTTCCATAGTAGTTCGCCTTTTGCATTAATTATGGAATCGAAACCCTCACTTTCATTGAAGAAATAGTCAGTTACTTCTTTTATTATTGAACCATTTCGGTGATATTGTATTATCCTGATAGTATCGTTTTCAAATACGTTTGAGTATATTTCAAGTGAATTAAGCTGAGCTGTAAAATTTATAAAATAATTAACTGACCCTGCACCATCAACCGATAAAACATATCTATAATGCCAGTTTTCATTCCACCATATCAATTTCCCAATTTCAACAATAACTGATATTTCCTTGAAATCCTGGGTTTTATCATCATATATAACATCAACGGTTAAAATTTGAGTTCCAAAATTCTCAGGAATCCATTCAAATGTAAAGTTATGCTCATCATTACGAGGCAAAACAAAAGGCCTTGTATCATTTGCTATCTCACCACATATGCTTGAGTTGAGCTTGGCATAGATCGGTCCATCGGTTTGCCCGCCATTATTCTTAATAGTAGCAGTAATGGTGGTAGATTGATTTACAATTAATTCCTCTGGTATTTCGACATTGGTTATTGTTAGGTCAGGACCTTTTTCTAATACCTCAATCGAATCGAGTCTGAAATTATTTACATATCTACTCTCAGGAATTCTATTGACAATAAAAGAGGGATTCACTTCAATTCTAACATCTCTTTCATTTTCAGAACCAAGGGTTGCTGTCCAGCTTAGATTAATATAAAGTGATTCATTGACTTCAAGTCCTTTATCTGAACTATTTGTGTTAACAACATTTCCATCAATAGATAAAGCAACTACGATCTCAGTATTTTCTTCAATATCTGCAAATTCGCCAGTTTCTTCATTTACAATATTTTCGATTTTTACAATGAATTCAACTTCATCTCCCTCAATAACAACGCTAGGAAAATTATAGCTTTCTATCTTCAAATCAGGTTTTCCATCAAAGCCCAGGCCAGATGTAGGTATTATGTTGAATGCAAGAATGAAAAATATCACAAAAACATAAATTTTTCTTGTAAAAGAGTATCTAAATTTTATCATTTTCCTTATATCTACCATACTATCCCCCAGTGTTTGTTCACAATTAATATTCTAATAGATGTATATCTATCTTTCTATTTATAGATTATTTAAATAAAATATCTATTATATAATAGGGTGATCTCTAAACATACATAAAATATAAAATAGGGGGGCAGTTACCAGCAAAATAGGTAAAAAAATGAATCCAGAAATACATAAAACAACATTTGTCTCAGATAGGGCTGTAATTATTGGAAATGTCAAAATTGGAAAAAAATGTGGAATATTTCCAAACGCAGTTATCCGTGGTGATCAAAATTTAATAGAAATCGGTGATGGATCAAACATTCAAGATTGTTGTGTTATACATTGTGATGTGGAGCATTCAGTGAAAATTGGCAAAAACGTATCAATCGGACACTGTGCTATGGTCCATGGAGCTACAATAAATGATGATTGCCTTGTCGGAATACATGCAACTGTTTTAAATGGTGCAAACATAGGAAGAGGAAGCATAATCGGTGCTAATGCCCTTATAAAAGAAAACACGAAAATACCAGAAAACAGCCTTGTGATCGGGATTCCAGGTAAAGTCATAAAAAATGATGAAAAATATAGGGATTTTGCGCAAAAAAATGCAGAAACATACAGAAATATTAGTAAAGGCCATATAGAAGGAAAACATGGATATTACAAACAATAGCTATCTTTTTTCAAGTTTATTGCGTGTATAGGCAAGTAAACCACCAGCATCTCTTATTGCCAAAATTTCCTTGGGCAATTTTGGAAAAGAAAATACCTTTTCATTCAAAGTTATTTGGCCAGCATCAAGATTTAAATTGATACGGTCTCCTGCCTTATAGGAATCAACAAACTCTTGACATTCTATTAAAATCAAACCCTGATTTATCGCAGCCCTATAAAAAATTCTTGCAAAACTAGCAGCAATAACAGCCTTTATTCCTACTGCCTTAAGTCCAATAACTGGTTGCTCACGTGAACTACCACAACCAAAGTTTTTACCAGCAATAATAATATCCCCCTTTTTAACATTTTTTGAAAAAGATGGGTCAAGATCCTCCAACAAATGAGGAATAATTTCATCTGCTGTGCTACATGTGTAAACATATTTTCCGGGAAACAACATATCAGTATCAATATTATCCGCATAACTCCATATCTTCATATCTATAATACCTCCCTTGGGTCTGTGACATTACCATTTATAGCAGTTGCTGCAACAGTAGCAGGACTAGCGAGATATATTTCTGCTTCCTTACATCCCATACGTCCCTTGAAATTTCTATTTGATGTGCTAATACATCTTTCACCGGGAGCAAGTGCACCCTGATGAGCCCCAAGACAAGGCCCACATCCAGGGGGCAATAATGTACCACCTGAATCGATTAAGGTGCTAATGGTACCATCCTTTATTCCATTTTCAAGAATACTTTTTGAAGCAGGTAAGATCAATAATCTAACATTTGGGTTGATTTTCTTCCCTCTGAGAATATCTGCAGCAATTTTCAAATCTGAAAGTCTACCATTTGTGCATGTGCCAATTAGACATTGCTGGATTTCTAAACCTTTTAATTCTTTAACAGTTTTTACATTGTCAACGGTGTGGGGACATGCAATGGTAGGTTCGATATCATCTAATTTATAATTTAATTCCTTAAAGTAACTTGCATCTTCGTCTGGATAAATAGCTTCAAAATCTTTATTGGATGCTCCTATAGAATTCAAGAATTTTTTTGTTTCTGCATCAACAAAAAATACAGAATTTTTTGCCCCCATCTCAACCCCCATGTTGGCAATAGTAAATCTATCATCCAATGTGAACTTATCAATATCTCCATGGTACTCCACAGAGCAATAGTTTGCGCCAGATGAAGAAATATCTCCAATGATATGCAAAACAACATCCTTTGAATAAGAACCAGTTCTTAAAGCTCCAGAAAGTTCAATTTTAATTGTATTTGGGATCTTCAACCAAGTCTCACCAGTTAGAAGTAGAGAAGCTGCCTCAGTTCTGTCAATTCCTGAAGAAAAAGCACCTATTGCCCCATAAGAGCAGGTGTGGGAATCACTTCCAAGCAATAATTTACCTGGGAGCGCAAATCCTTTTTCAACAACAAGCTGATGGCATATTCCAATGCCAACATCAAAAAAATTCTTTATATTATGTTTTTTTACAAATTCCCTTATCAGCTTATGATTTGTTGCTGTTTTCTCAGAAGAAGCTGGTATGACATGATCAAGTGCGATAATCGGAAGATTATTTGAAAAAATTCCATATTTCTGAAGTTCTGGTTTGATCTTCTGAATAATTGCTGCTGTATTATCATGAGTTAAAAGATGATCAGGTTTTACAGTTACAATTTGTCCTGGAACCACACTTTTTGATTTCCCATATTTTGCTAGTATCTTTTCTACAAATGTTTTACCCATATTTCATTATACCCCGCAAATCAATTTCACCAAATTTAGTAAAAAAGGAATTTGGCTTTTACTCTTAAATATTATGTTATTTGCACTATACCTTAAATATTTATAATTTTTACATTTTGACAAAATTTTAGGAAAAATATAAGATATAGTTATATTATATTACTTATTGATAGGGTGCAGATGGATATATGAAGGTAAAGAGATTTATAAAACAAAATAATGCAGTAGCAGGGGTTATAGAAGCATTACTTTTAGTAGGTCTTGTTGCAATAATTCTTTCCTTGTTACAACTTTATTATGTTCCTAAAATAATGGAAGAAAGAGAGGCAGAGCATATTTCTCTGGTGGCAAACCAATTTACACATCTAAAGTCTGTGATTGAAATTCAATCGACAATGGGTGTAATAAATGAAGAAAATCCTAATCCAAGCAATACTGCATATACATCAATTTCATCTCCAATTACGCTGGGAAATGATCCTCTACCTTATTTTATTACAATTGGTGCAACAGGTACTGTAAACTTAATCGATAAAGACGATGCCGATGACTATAAAATTTATATTCAACCAACCCCAGTGGATTTCCCAAACGGCATCCCTCTATCTGTTATCAAGTTTAAATCAATAAATGCCTATTATCTAGACGGAAATGATGTTGAATATATATTGGAAGGCGGTGGAATTATTCTAAAACAGAGCGATGGAGAGGTAATGAAGGTTCTGCCTGCTATTAATGCCTATGATAAAACTGTAGATACCATTGAATTATATCTTGATATCCCTCTTTTCAAAGGAATTCCAGGTAAAAAGTTTGATCAGAGTACCTATAATAATCCTGATAAAATTAGTTATGTTCGAACAAACTATTCAAGAAATTATCAGGATGAAATATTACTTACTCCAGGAAACAATGGAAAAATCTACATTTATACAGATTATACCAACGCTTGGAATAATTCATTGGTCAATGATACAATTGGTGTTCTTTGGGAATTTTATGATAATAATGATATAGATGTTGAAATTGATGAATCTACAACCCCAAATAGATTGGTGATTTCCCCAGACTCCAAAAATATTAATTTAAAACTAACAGTTGTTGAAATAGGGGTTCAAATTGGACCTGGTATTGTTCAACAGACATAATAAAGTATTTTACCAATAAATATATATCAAATGATACAACCTATCAATAGGAAAGGGACAAAAATATATAATATTTTGATTTAAATGAAATCATCCGATTTAAAAATAATATCAAAACCTGAAGATTTATCTGAAACAGATAGTGGTAATAATAAATCTGTAAATGATAGGGAAAAAGTCCTGAAAACAGGCGTTGGAGGATTTGATAAACTATTCAAAGACGGAGGTATTCCTAAAGGTAACTCTGTTTTGATTGCAGGTGGACCTGGAACTGGTAAAAGCATTTTATGTAGGCAGATTTGTTTTAATCTTGTTTCAAAAGGAAAGAACTGCATGTATGTGAGTTTTGAGGAAAGTAAGGAGAGAATTATCAAAAGTATGGAAGATTTTGGATGGGATATAAGAAAATATGTAGATAGTGGCAATCTATTAATCCAAAAGATAAATCCTCTTGATATCCTTAGAATGAAATTTGGTTCAATTGGTGGATCTGGGTCTGCCACAGAGCTCTCTTATAAAATCAAACCTTTGGTAATCCCTAAGGATTTTACACCTAATCTTATCGCAGTGGATTCTTTGAGTGCAATTATTGCTGCTTCAATTACTAAAGACAAGAATTATAGAGTCTATTTGCAGCAGTTATTTAGTTTTTTTGAGGATACTGGAGCAACTTCATTATTGATTACTGAAACTGATCCAATACCTATAAGATATAGCGAAACTGGTATTGAAGAATTCTTAGCTGATGGAATAATTGTTCTTTATAATATTCAAAAAAAGGATATCCGAGAAAATGCTATTGAGATATTAAAAATGAGGTATGGACAGCATCAGAAAAAGATTGTTTTAATGGAAATTACTAATAAAGGTATTAAAATTTACCCTGATAAAAGAATTTCAATTGAGAAAAATAGATGATCAATTACAGGAACCTGAAGGGTTCTGCATGCTGGTCTAGTCTTTTTGCTCCGTATTTTATTATTGTCATTTCGATTTGTTTTATCTGATGTTTACTAAGACCTGTTCTTTTTAGTATAAGTTTATCGTTTTCATCATATATTTTTAACGTACCATCACATTCACATAAAATAGCTTTTATCAAACGTCCATTTTGAAGCCAAATCCAGATATTCTGTGTTTTTGTTGTCATCCAAACACCATTTGTAACTATACACTATTATTTTTATAATTTAAAATATATAAATATTTCTATACAAATATGTTCAAATGTATAATAAAATAAAAATCGTACAGAGAAAGATAAAATAAATATAATAGCTGTTACATATTGCAATTGATGAATGGGATCACTGATGTTAATGTTTATAGAGCGGAAAATAAATTTCAGAGAGTTACATCTGGCGTACAAGGTCTTGATAACATCATTGGTGGTGGCTTTCCAATAAAATCAATCACCTTAGTTTCTGGGCCGCCAGGCGGGGGAAAAAGCATATTCTGTTTTCAATTTCTCTATGAAGGTGTGAAAAAAGAGGAAAAATGTTTGTTTCTGACCTTGGATAAAAAAGTTGAGGGGATTCTTTTACAGGCAACACAACTAGGATTTAATTTCCAACCTGCAATTGAACAAAATCTCATCAAATTTATGTATCTAAATATAAATAAAAAAATGGTTTATGAAAAGATGACAAATGAAATTTTATCAGGGAACTATAAAAGAATTGTTCTCGATTCAATTACACCATTATCGGAAATGCCAATATTTATCAGATTTAATGAGGATGCCAAAATTGATACAAACATTATAAATGATGAAAAAACCTCAGAAGATGTTGATCTTCCAACAAGAAGATTGCATTTAAAATATATATTTGATGCATTAGAGTCAACCAATTCCACCTCCATTGTAACCTCTGAGTTACCGGTTGGTTCTTCTTTACTTTCCAGGGACGGAATATCTGAATTTTTAGCAGATGCAGTAATCACCCTTAGCTTAGACCCTACAATGGATAGAAGAAAATTATCAATTAGAAAAATGAGAAACACAAAACATACCTTAAAACCACAGGATATAATTATTGAACAGGGTGGTATAAGAATAGTATGAATGTACTAAATTTTTTTTTAAAATATAGACCGCCCACAAAGCTTAGAGCTCTTTTCATCATACACTATGCCCCCTTGTTGTTTATCATCCTGGTTGGCCCAATTACTCCGATTTATGGTGTATGGAAACTTCCAGTAGACGTGTTTTTTAGCATTTTTTTTGGAATCGTTCTTTTTTTCATAGGGGCTTTTATTTATCTAAAATGGGAGATGTTCTGGTTCAAGACCTATAAGGGTCAACTTGTAACATCTGGTATTTTTAGACACATAAGGCATCCCCATTACACTTCTTTAATAATCATTTGTTTTGGATTAGCCTTCTTTTTCAATTCTCTGCTAGCATTATATTCGGCTTTCATCTCAGTTCCAATAATGATTATCAGTATTATAGATGAAGAAAAATTGTTGAAAAAGCAATATGGCGTCCAATATGAAATGTACATGGAAAAAGTTCCTTGGCGCATTATACCTGGTTTCTTTTGATTCTAAATAAAAACAAAGTACTTCCGAATGTAAAAAAATGCCAAAGAACCATCGTTATTTTTATCCTTCTGGAATAACTTTTTAGAACGGTTATCTTTGATGATCTGTCTTTTCTCCTTAATATTTAGATTAGAATCAAAAGTTTTCGTTACTCGTTTCAACTCTTGATAACTGATAATCTTACGCTTTGAATTATCAAGAAAAGCACGCGTAGCAATATCCTTCTTAT
>Ga0272442_10001178_pt1 | contig 40357 bp, 27 predicted proteins | sample SSMForm2O_FD_200262 | JGI IMG/M metagenome (GOLD analysis project Ga0272442, IMG submission 200262) | Marine sediment archaeal communities from Little Sippewissett salt marsh, Falmouth, MA, United States - SSM-Form-2O | ecosystem: Environmental > Aquatic > Marine > Wetlands > Sediment ... | reverse complement strand
TGGAAGTGCTTCCTCCAGCATATCCGACTCGCGTGCGGTAAATCCCCTGCATGCTCCCGAACCGGGAATCAGGTCCCCAGAATCAGCCCAGCGCAAACGTTGCGGTTTCGAGCTTCTCCGGTATGTTCCTGTCGATGGGAGGCAACGAAGGTTCTTTTACAGTTGCAGCTTCGGCTGGCTCCATTTTATCTCCTCCTTCGTCCTGAGCGAGTGTATTCCTTACTTCCGGGCACCCTGCGCGCGTTATTGCGATGAAAAGACCGCTTAAGAAAACAAATATCAGAATAGCTTTCACTTCCGCACCCCCTGGGCTTAAGTTGTGGTTTTGTGCTATATGGTTAGACAACAAGCCGGGTGAGCGCCCGCAACTATAACTGAAAAGGTCATGTATTCGTTGGATAAATTTCAAAGTAAACTGCTATTTGTCTAAAGGCGAGTATCTTGTAGAACTATCAATCATTGGGCCTGTATTCCTGCTAAAGCTTATAAATTATTGATTTGAAACCAGCTTTTGACATCATGGATTGACATGACACCTTAACATGGGTTAGTATTCACGCAACTGCGAAAATTAATAATGGAGGAACCCGCGTGCCTGATGAAAGCAAGTATAATCGCGGTTTGACAAAGAGCCTCAATTTCAGATTAACGCTTTTTGTAAGTCTTATATTGCTGGCGGCGATAGGGCTTTTCAGCTATATGATGACCCACCTGGAGCACGACGAATTGATTACAGAAGTAATTAACGGTTCAAAGCGTTTCAGCGAGGGAATAAAACGTTCTACGCGTTATGCCATGCTCAAGTTTGACCGAGAAGCAATGCATCAGATACTCGAGCAGGTGGGTCGCCAGGAAGATATCGAACGTGTGCGCATACTGAACAAGGAAGGCGAGGTAATAATCTCCACGCTGACCGAAGAAATAGGATGCAAGGTGGATAAGCAGGAAGAGGCCTGCTACGGCTGTCATGAAGTTGACAAGCCGCTGGAGCGCCTGCCGATGTCGAGAAGGTGGCGATTATTCGGAGAGCCCGGTAATCGCTATGCCGGGATTGTGGACCCCATATACAACGAGCCCGACTGTTACAACGCGGCTTGCCACGTGCATTCCGAAGAAAGAAAAGTTCTCGGGGTGCTCGATGTGATCGTCTCTCTTAAAGAGGTAAACAAGATACTCGCGGTGAGCGCCTGGCGGAGGGCGGTTTTTACTTTAGCCACTATTGTCGTCGTTGGCTTGGTTATAGGCTACTATTTATATCGCGCGGTCAGCATGCCGGTCCGGCGTCTTGTCGAAGGTACGGAACTCATTGCAAGCGGCAACCTTGATTACCAGATCCCTACTACCAGCACGACGGAGCTCGGCAGCCTCGCGTGCTCGTTCAACCAGATGGGACGACAGTTGAAGGAAACCTATAAGAAGCTGCAGGGCAAGATCGAAGCCACGGACAAAGACCTCAAGAAAGCCTACGAAGAACTGCAGGAAAAACAGGAGCAGCTCGTACAGGCGGCAAAACTGAGTTCGCTGGGTGAGTTGGCGGCTGGTGTTGCCCATGAAATCAACAATCCTCTTGCGACTATCACATTATACGCTCAAATGATACGGGATGAACTGACTAATGAGCAGAAGGATACAAAGGAAGAGGTTGACATCATACTCAAACATACGACGAGGACAGCCGGAATTGTGAAGAATCTTCTTGAATTCGCTCGCCGCACGGATTTGGAAACCAAGCCAATAAACATCAATCCTGTTTTGGAGGAAGCGCTCTCGGTAACCTCTCACCAGGCTGAACTTCAGCAGGCAAATGTGGCAAAGGAATTATCGGACGGCTTGCCCAAGATAGCGGGCGACGCGAATAAGCTGCAGCAGGTTTTCGTAAATATCATAGTCAACGCCCTTCAGGTTATGCAGGATGGCGGCAAACTGACTGTCAGGAGCGGAATTACGCCTGACAATAAATGCGTCAGGGTCAGCATCCGAGACACTGGTCCCGGAATACCCGAAGACGTGCTCGCGAAAATCTTCGAACCGTTCTTTACGACGAAGCCGACCGGAAAGGGCACGGGGCTGGGTCTTTCGGTCAGCCACGGTATCGTCAGGCAGCATGACGGAGAATTAGAGGTCGAAAGTGAAGTGGGAAAAGGTACGGAATTTATAATAACCATACCTATTTTCGGCGGGGAGTAACCATGAAGACGAGTGTAGCCATCCTCGTGGTGGAAGACGAATTGGACATGCTCAAGGGCCTGATGAAGATGCTCGAGCGCGAGAGCTACAAGGTGGATGGCGTTTCGAGTGGTACCGAGGCAATAAAAAGGCTCGAACAAAGCGTGTTCGATGTCGTGATTACCGACTTGAAACTGCCCGGATCGAGCGGAATAGAAGTACTAAAAAAACTCAAGGAAATCAGTCCGGAATCCGTGGGAATAATGATTACGGGTTACGGCACGGTGGAAAGTGCGGTTGAAGCCATGAGGCTCGGGGCTTACGACTATATTCTGAAGCCGTTCGACATGCAGAAAATTAAAATTGTCGTCAGGAATGCACTCGACCAGTCCAGTCTTCTCAGAGAGAACAGGTATTTGAAGAAGAAGATGCAAAACGAGTGGCAGGTTGAACATGTAATCGGAAAAAGTCCTGGCATGAAGAAAGTCTTTGATGAGGCGAAGAAAGTCGGCCCTACCAATACAACGGCGTTGTTGCTGGGCGAGAGCGGTACGGGAAAGGAGCTTATCGCCCGCTATACTCATCATCTCAGCCCGAGGGGGAACAAGCTTTTTACGGCCGTAAACTGTGGAATTCTAAGAGATGTTTTCCTTGAAAGCGAACTTTTCGGTCACGTGAAGGGCGCGTTTACCGGCGCAGTAGAATCGAAGAAAGGTTTGCTCGAGGTCGCCGACGGAGGGACGTTTTTCCTCGATGAAATCGCCGAAGTCAGTCTTCCCGTACAGGCCAAGTTTCTTCGCGTCCTGGAGGAACGAAGCTTCATGAGGCTGGGAGGAACTCAAACCATTGAAGTCGATATCCGTTTGATTGCCGCCACTAACAAGGATCTTGAAGAATGTATCAGAAAAGGCACCTTCCGTGATGATCTCTACTATCGCCTTAACGTCTTTTCCATACACATCCCCGCCTTGCGGGAGAGGAAAGAAGATATACCACTGCTTGCATACCATTTTCTGAGACAGCATTGCAAAAAGCTGGGGAAACACATTACCGAAATTTCTCCGGAGGCAATGGAAGCCCTCAAGACATACGACTGGCCCGGTAATGTGAGGGAACTGGAGAATGCAATCGAACGTGCAATCATATTGACAAACGACGACACTCTTCCTTCTATTAATCTTCCACAAAAGGTTAAAGCGACTGCTGCAGATTCTCTTCCGGATATATCCGGAACCACTTACCAGAAAGCCAAACACGCCTTCTTCAAAGATTTTAACAGGAAATATATCAGGAAGCTTTTAGGAAAACACGAAGGCAATCTCACACACGCTGCTAAAGAAGCTGGAATGGACAGGGCCAATTTCAAGCGGCTTATAAGAAATACTGACATGGATTAAACATGTCATAAACGACACTTCGCCGTGTCTTATCTGACATGGCGAGGCATCTTCTTTCCTGACAAGAAGTTACGTTAATCAAATACGGAAAAACGTGTCATTTCATACCCTTTAGAAACATAAATAGACAAATAAGCTATAACACATGCAAGTTTCTATTTCTCCTTGTCTCGCAAGGACTTACGAATAGAATTAATCCTCGACATACCCATTGGCACGCCTTCTGCTTATAGTTACTTGGAAGATGAAATGAAGGTATTTGTGAATGAGAAAGGAGGCATATCATGAAAGCTTCCGGAAAAAATCGCGTTGGCGGGAACAATTCGACTTCACCGATGGGCATTAAAAACAGAATACTCGTTGCTGAGGACGAAGAAGATACGCTTTTGGGGCTGCAGAAAACTCTATCCAGAAGGGGTTATAGCGTGGATGTGGCAAGGGATGGTTTGGAAGCGGCCCAGAAAGTCAAGTCCAGGTCTTTTGACGTTGTAATCTCCGACCTTAAAATGCCCAAAATTGACGGCATGGAACTTCTGCATATCACCAAGGATGCGGACAAAAATATAGCTTTTATAATAATTACGGGCTACGGAAGCGTAAGCGGCGCGGTGGAAGCAATGAGAGTCGGCGCTTTCGATTATATCAACAAGCCGTTCTCCACGGATGCGCTTTTGGGTGCTATCGAAAAAGCTCTCCAGGTGGAAAAGGAAGACATTTCCGGTCAGAAGGGTCAACCTTTGATGGCAAATATCCTCCGGCGTCAGGAGTCGGAGCATACCTGGTTTAAAATCCAGGAAGACGGAACTGTTCTGGTGGGAGCGAGCAAGGAATTCTACGAAAAGACGGGAGAGATAGTATATTCCGACCTTCCCTTCGAATCAGACAAGGTTGTCAAGGGGGAAACGTGCGCAAGGATGATAAAAGCTCGCGAACAAAAGCCCGTAAAGCTTATTTCACCGGTCAGCGGAACCGTTATTAAAGTCAATGACAAGATGATGACTCGCCCCTGGCTGGCGCAGAAAGACCCTTACGGAGACGGATGGCTCTTTGCGGTGGTTCCATCCGGTCTGAAGCGGGAACTGCAGTGAAAAAATGTAACTGGTAATTCTTAAGAAAATTTTAGAGAAGAAGAAGGAGGAAATGATGCTGCCCAAACGCAACCTGCTCATAGTTGATGATGAGGAAGATATGGTGCTTGGTCTTCGCAAGACTTTCACCAAAGAAGGCTACAACGTGGATACCGCCGGGGACGGTCTCGATGCGGTGGGCAAACTGGAAAAGGGCAACTATGACATAGTAATTTCGGACCTGAAACTCCCGCGGCTCGACGGAATCGGACTATTGGAGAAAACGAAAAACGTAAAGCCCCAGGCAATTTTTATCATGATAACGGGCTACGGCACGGTTGAGAGTGCTATCAAGGCTCTCAAGCTCGGCGCGTTCGACTATGTGACCAAACCTTTCGCCCTCGAACAGTTGACCGGCGTCGTAAAAAAGGCCGTCAGTTCAATACCCGAGACGCCCGCGAAAGGGACCGAAGAGCCGAAAGATGAAAACGGCAATGGCATCGTGGTAATAGGCGGCAGCGCTGCGGGGCTGACGGCGGCTATCACCGCAAGAAGACATTATCCCGACAAGAAAATCACACTTGTTCGAAAAGAGGAGAAAGTCCTTATCCCCTGCGGCATACCCTACATTTTCGGTACGGTGGGAACACCCGAAAAGAACCTGATACCTGATGCCGCGCTTGAAAAGAACAACATAAACCTGGTTATCAAAGAAGTAGCCGCTATTGACCGCGAATCCAAGGTGATTACGGCCGGAGAAGGCGACAAGCTGGAATACGACAAGCTGATTATTGCTACCGGCTCGCTCCCGATAATGCCTCCCATACCCGGTTCCGACAAGGAGAACGTCTTCGCCGTCCATAAGGAAATACCTCTTATCGAGGAAATACAGAAAAGACTCAAAAACGTGAAGAATCTCATCGTCATAGGCGGCGGTTTCATAGGAGTCGAGTTCGCCGACGAGTGCCACAAGGCCGGAATCGAGAACGTGACGATAGTCGAGATGCTCCCCCAGTGCCTCATGCTCGCATACGACGAGGAATTCTGCGAAGAAGCTCGGAATGTCCTTGAAAGCAGGGGGGTTAAACTCATTACCGAAGCTCGGGTAGATGAGATTGTCGGCAACGGGAGCGTTTCCGGTGTCAAGCTCGCGGACGGACGGGTGCTCCCCGCCGATGCGGTCATCGTCGGAATCGGCGCACGCGCCAACATCGACCTGGCAAAAAACGCAGGTCTCGCGCTCGGACCGACGGGCGGCATCGTAGTGGATGGCACCATGAAAACCTCAGACGACGATATCTACACCTGCGGCGACTGCGCCGAAAAAGTATCCTTCTTCGGAAGCAGGCCATCGAGATTGAAACTCGCTTCCATCGCAGCGGCCGAAGCAAGAATCGCCGGCGCGAACCTCTACGGTATCACAAGGGAGAATATCGGAACCGTCGGCGTCTGGGCTACCGCGATAGGAGAACTTGCTTTTGCTGGCGTGGGCCTGACCGAAAGGATGGCCGGAAATCTCGATTACGATATAGCCGTCGGAACCGCTGAGGCACCTAACAGGCATCCCGGGGGCATGCCCGGAATGGCGCCGACGAAAGTCAAGTTGATTTTCGACAGGCGAAGCCATCTGCTGCTCGGTGCCGAGGCGATGGGCGGTCATTGCATCGCGGAGATGATTAACATAGCCAGCGCCTGCATACAGGGGAAAATGACCGGGGACGATATAGCCACTTTCCAGATGGGGACGCATCCGGCACTTACCGCCTCGCCGATAGCGTATCAGTTCGTCAACGCGGCGGAGAACGCGCTGCAAGCCATTCGGAAGACGAGAGTCGCTTCGGCGAAATAGGGAGGGCCGGTTCAATCAAATAATAGAACGGTCGAACAACGGCGTTTGCACGACCCGGAGAAAATGTCCTGACGGGAAATGTGGTAGTCTGTTCCGGGGTGGGCCATGACTTGTGACTAACCGTAACGGGTGCAGTTTGTGGCTGATAGCCTCGTTCTCTGACGACAAAAAACAGCATTGAAAGCTGGAGGCCGGGATGCTGAAATGAAATTGATGCTCAGAGCAAAGCTGATTATCAGTTTTCTCGCGGTTATCGTGATAACTGGCGTCGTAGCAACCATAGTGGGCATCAGGTTGATAGGTATCGGGATAGTCAGAGAGGCTCAGAACAAGGTCGCGCTCGACCTCAATAGCGCGCGTCGGATTTATTCACAGAGGCTCGAAAGCATCGAATTGCTGCTTGACTGCACCGCCATGAGAACTTTCTGTGTTCGCAGGGCTCTCCTCGAAGGCGACGGCCAGCTTCTGCTTGACAGCTTGGCTGAGACGATGAGAAAGGGAAAGCTTGATTTGATGGCGATTACGGACCAGAGTGGCCGCGTCGTCGTGCGAGCGCATAACCCCGGTTTCTCCGGCGACAGCCAGGCTGGCGACGAGATAATCGGCAGAGTGCTCTCGAAGAAAAAAAACTTTTCCGCAACTCAGATTTTTACCCGGGAGGAACTGCTTGCCGAGTCCGAAGAACTGGCCGAACGGGCGCGGGTGAAGATACTTCCTACCCCGATGGCGAGACCTACCGACAGGACTCAAAGTACGTCGGGGATGATGCTCAAGGCTGCGGTCCCGGTACTTGGTAACAATGGTGAATTCATTGGCGTCCTTTACGGCGGCGTTCTGCTCAATCGCCAATGGGAGATAGTGGACGGCATTAAAAACGTCGTATATAGGGGCGTGAAATACGACGGAAAGGATATCGGAACCGCGACTATTTTTCAGGACGATTTGAGAATAGCTACCAATGTTAAACTGCGCGATGGAAGCAGGGCTCTCGGAACGAGAGTCTCTCGAGACGTCTATGACAGAGTAATCGGCCATGGAAAATCATGGACCGAAAGAGCCTTTGTCGTGAACGACTGGTATCTTACCGCTTATTCGCCCCTCCACGACATCGACGGGAATCCCATAGGGATACTCTATGTCGGACTGCTTGAGAAAAAATATAGCGACATGAAGAGCAAAGCGTTCTGGATTTTTCTCGGAATCGCGGCCGCCGGGGCGGCTTTCGCTTTCGTTGTCGCCTTCTGGCTCGCCGGCCAGATAGCGAAGCCCGTGCGTGAGCTTAAAAACGGAGTGGAGGCGATAGCGAGGGGAAATTTCGACTACCGGGTCGCCGTGAAATCCCGCGACGAGATAGGAATGCTCGCCGATTCGTTCAACCAGGTGGGACGCGAACTCAAGGAAACTTATGAAAAGCTACAGGGCGAAATAGATGCCGCCGACGTGAACCTCAAAAACGCCTACTACGAACTACGGGAAAAACAGGAACAACTGGTTCAGGCCGAACGCCTCGCCTCCATGGGCCAGCTTTCCGCCGGGGTCGCGCATGAAGTGAATAACCCCCTGGGCACGATACTTCTTTATTCGCACATGCTTTTGAAAAAAGCCGGGAACAAAGACCCTGACCTTCAAATGATAGTTGACGAGGCGACCAGGTGCCGGGATATCGTGCGCGGGCTGCTGAATTTTGCGCGCCAGTCGAAGGTCACCAAAGCTCCCGCCGACTTGCACGCGCTCATTCGCGATGTGGTTTCCATCATGGCCGCGAAAGCGCAGAAAGCCGACGTTGCGCTCAAAGCCGATTTTCCTGACGAGCTGCCGGACATGATTATAGATTCGGCGCAGATTAAGCAGGTCCTGGTAAACCTTGTCCAGAACGGTATCGCCGCCGCCTCCGGTGGCGGAACCGTAAGGGTAAGGCCGCTGCTTGACGAATCCGGCAATGCCGTCTGCATCCACGTAATCGATGATGGCAAAGGCATTCCTCATGAGAATATTTCAAAGCTTTTCACGCCCTTCTTCACGACCGGGGAGCAGGGCGAGGGAACCGGCCTGGGCCTCGCAATCTCTTACGGGATAGTGAAGATGCATTCGGGCGGCATCTTTGTCGAGAGCGAGGAAGGCAAGGGAACAGATTTTATTGTGCGCCTCCCGGCAGGAAAGGATGCCCGCAAGGAAAATAGAGGCAACGATGACGTAAATGGAGAAAGTACACTTATTGGAAAGGAGAATAGTCATGGCCGGTAAAAAAGTACTTTTAGTTGACGATGATGCCGATTTCATTGAAGTCAACAAAATCGCGCTCGAAGCGGGCGGATTCGAGGTGGCAACCGCCTACAATGGCAAGGAATGCCTCAAGAAAGTCGAATCCGAAAAACCAGACCTCATTGTCCTCGATATCATGATGGCGACGCCCGGCGACGGTATGTATGTCGCTCAGGACCTGAGGAAAAAAGATGACACCAAGGACATCCCCTTGATAGTTACCACCTCTGTCAACCAGGAGCCCGGCTACAGCCTCGGGCCGGATGAAGCGTGGTTGCCGGTGGACTCGTTCATGGAAAAACCGGTCGCTCCGGAAAAGCTCCTCGATGAAATCAATAAAAGAATAGGATAATTGCGCGCCGTGGACCCGGCAGGGGGCGCTCGCATCCGAAGGAATTCGAAATGGCCGACGAATCGCCGATTCGCATGCTTGTCGTGGATGATGAACCCGGTATTCGAGAAGGATGTCGCAGGATTCTCGAGGAAAACGGCTACGAAGTTGAGACGGCAGAAGATGGCAGGCTCGGCATCGATATTCTGAGCAAATCCGACGACTTCGCAGTGATTCTCGTTGACCTTAAAATGCCCAGAATGGGCGGCTTGGAATTTATCGAAAAAGCGCAGGAATATGGCGAAGACAGCGTAATAATCGTTATCACCGCCTACACAAGCATTCAGACCGCGGTCGAGGCGACAAAGCGTGGGGCTTACGGTTACCTCCCGAAGCCCTTCACGCCCGACGAGCTGCTCCTCGTCGTAAAAAACGGCCTCGAGAAAAGGGCGCTCTCGCTCGAGATGAAAAAACTCCGCATGGAGCGGGAGCGGCAGTTACTGGAAGTGACTTTCGAGCGGTCGAGGTGCGCGACAATTATAGACTGCATGACAGACGGCGTTGTCGTCGTTAACTGCGACGGCCAGATGGTGCTGCGCAACTCTGCCGCCGCCCGGATACTTCCCGACTGCGGAGTCGTGGAACTGCCCGTCCCGCTCAATTCGCTCAGCTGCGTGCAGCTTAGGGATGTAATAAAGTCGAGCCTTTCCGAAAGCGCTCCGGGGGAGATTGTTTCCAGAGAAATCTCGGTTGGTAGCTACACCTACATGGCCAATGTCAGCCAGGTCCTCGATAAAGGCGGCAGGGCGCTCGGAACGGTCGCGGTCCTGCGTGACATTACGGCGATTAAGAAACTCGAAAACGCAAAAAACGTGTTTGTTTCGATGGTGGCACACGAGGTCAAATCTCCCCTTGCGGCCATCGAGGGATACCTGAATCTCTTATTGGGCGGCGGTCTGGAAAATGACCCGGAAAAAAGCCGGGAAATGCTATCGAGGACCCTCCTGAGAGCTGGAAAATTACGGGAAATGATTTCCGAATTGCTGAGCCTCAGAGCAATCGAAACAGGACATTTCGATATCAAGAGGTCGCCGATTGATTTGATTCGGGTGGTCGAGGAAGCGGTGCAGGCCAACGTGGAAAAAGCTCGGGAGCAGGATATTGAACTCTCTTCAAAACTCGACAAGCCCTCGGAAGACGCAAAAGTGCTTGCCGACAGAAACGCAATACTGACCGTGATGAAAAACCTGTTGGATAACGCCATTAAATATACCCCTTCCGGGGGGCGCGTGGGTATTGAGCTCCGGGTGGACGATTCTTTCGTTAAGATTATAGTAAGCGATACCGGTATCGGGATCGCGCCGGACCTGAAAGACAAGATTTTCGACGAGTTTTTCAGGGTCAGGAACGAGCTCACCGCACACATAGCAGGAACCGGTCTGGGCTTGAGCCTCGTCAGACGCCTCGTGGACATGCACAACGGCAGGATAACCGTGGAATCTGAGCCGGGCAAGGGGAGCGTTTTTGAAGTTAAAATTCCCGCGGTTTGACAAGGTGTCTTGTCTGCGGGAAAAATTACATCATGAAATCAGGTGTTGGTAAATATTATTACTACGACTGCGGCGGACGCCGAAGCAGAAGTGATTGTTTCTGCAATAATAGGACTCGTGGCATACTTGACTACGGGATAATTGATTTTACGGGCCTTGCGACTCTATCGCCGGATTTGTTCCCTAAAAACATCGGGGCGACTCCACTTCAATAAAACAAGCGAATGTAATAAAGCCGCCAGGAAAGCTACTTTATGCTTATTATGATTTTAACAAGCAAATGCTTACTCGCCGACATATACTGCCTGCTCCACGATTTTACTTCGGGGCTATGGCTTCTCCAGAATACGTCGAGGAGTTCTTCATGGCTGATTTCTTTGGGGTTGTAGTCTATCTGTATCGTTTCGGTATGGTCTCCGATGTTGCGGTATGTTGGGCTGGAAGTGCTTCCTCCAGCATATCCGACTCGCGTGCGGTAAATCCCCTGCATGCTCCCGAACCGGGAATCAGGTCCCCAGAATCAGCCCAGCGCAAACGTTGCGGTTTCGAGCTTTTCAGGTAAATTTCTGTCAATGGGAGGTAATGAGGATTGTTTTGAAGTTTCAGCTTCGGCTGGCTCCATTTTATCTCCTCCTTCGTCCTGAGCGAGTGTATTCCTTACTTCCGGGCACCCTGCGCGCGTTATTGCGATGAAAAGACCTATTAAGAAAACAAATATCAGAATAGCTTTCACTTCCACACCCGCATGAGCATAAATTGTGGCTTTGGCTATCTGATTAGACAACAAACCCGATGAACGCCCGCAGGATTAATAAGGCCGCAGCAATGTTTATATAAAAAAATGAACAGGCGGGAGGACGGAAATAAAGCGAAATTCTCGATTAGCAATAAACCGGAGTATCGAGAGCGGATTACTTCTTGTTATTGTCGAATGGCAGGTACCTGTAGTAGATTTCAAGAGTCAGGCAGCATATGGCGGTGGAATATACGCGTCCTCCGGCAATGCCCCATTTACCTGCAGGGTCCCAGGAGCCGTCTGCACAGCCGCCTTTTCGCTGATTGTCTGTAAGGGCTTCTTTAATAGCAGAATTCCATGACTTCCAGTAATCGCCTCCCCGCTGGAATGATGCGAGAGAGCCACAGTACCAGTAATACATGTCAATTTGTTTTTCCTGCCATTTAGGCAGGTTTTGTTTGAGCAGGTTCATCCCGCCCTTGATAACGGGGCTGTCTTTGTTTTCACCGAGAGCGAGTCTCGTGTAAATCGCCATTGCAGTCATTGTCTCTGTCGCGTCAAATTTGATCGTATTCTTGGCAGGAGAAGCTCCGATGTCTCCTTTTGTCAGATAACCGGTTCTATAATATGTTTCGTCAGTTACTTTTTTCAGCCAGTTTAATGCTCCCTCGAAAGCCGTATTGGGAACTGACAGTCCCACAAGTTTGGCTATTTTCAACGTGCTCGCCGCGTTGCACGTGACGCACGTGTCATTCATGCCAGATTGCATCTCATATCGCCAGCCCAGATACGGATTCTGCGCCTTGACAATCAAATCGACGGCTTTCTGGGCTGCTTTTTTGATTTCATCACTTCCCGTCAGGCCTAACGCTTCACAAAGAGCCTGGGTTGCAAGTATATGCCCGTAAATCCAGTGGTCGACACCTTTTGTTTTCCCGATGGAGCCGCTTTCCGTCTGCTGGCGGATGAGCCATATAAGAGCGTTAGCGACCATATCCTTGTATTCTCCCGCATGAGGAGTGTTGCCTGCACCGAGGAAGGCAAGAGTCGCCAGAGCGGTTACGCCGACATCTAAATCACTTGATGTGCCCGCGCCGCCGCAGATCTCTTTCCCGTTTTCCGAGATGCAGTTTTTGCTGAATCCCGAACAAGACCAGCTTCCGTCACTTTTCTGATGTCTTTTTAGCCATTGGAGTGCCGCTTCGACCGCCGTCTCTGTCGCCCGGCTTCCTCCCCATCTTGCTATTGTTTTGCGTCCAAAGCGGTTGCTGAAAGCGCCCGAAACAGGTTTTCCTGTTCCAAAGAAATCTGTAAGGCTCTCTCCGGCATCACTTGTGGATTTGCTCTCAGCCAGCTTTTTCATCTTTCCTGCATCTTCAATGATTTTCCCGGCCTCGCTGTCGCCGGGTTTTATATCGAGTGCGGTTTCTGCAGATGCTATGGCTTCATCGTAGAGTTTTTCTTCAAGCGCTTTCCTTGCGGACAGCAGTTTTTCTGTGAAGCTTTCTTCTGCTTCCTTTGCCGCGGAAACGATGTTCAATGCCTCTTTGTCGTCCGGCATTATTTCAAGTGCTTTTAATGCGCTCCTGGTCGCTTCATCATATCTTTTTTCTTTTAAGGCTATTCGAGCTTTTATCAGAAGCGATTCGAAATCTGACAGCATTTGCATTATCTCTTCCCGGAGTTTTATCCCTTCGGGGTGTTCCGGAACGAGAGCAAGCAGGTCTTTGATTTTTCCCAGTGCAGCCTCATAATGATCCTGGCTGTAAAGAGTTCGGGCTTCTTTGACAAGATTGTCTGCGGTATTTTTATCCTCTTGTCCTTTTCTTAAAATCTCCAGTGCAGGTTGATGCTCGGGTATTACACTGAGTATGCGATTTGCCAGCGAGATTGATTTGTCGAAGTTTCCTTTTTTATATTCGCTGTTCGCTGTTTCGGTTGTATCTTTAAGCCATTCGATCATCCCCGAGGCACGCTTTTTTATTCCCTTGGCTTCCTCGCTGTCAGGACATTCGGAAAGGGCTTCGTCTGCAGCGTTAATTGCTTCATAATATAGTTTCATACTGAGCGATTCGTTGGCTTTTTTTATTGATTCAGTATATTTGATGCTTAGGCTGGTTTCCCATGGTGCGAAATAGTAGAGCAGTCCGCCTGCGGCGAGGATAAGTAATATGATAAGAAGCACAAGCCATCCTTTTCCCCCTGCTCGGGATGCGGCTTCCACTTCTTCGGGTATTTCCTGCTCTTTTTCCAATACCGCGGAAGCCTTTTCGGACTCTAGCTTTTTCTCCGGTATTTTTTGCTCTTCAGCAGCGTCGCTGTCAATGGCCACTATGGTTTCATCGAGCTGCTCGATATTCGGCGTTTTTTCTTCCTGGGGCATTTCCGGAGTAATTTGCAGAGTCGCATCCGTAATCATTTTGTAGAACGCCCCCGCTGACTCCGGACGTTTCTCGCTGTCCTTGGCAAGCGCCGAGAGAATGGCGTTGTTCACGGGATCGGGGATTCCGGGTATGGGCGCAGGTTCCTTGAATCTTATCTGTGCAAGGATATCCCCCTGGTAGAAGGGCGGGTGGCCGCAGAGAAGCTCGTAAACGACTGCTCCGAGCGAATAGATATCGGAACGCACTGTCAGGTGTTCGCCCATGATATGTTCAGGCGCCATGTAAGCCGGGGTGCCCGATACATCTTTCTGGGAAAGCTGGCTCATCGATTCGCGCATCTGGCACGCAATGCCGAAATCCGTTACTTTTGTCTCGCCTTTCGAATTTATCATGATGTTGGCCGGCTTGAGGTCCCGATGCAGCACCCGCTTCGAGTGGGCGTATTCCACCCCCTCGCATATCGATTTTATTATCGGAAGAGCTTCTTCAAGCGAAAGCCTTTCCTTGTCGCGCAGCACGTCATGCAGGTTCGGGCCATCGACATATTCCATCACAAGAAACTTGAATTGCCCGGAAGCATCAAGTGTGTGCAGCCTCATGATGTTCGGGTGCGTCAGGGTCATGGAGAGCTTGGCTTCGCCTCGCAGCTGGTCCAGAGCGCGCAAATCGTTTGCTACTTCTATTGGAAGGAACTTCACTGCGACTTCCATGTCGAGCTCTTCGTCATGTGCGAGGTACACTACTCCGAATCCGCCGCGGCCGAGTTGCTTGACGATTCGGTACCTGTTCGAGAGAATTCTGCCTGCCGCGGTGGGTGTGCCTCCGAGACGGATGTCAAGCGTGTCATATGGTTCCGTAGAGGGTGTCGCCAGAAGGCTACCGCAATGCTTGCATTTTATGGCGTCAGCTATTATCTCTTCTTTGCAGTAGGGGCATCTTTTTGTCGAATCGGACACCTTCAAGCTCCGGTTGCACTGTTATAGCATTTCGGGAAATCAGTTACTTGTTTTTCAGCTTCTCTTTTATTTTTTCTTTGGCATTTTCCACGGCTTCAAGGATTTTCTGTTTTTCTTCAGTAGGGTCTTCGTCTTCTTTAAGCAGTTTCTCCATGTCGTTAATTATTGGAACGGCGAAATTGTCGCCCGTCATTCCTACCGCCATGGTTAAATTTACTGCAGGTTCAACGCGGGTGTCTATCCAGTATTCCATCCATCCCGTGTCATTCGGGCGCAGACGGTCCCTGAGGAATTTCAGCTTTTCTCTGAGAGCGTTTTTCACCTTCTCGCCGCCTATCTGAGCAAGCACGGACGGAGCTGCTGCTGCCACGTGATTATCATAGTCGTTCCATAAATACCTGTCCATGTATTCAAGGAGAGGCTCGACGGTATCCTCGCCATATTCCAGGCACTTTTCGAGCTCGTGGTTCCCAATATCGACAAGGACTTTTTCCCTGTTTGTCTTGGGGCTGTATCCCGCTTCTTTCAGAAGACCGAGCAACTCCACGCGACTGTCTTCATAAAGAAGCGAGGGCAGGCAATCCTGCCACGCTGAATTTATACCTAATTTCCCGGCGATTATTGTCGAGGCCAGCTTGTAGTCGAGATTGGAAAGAAATGCGCTCTGGCTGGCGTGATAAAGCGTATAAATGTCATCAACAGTCGATGGCGGTGCTGCATAAACCGAACAGTCATATAGGGTGTCGGCCGTTGCGCTGTTCAGGAGAGAAATATTACAGGCAAAATTGGTTCCCCAGCTGGTTGGTTGTCCTACACCAAAAGTACTGTAGCCGTCGCCCTTGTGCTCCTTTAACTCGACCAGCAGCATCCCGTCGGCCTCGCTTTCGTCTTTGGTAATTCCAATGCCATATTTCTTAAGTTTCTCCGTTAAATCCTTGCCTATGTCAAAAGGCTTCTCACCTTCGCGCCACGTCTCGGAAGTCACGGAGAGCAGCACTTTTTTCGTTATCTCTGGCGCTTCCGGCTCGGCGACAGGCTTCGTTTCGGCCACGGCGGGTTCAGCCGGCGGTTCCGGTAGAGACGGTTTCTCGGAAACGGGTCCCCTGGGAGAATAATAGTCATCGGGAGTAAGCTCAGTTATTTCCCCGGTGTGGTAGGCGCGAAAACGCTGCCAGTTCGAGTTCTCCGGCAGTGGTGTCGCCGTCGCATACCAGAAAGACATTTCCAGGTCTTCGACCGTTATTTTGAAGGAGTAACCTGATTTTTCCTTCGTATCCGGAGCGACAAGGTCGTCGCTGATAAGAGTATCTATATCCTTGGCACAACAATTCCACTTGACTATATAACAATCCTGTGCAGAGCAAATTGTCCTTAAATTGGCCTGGGCGGCCATCTCGGAAGCCGCCTGTCTGGATTTGATAATACCCGGAAGCGCAATGCCGACAACCACGGCTGCACTGATGAGCAGGCCGACAAATCCCAGAATCATTCCGGCGGCTGCGATACCTCCGCCCCCAATGGTTCCCTGGCTCTTTTTTATTTTTGACCTCGCCGCTGAACCGAGAATAAGCGGTATTATGAACATCGGAAAAAAGAAAAGGGTTAGTATTCCTGTAACCAGAGCGCCCACCGCAAGCCCGGAAGTTTGGGTTGGACCACTTGTTGGGGTGATTGGGAATCCGTCTTTATCGAGATTTTCCAGATACTCCCCGCAGAAACGGCACTTGATAGCCGTATCCTGAATCTCTTCTCCGCAATAAGGACAAGTTCTCATAAAAACTCCTTGCTCCTGAAAAACTCGTTGAAATGTTTCAATTAATCATGGGTGCCGAGTGATTTACGTTTTAATATTTTTTCGAGCTGACCGGACAGCGATAGAACCACTTCTCTATGATTATGTCAAGGCTTTCTCCTCTTCGCCATCAGCTCATATCGAGAGGTTTATCCAGCTAATGACAAACGCTGGATAGCACGAAGGAGGAGATACTATGCAGCTGTATTCTGTGAAGGATTACGCTGAGCTGAAAGGTGTTACAGAGAGGTCAGTTCGACGCTGGATCCAAGACGAGAAGGTTAAAGCGCATAAGAATGATAAAGGAGAATGGCTCATTGAAGACGAGGGTGAGGATTTATCTCTTACACCAACAGAAATCAATGACATGCGTTTACTGAATCAGCAGATGATAGGTATATACCTATTTAGCGCTCTCAAATGTCCATTAATGAAAAAGATTGGAAAAGAAAGAGTCTGCACTCGATACAGTACAGATAAAGGTTATGAGACTGTACCTGAGTGCAAAAAATATCACCCTTTTAACGAAGTCGTCACAATAGGAACTCGAGCTTTTCCGAAAACCGATACTTTTGAATGTGGTCCATGCACTTTACACAGAAAAATCAAAAGCTTAGAGAAACGCATGATACAAATGACTCAAGCCAGAAGACGTCAACCTTGATCAGTCCCATGTCATGTCCGCGTTCTGTCCAGGGATGTCCGGACAGCTCGTGTCCGAGTCCGGACAGGTGTATCAATGCCCCGGACAGGCCTGTCCAGTGTCCGAAGAGGCTCGGACATCAGCATGGCCAGAAAACCTTCCCCCCCCCTTGATTACAGGTAAGCCGACGTGGACGGACATGTCCTGACAGCAGACGTCTATGTCGTTGACAAACTGCGGAAATTTGGTGGTTTTGACGTCATTGAGGGGGTACCACCCCCCGGTGACACCCCTGGTTAACCCCGGTTCTACCCACGTTTCACCGGGTATATGGCCCTTTCGACCTGGTATTCCGTCCGGGTACATGTCCAAACCAAGTTGCTTCACGTCCGGTTTGTCCTGTTGAGAGGTCTCAAAGTCAGTCGAGATGTCCTGGCAGTGGTACTACTTGTCCTTGTTCTTCTCGTACCAGGCTTGCCATGCTTGCTTGTCAGCGCCGAACTTCTGCTCCGTTAGCTTTCTCAGGCTTTCTGCTATGAGGTATTTAAACTGCATGGGTGTATAGGCGGGCTTCCAGTCTTTTCTTTTGCTGAAATCTACATCAAACGATTCTATCAGGCCTCGAATGCTCTCATCGGTCTTGAAATTGTCCAGCCAGCCAATGCAGTGGCCAGTTACACTGCCCACTGGGTCTTCCTTGATAGCATTGAGCATGTGCTTGACGGTTTCTCCATTCTTTGTGAGGGCAAGGTAGCGTACGATATCGCAGCGCGTATGCTCCGAGATATTCTTGTCTTCAAGCAATCTGCCCAGATTTTCAATGACGTCCTCGTCTTTGAGGAGCGCCAGCGCGACCTTCGCCTTATCGCGGCGCTCTCGCTCAACGCCCGCATAGTCACAGCCGTAACATTCGGGAACTTTGCCATTGGCCGCGACAAGTCTTTCAAGGCGCTTTACTGCCCTCTTGTCGCCAATGTCTCCAAGCGCCTCAACAACTTCAGGGAACGCCACGTATTTCAGGAGAACTGGTACTGCCTCCTTCGCCTTGCATATGCCGAGTGCTTTGACCACTTCAAGATCTACCGGATAGCTCTCACGGTTCTCGTCCACCAGCACTTTCAGCAAAGAAGCAACCACACGAGGGTCTTCAGGGAATCGTGATAAAGCCCACACGGCATCATTGGACGCATAGGAATCCCGGTTTTTCTGTGACTCGAGTATTTCAATCAGGTGCGATATTGCGCTTGAATCACATATTACTCCGAGTGGTCTGATAGCCTCAAATCCGTATTCCTCCCTCTTGGCCAAGGCTGCAAGAGCTGTTACTGCTTTGCTGTAGCCCTCTAATTTAGGTGGATTGGCTCCATAGATACTCCCCTCACCGTGTTTCAAATATTTCAACCTGGCGAATATGTTGTAAAGATTTTCTGATGCCAGATACCATACCGGGTGATTATATGAACTGTCAAACCAGCCCGAATTTTTGAAATATAACGTTCTCTTATCTGTCAGTAACTCCAGAACCCTGTCAATCGCCCAGTCACCGACTTGTGGTTCTTCTGCTATACTTGCGAGTGCAAGAATCGAGGCATATAGGAGGTTTTTATCCTCAGCTTTCGTAGCTTCAAGAATGAAGTCCTTTGCTTTGCTGTCACCGAGGGATGCAAGCATCGTCATATATGGCATTTTGCCGTGGTGGTCCTTATCGGCTACCATTCTGCGGTTCAGTTCTGCTTGTACCTGGTCACTTCTATACAGCTTGAGTACCCGGGATAGACAGTAATTGAGATACAGCGCGTCACGGTCGGGACTGAAGGGTGCATTCCCAACTACATCCATAGTGAGCTTCCTGAACAAATCTGGGAGACAGTCCGGCAAAGCAAGTTTTCCATGCAACACAGTGTAGTCTTCGTAGAGTGCGTATTCCGGAGTAGATATGGTGCCATGCCAGACATTGGCATATTTGTTGTCTGGCGCTGAAATTCTGACAGTTACGGTTGTGGCTTCGTAGATTTCTTCGCCTAAAAAGCCATATACAAAGAAGAGAGTGCTTTTACCCGGTAGGAGCTTGATTGTCTCAAGATACGGATTCTCAGGAACACGTGTCACTTCACTCAGATACTTAGGTCTCAGAGTTATACGATGCCACCTTAGAACCTTATTCTCCGCAGAAGATTGAGCATTGAGTTCGAAGCCCGCTGCTTCTTTTTCGAGAATTCTTGATACAGGTAATAGAATTGCCCTATCTGAGACGTTCTCAAACCTGACGAAGACGGATTTCTCAATCATACCAGGATCAATAATACAGCTCTCTACTCTGGCTCGGAGTCCATTCACAGGATCTGACCACTTCAGTAGCCCTTGTGAAGCTTCAGTTGTGTCCTTCTGCTGTCGTAGGCCAGTAGAAGCTTCTTGGGTTGCCCTGCAAGAAGACACGACCACCAAGATAATGAGAATGCATGGTGCAAGTATCTTTTTCATATCACTTACATTATACCATTAAACCCACCCAAAAGCAACCTTCAACTCTTGAGGAATCAGGGGTATTCCCGCAGGATTCCACGGGCTACTCTGCCTTGGCATTGAACCAGACATAGTCGCTGGAATAATAACTGGAGCGGCCTGGAGTGAGGTCGTATGCTACAGGCTCAACAAATTGGGCGAGCTTGTCGCGTATTCCTTTCTCGTCGGCGTGCGGGTTTATGATGCTGCTTTCAGCAGCAAGCCCTTCGAAAGCGAGGTCCACAGTGACTTCGAGAGTTGCGCTTTTACCTACACCTTCGAATTCGAAGTCGCAGAAGAGCGTGCACTGCGCCTGGAGAAGTAGCGACCCCGTCCGGTTGAACCTCAGCGACCTGATTTCGACGGGATTATGAGCGCAGCCCAGGTAGATTGAGCAGTCCTGTTCGTCACTGGAAAGGTCGAACGACTTGTTGGAGAGCTCTCGCCAGTCCCTGACCGGGAGAACAAGCCATTCCAGTGAGAACTCCGTTTCCACCGGCTGATCTTCGTAGTCGATGCCGGAATCGAAAGGTCTCAGCGGAATCCGAATTGTGTAGAACAATGTCGGCGCAAGTCCAATGTTGGGATTCGCGAAGATGAATCCGTTCATTGTTCCGGGTTTCGATTGAAACAACTCCGTTGGTATCGCCTGCATTTACCTCTCCTTGTCCCGTAAATCTGTATGCACGGCCAGCGCATTATGCCATCTTCCCCACCCAAAAGCAACATCTTGCAGCTTTAACTCCTTACCTATCAAGCACATTCCCGCAGGACAATCTCTTCGTACAGCAATTGCTCGAAATGAGCAGTACGATACAACGTGCTGCTCATTATGAGCAAGATGGGAGATAGATTGGGATAGGCTTATTTCTCATATTCGAGCTTGTTTTCTCTCCACCAGGCCTCCCACAAGTCGAATGATTTCTGCTGTCGTTCTTTGGGAAGTTCCTTGTCTAAGGCAAATCTCTGCCTCGTCAGTCTTCTCACAGCATCCAAGACTTGAAAGGAGTCCTTATTCCGCCTGAGGAATATTTCCATCAGGGGAGCAACAGCGCGGTTGTCACCAATCCCCGCGAGAGCATCTGCCACAATCCCAACACGCATCTCCCCTTTTCCAAGTTCTGCAAGAAGAGGTTCAAACGCTCGCTTATCGCCAAGCTTCCCAAGTGCCTCCGCTGCTTCCAGGCGAACATACTTCTCCTGTGCGTTCAGGCAGCGAATTAATCCAGGCACAGAATCCTCACCAAACCTGACAAGTGCCTTTGCATAATCACTTGCATGCCACCTGTCGTTCTCTTGGAATAAAGCATTAACCAGAGGTTTAATAGCCTTCTCTTCACCGAGTTCCCCCAAGAAATAAGCAATGTGCCAATCACCTTCCAACAAGCGTTCAATAAGAATATCTACTGATTTCGCGAGGTTCTTCCTCAGAATGTCCAGAGTGGCAAGAGTACGCCAGTGAAGTGTATACCTGGAATCCCCGAGAGATTTTAATGGATTAAATACTGTCTCAAGTCCCTCCTTCTCGACTTTCTGCAACAGCTTTACATAGTCGTATGCTGCCTGCGCTGCTTCGTTGAACTTGTCTTTTTCAACAAGCTTCTTGAATTCATCTTCAAGGTCTTCGAGTTTGACGCCGTCTTCTACAACGAGATTAACATACTGCACAGCGGGATATAGCTCTCCGGAGAAGTTGGGGGTACTAAATCCATCGTAAAGACGATCTTTAAGATATGCAATTGCCTCTTCTCTCCTGCCTGTAGCGAGAAGGAGCCTTGCAATTGCCGCTAAGCCTTTTAAGCCTTGCATGGCCAGGTAATTTCCACACCAGCCGGTTGGCTCCCAGGCTCGATACCATTTCAATGCTTCTTCGTATTGTCCTGTTTCTTCAAGGAGAATCGCCAATGCTTCTGTTGCCATATCACGAGTATTTGAAGCATCCATTATATCGTTAGTGAGGTCTTGTGTTTCTGGCGCCTCCTTGAAGCTGGCAGCTCTGCTGAAGTAATCGATTGCTTTGTCAGTTTCGTCAAGCTCCCGGTAGATTTCTCCCAATCCCAGGCAGGCATAAGCTGCAGCGCTTGAGTCCGGATGCTCGCATACGATATTTTTAAGTATCTCCAGGCTTCTATTTGTACCATTGCGCCAGTGATACTCACGAGCGAGAGTAAAAAGACTCATGCTGACTAAGTCAGTTCCTGGATACTCTTTCCGGTATTCCTCTATGATTCTTTCGGCACCTTTCAAGTCGTTGTTCCAGCAATAAGAGCTGACCATGAAGTTGAGTGCCCTAATAGCATAAGCACTTTGTGGGTACGCCTTAATAAGCTGCTTGGCAGGCTTGCTTGCCTCCTCTGGAGTAAGGTGCGCAGCCCAGTCCGAGTCACACTCAACCATGTTTTCGTAAAGAAGTAACGCCCTAATGCGACCAGAGGGCGCAAGTTCAAGCGCGTTTTCAAATAGTCTCTCTGAATCTTCCCACTGTTCTTCGTCCGCTTGCGCATATTGGTATTTGTCAAACGCAAAAAGGAATTTAACCATTGGTGATTCATGCCTCTTGGAAACCTGGTCATAGGCTTCCCACAGCTTCTCAATATCCTCTTCCCAGTATAGGGCTCCAACTTGAATCAGCGCGCATACGGTCAGCATGGAATCTGGGAAGCGTTCAAGCAGGGCTGAAAATGCATCGTCATGAAATCCTTCATAGTGCAGTGGAACTTGCTCACCAATAATGAAACCATACAGCAATAATGGATTTGCTTTTTGGAGAAAATCTTTCTCCAAGCGCTTGAGTTCCTCTTGAAGTTCTTTCTCGGCTTTCTCCCGTTTAGTCCACTCCTCCTCGGTCTCTGCATCAAGCAACTTCTCCTCAATTTCGTTAAGCTTAGACTGAATCTCAACAAGAGGATTCGCAAGACTCTTCGGTTCTTCAACCTTGCACTTGTTGACTTGCCATTTGTAGTAACATGTTGCGTAAGTTAAAGTGCTAAGCTCGTTATCCAGAGGGAAGTACTTGCAGCACAGTTCATAGAATCTTGCTTGGTTTTCAGGTGACGGTGGATTCTCAGAGTCAGACCAGTCGCAGTAAAGATTGTCAATCATACCAGCTTGATTGGGATGCTTTTCTGCAAATCTGATTGCTTCCTGTATCTTGCCATTGAGGACCATTCTATAAAAGACATCTCTGGAACTCGTATCGTTTTCATCACCCTCAAGTGAATGTGTGCGTGCTGAGGCACAGCCAGTGACGGTTAGAACAAGGAAAACTATAAATATACTCATTCCCCATCGCATGTGACTCCCTCCAGTAAGATTTAGACATGTCTTCATATTACACGACACTACGATAAAGAAGTGACGAACTGATTGCAACTATTTTTGTGGTATATACGCTTTACAGCCATAAGTCCATACCTATCAAGCACATTTCCTCAGCACAATCTCTTCGTACAGCAATTGCTCGAAATGAGCAGTCAAAGATCCCCAGGAATCACCGAAGATCCGCTCACTGTTCTTAGAGCCGTGGATCTACTGGTTCAGATTCAAGGGCGAGGACGCCGAATACACATTCGTGGACTCTACGGAGGGGTTCTTTGCGCACAAAACGCTCAAGAGCTTCAATGCCCAAGGCAAACTCTCTTAATGCAAGGGAGCGCTTGACTCCCAATCCTCTTTCCCTAAGCCTCTCAAGGTATTCAGGTGTTGTGTACTCAGGTCCGTAGATAATCCTGAGATATTCGCGACCGCGGCACTTCACAGCCGGCTGTGCAAGACGCCTTCGTCCACGGACTATGAAATCGTATGGCTTGACCACCATTCCTTCACCGCCACCTTCGGTCATTTCTTCCCACCAACGAGTTCCGTCAGCCAGGGATTCAGGATCTGTAACATCAACGACTTTGAAAGGAGTTGCCAGTAGTAACTTAGGATCCTGTTCGCAGACAGACTTCAGTGTTTCCATGTGCCATACATGGTCCTGGTCAACATGGACTTTTCCTTCAGTGGCAAGTATGTGAAATGGTGCAAGTTTCAGGTCATCGAGCGAATCAACATTCCAGCAATAATGACTATAGGCAGCAGCGTATTTCTCGATCATATCCTTACGTGCAGCGAAACTGTCTTTCAATTCCTGTAAGTCAATTCCTCGAGCTATAGTCTTGTCCAAGATATTGACACTGTCTTTAAGCATTGCACGCCCGGAAGCTGCCACAGGTGCGTATTGCTGGAGTAAGAGCGACTGTGCTTTCGCAGACCAAGGCATGAGCTCACAGTCCAAGCAAACCCAGTCTGTTTCCAGCTTTTCCCAGAATCCTGATTTCGTAAGTGCCTGTTGTATCCTGTCCAGGAAAGCCTTTTCAAGCTCAGGCTCATTGAAGAAAGGCCTTCCAGTTCGCGTATAGCAAACACCGATTTCTTCACCAATAACGCCAAAGCGCTTGCGAGTAACATCCGTATCACGGCAGATCACGACAACAGCACGCGAGCCCATGTGTTTTTCTTCACACACAACCTTTGCAACACCTTCGTGACGATAGTAGTCAAAAGCTTCCGCCGGATGTTCCAAGAGACCAGGCTCTTTTGATGTTGCTGGAGGTGACATAGTCGGTGGCAGATAAATGATCCATTTAGGATTTGTTGCCCAGCGTGTCATGACTTCCAGTGCCGGTGTCGCATGTCCTTCGCGTATGGTCACAGTGCGTGCGAGACGTGTGCTGATATACCGTTTGCCCAGGACATCCTCTATGTCCAGGATATCCTCCGATTGCTGTTGAGCAGTCAGAAGAGGTGCCTGATCCTCAGGCTCGATAAAAGGCTTGACAGATTCGGAATAAGTTGCTTTTGCCTGTACTGACACAATCTCGAGCTCTGGATAGCGAAGAGCAGTGAGCTTCCCGCCGAAAACGCAGCCTGTATCAATGTTGATAGTACGATTAAGCCATTCCGCTTCGGGTACCGGCGTATGGCCATAAACAACGCGAGCTGAACCACGATACTCTTCTGCCCATGGATAGCGCACCGGCAGACCGAATTCGTCAGTTTCACCAGTTGTCTCGCCGTACAGCGCGAATTCCCGAACCGCACCAGACGCGCGTCCCTGAAGTGATTCCTTAAGTCCGGCGTGCGCCACTACCAGCTTCCCATCGTCGAGAACATAGTGACTTATGAGCTTGTCCAAAAACTCCTGCAGATTATCAACGAACTCAGAAGGCATTTCGCGCAGCTGGTCAAGTGATTCAGCGAGACCGTGGGTTATCTGCACGTCTTTCCCACGCAGCTTGCGTTGAAGCTTCAAGTCATGATTCCCTGGAATGCAGAGGGCACTGTCACTGGCAACCATACCCATAACCAACCGCAGTACTTCAACGATTCCCGGTCCTCTGTCAACAAGATCACCAAGGAAAATGACTTTTCTTTCTTCTGGATGACTTACGGAATAGCCAAATTCAGAATCTTGGTTTTGCTCCACGTTGTAACCGAGACTCTCAAGAAGCGTTTTAAGTTCATCAAAACACCCATGTACATCTCCTATAATATCAAAGGGGCCATGTTCGTCTCGGAGGTCGTTCCAGAGCTTTGTACGAGTAATTGAGACTTCTTCAATCTCTTCTGGAGTATTTAGCACGTAAACATATCTGAAACCTTCACGTTTCAGGCTTCTGAGTGATCTCTTCAGTTGTTGAGCCTGCTGTCTGACTACGTGCGGGCCGAAGTCCCTATCAGCGCGCTCTTTGTTTCTTCCCTGACAGAGTTTCACAGGCAGACTAAGGACTATTGCCACCGGGAGTACATGATATTCTCTGGCGAGTTTAATAAGAGGCTTCCTGGCCTCTTGTTGTACATTAGTGGCATCAATTACTGTCAGTTTCCCTGCGGCAAGACGTTTAGCAGCTATAAAATGCAGCACCTCAAAGGCATCATTGGTTGCTTTCTGGTTATTCTCGTCGTCTGAAACAAGACCGCGACAGAAATCAGAGGAAAGAACTTCCGTTGGCTTGAACAGATTCCGGGCAAATGTTGACTTGCCGGAACCGGATGCTCCGATCAGCACAACAAGCGAAAGTTCGGGTACAGTAATCTCCATAATTCTCTTTTGAAACAGGACTCCTGTGTATTTCAGGTTAAACGGGTAAATACTGCCATCTGAGTCGGCGGCCCGACTTCTGGGTCCTCGGGACCAATCGGAAGAAAACGCACTCCGTATTTGAAGCGTTCAGCGATTCCCCTGGCCCATGACTGGAATTCCTCTCTCGTCCATTCAAATCTATGGTCTTTGTGCCTTAACTTACCTGATGGGAGGTTCTCGAACATAACGTTATACTCAAAATTGGGCGTGGTGAGGATGATTCCTCCTGGTCTTGCAAACTCGAATACGACTCTTTCAAATGCTGAAAGACGGGGTTGATCCATATGCTCTATTACTTCAATGACGGCTGCAGCATCAAATCCCTCGAGGCGTTTGTCACGATAGAGCAGTGATCCCTGAACAAGACCAATACGCTCGCGTTGTCTCTCTGGCATTCTTTCCAATTTCAGTCGCTTCGAGGCAATCTCCAAAACCCTGTGTGATACGTCGAGTCCAAGCACATAGCTGAAATAACGATCACCAAGCATTACCCGGAGCAACCGCCCCTCTCCGCAGCCAAGGTCAATCACTCGCTTAGCTCCAAGAGACTTCAGCGCAGCTACAACAGCCCCGACTCTCTGTTCATTCAGGTTAAACTTGGCTTCTACAATTTCCTCTTCACCGGCATGTTCTGCTTCTTCTGATTCAGGATCTGTTGATTCGTCTACAAGCCTTGCCAGAGCTTCCCGGGTTAGTCGATATCGGTGTTTCAAGTATCTTGAGGTTATAAGTTCTTTCTCGGGATGTTGAGAGAGCCATCCTTTTCCATGTTTAAGCAGTTTATCTACTTCATCTTTGCCGACCCAGTAATGCTTGTTATCATCAAGTACCGGTATCAAAACGTAAAGGTGCGTCAGAAACTCCTGTAACCGGAGTTTCCCTCGAATAAGGACTTTATAGTACGAAGAAGATCCCCAGTCTGGGAAAGCAGGATCAAGTTCGGATCGCTCTGCCTGGATCTTATAGCCCAGCGGTTCGAACAACTTCCTCAGGAGCTCTTCCCCACCGCGGCATGGCAAGGCAGTGATCGTGGCCTCGAGATTCAGTGGTTGTTTCACCAATTCGGGCTTGTCTTTACATCTACCGGCAATGGCAGTGCCGTAACAGCGGGATATGGCGACACTCAGCAATGAAGAAGCTGCGTACGGTCGATCGTTTATGTAATGTTCGAGCAGTCCGCCTTTACGGGAACCACGACGACCTCGGACAAGCTCAACAGGATCAACATCAACAAGCAGACAGGCTGTGCATCGTTTATCTGAAGCTTCAGGATAGAAGACATGCGCCATTCCGAAAGGCAATGAAAAGCTGTGGGCCTTGTCCGGATTCTTGTGAAGCAGATACCCGAAATCAGTAGCTGGTTTAGTCTTACATGTTATTGATAGCAGCAATAGTATTCCCGTAACCGTTAAGCGACTCTGATTTCATAAATGTCCTCACCGATCTCTTCTGTTTCGAAGTTCACGTCGAGGAATTTCCCTATTACTTCAATATTCGTATTAGTGTGTCTTGAAGGTCGGCTCGTTACAAAACCGTCACCACCTGCCATTGCCAAGGGTATTAGCAGTTGGTCTGCAAGATGTGGCCCAACGGGAACCTCACTTGCCAGATACCGCCGTATGTCCTTGGCCGTATCCTTGGCTACAGCTTCCGCACTGACACCATGCATTCCAAAGCCTGTGAATATCTCCGTGATATTGTCGCAGTTGATCTCTACGATCACAACATTCCCGGGCCCAGGTGAATCAACTTGCTCGGAACAGAGTCCTTCTTGTCCTACTTGGAGCTTCTCGTCAATGACTTTGAGCTCTCGGTGGCAGATATTCTCCGGCAGAGAAGCGACAATCGCTCGTGCTTTCTTATACTTGACGTTTCCGCGTTCCTTTAGCTGGATAGGCTTCAATTTTCTGGTAGGTTTTACCTCAACGTTGAATCTCCCTCCACCAGCTGGATAGAAACCGTATCTTTCCAAGCTCACTTTAATTTCTGGACCCATGCCGTTGATAAGCGGCAGGAACGATTTCTCAAGAAAATCGAATGGCGGAGCCCAAGGATTATGTGTCCCTCCTTCAAGGGTAAGATTAGATTCCTCTTTTGCAATCAGAAGCGCCGGAAGTATGGTTTGAAGTACTAAAGTTGCACTCCCGGCAGTTCCCACGGCAAAGTTATATTCTCCGCCTTTCACTGATCCTGGCTCGAAGCTCAGGGTTGTTGAGCCAATCTCGTCGCCTTGGATTGAAGCACTCGAGATCTCCTTGGCTGCAGTTACAGCAGTAAGATGCTGCCTGAGTAAACCCGGTTTTTTGCGACCGGCGCGAATATTCTCGATTCGAAAGGGCTTTCCGGTTACAAGTGATAGAGATAAGGAAGACCGCAGTACCTGTCCGCCTCCTTCTCCCATTGAACCGTCAATAGCAATCATTTGAATTCTCCGAAACTCTCTTTTAGAGCAATTTTCGCCTTCTTCAGAATCTAATACCATACAACATGTTTGGGCATTCATCAACATCCAATGTACTTATTGAAATGGCACGACAAGTCTCGCTGAAACAGTCATTGCTCTGCCAATTGAGCTACAGCCCCATAGAGTGGAGCTGCCGGGATTCGAACCCGGAACTATGTAGTTCCAACTGCATTCGTACCAAGTTTCAAATGGCGACAAGTATTGTGGAAACATGTCGGTGCTCTTTCCTGAGCTACAGCGTTTGCTGCCCTGGGAATCCCACCCAGGGGTCTCCGGGTCCATAACCATGTAGTTCCCACGGCATTCGCCACATGTTTTCAAATTTCTGGCCGGCAGGATTCGAACCTGCAACATCCTGGTCCCAAACCAGGAGTGCTACCAAGTTGCACCACAGCCAGCTGGAGCGGGTACCGGGAATTGAACCCAGGTCTTGACAATGGCATTGTCACGTCTTACCACTGGACCACACCCGCAATCCGAAATCTTCTTTCAATCATTCGTAACCTGGCAGTCCCGGCAGGAATTGAACCTGCACTTCCTGGTTCGTAGCCAGGTGCCCTGTCCTTTAGACTACGGGACTCTGTATTCATTAAGGGCTGACAAGTAGTTCGGAGAGACGTTTACATTTCAAGATGTAGTCCCACCTGCATTCAGCCCCAAATATGCATATTTGGCAGCGACAAGGATTGACGAGAGACCAACCCACCTTTCGGTGGGAGGGCAGGATTCGAGCCTGCTAAACCAATGTACTCCCATCTGCATTCGCTACCATAGTAGTATGAGCTGACAAGTAGTGCAGAGACATTTTCATTTTTACAGAATGTAGTCCCTGCGGCATTCAGCTCGTTTTCTTCAGTTTTCAAAGAACCTTTATGGGGAAGGCGGTCCAACCTGCCGCCTCCCCCAATCCGCTACAGCTCGATCTTATCGATCTCACCAATCCAGTGTTCGGCAGAAAGCCTTCCAGCAGCAAATGCTTCTACCACCTCGAACACTCTATCAGAAAACCCACCTATGTTGAGTATGTCCTCACGCTCTGCCGCCTGCGAATCACCGTAAGGCAGTATGTCAATACAAACCAGTCTCGCCTCAGGATTGCGCTGCTTGAACATGTTCCACTGGCGCATAAGCCCGGTTCCTCTACGACCAAAGCGCGCATCTACCCAAGACTCATTGTCAGAAACAAAGATCACCAGGTCACCCTCAGCACCTCTGCGGTTCAGCCTGGAGACAGGGGCACTGCAGTTAGTACCACCTCCACCGATCTTTGCCAGCCTTTCCGCATTCGTCATAATGCTGTCACGACTGTTGATTCTCGCCTTCACAACTCTGTGCTCAAACGGCAGCACCTCAGCGTCAGGATTCCTGCGAAGAATCGAAGCAGCCACAAGCGCAGCAACATCCACGCAACGAACCTTTGTAGTCGAACCTCTCCTGTATCCTGTAACCGGTGAGTGCATGGAGCCGGATACGTCCGGGCACACATAAACCTTGCCCTTTATCACCGGTACGTTCGCAGTCGCGATTTCCATCGCGTCCTGAAGCGCATCACGCACCTCCACCGGAATACTCTCGTTCGCATTGAGGAATGCGATCATGAGCTGGTAAGGAAAAACCCTCGCCTTGCCGATCGCCTCAGGATTCCTCAACCGCTGTGCGATAAGCCTGACTATCTCGCGATCCTCGAACACACCGTGACGAGCGAAAGTATTCAGATTCATTCTTGTCATCTGCCAAGGCGCATTTCTCGCGATTTCTATCCATTCCTTCTTCCCGATCTCGAACGAAGTAAGCATCTGGAACGGTACATCCGGCACATTCTCAGTAATACCAGCCTTGAACGCTTCGTACTGCTTCACTATTTCAGGGAGCACCTCTGTATTGTATTCCTTTCCAATCAGGTATCCGTACAGTGCCTCACGAGAAGCTGTCGAAGGTCTCGGGTGAACCATCTTTATGATATCAGCCACAGACGGATCATTTCCCACAGAAGCTCGGAACAGCGCCTTATCACTTCTGGAGTCGAGCCAGTTCCTTACAAGGCGCTTTGGCAGCGATCCCAGCGACTTGCGTCCGGTAACCCCGGAGCGGGTAATCTGAACGTAGTTACGGACCATCTTTCCATTGTCGATTACCCGCTCAAAGACCCTGCGGAGTAGTTCGGGAGCACGTACCGAAAGCACCGCGGTTAGAAGCGCAGGCATATCCTTCATGAATCCTCTTTCCCGCGCATAGATTGCCGTCTTAGCAACAAAATCCGGATCGACCTTTCCAGCCTGTTCGAGTATAGTCTCAACCTGCTCGCTGGCAGTTGCATAGAAAGTATGATTCGTGCATCCTGTCGCAGCATACTGAGCCAGCATGTGCTTCGGAGTATACTTGTACGCCGGAGCAAATTCCCTGTTGAGCGTATCAGTCTTCGGAAGCAGTCTTCCCACGATCGACTTGAATATCGACTTATTAGCCATTTCTTTCTCCTTTCGGCAAACGTCCGATTTCTCCGTGATACATGGAACATATATAACGAATGCCGTGCCAAACATGTTATCAAGTTGATAAAAAAGTTGTAACTTGCTGTTATTATTAGAGTTACAGTTAGAGAGAAATGATATGCCCTAAATATGGCTTGACAAGGCGTTTTGCGTACTTTATACTGACGTATAAGATTTTATAGGATAGGATAACCCAGTGAAGAAGAAAGTAGTTATTGGTCTTCTAGGCTCCACTCTTGACCGCGGCAAAGGTCCAAAACGCTGGGACCTGTGGAGGCCAACGGTATCACTCTGCCAACACGAAGAACTCCTCGTACATCGTTTCGACCTTTTGTTCCAGAAAAGATTCTCGTCGCTTGCGGAAACGGTAATGAGTGATATGGCTTCTGTCTCGCCCGAGACGAAGGTGCAAGAACACAATATTGAGTTTGACGACCCCTGGGATTTCGAGGAAGTTTACGGTGCGCTTCATGATTTCGCAAAGAGCTATGATTTCAAGGTTGATAAAGAAGAATATCTAATCCATATCACCACTGGCTCTCATGTTGCCCAGATATGCATGTTTCTTCTTACTGAGTCACATTACCTGCCTGCTAAGCTTATACAGACAAGCCCCCCGCCCCGAAGAAAGCCTGCCGATCCTGGCACATATAGAATCATTGACCTCGATCTCTCCAAATACGACCGCATTGCCCAGAGGTTCGAAAAAGAATACCTCGGTGATCTCTCTTTTCTCAAATCTGGCATAGAGACGAAGAATAAGAAATTCAATGCGTTGATTGAACAGATTGAACGTGTAGCCATGGTCTCTCGAGAGCCCATACTTCTAATAGGTCCTACCGGTGCAGGCAAGAGCCAGCTTGCCAGGCGTATCTATGAGCTCAAGAAAGCGCGAAGGCAGGTAGAAGGCAATTTCGTGGAGGTCAATTGCGCTACCCTTAGAGGCGAATCCATGATGAGCGCCTTATTCGGACACGTGAAGGGAGCCTTCACAGGGGCAATCAAAGACAGAGAAGGACTACTCCGCGTGGCCCATGGAGGAGTCTTGCTGCTGGATGAAATTGGTGAGCTCGGCCAGGACGAACAGGCCATGCTACTACGGGCAATTGAGGAGAAGCGATTTCTGCCCGTTGGATCGGACAAAGAAGTACAGAGTGATTTCCAACTCATAGCAGGCACGAACAAGAACCTTGGTTCAGAAGTGGCTGCGGGCAGTTTCAGGGAAGACCTGCTTTCCAGAATCAACCTTTGGACATTCCATTTGCCCCCACTTCGAGAACGCCCTGAAGATATTAAGCCAAACCTGGAGTACGAACTGGATGAGTTTGCCAGGAAGACGGGAAAGAGAATAACCTTCAGCAAGGAAGCTGCCCAACGGTTCGTTAAGTTCGCCACTTCACCGGAAGCACTGTGGACAGCCAACTTCCGTGACTTCAACGGTGCTGTTACCCGAATGGCAACGCTTGCTCCTGGAGGCCGCATTTCAACTAACGTTGTAGACGAAGAACTTGAGAGGCTTCGTCGAGTCTGGGTAAGTTCCAGTGATTCAGGGAATCTCGAGATCCCTGAGAAGGTCATTGGGCAGGAGAAAGCCTCTAAACTGGATCTCTTCGACAAGGTCCAGCTTGCTGAAGTACTGCGAGTATGTAGCAAGTGCAGGACTATGTCAGAAGCTGGCAGAATCCTTTTTTCGGTTTCACGAAAGAACAAGAAAAACCCAAACGATGCCGACCGCTTAAGAAAGTACTTGGCTCGTTTCTCCATCGAATGGAATGACTTCAAGAAACACCATGGCTAAGCGGAAAAGCAAGAAGGTCGTATCACCGAAAATCTGCTTCTAGATCCGAGTCGTTCACATATTTAGTGATGTATACATCTTTCGCTTCTCAGCTTGTCATGGCAAGCGTGCCAATTTACATGGTCAGCCACTGGCTTGGTCACTCTGACGTCAAGACAACCATGATCTACACCCACTTGGCTCCGTAGGTCGCTGATATTAATCAAATATAGAGAGTGCATTGTGATTACACCGGATCTAATCGATGAACCATAGCTCTTCACCAATAGAAAATATACGGTTTTAGATTGGCTTTTTTGTCTAGAACAGAACTTTGGTTTTCAGCCCCAAGCCTGTTTGGCTGCTTCTGCCTACCTAGAATTAAGTTGACCAAGGCGTTAGATAATCGTAATCTAACATCTTTGTGCATTTGATGCTGGTGTTTACGATATTGTGGATAAACTATGACTGCAAAACAGTTAGACATAGATTTCAAATCTATTAGGACTTTCAACGAAGGAAGATCTGCCGCTTTTGAAGAGTTCTGCTGTCACATAGCTCGCCGTGACCCTGATGTTCCAGCAGATAGTGTGTTTCATAGATTTCGTGGAGCTGGTGGGGACGGTGGAGTAGAGTGTATCTATATTTTGCCAACAGGTGAAAAATGGGGGTGGCAGGCCAAGTATATCTTCGATTTCAAAAGAGTAAAGCAAACTCTTACTGAATCAATTACTACAGCTATCAGGATTCATCCAGAATTAACCAAGTACTTCATTTGCCTTCCCTTCAATCTCACTGGGCCAACCAGGAGGAAGGGGAAAAGCCAGCAAGAGAAATTTGATGACTATGTGAATGAGTGGAAAGGGGTAGCAAAGTCAACTGGAGTTAGCTTGGATTTCGAGCTTTATGGAAAAACCAAGTTAACAGATGCATTCTTGAAGATTGACTCGAACAATGGACGTCTCTTGTATTGGTTTGACAAGAAGTACTTCAGCGAGGAATGGTTCGCCAATCATATTGAAGTAGCACAGAAATCTGCAGTACCTAGATACAATCCCCATCTAAATATTAAAACCCCAATTGCAAAAGCTTTTGAAGCTCTTGGCAGAACTGATAGATGGAATTCTGAGGTAAAAGAGCTATCAATCAGGATCCTGAAGATTGGAAGGAAATGGGAAAGATGTTTGAAGTCAGATCCCAGCGACAAATCCACGCCAGTTATTCCAGAGGTATCAAGGACAGATGCGGTAAAGATATTAGACAAACTTGTAGAGATAGAACAAGCTCTTATCGAGTTGTCGCAATTGGAATCGATCAAAGATTCATTCGAATGGAAGATTGACGCTCTCATTGAAAAAACCAGAGAATCTGCTGCCATCTGCAGGCCAGTGCTTGAAGCTGATCTAAGGAAAAAACACGGGTCAGTTGCCATTGCGAATCCTGGGTGGAAGCAGTTCATGGCTGAATTCAACCTCTCATTTCCTACTCATAATCTTGATACTCTGGATGAGATAACAACATTTCTCGACTCGCTAGAAGAATGGACAACCGTATCTGGTGCAAAGTTGTCGCTTGAGACTGCCGCTTTAGTGACAGGAGAAGCCGGAATCGGAAAGACGCATGCTTTCTGTGATGCTGCAACAGATCGTCACTATCGTGGTCTTCGAAGTATATTGGTATTTGGAGATCAGTTTGGCGATGATGACCCTTTGAACCGGATGCGGAAGCTTTTAGAGTTAGATGCAACTGTTTCTGCCGGCCAACTTCTCCAATCATTGGACACAGCTGCTGAGGCTTCGGGCTCACCGTTAATCATTTTCATAGATGCTCTTAATGAGACAGAACCTCGGTCTATTTGGCGAGCTCATTTGTTAAAGATTGTGCAGCAAATACGGCACTACCCCATGCTGAGATTATGCCTTTCATGTCGAACTGGCTATCTTAATACTATTTTGCCTGAAGAAACCAACATCATGCAAGTAGAGCATAGAGGCTTCTCAGGCCAAGAATTCCTTGCTTGTCGTGAGTTCTTCTCAGCATATGGTCTGGGCGAACCTTCAGAACCATATTTCCAACCCGAGTTCGCAAATCCACTCTTTCTTAAGCTGGTTTGTCATTCACTGTTCTCCCAGGAACTGTCAAAAGTGCCTTATGGGCTAAATGGCATCACAAAGTTGATCACAATGCTTTTGGAAGATAAGAACCAGAAACTCGCGACTTCATGCGATTATCATCCAGCAGAAAAGCTAGTGCAAAAGGCTATGACTATATTTGTACAAACTCTGCGTAAGAAGCGCTCAAGAAGCCTCCCATATATTGAAGCAAGAGAAATAATTGACTCTATCTTGCCAGGAACATGGCGTCATGGCCCTTTTATTCAAATACTCATAGGTGAAGATCTGCTTGCCATTGACGCTATTCCTCAGTCATCTGGCAGTGAACCAGTCGAAGTTGCGTACCTTTCCTTTGAAAGACTCGGGGACCATCTCATAGCAAACGAAATACTGAAAGAGCGTTCACGTTCTGAGTGCATGGATATCTTCAAAGAAGACGGTGACCTATACTATGCAGTCCAGGATCCGTCAGCAGTCTTTGAAAACTCTGGCTTACTCGAAGCCTTAAGCATTCACTTGGCAGAACGCCATAGTCTTGAACTTGTGGACTGTGTGAATTCCACAGAATGTCGTCAAGCACTGTTTGAGGTCTTTATGCGAGGGCTCTTGTGGCGTGATTCTGATGCCATCAATGAAACTGCTGGGCAACTTCTGAAGGAAGCCTTGCACACTAGATCATTGAATCAGCAGGCGACAGACACTGTGCTGGCACTCTCCACTAGGGTTGGCTCAGTGGTCAATGCTGATTTTCTGCATGATTTACTCGGGAATCTTAAGATGCCTTATAGGGACAGTTATTGGTGTCCATATCTTCATATATCTTATGAACCGAATTCAATTCTCCACCGCCTAATTCACTGGGCGCTAGAGATTGATTCCTCGAATATCTCAGAAGAAGTTGCCAGCCTATGGATTCTTGCCCTGTGCTGGTGTTGTGCATCGTCAGATAGGCGTGTTAGAGATTTTGCCACCAAGGCGATGGTTAAGGTTGGTGAAGCACATACTACAATCTGGCCGAGTATTGCTTCAAAGATTGATCTGGTTGATGATGAATACGTTGTAGAACGTTGCCTAGCTGCAATCTATGGAACACTTCTGAGGAACTCTAGTACAGAAGGTATTAGAAGGTCTGCAGAAGCAGTATTCGACCTTGTATTCGAAGATTCTTCTAAATTTCAAAACTTGGCTTTAAGGAATAATGCTAGGCTAATCATGGAATTAGCTCTCTTAAGAGAGGCTATACCTGAGGGAATATCAGCTAGTTGTTTCAAGCCACCCTTTTCAAGTGATTGGCCCATAGAAATTCCACCAGTAGAAGAGATTGCAGAATACAAGGATTCTCATTCTGAGTTACCTAAGCTGTATGGAAGTTGCTTTGACGATGATTTTTTCACGTACATAATTAGCTCTTCTGTATATGACTACGAGGGGATTGACGCACTCTCAGCAGCCCGTTGGATATTTAGACATGTGTTAGATATGGGATATACAAAGAATGGTTTGTCTAGGTTTGATAGATATCTGCTGGGAAAATATGGCGGTGGTCGTTCTCGGCCCATGTGGGCTGAGCGTATAGGTAAGAAGTACCAGTGGATAGCGCTAGACAGACTGTTGGCCAGACTCTCTGACAACCTTGGGGAGAACCAAGAGGACAGGGATTCAGGTGAAGACAACCTGCAAATCAGTTTTCAGCCAGGTAGAATGATTGATCCCAGCTTCTTGCTAGAGAGGTTACCAGCACAGAATCGTGAAGATTGGTGGACTTCTGTGTCATATAACTATGAAAAGGTCAAATCATGGTCAGATGCTGAGTGGTTAGATTCCCATATGGCAAATCATAGGCAGTTCGTTGAGTTTATCGCAAATCCACAAGTTGAGAACTTATGTTTTTTTTCTTTCATAACCTGTTGATTCACAACTTGTTAGGTATACACATTGTCATATTCTTCTAAGCCATGACTTCTTCTCCATGAGTTTTCACCATTCTCTAAGGGATAATGATCCGGACTAACAAGTTGCTCTCTGCAAATATAGAGGCCCTCGGCAGGTCCTGAAGTCCGGATCAACCTACCGAGGGCTTCACTCTTAGTTGAGAGAGGCTGTGAAAGGACATGAGACTTCCAGAATCTCCTGAAGCCGAGATTGCAGTTCTTGGATCAGTATTCTTCGAGCCGTCTGTAATTGTTGAAGTAAGCAGTATTGTAGTTCCAGCAGATTTTCATATGCCATCAAATAGGGCTATGTACGTAGAAACAAGAATAAATTGTATGGGATCTTGTTTCATAAGACTGATAGAGCAGCACGAAATCTAAAGGATGTTCATACTCTCAGCGAATTGGGAGTGAAAATCCTTTTTGTTAACGAACACTATCCTGACAATGCTGCGGGTAGATTCAGTTTCAACGTTATGGCCTCTGTCGCCAAGTACTACTCGGAGAACCTACGAGAAGAAGTGCTAAAAGGAATGGACGAAAAGGCGGCTCAGGGTTGGTACCCGGGTCATGCTCCATATGGGTATAAGAACGTCAGGCTTGACAATGGTGAAGCAATAATCGTCATAGATCCAGAGAGAGTTCAAAAAGTCAAATGGCTCTTCGAGACCTTGTGCAGAGAGTCCCTAACATTGGACGGACTGGTGGCTCAAGCCTACAAAGCCGGGATTTACTATACATCCAATACTCCGAAATTTCCCCGTAGTACACTCTATGACCTTTTGAAGAATCCATTCTATGTTGGTCGTTTCAAGCTACGAGGTCACCTTTATTCAGGGAAACACAGTCCGATTATTGCAGAGTCAGTCTTTCAAAGGGCTCAGGAGATTCTTGGCGGGAACAAATATCTCAAACATAGGCTCCCGTATGCCGGAGCTTTGATGACCTGTTGTTATTGCGGGCATGCGATTACAGGTGAGATTAAATCAAAGAAGACGCGCTCTGGCATTAAGAAATACGATTACTATCACTGTAGTAGATACACCAATGAAGGGCACCCGACAAACAGATCACTCAGAGTCAATGGAACCCTATTGGAGAAGGAACTAACGAAGGTGGCAGGAAGGTTCCACATAGGGTCGCCAGCAGTAAAAAAGTGGTTTCGTGAATTCATATTGCGTGCCGAGCAAGACAGCGAACAGTTCCGCAAAAAACACCTTCAGTCTTTGCAGGTTCAAAAAACCAAGCTCGAGAATCGCCTTGATCAGTTATACACGGACAAACTCGACGGTATAGTGCTTCCGGATCGCTGGGAAGAGCTCAATTACAAATGGAGCCTCCAATCCCAGAAGATCGAGCACCAAATAAACAGGTATTCAGACGGATATGCGCATCACCTCGATACAGGATTACAGGTGTTTGAACTAACGCAAACCCTTGCTGATAAGTTTGTTACGTTTGATTCCCGAAAAAAACGTGCGATCGTGGAAGTTGTGTGTTTGAACTTGGAGTTTGACGGCGTAAGTCTTTATCCCACATACAGAAAGCCCTTCGACATACTCGCCAAAGAGCCTGTTTTGAGCTATGGTCGGGGCGACTGGATTCGAACCAGCGACCTCTTGCACCCCATGCAAGCGCGCTAAACCAAACTGCGCTACGCCCCGTTTATCAGCTCTAACTTTTCAACTCAAATTCCGCCGAACCCTCGCCCGGCGCGATTCTATTCGAGGTCCTCGATTTCCCGCTTCTTGCCGCGCGTCATCAAATCCACCACCGCCTGCCCCGGCTCCTTGCCCTCGAAAAGAACCTCGTGAATCTGCTCCGTAATCGGCACCGTAACCCCCAGCTTGCCGGCGAGTTCCCGGGCCGAAATCGTCGTCCAGACGCCCTCGGCGACCTTTTCGGTCGACTCCAGAATCGTACGCAGGTCCGTGCCGCGGCCGATTTTCTCGCCGACCGCGCGGTTCCTCCCGTGCGGCGAGAACGACGTCGTTATCAGGTCGCCTATGCCCGAAAGGCCGGTAAACGTCAGCCTCTTCGCGCCGGCGGCAACCCCGAGCCTCGACATCTCGACGAGGCCGCGCGAAAGCAGCGCGCTCTTCGTATTGTCGCCGTAGCCCAGCCCGTCGCACATCCCCGCCGCGAGCGCGATGACGTTCTTGAGCGCCCCGCCGAGCTCCACGCCGACTATGTCGTCCTGCGTATAGACCCGGAAGGTCTTCAGCATGAACGTATCCTGCAACTCACGCGCAAGCTCCACGTCCGCCGAGGCGACGACAACCGCCGTCGGCACGGCCCGTGCGACCTCCTCGGCGTGCGAGGGGCCGCTCAGCGCAGCCACGGGCGGGCCGTCGAGAAGCTCCGAGATAATCTCGGTGCAGCGCTTCACGGTCTTGCGCTCGACGCCCTTGGCGACCGATACGACCGGCACTCCCTTCGGGTAGTGCGCGGCGAAATTTTCAAAGACCCCGCGGATGAACTGCGTCGGCACGGCGCATACGAAAAGTTCCGCGCCCTCGGCAGCCTCCGCCAAATCGGCCGTATAGTTTATATTCTCAGGGATTTCAATGCCAGGTAAAAATTTAACATTCTCGCGCTTTTCACGCTGCTGGGCAACGTAATCCGGGAAGTTGCCCCATATCGTGACTTCGTTCCCCTTCGAACGCAGCAGCAACGCCAGCGCCGTGCCCCAACCGCCATCGCCTATTACGCTTACTTTTTTCATGACTCGCTCCCCGGACTCTCGGATACCTTCTTCTTCCCGCCCACGCGGTTCTCCGTGCCCGATAGCAGCCGCTTTATATTAGACCTGTGCCTGACAATCACGAGCGCGGCTATCACGACACAGAATACAGTATACGTCAGCTTCCCATCAAGCGCATTCCCGCCGTTAAGCACAATAAACGACACCGGCAGCGCCACGACCGCGCAGATACTGGCAAGCGATATGTACCTGCTCGCACCCACCACAAGCACCCATACGATAAACGCAATCCCCAGCGGCAGCGGCACCAGCGCCGCCAGCATCCCCGCACCCGTCGCGACACCCTTGCCGCCCCTGAACTTGAGGTAGACGGGGAACATGTGTCCCACGACTGTCGCAAGCCCGGCAAGTACCGGCAGCAACTGCGATGGTTCGTATCGCTTCGACAGCAGCAGAACCCCGAGCACCGGCAGGTAACCCTTGGCGAAGTCCAGCAGGAATACGAGCACCGCGACCTTCCGGCCTGCCGCCCGCGCGACGTTGGTCGCGCCGATGTTGCCGCTTCCCACGGTGCGGATATCGATGCCCTTGAACGCCTTGACCACCAGCAGCCCGAAGGGTATCGCCCCTGCGAGATAACACACGACTATAAGCCCAGTTGCAATTGCAATGCTCAATTCGCCTCTCCAATCACAGGCACGGAATTATATTCGCCCGCGTCGATATATGCAAGCCCGGAGCAATCGGCCTGCCCGTCCGGTGCTCGCGTTTGTAAAGTTAAGTTCTTGTCACTCGTCGAATTTCCACTAATTCGACGAGATGCCGGGGCGCGGACGGCACTGTTTAGTTTGCCGGAGGCAAACTGTGCCGGCGGCGCGAAAGGCAAATTATACATTTCTGAAAATGGTCCCTGTAATCGTAAATCCTTACCCTCCAAAGACTTACGGCAAGTTTTTACAAATTTCAAGGGGTCTTGCGTTTCCTTTTCCGGTTCATCCGGTTAATTGGTGCTTTGCGTTTCTGATGTTAAGGAGTTTGAGATCAAGATATAGCGGGTCTCGAAGACCATAGTGTTTGCGCAGCATCACCTTGATCTTGTTGTTCACCCCCTCCAGC
>Ga0272442_10001177_pt1 | contig 40368 bp, 42 predicted proteins | sample SSMForm2O_FD_200262 | JGI IMG/M metagenome (GOLD analysis project Ga0272442, IMG submission 200262) | Marine sediment archaeal communities from Little Sippewissett salt marsh, Falmouth, MA, United States - SSM-Form-2O | ecosystem: Environmental > Aquatic > Marine > Wetlands > Sediment ... | reverse complement strand
CGATTCCATCGGGCATCTTCATCGATTGGAATTGAAAGTGGTCTGCCCTGATGCTGAAATCCATCTGCTCCGATCCCGTGGCGATTCTCAGCCTGGCTTCCTTGATTTTTTTCCCCTTCCGAAGGGCCGCCTTGCCTTCTTCCATGTCTGCATGAAAGCCACGGCAGACAACCTTTTCCGAATATTCGCCTTCACCCGATTCAAGGGCAAGCCGCTCGATAAAGGTGAGTTCTATATCTCCTTCACCGGGAATCATTATGCTCCCGCCTCTCTCTTCGGATTTGAACCAGAGCCAGGTGAGAAGTTCTCTTCCCAGAGAGGAGAGTTCCCTCTTTGTCGTTCCGATTTCGGCGGATGCCATATCCCGAAGCACTTTTTCCTCCATATACTCGGGGTCCCAGGGGATAAAATTTACGAGTCTCAGGTCGAAGGTCTGTTTGAAGAACTCCTCAAAATCAATCTGTACCTTTTCGGTGAGTGATCCGAAGAGGAGCCAGCCCTGTGAGGGCGACCAACAGACCTCGTGGAATGAGGGTATGGGACTTATAGTTCTCATCAGCTCCGCCTTGACGTTTTCCTTGATGTCCCTTTTATCCTGTCGGTAAATTTTATGTGTTCCCTTATCGGCCATATATTCCCGTTCCGCTTCAAGAACCCTGATCTTTAAAAGTGACGGAGGAATGACTTTCCTGTCGATACGAAGAGAGAAGACAATGTAGGTTCCAAGGGAATAACTGGCATATTCAAATTTCGTGTCCAGCAGATTGTCGAGGCTTGTCCAGCCAATCGATTTTTCTTCGTCGGACAGAGCATTTCTGAAAGAGAAACGCTTTAACTTTGTATCGATAAAATCGGGGAGGTTATCGGGCAAATCTCCGATAACGCGGTATCGTGAAAAGGTTACAGCTCCCTTTGAGAGTCCCATGCCGTAAATGTTACCACCTTTCATTGTAGTGTGTGGGCGTACCTAACGCAGTTTTGCCGGAGTTGTCAAGCTTTATGCGCCGTCGGTAGTGCACCGGCAAGCCCCGCCGTGCAGGTGGGGTAAAGGTACAATTAAAAAGGACTATAGTATTTGACTCCGGCTCACGAATTGAGAAGCGAGCGCATTCCCCGCTGCTTGCGGAGGGGGAAGCGAGAATATACAATCAACAGCTTCGTTAAGAATCGGAGATTCATTGCAGCGTGCTGCGGGCAGCCTCATCCTTCCGGAATTACAAATGGACACCTTTTTCTTTTTATGATACCTACTTTTTGAGCTGAAAAGCGAGTGTAAATAATCAAAATATTCTCCTCGTCACCCGGTGATTTTCCGGGGCTCCACTTCGGGGTTCTTCAGCGTTATCACAAGGGAAATGTGTCAAGAGTAAAGCGGGATGGGCCCATGGGCATAGGAAAAATAGGAATCATCGCAAACAGCGATAAGGAAAATGCCGTCGAGTACTCCAACCGGCTGAAAGACTGGCTGGAAGCGAGAGGGATAGAGGTTCTCCTCGATGAGGAAATCGCCTCGAAACTCGGGAAGAGTGGTGGTATCGAGAAGGGGGGAATGGTCCATGTCGCTGATATGATTGTCGTATTTGGTGGTGACGGAACGCTCCTTTCGGCAGCTCGTGCGGTAAAGGGACACTCCGTTCCGATCGTCGGCATCAATCTAGGTGGCTTTGGTTTCATGACGGCGATAAACCCGAACGCCATGTTGAGTGTCATGGAGGTTATCCTTCGGGGAGAGTATGAAACTTCCAGGAGAATGATGCTGCAGGCCTCGGTGGATGGCGTCAAACATTCCGCACTCAATGATATCGTTATCACTCGGGGGAGTCTCTCCAGGATGGTTATTTTGGAGACCTTCGTCGATGGAAAGTATCTGACAACCTACAAGGCCGACGGGCTTATAATATCAACTCCCACAGGTTCCACGGCATATTCGCTCTCTGCGGGTGGTCCCATTGTTACGCCCGAGCACTATTCCATTATCATTACCCCCATCTGCCCGCATACATTGACAAACAGACCGATTATGCTTCCGCCCGATGTTGCCATTGATGTCGTTGTCGTGACACCGGAAAAGGGTATTTCCGTGACGCTTGACGGACAGGATATATTTGTTGTGAAATCGGGTGATACGGTGAGTGTTGCCAAATCCCAATTCGATATACATATCGTCAATTCTCCACATCACGATTACTGGGAGATTCTACGAACCAAGCTTGGTTGGGGCGGGTTGCCATAACGTGAGATGTTACGAGAGCTGAGTATAAAAAATCTTGCCATTATTGATGAGTTGACGACCTCCTTTACGGAAGGACTGAATGTGATCTCCGGCGAGACCGGTGCGGGTAAATCAATCATAATGGGAGCGCTGAGTCTCATTCTCGGCGAAAGGGCGTCCAACGACCTGATACGCTCCTCCGAGGAATCTGCCGAAGTCGAGGCCCTCTTTGACGTCAGAGAAGAAAATGGAATCAGAGAAAAACTCGATGCCATGGGGTTGTGCGACGGAACCGACCTCCTCATGAGGAGAACGGTGTCACGCTCAGGGAAAAATAAGGTCTACATAAACGGACGCCTGGCAACCCTCGGGATGCTCTCCTCTCTCAGTGAATTTCTGGTTAACATATGTGGTCAGCATGAACACCAGGTCATCCTCGATGCGGACAATCATATCGATATACTCGATGAGTTTGGAGATCTGATGCACCTGCGGACCGAATATTCAGGTCTCTACACCAAGTATCAGTCCCTTGTGAGAAGATTGGAAGAGCTGAAAGCCGCGAACAGAGAGAAGGGTGAGAGGGAGGAATTGCTCCGGTTTCAGCTGAAAGAGATCGGCGAAAGCGGTCTTAAAATTGGCGAGGATAATGAATTGCAGAGCGAACGGAAGATTCTTGCCAATGCCCAGAAGCTCAAGGAATGTGCCGAGGAATCCTATGATATCCTCTATGGCAGGGAGGGCTCCGTTCTGGAGGAGCTTGTGCGAGCCCTTAAGAATCTGAAGGAGATAAAGGCGATAGATTCGGCCCTTGCCGTTTCCGACGGCGAGATGGAATCAGTTGAGTTCGGGCTTGAAGAGATCGCCTATGCCCTTCGAGACTACAAAAAAGGAATAGCTTCTAATCCCGAGAGACTTGAAGAGATTGACGATCGTCTCGAATATCTGGGGAGATTGAAACGCAAGTATGGTGGCGAAATCGGTCATATACTTGCGAGGGGAAAGGCCCTGGAAGAGGAGCTGGGACTTATATCGTCGATGGGCGAAGAGATAGAAAAGACATCGGCGGAGATCGCTGAGAAACGGTCGATCGTTCTTCAGAAGGCACACTCTCTCTCAGACAGGCGGAGGGACGTTGCCAGGATGCTTGAAAAAGAGGTGGAACGAGAAATTCATTCAATGATGATGAATAACACCGGTTTCGAGGTCAGATTCCGGCAATCCCCTGAAGAGAAGGAGCTTGAGACTCTGAATCCCAAGGGGATCGATTTTATTGAATTTTATCTGTCAACGAATGTCGGTGAGGATATGAAACCCCTTAATAAAATTGCTTCGGGGGGGGAACTCTCGCGGATAGTGCTTGCCATGAAGAAGGTGCTTGCCATGACCGCGTCGGTGGGAACCGTCGTATTTGACGAGGTCGACAGCGGTATCGGCGGGGCGGCGGCAGAGGCGGTGGGTGAAAAGTTGAAAGATGTATCGGCTCACCATCAGGTTATCTGTATTACTCATCTACCCCAGATAGCATGCTTCGGGAATACACATTTTCGTGTCTCGAAAGAGGTGAACGAGGGGCGGACCAATACAGACATCAATTTCCTCGATGAATCGGAACGTGTCGATGAGATCACCCGGATGCTAGGCGGGCTTGAAATTACCGAGAAAACACGAGAACATGCACGAGAAATGCTGAAGGCTTCGCAGATAAAGTGATGGTTGTGCCGTGGCCGTTCTTAAAAACAATACCGGGAAGACCAGTCTCCGCAGGTGGGAAGCTTCATCTGCTGTTGCATAAACACCTTTTGGTTCGTCTACAATGACTCTTGATAAATTGAAGGCGCGCTCCAGACGATTTCCAAACGCTCCTTGGGCTCAACTAATTGGAATTGTTGCTCTTGCGCTTCGCCACAATTTATTCATAAAAACCATTGTAATAACCGATTAAAGGTATTTATGCCTGAACAACCTTACTACGGGACAATATAAATTTATGCAACAGTTAGGATGTCAGTAATGTTACGGAAAGCAAAAGTAAGTGATGCAAAGGAAATTCACCGTTTGATAAATCTCTCATCGGCCAAAGGGGAGATGCTTCCCAGGTCCTTGATGGATATCTACGGGAGTCTGCGAGACTTTTTCGTCTATCTTGACGATGACAAGGGTCCCATTGTGGGCCTCTGTGCCTTGCATATATTCTGGGAAAATCTGGCCGAAATACGATCACTTTACGTCGCCGATGAATTCAGGGGAAGGGGGATAGGAACCAGACTTGTCGAAGCCTGTATATCTGAAGCGATTACCCTCGATCTTATGAGGATATTTGCCCTTACCTACCAAGATGCTTTTTTCAATAGTCTGGAATTCAAGGAGGTTGATAGATCAACCCTTCCTGAAAAGATATGGTCGGACTGTTTCAAGTGTCCGAAATATCCTGACTATTGTGACGAAATCGCAATGATTAGACTTTTTTAGAGCGGTGGATTGAGACATGTTCTGTCATTATATTTTATCGACCAGTAGTAGTGTTCCTGCGAAGCTTGGACTCGTCATTACTCCTCCGAAGCTTCGGTCAGAAAAGTTCTGGGCCTTTCTTTCCCTTCTATTCATCATTTCCTTTTCATGGAGCTGTGCCGGTATAATCGAGAGACCGGTCATGGTTACTCCCGCGCTTACGATTATCGAACCCGGCGATCTTCCGTCCCTTGAGGATGATCTCGACAGGGCATCCCTCGAGACAGCCATCGAGAGGAGCCTTGAATATTACGAGAGATTACCCGAGGATAAGCTATGCCGATTTGGCGATAGTGTCTACACCATCGGTGAGATGAAGGACTCTCTCCTGCAGTTTATGGATATTCTTGCAATGCCGCTCTCTGATGAGATGAAAAGGGATAGGATAAAAGAGACCTTTGCTCTTTATCGGGCTTCCGGAAAAACCGGAAGTGGAGATGTTCTCTTTACCGGTTATTATGCCCCCGTTCTTGAGGGCTCGGTCGAGAAGACGTCACTCTACCGTTATCCAATCTACAGGACACCCGATGATCATGTGGTGATCAATCTCGGCCGGTTTAAGAGCGCCTACGAGGGGAAGCGCTTGATTGCACGGGTTGTCGATGGCGAGGCAATTCCATATTATACGAGAAGAGAGATCGATAGAGAGGAATCTCTCAGGGAACGAGGTCTCGAGATTGTCTGGCTTGCCGATCCTGTCGATGCATTCTTTTTGCATATACAGGGTTCGGGTATCATACATCTCCGTGACGGAAGTTATCTGAATATTAGTTATGAGCAGTCGAACGGTCACCCCTATCGAAGTGTGGGGAGGCTCCTGATGGATGAGAAAAAACTTTCCATCGGTGAGGTGTCCATGCGGGGAATTAAGATGTATCTCATGAACCATCCCGAAGAGATGCCCGATATACTCGGTCATAACGAAAGCTACGTATTTTTTCGTGTTGTTGAAAGCGGTCCCGTGGGGAGCCTGAATGTCCCCGTTACAGGAGGGAGAACTATTGCCACGGATGCGAGTGTTTTCCCCCGGGGGGCGCTCGCCTTTGTAAGGGTCAAAAAGCCGGTCCTTGATGAAAGCGGAAGAATAATATCATGGACTCCCTTTTCCCGCTTTGTCCTCAACCAGGATACGGGCGGCGCGATCAAGGGCCCAGGGAGAGTCGATCTCTATTGTGGCGATGATAAATATGCCGAGATAATGGCAGGTCACTTGAAGGAAGAGGGGGATCTTTACTTTCTCATCACGAAAAAAGCAAAAAGCAGGTAAGTGCCCGTCGATCAGAACGATGAATCTCCTTTCCGAAACATACCGGTAGCGTTTCGGGGAACCGTTGACTGGTAAGGGGATGATTCGACTGTATGTGCCCATTCATCAGTTCTTTACAACCATTATTTTTCTTGATTGTTGATATTCTTTTATGTTACAAAACTCCCATTGTTGCTTAGTTACCGCAGATTACGAGAGTTCACATACCATTTCAATCGGAATCTGATGTTCTTTAGAATGAAGCTGTATTTTAAAGGAAGCCTTGAGGGCGTGCTGCATTATTGATTGATAGATAGGGTAAGTAATGGTGGTATCTTGGAGGTTAACTTTATATTATTTTAATTAAAAGGAGGATATTGGGCATGACGAAAGCTGAATTAGTAGCTGCGATGGCAAAAGATGCAGGGGTAACGAAAGCAGAGGCAGGGAGAGCGTTAGCCTCCTTTGCAGAGAATGTCGCCAAAGAATTGAAGAAAAGTGGAAGACTTGGCCTGGTCGGTTTCGGGACATTTTCAGTCGTTAAGAGGAAAGCACGAACAGGCAGAAATCCGCAGACGGGTGACAAGATTCAGATTAAAGCGAAAAAAGTAGTCAAATTCAAGGCGGGTAAAGGACTTGCCGACAAGGTTTGATAGAAAAAGGTAAAGATCTATTTGGACCCCTTACTGAGTACGATAAGTGAGGGGTCTTTTTTTATTTTGAACCGAGCAGCGGGGATTGCAGGCGAATAAAAAATACCATTTACCCTTCATGGTCGGAGATTCCCCGTAACCTGTTGTGGGAAGCTTCACATCCTTTAACGTATTGAAAGTTTTAAGGTTTGACAGAACATTTTCTTTCTGTTATACCTCGCCAGAACCGGAAGATAATTTATTGTTTCGAGGTAGTGTTGTGGGAAAAAAGAGAATACTGAGCGGTATGCGTCCAACGGGAAAGCTTCACCTGGGGAATCTCTATGGGGCTCTCCAAAACTGGGTGGAACTCCAGAATAGCGATGTTTATGACTGTTTTTACTTCGTTGCCGACTGGCACGCCTTGACGAGTGATTATAAAGATACCTCTCCTATCAATGAAAATATTGTCGACATGGTGATCGACTGGCTCAGTGTTGGGCTGGATGCCGATAAAAGTACCATGTTCATTCAATCGAAGGTGCCGGAGCATGCCGAGCTTTTCCTCATTCTATCCATGATAACTCCGCTGTCCTGGCTCGAGAGGAACCCCACCTACAAAGAGATGAAGATTGAGCTGAAGGACAGAGATCTTTCAACCTTCGGTTTTCTTGGGTACCCCGTGCTCCAGGCAGCCGACATCATTATGTACAAGGCCTACGGCGTTCCCGTGGGAGTGGATCAACTTCCCCATGTCGAACTGACCCGAGAGATTGCACGGAGATTCAATTTTCTCTACAGGGAGATGTTCCCCGTTCCGGAACCCCTTCTGACGGAGGTTCCCAAACTCCTCGGAGTTGACGGAAGAAAAATGAGCAAATCGTACGAAAATTCCATCTATCTTTCCGACCGGGGTGATGTTTTAAAGAACAAGGTAACAACCATGTTTACCGACCCTCAGAGGATGAGAAAGAGTGATCCCGGCAGGCCCGAGATATGTAATGTCTTTGCCTTTCATAACATCTTCTCTCCTGCTGATGAGGTGTCCCAGATAGAGGAAGACTGTCGAAAGGCGGCCATCGGGTGCGTACAGTGTAAAAAACTCCTTGCAGAAAGGATTTCAGAGGGCATGAAGCCGATTCACGATCGTCAGGATTATTATGTGAATCATAGGGAAGAAGTAGAAGCTATAATAGCCGAGGGGATTTCAAAGGCTGCTTCGATTGCCCGTTCCACCATGGACGAGGTGAGGGAAGCTGTAAAGATCTGACTATGGCGTATGAGATCAAGCTCGATATATTTGAGGGTCCTCTCGATCTTTTACTCTACCTTATCAAGAAAAATGAGATCGATATATACGATATACCGATAGCCCTCATCACGGAACAGTATCTGGAACATGTTGAAATCATGAAATCCCTGAATCTCGATCTTGCCGGGGAATATCTGGTGCTTGCCGCCACCTTACTTCACATAAAATCGAAAATGCTTCTTCCCCTTCCCGAAGACGACGAGGGCGAGGATGAAGAGGATCCGCGGGAGGCACTCGTGAGACAGCTCTTGGAATATCAGGCATTCAAAGAGGCCGCCCTCAATCTCGATAAGATGAGTGTCCTCGGCCGGGATGTCTTCAGCCGCGGGTATTCACCGAAGGAGGAGGAAGGGGAGAGCGAAATTCCGATCAGGGAGGTGGGAATCTTCGAACTTGTGGAGGCCTTCCGGAATGCCGTTTCGGAGGCAGAGGATGAGGAACTCATGGAGATCGATGCCGAGAAGATATCCCTTTCCGAAACGATTAATCAGGTAATGGATGAGCTCAATACAAAGAAGATGCTTGCCTTTACTGACCTTTTGGGGGGGGTAAAGAGCAAGACCAGAATCGTCTATACCTTTCTCGCAATCCTTGAACTTATGAAAATGAGAGTAATCAGGGCATATCAGGCCGTTTCATACGGACCGATTAGGATATGCCTCGCCGTGGGTGAATAGATGAATGATGTAAAAGCCATTGTTGAAGCGCTTATTTTTGTCTCCGACCTGCCCCTCAGTATTGATAAAATAAGGGAAGTTCTGGGAGAAGAGGTGGAAAAAAAGGAAATTGCCGAGGCTCTCGCTACGATCAGAGAGGAATATAAGACGCGGGCGGGGGGTCTCTTTTTAAAAGAGATTGCCGGAGGGTACCAGTTCCGAACGGGAGAAAAGGCGGCTCCCTGGATTAAAAAAATGAAGGCCATAAAACCTCTGTCGCTTAGCCCGGCGGCGATGGAGACCCTTGCCGTTGTCGTCTACCGGCAACCGATAATGAAATCCGAGATAGAACAGGTACGGGGAGTTGATGTGTCGGGTGTATTGAAGGGATTGCTGGAAAAAAATCTGGTGCGGATGGTGGGACGCAAGGATGTGCCTGGGCGGCCGATAATATACGGGACCACGAGAAAATTTCTTGAAGTCTTCAACCTGAGAGATCTCTCTGACTTGCCTTCTTTGAAAGAGATTGAGGGGTAGTGAGCCTGTGCTGGAACGACTTCAGAAGATAATAGCCCGAGCCGGTATTGCATCACGCCGTGCTGCCGAAACGATGATACGCCAGGGAAGGGTGAGCGTTAACGGGCGAACGATCACCGAACTGGGAACGAAGGCGGATACCAGACGCGATGAGATACGGGTCGACGGAAACCTGATATCTCACTCTCAAGGGGCGGAAAAGGTTTATATTCTTTTGAACAAGCCGAGGGGATATCTGACAACCCTTCATGATCCCGAGGGCAGGCCCGTCGTTACGGATTTGATAGAGGATATTGCCGAGAGGATTTTTCCCGTGGGTCGACTTGACTACGATTCCGAAGGGCTTCTCCTGATGACAAACGATGGAGATTTTGCCAACAGGGTGCAGCATCCGAGATTCGAGGTTTCCAAGACCTATCTGGCCAAGATAAAGGGAAATATTGCACGAAAGGATCTCGATGCAATAAAACTGGGTACGAGACTTGAAGATGGCGACTTCAGGCCTTTGACCGTTCTTGTTGATAAGAGGAATACAAAAAGCTGCTGGCTCCGGTTGACGATTGCCGAGGGAAGAAACAGGGTTATACGACGATACTTTGAAACAATGGGATATCCGGTGATGAGACTCATAAGAGTTGCCATTGGTGACATAGAAACGGGTAATCTTAAACAGGGGGCATACAGATACCTGAAGGGAAAAGAAATCAGAAAACTGAACTCGGGAAAAAATTGAGTAAATAAACGAAAATTATCTTGACTTTAGCAGTAAAATAAACCATATGTAAGCGCTATACAACATTAGCTTTGGAAAATAAAACTTATCAATAAACTGTGATCTCGCTTTAGTGATCAGTATTTTTTAAAGGGGGTTTTCATGAATAAGTCTGATTTAATAGGCGTCTTGGGAAAGAAAGAAAATTTGACTGAGCGGCAGGCAACGGAAGCCATCAACTCAATCTTCAAGAGTTTTGCCGATAAACTGAAAAAGGGAGGCCGGATTGAGATACGGGGTTTTGGAAGTTTTGTCGTCAGAGACTATGGCTCCTATGCCGGACGAAATCCCAAAACGGGAGGAACCATTCAGGTGACTCCGAAGAAATTGCCTTTCTTCAAGGTTGGAAAGGAACTTAAAGAAAGAGTAAATTCTGGTGCATAACGAGGTATCGTGATGTATTTTATCGATACTATGCAACATCACTGCTGACCGATAAATTTTAAGGGGGGGGGAGATACTCCCCCCTTTTTTGTCTTACTATTGACCACCCAGAAAATATAACTATCTTATTTATGTTCATCGGGATTTTGTTTCAAAGGGCAGTTCTGAAATGAACGACGAGTACAGTAACGTATCATCTTTCGGGGAAAGTGAGTGCGTTGATACTCTTGAGGGATCAATATATGACAAAGAAAAAGCATACTGATGGACGGGGTAAGTCAGTCGATGAGATGGATCGGATCGGATTACACGAAGGCCATCGAGAGAAAGAAGATGTCAAGTTGTACAGTAATTTTTTTGACGAATCGAGAGATGCGATTATTATTGCAGGACGGGATGGCCGATTCGTAGACTTTAATAAATCAGCCCTCGATCTTCTCGGCTATACGAGGGAAGAGATGATGGGAATGGCCGTCGATGGTCTCTGTGTTAATCCTGAAGATATCGACAGGTTTGTCCGTGAGATCAAGGATAAAGGGGCGGTTACTGACTTTGATATCAGGCTCCGCAAGAAAGACGGAAAGGTGATGGACTGCCTTGTCAGTATGACGGTGCGAAAGTCTGAGGCGGGTAAATTTACAGGATATCAGGGAATTATTCGTGACATCACCATTCAGAAGCAGGCTGAAAATCTCTATAATTCTTTCGCCAATAGCACTCATACGGGCGTCTACATAGTACAGGACAGGAGGTTTAAATTTATTAACCCCCATGTCCTGAATTATTCGCAATATTATACGATGGAAGAGTTGGTAAATACCGACCCCATTGACATGGTGCATCCCGACGACAGGGAGGCGACACGGGATAATGCCATAAAGATGCTGAAGGGGGAGCGTCAGACCCCCTATGAGTTTCGATTGATTGCAAAAGATGGAAGTGTGAAGTGGATCCTGGAGACGGTGACGCCGATTGAATACTATGGTGAACCGGCGGTGATGGGAAACTCTCTGGATATAACCGTAGAAAGGGAAGCGAGGGCCGAGGTCGAGGAGATGAAGATTCTCGAGTCCTCCATACTGGATGCTATACCCCATGCCGTTATCGGCCTCGAGAACAGGCGTATTGTTTTTGCCAATAATTCAGTTGAAAATGTCTTTGGCTGGAAGCCCGGCGAGATAATCGGCAAATTGACGAGAATTTTCTACAGATCGGATGAGGCATATGAGGAGATAGCCCGTCGTGTCTATCCCGTTCTGGAGAAACAGAATACCCACATCGAGGAATTTTCCTGTGTCCGCAAGGACGGGACGGAAATCGTCTGTATGGTGAATACCTCCAAGGTGGGAGATATATTGAAGGATAAGAGGATTGTTGTTGTTTATGAAGATATAAGCGAAAGGAAAAGGGCACAGGGAGAACTGAAACTCAGTTTCGAACGTGTACAGAAGAGGTTGGAAGAGACGGTCAATGCCCTTGCATCGATGACTGAAAAGAGAGATCCTTATACGGCCGGTCATCAGCAACGGGTTGCCCAGCTTGCCGGTGCCATCGCCCGTGAAATGAAACTTTCGGAGGAACGGATTGAGGGAATCCTTGTGGCTGCCACGCTCCACGATATAGGAAAGATATACGAGCCCTCAGAGATTCTCAGCAAGCCGGGGATCCTGACGGAGATTGAATTTCTCATGATGAAGGTGCATCCGCAGATAGGCTACGACATATTGAAAAATATAGAGTTCCCCTGGCCAGTCGCCACAATCGTTCTTCAACATCACGAGAAGCTTGATGGTTCGGGATATCCTCAAGGGCTTTCCAATGGTGCTATCCTGCTCGAGGCGAGGATACTTGCCGTAGCAGATGTCGTCGAAGCGATGGCATCGCACAGGCCCTACCGGGCGGCCCTCGGAATCGAATCGGCCTTGAAGGAAATTTCTGAAAACAGAGGGACCCTCTATGATACCGATGCAGTGGATTCATGCCTCAGACTTTTTAAGGAACAGAGATTTGAATTCAAGTTTCAGCCCTATACGGAACTGCGCCTGAATTTCGGGTCTTGATGCCTGCGTAGCCACCATCTGTTATCCTTCTTCTTTGTACATCACAGTTTATTCTGTCTTGTCTCTTGTCATGGTAAGATGTGGTTTACCAGGATAGTAGCTCTAATAATTATTCTCAGGGTTGGTTTTTATGGTTTTGAATAAGAAAAAACGTTGTCATATCCGCACCTTTGGCTGTCAGATGAATGTCCATGACTCGGAGCAGATGATGGAGCTCCTTGAAAAAGAGGGCTATGAAGAGACGGATGATATACGAGGGGCCGATCTCATTATTGTCAATACCTGTAGTGTGAGGGAAAAGGCCGAACAGAAGATCCACAGTTTTCTGGGAAGAGTACGAAAAGATAAAACGAGAAATCCCGATCTCATAATCGGCATAACCGGATGCGTGGCACAGCAGTGGGGAAGGAAGTTTCTGGACAAAGTCCACCATCTCGATTTTGTCCTGGGAACGCACAACATTCATCGTCTACCCCAAATCGTTTCCGAGGTTGAGCGGTCACGTTCGCGCATTGCCGAGACGACCTTTCATAAATGCGTTCAATCGCTGGGAATACTGACTCTTCCGAAAAAGGGGGAGGTGAATGCCTTTATCACTATTATGCAAGGATGCAATAACTTCTGTACCTACTGCATTGTACCCTATCTCCGGGGGAGAGAGGAGAGCAGAGAGAGTGGTGATATCCTCGATGAGATTCGGGCACTTGCCGCTCATGGTGTACGAGAGGTGACGCTCCTGGGTCAGAATGTCAATTCCTATGGCAACACCCTGAAGAATGGGGCAGATTTTCCAACGCTTCTGGCGATGATTAACGAAGTGGAGGGAATTGAAAGAATTCGATTTACTACATCCCACCCGAAGGACCTCTCCGACGGCCTTGTTGACTGTTTTGCCTCGCTCGATAAGGTATGTGAGCATATACACCTGCCCATACAGTCGGGATCTGATTCCGTCCTCAAGAGGATGGGGAGGGGCTATACATCTGGGGAATATCTTGAAAAGGTGGAAAAACTGAGGGCTCGATGTCCCGATATAAGTATAACCACCGATATCATTGTCGGTTTTCCCGGTGAGAGCGATGAGGATTTTCAAAAAACTATTGACCTAATGGGAAAAGTGAGGTTTGATAATCTCTTTTCATTTAAATATTCCGATAGGCCGGGTATCGCCTCTGCGGGGTACGATGGCAAGGTAGTAGAAGATGTCAAGAGAGAAAGGCTCGCCGTTCTCCAGAAACTCCAGGAGTCTTATACCCTCGAAAAGAACAGAGCACTTGTTGGAAAAGAGGAAGAACTGCTGATAGAAGGTGCAAGCAAAAACAATGAAGATGAGGTAAAGGGAAGGACACGAACAAACAGGATTGTCAATCTGCCGGGGGAGAATAGCATGAAGGGGAAGACAGTGCCGGTAAAGATCGTAAAGGCATATATGCATTCCCTGAGGGGCGAGCCGCTTTCGGGGAAGGAGGTCTGATTATGTTGGTACAGATGAAGGTTTTCGGATTGGCCATGGATCCCATAACGAGCACACCGATTGTTATCCTGAAGGATCTGCAGGAGAAAAAAGCGGTTCCCATATGGATCGGTCTCTTCGAGGCGAGTGCCATTGCAACCCAGCTGGAACGGATAGACCTGGCACGTCCGATGACCCATGATCTCATGAATGATATGCTGAAAATCCTGGGAGTAAGTGTTACGAAAATAGTTATTAATGATCTCAGGAATAATACCTTTTTTGCTGTAATACATGTCCTGAAGAACAGCGGGATTGTAACCATCGATTCCCGTCCGAGCGATGCCATAGCCCTTGCGTTACGAGCGAATGCTCCTATCTTTGTGGATGAAACGGTGATTGAAAAATCGACGAATATCGATTTTGGTAAGAAAACGAAGGATCTCAATAAATATTCGAAGGAACAGTTACGGGAATTTTTAGAGAATCTCTCCTCGGAAGATTTTGGGAAATACAAGATGTAGGGGTGATTTTGTCGGCAGGCAGGTTTTCGTATGAAGGAAGAAACCCGGCGACTTTATCTGAAGACCGGCGATCAGGTCTATCATCTCCGGTACCCCGAATGGGGATTTGGTGTCGTGGTGGAGGAGAGAAATTCCGAGGTCCTGGGCGGAATGTCCTATGTACGGGTGATATTCAGGGATGGTCAGACAAGGGTCTTTGATAATAATTTCGCGAATTCATGCTGTTGCTACCATGCGGGCATACGGAGGTGTACCGATTGATTCCATGAAGTCGTGAAGGATTCAGGGAAGAGAAAGATCAGTGCCACACTATTGTGGTCGTAGCTGAGACGATAAGGGACATTGTAATGGAGTCAGCTGTTGAGGCATTCGGTGCCCACCTCGAAATTGAGAGAAACCTTTCTTATCACACGAAAAGGAATTATCTGGCCGATTTGAAGCAGTTTCAGGACTTCCTTCTAAAAAGAGGCATCAGAACAATCGACGCCATTGACCAGATGGCAATACGGGCATTCCTTGCAGTTCTGTATAAGAAAAAAATCAAGAAAGTAACGATGTCGAGAAAGGTAGCAAGCCTGAGGGCCTTTTTTAGATTTCTCCTTCGTGAGGGAAAGATTAAATATAACCCGGCAGAGATGATACAGGCACCGAAGGCGGATAAATATCTGCCTACTTTCTTATCGATTGATGAGGTGCTTGCTCTTCTCGGGGTAAAGTTCGGTACCGATCGATTCGGCCTGAGAGACAGGGCTATGATGGAGCTTTTCTATTCGGCCGGTGTTCGAATAGGGGAACTGACAGGTCTGAACACGGGAGATGTCGACTTTCCGAGGGGCCTTATGAAGGTCAGGGGAAAGGGGAAAAAAGAACGAATCGTACCCGTCGGTGAGCCTGCCCTGAAGGCGCTTGAAAACTATCTGGGAATACGGAGCGAATTTGTAAGAGACAAAGAGGAGAGCTACCTGGGATCTCCTCTCTTTTTAGGCAAACTCGGTTCACGATTGACACCGCGAAGTGTGAGAAGATTGGTGGATAAGTACGTGCTGCAAAGTGGCATTAACAGAAAGATTTCGCCTCATGTTCTGCGGCATACCTTTGCCACGCATCTGATGGATGCAGGGGCAGATCTCAGAGTGATTCAGGAACTCCTCGGTCATGAGAGTCTTTCGACGACGCAGAAATATACATCCATGAGTGTGTCACGACTGATGGAGGTCTACGATAAAAGCCATCCCCGTGCACAGGGAGGAAATAATTGAATATGAAGATACGAGGAACAACCATTCTGACAGTCAGGCATAAGGGGAAGGTTGCCGTTGCAGGTGACGGACAGGTAACCCTGGATATTATGGTATTGAAGCATGGGGCTCGAAAGGTCCGGCGATTGTATCATGACCAGGTTATCGTCGGTTTTGCCGGAGCTACGGCCGATGCCTTTACCCTCTTCGAGAGGTTTGATCAGAAACTGGAGCAGTTTAATGGTAATCTCCTGCGGGCTGCCGTTGAGCTGACGAAGGACTGGCGAACCGACAGGGTATTGCGGCACCTGGAGGCCCTGATGATCGCCGTCAGCGAGGAGAATTCCCTCATAATATCAGGCAATGGCGACGTCATTGAGTCAGATGATGAGGTCATGGCCATCGGTTCGGGTGGTCCCTATGCACTGGCCGCGGCGAGAGCGCTGATAAAGCATTCCGATCTGGGGGCACGGCAGATAGCGGAGGAGGCCATGGGAATAGCTTCTGATATATGTATATATACGAATGACAGAATCATGATCGAGGAACTTGACGCCCCGGAGGAAGAAGGGCAAACGAGAAAAAAGAAAAAGCCGAGTGCCGACAAGGCGTGAGGCAGAATCAAAGTTTAATAAAGATTCATGCGGCCATCAGCTACGATCGTGTTGATTTGATCTGGTGGCCTATCACATAGAAGTATTGATTGAGGTTGTTATATGTCGTCGAAAAATTTAACACCGAGAGAGATTGTATCGGAACTGGATAAATACATTATAGGGCAGGATGATGCCAAGAGGGCCGTCGCTATTGCGCTTCGAAACAGGTGGAGACGCCAGAAAGTTTCCGAGGAGATGCGCGATGAAATAGCCCCCAAGAATATTATCATGATGGGTCCCACAGGTGTCGGCAAGACCGAGATTGCCAGAAGACTGGCAAAGCTCGACAAGTCGCCCTTTCTCAAGATCGAGGCCTCCAAATTTACCGAGGTGGGTTATGTCGGCAGGGATGTGGAATCGATGATCAGGGATATTGTCGAGCTCTCCGTTAGTATGGTGAAATCGGAAGAGCAGGAGAGCGTGAGAATAAAGGCGGCGGAGATTGCCGAGGAGAGAATTCTCGATATCCTGCTTCCCAAGAGGCCTCCGAAGGTTGCGATGGGACCGGAGGATGGAGAAGATGTCCTGAAGCTTCCCGAAGGAAAAGAGGAGGCACAACAGGAGAGCACCCGTGAAAAGCTGAGACGTTTGCTCAGGGAAGGAAAACTCGATGACCGCCCCGTTGAGGTAGAGGTGGTAAACGGACATTCGGGTCCCATGGTAGAAATCTTCTCGGCTTCCGGTGTTGAGGATATGGGGCTTAACATCAAAGAGATGTTCGGGAACATGTTTCCCCAGAAGAAGAAGCGGCGAAAGGTGAAGGTTTCCGAAGCGATTGATATCCTGGCGGAAGAAGAGGCCCAGCGGCTTGTCGACATGGATAAGGTCACCAAGACTGCCGTTGAGAGAGTGGAACAATCGGGTATCATCTTCCTCGATGAGATCGACAAGATAGTGGGAAGTGATTCGAACCATGGCCCTGATGTGTCGAGGGAAGGTGTTCAGAGGGATCTTCTCCCTATCGTGGAAGGTTCCACCGTCAATACCAAGTATGGCATGGTGAAAACCGATCATGTTCTCTTTATCGCGGCGGGTGCCTTCAGTCTTTCCAAGCCATCGGATCTTGTACCCGAACTGCAGGGGAGATTTCCCATCAGGGTCGAACTCGAGTCTCTCGACAAGGAGGAATTTATCAGGATACTGACGGAGCCTCACAATGCACTTGTCAGGCAGTACATTGAGCTTCTGGCGACCGAAGGGATGCAGATCGTCTTCAAAGACGATGCCGTGGCAGAGATTGCCGAGGTTGCAGCCCTTGTCAATGAGAGGACTGAAAATATAGGAGCGAGAAGACTCTATACGGTTATGGAGACACTCCTGGATGACATCTCCTTTGATGCCCCCGACATGGGGACAAAGAAGGTAGAGATCGATGCGGAGTATGTAAAGAGCAAGCTTGAAGACATCATAGAGGATGAAGATCTGAGCAGGTACGTCCTTTAGAAGAAGCCTTGGAAAAGAGACCTCGGTGTTTGAGACGGAGAGACGAAATGGTGCAAGAGGATAAATACGAGAAACTGATTGAAAAGGCAGATGTTCTTCTGGAGGTGCTTCCCTATATTCGCCGTTTTTACGGCCGGTCCGTTGTCATAAAGTATGGAGGCCATGCCATGGTGGATGAACGTCTGAAAGAGATGTTCGCTCTGGATGTGGTGATGATGAAGTATATCGGTATCAATCCGGTAGTGGTTCACGGTGGAGGCCCTCAGATCGGTTCTACCCTGGCGAAACTCGGTAAGGATTCGGAATTTGTCCAGGGTATGCGGGTGACCGATCAGGAAACGATGGATATAGTGGAGATGGTTCTCGTTGGGAAGGTGAACAAGGAGATCGTGGGCCTGATAAACCATAACGGTGGTAAGGCCGTGGGGTTGAGCGGCAAGGACGGAAACCTGATAGAGGCGGAAAAGTATCTCCTGAGTAAGGAGAAGGAAAAGGATACCCCTCCGGAGATAATCGACCTTGGGATGGTGGGCAGGGTGACAAAGATCAACGCCGATCTTATACAATCACTTGTAGCCGAAGGCTTTGTCCCTGTTATCGCTCCAACAGGTTCCGGTGAGAGGGGTGAAACCTATAATATTAATGCCGATGTGGTGGCTGGAGAGGTGGCCGCAGCGATAGGATCTGAAAAACTGATTCTCCTGACGGATGTTGAAGGTGTTATCGATGATGAGGGATGCCTTATTGATTCTCTGAGTGACGGGGAAGCAAAAGATCTGATCGATAAAGGAACCATTCAAGGAGGAATGTACCCGAAGGTAAAATGCTGCCTTAAAGCGCTGCGAGAGGGGGTTGAAAAGACCCATATCATTGATGGACGGCTCATGCACTCCATCCTCCTTGAGATATTCACCGACCGGGGAATTGGTACCGAGGTTGTAAAGGGATAGATAAGAATATGAAGACAGACGAACTGATTTCCGCTTCGAATGAATTTATCATGAACACCTATGGACGTCTTCCCGTGGTACTCGTAAGAGGTGACGGGGTAAAGGTATGGGATTCCGACGGCAGGGAGTATATCGACTTTTTGGCGGGTATAGCCGTCTGCAGCCTGGGACATTCGCATGCAACGGTGGTGGAGGCGATCAAGCGGCAGGCTGAGACCCTTACCCATGTCTCCAATATATACCATATAGAGCCACAGATCAGGATGGCCAGGCTTCTGGTGGAGAACTCCTTTGCCGACAAGGTTTTTTTCTGCAACAGCGGGGCGGAGGCGAATGAGGCTGCTATCAAGCTTGCGAGAAAATATGCCCATGAGAGAATGTGGGGAGATAAATATGAGATTCTCACGATGAAAAACTCCTTTCACGGCCGCACCCTCACGACGGTGACCGCAACGGGTCAGGAAAAGTTTCATCGCGGCTTCGAGCCCCTTCCCGAGGGTTTCGAGTATGTTCCCTTCGACGATGTCGATGCACTTGAGGGGGCGATCTCGGAGACAACCTGTGGGATTATGCTGGAGCCGATTCAAGGTGAGGGAGGGGTACGGATTCCTTCGACAGATTATCTTGCAAGAGTGAGGAAGATCTGTGACAAACGGGGTATCCTCTTGATCCTCGATGAGGTCCAGACGGGAATGGGCCGGACGGGAGACCTCTTTGCCTACGAACAGAGCGGCATCGAGCCGGATATCATGACACTGGCAAAGGCCCTGGGAAACGGTTTTCCTCTGGGTGCGATGCTTGCAAAGGGGGAGGTTGCCTCCGCCTTTGAACCGGGGGCCCACGCCTCGACCTTCGGGGGAAACCCGCTTGCCATGGCAGCGGGGATTGCCGTCATGGAGACGATGTTACACGACGGAATACTCCAAAACTGCAGGGAACAGGGCGCCTACTTTATCGAGAGACTCGAAGAACTCAAAACGAAATATCCCGTCATTCGTGAGATCCGCGGACGGGGGCTTATGATAGGAGTGGAGCTTTCCTGTGAAGGGTCTGGTATTGTTCATGAGGCTCTGAAGAAGGGTGTCCTTATGAATTGTGCCTGCGGAAATGTGCTTCGATTTGTTCCCCCCCTTGTGATAACAGGGGAGGATGTAGACAGCGTCATCAACGTTTTGGATGAAATACTGGAGAGGCTATGAAAAAAGATCTCTTGTCGCTCTATGATCTCACGAAAGAGGATTTTAAGGAGATTATCGAAAGAGCGAAAAGTTTGAAGAAAGTCCTGGTAGAAGGGAACCCCGAAGTACCGCTTGCGGGAAAGATTCTCGGATTACTCTTTGACAAGTCGTCGACACGGACGAGGCTTTCCTTCGAAGCGGGAATATTTCAACTGGGCGGGACGTCCACCTTCATGACCCGTCGTGACATACAGCTCGGAAGGGGAGAAACCATTGCCGATACCGCACGGGTGATATCTCGGTATCTCGACGGTATTGTCATCAGGACCTTTGAGCAGGAACTGGTCGAGGAGTTTGCTCGCTGGGCGGAGATCCCCGTGATCAACGGTCTGACCGATATTTTACATCCCTGCCAGATACTGAGCGATCTTCTCACCATAGAAGAGCAGAAGGGTGGTTATGAGGGACTCGTGATCGCCTATGTGGGCGACGGCAACAATCTGGCCAATTCATGGATTAATGCAGCAGCCCGAATCCCCTTTCGTCTTCATCTCGCCTGCCCCGAGGGATACGATCCTGACGCGGAGATTCTGGAAAGAGGAAAAGGGGAGGCGGAAGAGGAGATCGATCTTTTCCGTTCCGCAGCTGAGGCGGTCGAGGGTGCCGATGTGATTTACACCGATGTCTGGGCCAGTATGGGGCAGGAAGAGGAACAGGAAAATAGGGCTGCAATATTTAAAGATTATCAGGTAAATAGCCGGCTCGTTCAAAAGGCGAAGGACGACTGTATCGTCATGCACTGCCTTCCTGCTCACCGCGGGGAAGAGATAACCCATGAGGTTATGGAAAGCAGACAGTCTGTCGTCTTTGATCAGGCGGAGAATCGACTCCATGCACAGAAGGCGATTCTGGAAATACTTATGGGAGGAAGGAAGTAACATGAAAACTGTAAAGAAGGTTGTTTTGGCCTATTCAGGTGGACTGGATTCGTCGGTTATTGTCAAATGGCTGATCGAGACATATGGATGTGAAGTTATCACGCTGACCGGTGATGTGGGTCAAAAAGAGGAACTGGACGGTCTCGAAGAAAAGGCACTCGCCACGGGAGCCACGAAGGCTTATATCGAGGACCTCACGGAGGAGTTCGTCGGAGATTTCGTCTTTCCCGCCCTAAGGGCAAATGCGGTCTACGAGGGGACCTACCTTCTGGGGACGTCGCTCGCGAGGCCAATCGTGGCGAAACGTCAGATAGAGATAGCCCAGAAAGAGGGTGCCGACGCCGTCTGCCATGGCGCGACGGGGAAGGGCAATGACCAGGTGCGGTTCGAGATGACCTATATGGCCCTCGATCCTAAGATAAAGATCATCTCGGCATGGAAGGATGAAAACTGGATATTCGATTCAAGGGAATCGATGATCGATTATGCCGCGAAACAGGGTATCCCTATCGAACAGACAAAGGATAAACCCTACAGTGAAGACAGAAACCTTCTTCATATTTCTCACGAGGGAGGTATTCTGGAAGACACGTGGCGTGAACCTCCCGAGGATATGTTTGTCATGTCAGTCTCGCCGGAGAATGCACCCGATAAGGTGACCTATGTGGAGATCGATTTTGAGAAGGGAAATCCCGTTGCCATAGACGGCAAAAAAATGAACCCCGCCGAGCTTCTTGATCATGCAAACGCTCTTGCTGGCGCCAACGGTGTGGGACGAGTGGATATGGTGGAAAACCGCTTTGTGGGCATGAAATCGAGGGGTATCTACGAGACTCCCGGAGGAACGGCGCTCTGGATCGCCCACCGGGCGATGGAAACGATTACCATGGATCGTGAGGCAATGCTTCTCAGGGATTCGCTTATGCCCAAGTATGCCCAGATAATTTATAACGGCTTCTGGTATTCCCCGGAGCGTGACATGATGCAGTCGCTGATCGATGAATCGCAGAAATACGTGACGGGGACGGTCCGTCTCAAGCTCTACAAGGGTAACTGTATCCCCGTCGGCGTCAAGGCACCGAGGTCGCTCTACAGCGAGGATCTGGCCACCTTTGAAAGTGATGAAGTCTATAATCAAAAGGACGCGACGGGATTTATTCGCCTTAATGCCCTTCGATTGAAGATGAACGCCCTGCTTAAGAAATAGGGATTAAGCATTAAGGGATAAGGATTAGAGATTACTGTCTTAACCGGGAGTGCACCCACGAGCCCCGCCTTGTAGGCGGGGTAGGGGGCGCACTATGAAACAACCAATTCCTTACCGGGAAGTCCCGTCCTGCGGGCGGGGAGATTCATAGTTCCTGCAGGGGTCGAACGATGAAAAAGAGCAAAAAACCGTGGGGCGGACGCTTCAGGGAATCGACGCACAGTACGGTGGAGGAGTTTACCGCTTCCATTCACTATGACAAACGTCTCTATCGCTATGATATCCAGGGGAGTATTGCTCACTGTGAGATGCTCGCTAAACAACGGATCATCTCTGCCGATGAGAAGAAGGCGATTATAGAGGGGCTGAAAGAAATCCTCGCCGATATGGAGAGGGGCGATTTCGAATACCATCGCGATCTTGAAGATATCCACATGGTGGTGGAAAGGGCTCTCATCGACCGAATCGGTGATGTGGGGGGCAAACTCCATACCGGACGGAGCCGGAATGACCAGGTATCCCTCGATGTGAGACTCTACCTGCGGGACGAGGCGCAGGGTATCCTGAAGCTCTTAAATGGACTGAAGACAACGATTGTGAAGGTGGCAAAGCAAGAGGCGGATGTCATTATGCCCGGCTATACCCACCTTCAGAAGGCGCAGCCCGTCAGTCTTTCACACTACCTTCTTGCCTTCTGGGAGATGATTGCAAGAGACGAGAAAAGGCTTGAGGAGTGTTACCGGAGAATCAACGTGATGCCCCTCGGTTCAGCAGCCCTTGCCGGAACGAGTGTCCCCATTGACAGGGAGTACGCGGCACAACGTCTTAAGTTTCCGGAAATTACGAAAAACAGCATGGATGCCGTCTCCGACAGGGATTTTGTAGCGGAGTTTATCTTTGATGCGGGACTTTTGATGATGCATATGAGCCGTCTCTGCGAGGATCTTATCCTCTGGTCGAGTGACGAGTTTAACTTTGTGGAGATATCCGATGCATTTACGACGGGAAGCAGCATCATGCCGCAGAAAAAAAATCCCGATGTGGCCGAGCTGATCCGGGGCAAAACGGGACGTATTTATGGGAACCTCCTTACGATACTTACCATTATGAAGGGTATCCCGATGGCCTATGACCGGGACCTGCAGGAGGACAAAGAGCCCCTCTTCGATACGGTCGATACGGTGAAGATCTCTCTTCGAGTCCTGACCGAGATGATCAAGAGGTTGAAGTTCAATCGGGAGAAGATGCTGGCGGAGGCGGTGAAGGGTTTTTCAACCGCCACGGATATTGCCGAGTATCTTGTCATGAAGGGGATGCCCTTCAGGGAGGCCCACAAGACGGTGGGGTCCCTCGTTCTTTACTGCATTGAAAAGGGCACAGACCTAGCCTCCCTGACGATTGAGGAGATTCGCCGGTTCCATGATGATGCCGATGAGGATATTTACCGCGTGATGGATGTGCAAAGTTCCGTCGATTCGAGGAGCATACCCGGTGGCACAGCACGAGCGACGGTATTAAAGAGGATCGAAGAGATTGAGACGGAAAAATTATAGATACTATCTGGTTGCGGGATTGGTGGTCTTTCTTCTCCTTCTGAACAGTTGCGGAAAGAAGGAGAACCCTCGCGTCAAGAGGTTGGGCTCTTCGGAGCCTGCAGTTATCTCGAATCTCGAGGCATCTCGCGAGGGTGATTCTATCAGGATTCGCTTCACTGCGACGGGTAGAGCTGACAGTATCGGGAGTGTCCGGATAGCGAGAAACAAATTGAGGATCGATGCCGATGAGTGTCCCGGCTGCCCTCGTGCCTACGAGCGGATAGTCGAACTCACACAGAAAGATATTCAAGTCGCAGGAAGCGGAAAAGGTTATTCCTATCGCGACGGTTCGATAGAACGGGGCTATCGCTATCTCTATAAGATTATTGTCTTTAGGAGCGACGGATCGAAGGGCGGAGAGTTTATTACGGAAGAAATAGCGTGTAAATAGCACTGCATATAGATACAAGGCACCGCAGTGAGTATTGAATTTTACCTCGAGAACACTATGTAATGCGAGGTGTGTTTACAGTATGAATTATTTCGAGTATAGGGAAAATGAGTTGTGGTGTGAGGATGTCCCCGTAACGGACATCGCAGAGCAGGTGGGGACACCCTTTTACCTCTATAGTGTTCGTACCTTGAAACGCCATTTTGATGTCTTTGATTCGGCCTTTTCCGCTCTCCCGCATATCATCTGCTTTTCTGTCAAGGCCAACTCAAATCTGGCGATCCTGAAGATTTTCATAAATGAAGGCGCCGGAGTGGATATCGTCTCCGGTGGTGAACTCTATCGCGCGCTCCGAGCGGGTGTCGATCCGGGAAAGGTTGTCTATTCCGGAGTCGGAAAGAGGGAAGATGAGATCAGATTTGCCCTCGAGAATGACATCCTCATGTTTAACGTTGAATCATCGCAGGAGCTCGAAGTTATCAATTCCTGTGCCGAAGCGATGAAGAAAAAGGCGCGGATATCACTGCGGGTCAATCCCGATGTGGACCCGCTTACCCACCCGCACATATCGACAGGGCTCAAAGATAATAAATTCGGCATCGATATCGAAGGGTCTCTCGATGAATATCGAAGGGCAACGAAATTGAAGCATATCGATATCGTTGGCGTGGATTGTCATATTGGATCACAGATAACCGAAGTTTCACCCTTTGCGGATGCTCTCGATCGATTGAAGGAACTGATCTTGCTGCTGAGAAGGGATGGTCTCGGGATACAGTATCTTGATCTGGGGGGAGGACTGGGAATTTCATATGATCAGGAGACCCCGCCGCACCCCGAGGAATACGCAAGGGTGATTATTGATAAATCGAAGGATATCGGCTGTGCCTTCATATTCGAACCGGGAAGGGTTCTTGTGGGAAATGCGGGGGTACTGGTCTCCAGGGTGCTCTATACGAAGCACAACGCCGAAAAGAATTTCGTCATTGTTGATGCCGGCATGAATGATTTGATAAGACCAAGCTTATACGACTCCTATCACCATATTCAGCCGGTGATACAAAAGGGAAGGGAACCCTATGTGGCCGATGTGGTGGGTCCCATATGCGAATCGGGAGACTATATCGCAAAGGAGAGGGTGATTCCTGAACTGAAGCGAGGTGAGCTCGTTGCCGTTATGAGCTCCGGTGCTTACAGTTTTTCCATGTCTTCCAACTACAATTCGAGACCGAGAGTGCCCGAGGTTCTTGTAAAAGACGGGCAGTTTTTTATAATCAAGAGACGTGAGACTTACGAAGACCTGATACGGGGAGAGAGTGTCCCTAATATTTTACTGTAGTATAAAAACTTAAAAGAGCAAAACGTTTTCGAGGAGGATAGTATGTTCAAGGGAGCAATCGTGGCGATTGTTACACCGTTTAAAAACGGAGAGGTTGACGAGGAGGCATTGCGGGAACTTATCGAGTTCCAGATAGAAAGCGGAACCGATGGTATCGTTCCCTGCGGAACGACGGGCGAATCAGCAACCCTTTCCCATGAGGAGCATGACAGGGTGATTGAAATTGCAGTGGATGCCGTTAACAAAAGAGTTCCCGTCATCGCGGGTACCGGCTCCAACAGCACGAGAGAGGCGATACGCCTGACAAGACATGCCTACGAGGTGGGTGTCGATGGCGCACTGATGGTCACCCCCTATTATAACAGGCCCACGCAGGAGGGGCTCTACCAGCACTATAAAGCCGTTGCCGAGGAAGTTCCCATTGCTATTATTCCCTATAATGTTCCGAGCAGAACGGGAAGCAATCTCCTCCCCGAGACAGATGCGAGGCTTGCGAAGATCAGCAATATTGTCGGCATAAAAGAAGCGTCGGGCGATCTGAAGCAGATAAGCAAGGTTATTGAGCTGTGCGGGGATGATTTTGACGTCCTTTCGGGTGATGATTTTACCGTTTTACCCATACTTTCCGTGGGTGGAAAGGGCGTTATCTCTGTTGTATCGAATGTTGTTCCCGCGGACATGGCGGGGCTTTTCGATGCCTTCGAAGCTGGTGATCTTGCAAAGGCACAGGATCTGCACTATAAGATGTGGCCCCTCATGGAGGCGCTCTTTTTCGAAACCAATCCTATTCCCACAAAGGCTGCACTTTCAATGATGGGAAAGATTAATTACGAACTGAGACTTCCTCTCTACAGGATGTCGGATACAAATTATGATAGATTGAGGCAGGTCCTCGCAGACTACGGCCTGGTGTAACAACAGAAAAATAAAGGAGCATTGCAATGGTTAATGCAATCGTGACGGGTGCTGCCGGCAGGATGGGGGGCAAGATCATATCACTCATCTCAGACACGGAAGGTATCGAACTCGTCGGTGCCGTTGAGCGGAAAGGTCATCCTCTCATCGGGAAAGATGTGGGGGAATTTCTTGGACTCGGCGCGACCGGCGTTTTACTGGAAGATGATCTCTCCAAATGTGCCGAAGCCGGTGATGTGGTGATAGATTTTACCCATCGTGATGTTGTCATGGATACGATCAGAATCGCCGCCGAGAAGGAATGGGCGATCGTTGTGGGCACGACGGGGTTAACATCTGAGGAAACGGCTGAAATAGGGGGTATTGTGCAGGGGACACGATGCGTCCTAGCGCCCAATATGAGTGTCGGTGTCAATGTGATGCTCAAGGTGCTCGATACTGTGGCAGCGATTTTAGGGGACCAGTACGATGTGGAGATCGTCGAGGCGCACCATAATCTCAAGAAGGATGCTCCCAGCGGAACAGCGATCAAGATGGCTCAGGTCATTGCGGATTCACTCGGACGTAACCTCGAAGATGTCGGTATATACGGAAGAAAGGGCATGATAGGTGAGAGACCGGGGGAAGAAATAGCCATCCAGGCGGTGCGGGCAGGAGATATTGTAGGAGACCATACGGTTATCTTCGGCGGAGTGGGTGAAAGACTGGAGATTATTCACCGGGCTCACAGTCGAGACAACTTTGCCAAGGGTGCCCTCAGGGCGGCCCTGTGGATCGTCGATCAGGAAAAGGGACTCTATGACATGCAGGATGTACTGGGTCTCAGGAATATCTGATATCGGTCGCCATAAAAACCATAGAATCCAGGAGTCGGGGGAGTGCGGGATTTGCCGGAAGGGAAGGAGAAACGGAATATTTGCTTTATCGGAGTTGGCTCCAACCTGGGAGACCCTCTTTCCAACTGTCTTGATGCCATCGCGCATGTGGCATCACTGGAGCAGACTACTCTGACAAAACAATCGTCCCTTTACCGAACGGAACCGGTGGGATTCAAAGACCAGGGCTGGTTTGTGAACGGTGTGATCGAAGTTAAGACAGCACATTCACCCCGCACCCTTCTATCGGCTCTCAAAGGAATCGAATACGAGATGGGCAGGAAGGAGGGGCAGAGGTGGGGCCCCAGGCTCATAGACCTCGATATCCTCTTCTATGGTCAGGAAATCCTCAACGAAGAGGCCCTTGTCATTCCCCACCCCGAACTTCACAAAAGGAGATTTGTTCTCATTCCGTTGAATGAAATAGCTGCCTATGTTATACATCCGACGTTCGGAGTTTCCGTTCAGGGTTTGCTGGATCGCCTCGAAGATAACAGCGAGGTGGTACCCGTTGACCGGGGGCACACTGTAACATAAGGATTTCTTGCTGGGAAAGCCCCTCCTATGGTCAGGGAGCTTCACAGTGGGAACCATCGAGTCAGGGCCCCAGTCTGATCTTGCATAGGAAGGATTAAAAAATAGGATGTTTTTTCGTTTAATTATAGCCTGTGTTATTGTATACTTAGTATACCGTGTCGGACAGATACTCTTTTCTCCCTCTGCGAAGGAGCGGAGACGTTTCCCGGGAAGGCCCGCTTCCATAGCTGGTGAAGATCTGGTAAAAGATCCTTATTGCGGTACCTATGTGCCCGAAAGCAGTGCGGTGAAGGAAACTATTGACGGGAAAACACTGTATTTTTGCAGCAATGAATGCTTGGAGAAATACAAAGCAGAAAAAAAGAACTAACAATGAGGTGATTGGATGAAGTTTTTTATTGATACAGGTAATGTTGATGAGATTAAAAAGGGCATAGAATTGGGCCTCGTGGACGGTGTGACAACGAATCCCTCTCTGGTGGCAAAGGAAAACAGAGAATTTGATGCCGTGGTCAAGGAAATACTTGAAATAGTCAGAGGGCCGGTAAGTCTCGAGGTGGTAAGCGAGGATGCAGAGGGTATGGTTGAAGAGGGCAAGAAACTCTCGGCCCTGGCGGAAAATGTTGTTGTCAAAGTGCCCATGACGGAGGAAGGGTTGAAGGCTACGAAGATCCTCTCCGATATGAATATCAGTGTCAACCAGACGCTTATCTTTTCACCTCTGCAGGCGCTTCTGGCCGCCAAGGCAGGTGCCGATTATGTCAGTCCCTTCATCGGGAGACTGGATGACGTTTCTCACTACGGTATGGATCTGGTAGAACAGATAGTGACGATATTTGATAATTACGGATTCGAGACGGAAATCATCGTGGCGAGCGTGAGGAATCCCGTCCATGTCCTCGAAGCTGCGCTGATGGGTGCCGATATAGCCACCATTCCCTATAAGGTTTTGGCCCAGCTCGCGAAGCACCCCCTGACCGATATCGGCCTGGAAAAATTTTTAGCGGACTGGAAAAAGGTACCGAAGAAATAAAATGATAGACTTTCTGAAAAACTACTTCGACAGACTGCCGATATCTCAGGAGAATAAGGAAATATTCAATCTTCCCAACTGTATCACGATGGTGAGGATTGCGGTCATGCCCTTACTCTTCTTGTTGATTCTCTCGCCGGGAAGGTTTTTCAGTCTCGTTATCGCACTACTCTTTATTGTTGCCTCTATTACCGATCTCCTGGATGGATATGTAGCGAGACGGTATAATATCGTAACAAAGATGGGGAAATTGCTGGATCCCATAGCCGATAAACTGCTTATAAATGCGGCCATGATTATGATGATTCCCATCGGTCGTGTACCCGCCTGGGTGGTCGTCGTTTTCGTTGTACGGGATATCTTTGTGGACGGTCTCAGGAGTATCGCCTCTTCCGAGGGGCTTATCATACAGGCGCGTGCCCTGGGCAAACAAAAGACACTCTGTCAGGTTATCGCAGTATCGGCGCTTCTGATACATTATCCTATTTTCGGGATAGACGCACATGTCGTTGGAATGGCAATCCTTTATATCGCGCTTATTCTCACGGTGTGGTCCGGTACAGACTACTATAAGCAGTTTCACCGCGATGTGATCAAAAAATAGAAAAAAGGGGGCTCTCTTTTAAAGTTTTTATTGACAAAAAAGGCGTATTCTAATATTAGGATAGTCCTTCTGAGCGGGCGTAACTCAGCGGTAGAGTGCCACCTTGCCAAGGTGGACGTCGACGGTTCAAATCCGTTCGCCCGCTCCATTTTTTTGAAAAAGGGCGGCATAGCCAAGTGGCTAAGGCAGCGGTCTGCAAAACCGTTATTCACCGGTTCGAATCCGGTTGCCGCCTCCAAATAAAATCAAGGACTTAGATACTTTCTCTGAGTCCTTTTTTTATGTCAGGGTGCGTATAGGGTGCGTTTGGTTGCGTGTCCAGTTCGTCAATATTCGATCTGCTTTCGTTTGGCAGCCACTTGTAATATGTTCTATATGTGATCTCCGCTGTGGAGTGTCCCATTTCTTTGCTTACCTCTGCCAGGGAATCCCCTTTGCTCAATCTTAAGGTGGCGTATGTATGTCTCATGTCATGTGGGGTCCTTCGTCTCAACTCCGACCTATTCATGGCCCGGTTCCACACACGATGAATGAAATTCCCGTAATTCAAAGGTGTGCCGTCCTCATTGGTAAAAATCCATTCTGGCATTGATTTCCAGCCCTGTTTAAGCGTTCTCTCTGCCATATAAGTCTTATGCTGTTTCAATGCCTCGGTAAGCTGGGAAGTCATTCTGACCTTGCGCCTACTTGACCGGCTCTTAGGTGTCGTTATCTTGCCCCGCGTGATATTCCTTTGTACAAGTATCAGCTTTTGAAAGAAGTCAATGTCCTGCCATTGTAGGCCGATAATTTCACCTATTCTTAACCCGGTTCTAAAACCACAGAGGATAAGAGGATAGTAACCGGGATATTCTTTCTTGAACGTCTCTTCAATCTTTGTGCGGTCTTCCCACGTGAAGGGGTCTTGCTCTTTTGATTGTCTCTCATCTTCCGGTTTCGGTATGGGTACATCACGCGCAGGATTTGAAGAGATAAGTCCATCAGGATTAACGGCATGACGTAGGATTGCGCTCAGGCAGTTCTTGACATTCCTTGCCGTAGAACTTCTGAGTCCATCCTTGACTTTATGACTTACCAAGTCACTTATCATTCGTGACGTAATCTCATTTATGGGTTTAGAGCCAAAGGCAGGTATAAGGTTGTGATCAATAATTACGCGGTAACTCCTATATGTGGAATGCTTTAGAGATAGAACAGCTACTTTTTCATACCACCCAACCTGACTTTTTCCAGCAATGTCTGTCCAGCCGTCAACATATTCCTTGAAGGTAGGGATCTTATTTGACTCATGTCCAATATCCAGTTCACCAAGGGTCAACTTAGCCTCTATTTTTTTTGCCACTTCCAAGGCTATTTTTTTATCTTTTCCAATCTTCTTTGATTTACGCTTGCCTTGGTGATTGATAAAAATCCACCATTCACCGGAACCTTGTATCTTCTCTTTAACCTTGACTGCCATTTGAGCACCTCTTTTTTTTTATTACCTTGAAGGGTTAAGGGGCCAACCGCACACAACGCGCGGGAAGGTGCGCCGTTATCACATTGCACGCGGTAGCCCCCCTATTGTCTAGGATAATCCAATATTCCGATAAACTTTTTTTTCTTTACTTGCATTTTCAATTAAGGTCGAAATCGCCTCATATACTGGGCCGCCGTCTTTCGCAATATTAATGAACTTGTTTATATGGGCCCATTCTTCCTGTGTTAAATCATTAGAATCTTTTTTTATTCGACCACAAGCAACGTCGTTTATCTCCATCAGGTATCGTTCCAGTTCTTCAAGTTTTCCTTTGATTTCGTAATAAAACCAACAAGCGCTTTCGTCTTCCGGTTCTGGGAAATCCCTTTGTATGTATGTCTCGTCAAAAAGTTCCAGTAACCATTGTATTGGTTTGATGCCCCAAATTACAAGATCCTCCGCGCCCTTGCCATTATCCCATTCAATTTCTTGCAGCCTCATAGCAAAAACCCTCCCTCCATAATTTAAAAACCCCTGAAGATGTCTCTCGGTCCATAGGAACCGCCCGTAACGTCACCGTTGCAGGAATCTTCAGGGATATATGTTTTGTTCTTGTTTTCATTTTCCTATGGTTTAGAGATTAGCGTTATTGCGTTATAGGTAGTATGCGTTAATGCGTTCTTTAAGTCAAGCGTTTTTCCATTGACTAAATGACCTTATTTGATTATTTTGAATCATGGCAAAAATCACATACAACACACGTCTTGAGGAAGGGCTAATTAAAAAATTCAAAATCCTTGCTATCGAGAAGGGTAAGCGTCAAAATGTGCTCCTTGAAGAAGCTCTCAACGATCTCTTGAAGAAATATCAAAAAGACACTAAGAAGTAATTCTATAGGTTATACGCAGCCTATGCTAGCGTTTCTGCTTCCTGTGCCGAACTCGCAATCAACCTAACGTCTCTATCCTCAACAAACTCACTCAACCTTTCCGCAAGATATTCGATATAGTAATCGTCCTTTAAGGGTTCGCTCACATAAATATTAACTATTCCCTTTTTCTCTGCTGTTTCTATCGGTTCCTCAATAATAGGGGTTTCGCTGATCGGTGAGACGCTATAGGTAGGAACGGATCCTCCCCCCGTTGCACTGCTCGAAGATAGTGACATTATACTGTTTACTTGTGCCATTCCGTAGGCTAATGCAGCGGCAGCGGCAGCGGCACCGAGTGCGGGTCCAATAACGGGTATATCTGCTAAAGCAGCATATGCACCAATTGCCGCCTTATGTGAACTGACAAGAGCCTCGGCTGATGACATTGTTTGAAATGCCCTGAAAGCCGTCTTGCTGTGTTTTCCCGCCTCTTTTAATACCCACTGTGTTTGATGAAGTGTCCTTAAGCCGACATCCCTTTTGGCCTTCGCCATGGCTTGTTCTTGCGCAATCTCCATGCTAAGATAACGACTATTGGCTGCGAGTCGCCTTTCTTTTGCCCCAACCCAGAAATCTTCCGTTGCTTGCCAGGAATTTCTTTTCGCATTCTCGAGGGCGTTATAGACTTCTATTTCTGCGTTTACCTCTTCCTCTAATTCCTCCGCGCGTCCCTTTGCTCCCGGCTGCAACCCTTTTTCGGATTCTTCCGGCGCACTCCATCCCCTTTCTGCCCCGCTTGCCTCACCGGGGGAACCGCCCTCGAAGCCGATAAGGTTTCCCGTGTTCCAATCCTTATTACCTGTAACAACATCCCAAAGGTTTCCAAGGTTCCCAGCAAGCCCTTCCGAATCATCCTTGACGCGACTTAACCCGAGGCCGAGTTTTTCCATCTGCACATTAATGAGATAGAGCGCCGCCGCCGCCCTTCCAAGGGGTGTCGATCCGGTGAGGATTTTAGTCAATAATCCAGTTCCCGCCGCGCCTACAATCCCATCAGGCAAAGCACTCCAAACACCAACAATAGCTTGCAATCCGTCCCTGATACCGAGGAGATGTGATTTAATGTCCTGCTTCAAAAATTCCTTATTCTCTTCTACCCAGCGGTGAAATTCATCAGCCGCAAGGACTAAATCGTCTTGCCACTCCCTGAAAAGTTCATCCATGAAATGTACTATCTCGGTTGCCGCCCCGGATTTGACAACAAAATCACCGATCTTTTCCCGCAAATCCCCGAAGGTGTTAGAGGTCTGTTTCAGAGCGCCGGAGAAGGTTTCCGTTTTCGACTTCGCCACTTCAAAACCACGGGCACAGAAATCAGTCAGAATCTTCAACTGTTCGGTTTTGTCGGTCGTGGCCCTGAGTGCGGGAATGTAGCGCCGGAGCATTGTAAATTCCCCTTTCTCTGCGAGTGCTACGTACATCGCCATAGATTCGGCATTGCGACCTGTTGCCGCCGCCAAGCCGATTGACATCTTTGTTGCCTCTTCTAATCTATCAGTGGACACCCCCAAGTTCTTTTGGAGTGCCATCAATTTCAAGACTTCCTCATCTCCTAATGTCGTAACTTTTTGGATACTAGAGGCGAAACTTTTAAATTGATTGTCGAGCTTTTCCGTGTATTCCCCAGTAACTTTGAGCGCCGCAGACATTGCAATTTCCGCGTCCTGTTGGGCCATTGCCAGCCCGACAAACTGCTTTGTCATATTAACGAGGGTAAAGACAGCCGCCGCACCACCAACCGCCGCAATCGCCTTGCCAAAACTTGAAAGGCCGTGGCTTGCACTATCAGCCGCCTTTCTCTGATCTCTGAGCTTTTGCGTAGCACTTCCGGTTGCCCGCTCAAACTGTCCGAGTTTCGCGGTTCCGTTTTTGGTGTCTACCCGTAATATGTATTTGACTTCTCTACTCATCGCCTACACCTTTTCAAAAGAGCCCCGTTATTCCATGCCACGGAGCCGGGCATTTTATGCAGTCCCCCGGGCGCGAACTCCCAGGGGACTGCAGGAGGTGGCAAAAGGTGGATAAGGCCCTTTGCCTATTTACCAGGGGAAAGAGGAACACCCCCGGCATCAGAAGAGGGGATTTTCATCCCTCCGTTAATCCGTTATTGCAGTCGGTGGCGTTGCCGACGGATAACGGTTTTCAATGAGCGCAAGCACGCTGATGATATTCGAGCCATTGCCGCCCGAATCCGTCACCATAATGCAATCGTACCCGCTTGAAAATTTCGCGGGGTCCCACTCAAAGACAAGAAGGCAATCCGCACCGGCGCCCGTATCAATCTTATAGCTTGCCGCGTCGGTTTGCCTTACAAGGGCATCTGAAGAGGTTCCCGCGTCGGTATCTACCCATATAGGAAATGTCTCGGTCACTGCAGCGGCACCCGTTCCATCAACAGCCGTTGCTTCTTGAAGCCCCAGAGTAATATCGGTATCACCGCCGCCGCCGTAATGCTGAATGACAAACCACACCTTTTGAGCGTTTTTACAACTTATGTAATCGCTTGTCAGTGCATTAGCCGCGCAGGGTGCTGCCATCATAACCGGCTTGCAATTTTCAGGTAATGTAAACATATTCGCACCTCCTATTATCGCGCTGCGAGCGTTACGAAAGGCGAAACCGTTGTGCTTCCGTCTTCCAGGGTAAGGGTCTCATCCCACAGAGGCATTCCGTCATGCCTTGAAATCAGCCTTGCAAGCGTTTGGTCACTCTCAAAATATTTATGAGGTGAGAAGTCAAGCCTCATATCTTCTCGGAGTCCAACGGCGTACTGCGAAAAGTCTGCAAGGATAACGTCACCAACGGAGCCAAGCGTTTCGGTCTTCTCGGTAAAGATAACCGGTCTTGTGAGGATCTCAAAGTTGCCTTTACCGTCCCTGGTCATTACCGGAATATGATTTCCCCCGGTTCCCACGGCAATTGTAAGGGTCAACAATTGTGGAATTGTAGACTGGTGGCATATCCACAACGAATTTCCAAAACTCGCTGCGTGCATTCGGGCCATCATGTTTACAAGGTTTTCATAAACGATTGTTGACGATGTCTGTCCGTTCTCTGCATCAACAGTAATCAGACAGGGTGCATTGAGAATGCCCAGAGGTTCACCGGCACCTGTACCTTTCAGACAAGCCCTGTCTCGATACCAGGCAAGCCCTTTGCCGCATATATCCGTCAACTGCTTTCCGTTGTCCGACATATCCGCAAGAAGCTCGTTTGAAAATTTCAGGAGACCTGTCAATTTCTTGGCCTTCAAAAGCATCTGCCGAACCTTTGGATCAACTTCCGTCAAGTCTGCCGCTTCCGCTTTATAATAGGCAATGAAACCGCCGTACAGATTCGCGGAGTGATCTCCAATGTCAACCGCCGGCACTTTCTTTTCACTTCCGACCATAGGAACAACATTAGAACGGGGGAGCACGATTTCATTCTCCACCGCTACATTGTGAATTTCCGCGCTCTGCTCAACCGGGATCAAGAAACCACCTTCCGAACCAACACCCTCAACCATGCCGCGCTTAGTCAATCCGGGGTGATACTGACCGGAAAAAACAGCCCGGTAAAAGTCGGTTTCCGTATCCGTCCAACGGTAATTGTTCATTGGTTCAGATCCGAAAAGCGAACGGAAATCTTTTTTATCTCCGGCGCTACGCACAGTGTAGCCCCGGTTTGATCTTTCGCCGTTGCTCGCTATACATAGACCATTCCCATCAGAGCGGGGAAATTTATCAATTTCCGCAACAACTTTTTTCAAGTCTTGAAGCAAAACGTCGCGTTCTGCTCGGATTTCATCTGTCAAGTCTCTTGATTCCGTATCTCTTATTTCCTTGAGTCGTGACATTTTGGATCGATACTGGCCCTGAAGTTCTTTCAAACGGTCCCGGTCCCGATCATTCAATTTCCCTGTGTCGATGCTGCTTTTATCCTTCTCATCGAGCGCCTTAAAGTAATCATAGCTGTATTTCATTGTTCTTTACCTTTTTAAGTTTTTGCAGTTTCACTTTGAGAAGGTTCGCCTTCATGTGAATCTGGTTGTATGGTTTTCTCTTTGGAGGTTTGCCTCCGTTACCTTTGCGCGGTTCGCCGCGTCTTACTCTTAAAAAAGACCCCAAAATGGCACGAAATTGCATCGAAATTGCATCAAATAGGGGTTAAATGGACCTTTTTGAGCCTGTTTTTCGCGGTATTTCTAAGAATCCAAATAATCAAAGAGCTGAAATGATTAATTATTTCATTCAAAGGTTTTTTTAATTTTTTCGTTTTTTTTGCGGAAATGCGTAAATGGGGCCACCTCCGGTCTATTTTTTCTTTGTTTCCAGTGATTTGATGTCCCCCTACCCATCATCGGTGCCACCCTTTATCAGTAAAGAACTTGCAACCTTCAGCTAATTTAAAGTCGATCTCAAGGCCGTTAGGATTTTCGAAGGTCTTCCAGTTCTTTGCTTTGACAATTCGGGCTTTGCCGGGTTCCATCGTTAAGTATAGCCGTGCTTTTTCAAGACCGCGATTACCACCAAGGCCATAGTCAGAACCTTTATTCTTCTGAATGGCAATGATCGCAATTCCTTTATTTAGTTTGTCATAGATATCCTTGATGAGACCGCCAATCTTATAGAACTCGTCGTAGACTTCCAGGAAATCAATGATGTTAATTGCATCCGGTTTTATTACATCGGCAAAATTTGAGGTTCTTTCTTTGGGGTGGAATATCCAATCACCAAGAGGAGCATCAAATTTCTTTAAACGTTTCTTAAGCTCAAGTGACCCCATTTCAGAAGAGAAGTAATAGACATCATGGCGGTGCATATTGTCTTTGACGACATTAAGCAGAAAAGCTGTTTTCCCCGCGTTGGGCTCACCGGCGACAACAACAATATTACCGGGCATGATTTGAACCAGGTCTTCTATTCTGAAGGGCCAATTGATATCGAAGGTAGAATCAGGAGCAGACAGAAAGTCTATGTCTTCGCATGTGTTGTCTACAACCCGAAAACAACCGCGTCGCTGTCCGTGTTTTTCGATCTTCCCCCGTTCTGCCATCCTAAGAAGCATCGAGTAACAGGCCTTTTTTTCTTCCGGCGTAGTTAAGCGTAGTTCTGCGTGGATTTCCGTAGTTTGAAAATAGCCTTCCGTAGTTTTCACCCAATCCTTGATTTCCTCTGATAAGTTGCGTTCCCGACGTACAACGCGGTTTATTGAGCTATCAATCTTGATTTGTGCATCCTTTGCATCAAACGGAGGTATGCAAGATAATGCTAATCGATTCAGTACGTTACGGGCTATTTCCTCTTGCATACCACCTTTAATTAAGCAATTTGCAGCATGAAAAAGATCCTCATCTCGCCTGCCTTGAGTAAAAAGGTTTCCGTAGCTTTCGTAGCTTTCCGTAGTTTTCCGTAGTTCGTCATAGCTTTCACCCCCCACTCCCTTATACTTATTGCTATTATTTAAATACGTAAGATAAGCAGGCGGCACATGTGCCAATGGTACATTGTATAAGCTAAAGCCTTCAGCCCATTGATAACCTTTGCCGGTTCCGTTCATTGAGGGTGGCGCAATAATATAACCTCCATTGCCCCTGAAATCGATTCCTGGCAGTGCCCTTGCATTGATAGTCAAAACTGAGTTTTCGGGATACTTAAAATATAAGTGTGTCCCACCGCGAGGTGTTTGTACAGTAGGTGTAATTAATCCCTCCGGAAAATATTCAAGCTCTGTAGGTTCGTCATAATCATCTGCATATCGATCAATATCAACGACGCAGATCCCGCTAATGGGCCCCGTGACAATACCGATCATGGCGTTTTGATGTTGCTCCCACCATTCCCGAACCTCAGTGTCAGTTGGTAAACGGTCCTGAAATTCCTTCCAGGCATTGAAAGGCTTCTTATTACCCGGATTGATCGGGATAACCGAATATCCCCTTTCTCGGTATTTAAGTGCTGCCCTCAGTCTCTCGTTCTCCATCGTTCTCTCTCGTGTTGAGTTTTTTCATTTTCTCGTTTAACATCTCTTGCTGTTTTGAGTCTTCAGCCTGGAAGATAACCGCTAAAAGATCTCCATCGTCTGAAAATTCAAATATCAATCTCGGATTCATTAACTCAAAACCTCATCAACTATCTTGTCTATCTCGTTATCCTGTACCTCATAGGATTCTAAGAATTCATCAATAGCAGAGTATCGAATAAGAACCGTTCCTGTAGGTAAACGACTGAACCTAAGCCCCTGTTTAAGCCATGTCCGCATGGTGCGCTCTTTAATCCCTGCGTATTCTGCAGCATGTTTTATCTTCGTCCAACCGTTCATGGTATGAATCATTAAATACCGTTAGTAATTCATAATGTTAAAAAAATTACAGCCTTCTAACCTGTTCTAGCAAAGGAGTAATATTAATCACTTTTGCCATTTCAAAAAGATGCATGTCTAATCTTAAATTTCTCGGGTCTTTCTCCCATAAAAGAGCGAAATTTACGTTTTCTTTATCGTCATCATAGACAACGAGAAAGATGTGTTTATCTTTAGTCATTGGATCTTCGGGGTTCAATGCATCAAAGCCCATGGTTTCTGCTTGAACTATCTTCCCAGACTTGGTCTGGTATGCAAAACATTCTTTTGAAACATCACAAGCAGGGTCAATGTATCGAAACATATCTTTTACCAGACTGTGGTTCATTCCAAGCTTAACCAATTTACTGACAATTAAGATCTGTACTAAATTTCTCTTTGAATATTTCCGAGTAGTACCGCGTCCTTTCGGATCCGCTATGTCCGGTTTAACAAATCCCTGGTTTGTGTAAAAAGCCACCGTGCTTTGTTTCATATCAAGTAGTTGAGCAATATCTTTGTTTGTGAATTCTTCCATGGTGATCTCCTGATCATTTTTATTAATTAGTAATTACCATGACTCATTTATTCGTGTCAAGTAAAATCGTCAAATTAAGTGAATTTTTCTGAGAAAAAAGAAAAGAAGTATTGCCGGGATAGGTGGGAGTTTAATCGTGCTCATGCGTATAGACTGGTTGATTCAGCTATGGTTATTGAAACGGTGTCACCCATGGGAGACAAAATACCTATCAATGAGCGTCAACCCCCCCCCCCACTCACCAAGCTGGAACCGGAGCAACAGAGGGAGGCATGGCAGAAGGCCGTCGAGACTGCACCCCTGCAAGTCCCGGCAAATGGGTGCGTATAGGGTGCGTTTTGCGGCAAAATATTGACACTTCTACAAAAGTCGAGTGTAATAATATCATATAGTTATGACCATTGCTCTGTCCTGCAAAACCGTTATTCACCGGTTCGAATCCGGTTGCCGCCTCCAGATAAAATCAAGGGGCTGTAAGTGAAAAGATAACTTACAGCCCCTTTTCTGTTTTTATGGTTTGTCCTTAATGAGACAGGAAAAGACAGAGAAGCCTCTTTTCCCCCACCAAGTCCCACCAGGTATTTATTGAAGGTGAAAATCGGAAACTAATATGATGCAAACGACAATAAATACACCTGCAAATCAACAAAATCAATTAGGGGCGAAAAGCCAAAATTACCACAACAAATATTTAATACCAATTAATGAAAAAACCCAAGTCTCAGTAACAATATTTTCATAATACCAAGAAAATACTTGACATATTATTCTAATAATGTAGCTTTTTATGAGAATAGTTTCAATAAAGTACTTGCTCCGCAATACCTCCTGGTTATATTGGAATATACGGATATTTATCCGCTTAATAACTTGTTAAGTGATAAATTATGGAATCGAAACCTTCCGAAAATAAAAAAACCTCATCTGAATCAGAGATCAAAAAAGATTCTGATATTGATAGAATTGAAGCTAAGAAAAAGATCAAAGATTGGCTCAATGAACATTCAAATCAAATTGTGTTAATATCGACCATTGTAACCGCAATCGCCACTATTGTATTGGCATGGGCAACATGGTCATATCTGGCTTTGACTCAATCACAATTGCAAGAAATCAAATCTCAACGTGAATTGGCTGAGCTTCAGCTTAGATTTGCGAATCAAGCGGAAATAGCCATTAGGACCCCAAGAAATATAAAAGAGTCTAAACCCTTAATGGCTGAATTTGATATCGCTGTACACGGAGGTTCCGCTAAGAACCTCGATATTTACTACGTATTTTTTAAAAAAGTGGGTAATCAAATTACAGAAGTTCATTGGGGACGAAATTATGCTAATCTTATCCCTGGCAACACTACCCGCACAATCCATGCTATCCTTGAAAAAGACCGTTCATGGATCGAAGATGCGATTAAGAATTCGAGTGAAAGAGATTTTGGACTATTCATCGCAGTGACTTTTAACCAGCAGCAAATTCTTCCTGGTGACTCATTGGATGAAGAATGCGAAACTGCTTCTTTTGCTTGGATATCGAAGTTTAATACTTGGGATAATGACTCACTAGATGAACACAAAAAATTATTAAAATTACTAAAAGATAAAAAACTTATCCCTGATAAAGTTATGGAACACACTTAACCATCTGCTGCTGCAGACTCGGTCCCCTCGCCGCAGTGTAGTACATTATAAGATCAAGAATACAGATTTCATAAGGAGGTATCGGGTCAGGGGGTCAGTCCTTGACTATTGACTGATGTTGGATAAGGGACTAAATTTCTTCTTAGCTCTTCTTGCTGATTACCAATAAGCGTCAATCCGAAGTTGCGATAATAGATAATCAGATTCAGGTGCAGGTTCGAAGTGTTGATGCAATTTTGGATTGACGCTTGAAGAACTAAGCCGCCTGTCGTGAGCTATGGGGT
>Ga0272442_10001176_pt1 | contig 40385 bp, 26 predicted proteins | sample SSMForm2O_FD_200262 | JGI IMG/M metagenome (GOLD analysis project Ga0272442, IMG submission 200262) | Marine sediment archaeal communities from Little Sippewissett salt marsh, Falmouth, MA, United States - SSM-Form-2O | ecosystem: Environmental > Aquatic > Marine > Wetlands > Sediment ... | reverse complement strand
CACCAGGACGTGGGTGCCGATGGGTACGCGCTTGAGAGACAGCGGCGCGCGGCCGCGGACCTTGCCGTCCAGTTCGATCTTGGCGGCGAAGGGGATGGTGTCGACCATCAGGCTGCCGGTCTTCACCGAGAGCTTGACGTTCAGCTTGGCTTTCTTCCGCAAGCGGATCTTGACCGTCCGCTCCACCTTGCCGTGGGCCTCGTCGACCCCGGCCACCACCACGTCGTGCTCCCCCGGCTCGAGCTTGATGCTCATGGGGGTTTGGCCCCGCGGTTTGCCGTCGATCGTCACGTTGGAGACAGCGGGCTTGGAGGTAATCACCAGGGTCCCGAAGTTGGGCTTCAGGACTGCGGTCACCAGGGTTTCCTTGCCGTCGCGCACGTTGACCTTGGTCTGGAAGGATTTGTAACCCTCCTTGACCACCTTGACGGTGTGGGTGCCCGAGACGATCCTCTTGAGCTCAATGGGGGTGGTCCCCAGGCCGTCACCGTCGACGAAAACCTCGGCGTCCTTGATCCGCCTGGCGTTGATGCGGATGCTGCCGAAGGCCGGGAGCAGCTCGATATTCAAGTCGAGCCTTTTTCCGGGCAGCAGCTTGAACTTGCGGGTGGTGTCGTGGTAGTCGGGCATCTTGGCCACCACGGTGTGCTCGCCGGCGGTCATGCGCTTGATGCGAATGGGCGATTTGCCGGCCTTGCGCCCGTTGATGCTGATCTCGGCTCCGCTGGGCTCGGTACGAATCTCCAGCGGGGCGTAGTTGGGCGCCAATTCCACCCGCGCCTTGACCACCTCGCCGCCGGTTACGCCCACGATCTTCTTCTCGCCGACGAAACCCTTCTTTTTCAGCTCCACGGTGTGCTGACCGCAGGAGACTCCCTTGATGGTCGCCGGCGTCTTGCGCCCGGTATCCTTGCCGTCAATAAATATCCTGGCTCCCGCCTCGGGAGCCGACTCCACCGCGACCCACCCGGTGCACGAGCCCTGCGCCCGGGCGCCTTGGGGCAGCAACAGGCAGCAAATCAAACCCACAGACAGTCCACAGATCCTCGCCATAAAAGACCTCCCCAGTCAGGATACGGAGGCATCTTACGGACTCCCTGTTTTCTAGTCAAACTGAGAGGAGTAGTTTTCAACTCCACCAGAATCCGGGTGTGAAACATCCTCAACACCTGTAGCAAAAACGTTCCGACTATTTGGTCGCTTTTTTCAGTCCCACGGTACGCCTTGACGCTTATCTCTATGTAATTTCTACAAATATCAGCCCAGCTCCCGGCTGGCACGGGGATTGCTCATGAAGTCAAGCCGGAGCGCAACCAAGCCAGTCGGCGTACCAGCAAAGTCCGGGGATGGACCGGTGCGCCTTGACAAAGGAGGACCCGATGCGAAGAAATTTCCTCAAGATCTCAATCGCCCTTACTTTGGGAGTGCTCTTTCTGGCGGGACCGGCCCTGGCTGCGCCGCCGCCCAATAAGCGCATCTGCGTCGAGGTGGTGCTCCAGGAGGTCGCCGAGGAACAACAACAGCCCCAGGAGGAAAAAGCCGCCGAGGAGAGCGCCGAAGGCCAGACTCCCGAGAAGAAGAAAACCAAGAAGTACCCCTGGGAGCGCTACAAGCCCTCCCCCAGCCTCCAGCATGTCGCCTCGGAGGGAGCCGGCTCTTACCTGCCCATCGGCCAGACCCCGGTGGTCTACCTCAAGCGCCTCTTCGAACATTTCATCACCCACGAGAAAGGCTACGAGGCCGTCGGGGACAAGTGCGACGAGCGCATCCGGGTCGAGCTCTACCCGCTGGCCGAAGGCTGGACCGCCTTCGCCCGCTATACCCAGAACGGCCGCGAAGAACGCGCCGACCAGCTCTTCGCCCACGAGATCTCCCAGTTCGCCGAACGCGCCGTTCACGCCCTGCTGCGCGACGTCCCCATCTCCGACACCATCAAGCGCGACAACGTCCTCAAGTCCGACTCGATGAAATCCGTCCAGCGCATCAAGGGCACCAACCACTTCGTCATCGGCCTGGGCACCCAGCTGCGCGGCGGCGAATTCAAGACCGCGGTCGACAGCAACCCCATGGCACCTCCGACGAAAGAAATCCGGCTGTTCACCCCCATGACCATCTCCACCGGTTACCGGGGCAAGTTCGAAAACTGGGGCATCGAGGCCATGCTGCAGTTGGGAATCGGCACCAGCAAGACCGCCTCCAGCGCCAATGAGCTCGGCGGCCATATTGACTTCGGCGGGGACGCCGGGCTCATGCTGCACTTTCTGCATTACATCAGGCCCCGGGGAATCACCTCCTTCTATCTGGGCGCCGGCGCCAACTTCGAGCTCCTGTGGTTCTCGGCGATCAAGGCCGGAGAGAACGACCGCAGTTGGCTGCTGGGCGGAGGTCTGGACGTGGACCTGATCTGCGGCTGGGAATTCATGCGTGCCAGTGCGGTTCAGTTCTTCCTGCAAGCCGAAGTAAACCTGCCCGCCTACGTAATCGACAACGAGGACAATCACGGCGGGATCCATACATGGTTCCCCACCGCGTCGGTCAAGCTGGGCGTAATCTTCTAGCGGGAGGACCCGTGTCCGCTCGTCCGAAATGGCTTTTGCTGCTCGGACTATTGCTGCTGCCCATGAGCGCGCAGGCCAAGACCAAGCTGTGCCTGCAGATCAAGGCGCCCGTAAAACAGATGCAAAACTTCGACAAGCTGGTGCGGGCCGAGCTGGCCCACCACCCCACCCACGAGGTGGTCAAAGACCAGTGCCAGTCGGTGCTGGTGATCGAGCTCTTCGAGTTGAACCAGACCTGGTTCCTCACCGCGCGGGTCAACCAGGAGGTGCCGGTGCGGCACAGCTTCAAGAAGATGGGAGAACTGGAGCGCCATCTCAAGGACGCCGTCAGCCAGGTCCTCTCGCACGACCCGGTCTACCTGGCCGACGACATCACCCACTACTCCTCGATCCAGCGCGCCGCCCACAGCATTCTCAAGCGGGGCAACAACTACTGGCGCCTGGAGCTGTTCCAGGGCATCGGCCGCGGGGGATCGCCGGTCTCATGGTCGCCCGGAGCGGCGGTAAGCATCACCCGCGGGGCGGACAACTGGCAGGTGTTCGTGCGGGTCTTCTTCGGCGGCTGGCCGGGCAACCCCAAAGACGACGACGCGGTGCTGGCGGTGAACACCGGGGCGGACGTGGGCCTGACCTATGAGTTCTCGGCGCTGTCCTCCTCCTCCTTCTATCTCAGCCTGGGGCTGGGCCTGCAGTACCAACGCTACTCCGGGCTGCTGGATCCCGGCGACCCCGAGAGCATCGACTACCGCAACGACTTCGGGCCCACCCTCAGCGCCCGGGCGGGTTTCAGGTTCCTGCGCATCTACAACTTCGACTGCGACGTCTTCATCCAGGGCTACCTGCCCCTCTACCCCGCCGACGTCGACTCGCTGATCGGCAAGTTCTACCCGGTGACCCTCCAGGCCGGCTTCGGAGTCGGATTCTAGTTGCAGCCCGGCGCCTTCGCCGCTAGATTAAATCTCCATGTACGAAAAGAAACCCTGGCTTAAGTTCTACGGCGACGTTCCCGAGTCGCTGGATTATCCACAGGTGACCCTGTACGAAGCGCTGGTGAAAACCGCGGAGAAGTATCCCCAGTCCATCGCCTACGACTTCATGGGCACCACCAGCACTTACAAGAAGCTGATCGAAGAAATCGATCAGTGCGCTCGGTCCCTGGCGGCGCTGGGGCTTTCTAAGGGCGACCGCATCACCATCTCGATGCCCACCAGCCCCCAGGGGGTCATCTGCGTCTACGCCGCCTGCAAGCTGGGCGTGGTGGCCAGCATGATCCACCCCCTGTCACCCCCCAAGGAGATCGAGTTCTACCTGAACGTCTCCAAGAGCACCTGCGCGCTCACCCTGGACGCCTTCTACCGGCCCTTCAAGGAGATCATGGACAACACCGGCGTCAAGAAACTGATCCTCACCAAGGTCTCCGACTATTTGAAGTTCCCTCTCTCGTTCGGCTTCTGGCTGGCCAAGGGTCGCAAGATCCCCAAGGTGCCCCCGGATCCCCGGGTGGTCTGGTGGAAAGACATCATGAAGGCGACGCACCCCGAAGCCAAAAAGGCCGACGTGGGCACCAACGAGCTGGCGGTGATCATGTACTCCGGCGGCACCACCGGCAAGCCCAAGGGCATTATGCTGTCGCACCAGAACTTCATCTCCGAAGGCATGCAGGCGGCCGCCTGGGGAAGCATCCGCCAGGGCGACTCAATGCTGGCCATTTTGCCGATATTCCACGGATTCGGGCTGGGAGTGTGCATAAACGCCGTCTTTATGGGCGGCGGCAAGTCCATACTGGTGCCGCAGTTCTCCGCCGAAATCGTGGCCAAGGTGGTCAAGAAGAAAAAGCCCTCCCATATCGTGGGCGTCCCCACCCTCTACGAGGCGCTTACCGGCCACCCGATCTTTTTGAGCGCGGACCTCTCCTGCATCCGCGGCGCCTTCGTCGGGGCCGATCATCTTCCCCGGGCGGTCAAGGAGAAGTTCGAGGGGCTGGTCAAAAAATCCGGCGGGGAACTGAAGCTCCTGGAAGGCTACGGGCTGACCGAGGCGGTCACCGCCATCATGTGCATGCCGCTGTCCGAATACCGCGAGCACTCCATCGGCATCCCCTTCCCCGACACGCTGGTGAAAGTGGTCAAGAGCGACACGACCGAGGAGGCCGGCATCGGCGAGGAGGGCGAGATCTGCGTCTCGGGCCCGGCGGTCATGCTGGGCTACCTGGACCAGCCCGAGGAAACCGCCGCCACGCTGAAAAAGCATCCCGACGGCCGGGTCTGGCTGCACACCGGCGACATCGCCAGCATGGACGCGGACGGTTTCTTCTTCTTCAAGGCCCGGCTGAAGCGCATGATCAAGTCCTCGGGGATGAACGTCTACCCCGCCCAGGTGGAGGACGTCCTGTGCAAACACCCCGAGGTCGATCAGGCCTGCGTGATCGGCATTCCCGACAAGGCCCAGGTCGAGCGGGTCAAGGGTTTCGTGGTGCTCAAGGACAATACCAAGGCGAGCGCCGACATGGAAAAGCAGCTGATCTCCCACTGCCGCGAGAACCTGATCAAATGGAGCTGCCCCCGGGAGATCGAGTTCCGCGACGAGTTGCCCCTGACCCTGATCGGCAAGGTCGACTTCAAGGTCCTGGCCCAGGAAGAAATCGACAAGCTCAAGGCCGCCGGACAGTACACCGGTGAATAGGATTGCATTAACTCTTCTGCTCCTGGCTCTTCTGGGGGGCGCCACCGCCCGGGCCCGGGGCATCACCCTGCGCGACTGCAAGCAGGTGGTGGCCACGCTGGAAGATCCCTTCGCCCGCTACGGCGAGGAAATGGGCAAGCTGCTGCTCAGCATGATCTGCAAGAAGATGGACCAGCTGGCCCCGGTCTTCGGAATCGAACTGCGCGACTCCGAGATGCTCTCGGTCTTCATCCCCGACGACATGAAGAGCTTCAACAAGCTCACCGGCCGCGGCCCCTACACCCTGGCGGTCTACAACTCCCGCCGCGGGATAATCACCCAGCCGTCCAAGATGCTCAAGCGCCTCCGCCGCCTGGGGCGCCTGGAACGCACCCTGACCCACGAGCTGGTCCACTGGTTCGTCGACGTCACCTTCGGCTGGCGCTGCCCCATGTGGATCAACGAGGGCCTGGCCCAGTGGTTCGAGGGCCTGCGCCCCCGCGGCAAGCTGGTAATCAGCGAGGAAGGCGTCCGCGCCCTGGAGCTCCGCTGGCACTCCCGCGCCACCTCCCTGGCCCGGCGCAGCCAGGACTACCTGGCCTCCCTGACCCTGGTCGACCGAATAATCCGCCGCACCGGCCGCGATCCTTTCATCCAGGCCCTGAAGAACCTCAAAAGCGTAAAAAACATAATGGACCTGGAAGTAAACCGCCACACGATCCGCGACCTGCTCTTCTCCGCCGATCTACCCGAGCCCGCGCAAGAGTCCGAGGTTGTGGTCGAACGCGGCTCCGACTGGGACAAGCAGCTGGCCGAGGAAATGGAAATGCTCGAAGAACGCGGCGGCAAGGTCTACGACTTCGAAAAATACCGCCGCCAGCAAAAAGGCCCGAAAGAAGAAGGCGTCACCCCGCTGCCGATCAAGGACATGCTCAAGAAAGCCAAAAAGAAAAAATGAAAAAGACACTCGCTATTGCTTTAGTCACACTGGCAACCATCGGCCAGGCCGCGGCCGGGCCGCCCACCCACTTCGTCTTCGACGGCGGGATCGTCGACCTGAAGCGCAATCTTGTCTATGTCTCATCGACCGGCGGACCGTCGGCGGCCGCGGCGATCGTGCCCCACAACCACGACGGACGCGGGGAGCACTACGTGGCCAACCAGCACAACGCCGCCATCTCCGCATTGCGCCTGGACAGCGGCAAAAGGGTCTGGACCGCCAAGGGTGTCCTGGTGCCCATGCACCTGTACAAGAACAAGCTGGTCTCCTACGCCAAGCACGAAAACCAGGTGGTCCTGGCCGTCTTGGACGTGCGCAGCGGGAAGGCGCTGAAACGCTTCGAAACCGGGATCGGCTCCAGCCCGCCCAAGGACCGGGGCTGCTGGCCCAACGTCCACCGCAGTTCGCGGTGGTGGGGCCGGTGGAAGGACTTCTGGTTCAACTACCACGTAACCGCCTGCCCCAAGCGCCGGCCGCAGGGCGTGCGCCTGAGCCACGACCAGGTCGCCCGCCGCATGGCCGAGTGCACCAACTCCGACAATGCGGTGCACATCGATCTGAACTCGCTCAAGCTGGACAAGTCCGACCAGACCAGGGCGACCTTCCCCCACCAGACCGGCACCCAGAGCCTCCAGGACCTGGGCAAATCCATAGTGCGGGTCGAGGCGCGCTGCGCCCCGGGGACCTACAACTGCCGGGAGCGGACCGTCACCTTGAAGCACTTCAAGCCCGACGGCAAGACGCTCAAGTGGGAGAAGGTCCTGATCGAAAAGTCCCGAATCCAGACCACCCGCCTGTCCGCCGACGGCAAGCACGTCTTCATCCCCCTGCCCGCCGCCAAGGAAGTGAAAGAATTGCGCATCTTCAACGCCCGCACCGGCAAGGAGCTGAGGAAAAAACCCTACCCCATCCCCCAGAAATACAACTTCACCGCCTACCTTCTGCACCAGGGGGTCCTGATCGGCACCGACCGGTGGGGCACCTCCGGCCTGCGCCTGCGGGACATGCACCGCCTGTGGAACTTCGCCCGCCCCTCGGTCCAAGGCCCCCCGTGCCCCCCGGTGCCCTGACTCAGGGCGCGTTGAGCTGGACGGTAATTTCGGTTTCCTGGTCGCGGATGATGTCGACGTCGGCCAGGCAGCCCAGGGCTTCGACGTCGCCCTGGGCGCTGGAGGCTTCGTAGCCCACTGCCACCACCAGGGCGTCCTGGGCTGGGCGGATGAACTGGACCAGGTTGTTGGGGAAGTAGGTCTTGCCGCCTTCCCAGTTGAAGGCCAGCAGGCGCGGGTCGGTGCGCAGGTGGTTGATGGACGTGGAGTCGAAGTCGACAACGCCGGAGAGGATGTCGTCGCAGGTGATTATCCGGCCGTCGGAGGTTCCGTTTAGGAAGAAGAACAGGTGCCCGCTCTGCGACGACATGTACAGATCGCGGTGGAAGCTGAGGTTCACGACCACGTTGCCGTAGCCGGTGGCGGCGTTGAAGCTGGTGCACTCGCCGGAGACGCACACCGCCTCCCCCCGGGGGCCGCAGTCGGACGGCAGGGTGCACTGGTCGCCGATGCAGGCGGCGGGTTCATTGGTGTCGATGCACACCGGACGGGCGGTGCCGGCGCAGTCGTCGCCGGGCGTCCAGTCGTAGCACTCGTCGTCCCCCAGCTGGCAGGTCTGGATGACCGTGCCGTCGCAACGGGTCTCGCCGGCGGTCTGGCACTCGTCGGCGCAGTCGCGCAGGCACTGGGCCGATCCGCCGCTGTCGTCGCACACCCGGTTGATTGCCGAGCAGTCTTCCCCCGCCTGCCAGTCCAGGCAGCCGCGCGCGTCCAGGACGCACGTCTCCACCACATCGCCGTCGCAGCGGGAGTCGCCGGCCTGGGCACAGTGGTTGGGGCACTCGGGCAGGCACTCGGCCGCCGAGCCGGTCTGCTCGCAGATCCCTCCCGTAGCCGCGCAATCGGTGGTGTCCGTCCAGACTTTGCAGTTTTGCTCGTCGGGCGTACAGGTTTGCAGAATATTGACCCGACAACGGGTTTCACCGGCGTTCAGGCATGACCGCTCGGTAATCCGGCAGTCTTCGCCCCCGCTGCAGCCGCAAAGCCAAGCCAGAGCCAGAACCCCCCACGCCAACCTGAACCCGCAAACCCTCATTCGGGAATATCTTACACATATTCAATCCGTTACACAACCTCCGTCCCCCGGATTCCTATTATTATGTACATTGGGCCCGAATTGAGGCAAACTATGGGCGTTCGATTCCGGGGAGTGCCGGAAATCCGCCAGGACCATGCCAGATCCGCCCGAGCATCGGATTGGTTCTGATCCTATAAGCCTCGGGCAAGGATGATCGGTAATGAAAATCTACGTCGGCAACCTTCCATTTGGCATCGATGATGCGGGTCTGGAGGAACTTTTCAAACCGCACGGCACTGTCGCCTCGGCCAAGGTCATCACCGACCGCGACACCGGCCGTTCCCGCGGCTTTGGATTCGTCGAGATGGAGGAAGACGAAGAAGCCAATAAAGCCATCGAAGCCCTCAACGGGACCGATGTGGGAGGGCGGCCGCTGACGGTGAACAAAGCGCGTCCCCAGAAGAAGCGCGAGCGGCGCGGAGGCGGAGGCGGAGGCGGCGGGAACCGGTGGTGATAAGCCCCGGGGGAAGGTTGGTGTCAGGATGGCAAAAAGGAGCAAGCAGACTTTTCGCAAGCGTCAGCGCGAGCTAGCCAAGAAACGCAAGAAGGAGGCCAAGGCCGAGCGCCTGGCCGCCCGCCGGGGCGACAAGACCGACGAAGAAGACGGAACCCCCACGGAAGACGATGAAAAGGTATCCGACTCCCGGATGACCGGCGAGGGCAAGATCCTCAAGATCCGCCTGGTGGGGAGCAAGCAAGATGGGTAGCGCCGACAACACCGCTCTCGCATTTGACAACTCCATCGACGGGACCATCATCAAGGGATTTCTGGAAAACCGCCGGGCGATGTTCAAGAAGCTCACCACCATGGGTTTCACCCGCTCGGCCATCATGGATCGCGCCAAGGAATTAGGGTTGTCCGATCAATTCCTCAAGAAGTGCTCGGTGGGAAAACACGACGTGGCCATGCGCAGCTGCCTCGGCTGCAATGCCCGCTTCCTCTCCATGGGCGTAGGCAACCGCCTCTGCCCCCGCTGTCGCAACCGCAGGTAAGACTACCAGCCTTCACGCACGCAACTGCTTGCAACCTTTGCGAGCCTGTCCTACTCTCACTTCAGGAAGTCATGACCGAACCCAGACTATACCGTTTACAGGATTACTCCGGGGAATGCCGGATGCTGGACGCGGAGTCCTTCGGCCAAAAGCACGGCCGCGCCTTCTTGATCCACCGCAGCTATTCCGCGGCTGCCCGCAAGCAGGACGGACGGCGCCTGACGGTCAGCGCCATGACCGTCCGGGACGCCGAGGGGATACCCATGGTGCCCGAGCCGGACCTGATCGTCTTCGCCCTGCGGCACGGCCGCCACAAGCAGCCCGGGGAGTTCATCTCGGTCGGCCGTTCCGCCAGCAACGACGTGGTGATCCCCTTCGAACCCGTCACCCGCTTCCACGCCCTGTTCTCCGAAGACGCCGCCGGCCGGTTCTTCGTCCTTGACGCCGGCTCCAAGAACGGCACTTTCGTCAACGAAAGCCCGGTGCCCCAGAAAGGCCGCGGCGAGCCGCTGGAGGTCAAATCGGGTGCATCGATCCGCCTGGGCCCGTTGAGCTTCACGTTTCTGACCGCCGGATCGTTTCATGAATTTGTGAAGGCTTGATCCGGAATGGACCGCAGAAATTTCCTGAAAAAGGCCGGATTGGTAATGGGAGCCGGAAGTATCTGGCCGCTGGTCAAGGGATGCAAGCAGCACAAGGACTTCGGCATCATCATCCTGGGCGGGCGGGTGTTCGACGGCCTGGGAAGCGAACCGGTCGAGACCGACGTGGGGATCGTCGGGGACCAGATCAAGCAGGTGGGCCGCATCCCCGCAGACAAGGCCAAGGCGGTTATCGACGCCCGCGGACTGTGCGTCTGCCCCGGGTTCATCGACGTGCACAACCACACCCACGCCGAGCTGCTGGTCAACCCCCATGCGGAGAGCGCCGTCCGCCAGGGAGTCACCACACTGGTTTCCGGCAACTGCGGATGGTCCCCGCACCCCCTGTCCGCCGAGGAGGCCGCGGACATGGGGGAGTATCTGAAGGAGAAGTTCAACCTGGAACTGGACTGGAACGACATCAACGGCTTCTTCCGCCGGCTTTCGAAGAGAGGCATGGCGCTGAACTACTCCACCCTGGTGGGCCAGGGCTCGATCCGCGGGGCGGTCGTCGGCAACAACGACCGCCCGCCCAAGCCGGAAGAGCTCGAGAAGATGAAGGTGCTGGTTGCAAAGAACATCCAGGCCGGGGCGGTGGGCCTCTCCACCGGCCTGGGCTACGCCCCGGGAAGCTTCGCCCAAACGGACGAGCTGATCGAGCTGTGCAAGGTCGCCGCCAGGCTGGGCGGCGTGTACGCCACCCACATGCGCAGCGAGGGGGACCAGCTCTTAGAAGCCGTCGACGAGGCCATCCAGATCGCCCGGGAGGCCAAGATCAGCCTGCAGATCTCCCACTTCAAGGCATCGTATCCGCGCAACTGGAACAAGCTCGACGAGGCCATCGGAAAGATCGAAGCCGCGCGCCGGGAGGGAATCGACGTCCACTGCGATCGCTATCCCTACATCGCCTCCTCCACCGGCCTGGCCGCCTACTTCCCCCTGTGGACCCGGCAGGGAACCGCCGAAGAATTCGTCCAGAGGCTCCAGGACCCCGAACTGGACGCCAAGCTGCGCGCACACCTGAAAAAGCGCGAGCAGCAGCACGGCTCCTGGGATAAGGTGATCATCGCCGACCTCATCACCGACAAGAACAAGAAATACATAGGCAAGAACATCCTCGAATGCGCCCAGGAATCCGGAAAAGAACCCTATGACTTCATAAGAGACATCCTGATCGAGGAGAAGAGACGGGTGAGCAAGGTGGCCTTCACCATGAGCGAGGACAACCTCAAGAAAGTTCTCAAACACTCCCTGGTGGGCATCGGCTCCGACGGCTACGCCCTGGCCGACCACGGCCCGCTGTCAGAGGGAAAACCCCACCCGCGCAGCTACGGCTCCTTCCCCCGCGCCCTGGGCAAATACGTCCGGGAAGAAAAGCTGGTGCCCCTGGCCGAAATGATCCGCAAGCTGACCTCCGTCCCGGCAAAAAAGTTCGGCCTGGGCCCGCGCGGAGTAATCTCAAAAGACCACATCGCCGACCTGGTGGTCTTCGACCAAAAAACGATCATCGACAAGGCCACCTTCAAAAATCCCCACCAGTACCCCGAGGGAATCGAATACGTCCTGATCAACGGCCAGCCGGTCGTCGAAAAAGGCGCCCAGACCGACCGCCTGCCCGGCAAGATCGTGAAGAAGGCGACCTGAGGGAAGATCCCCCCACAGCTGGGGGGTGGACCCACCAAGAACCTATCCTGTCCCCATTTCTAACTCAATTAATTCAATAACATAGGTTTTAAGTTGGGTCTGGCACGCAACCTGCTATCACATCCGGGGATGGCCTGTACCCACTGCCCTGATGAAAGGTGATGCCATGAGCCGATTTGCCCTGATTATCCCGGTTGTATTCGCGCTTTGTGCCTGCAACAGCTATCCGCTGCCGCCTCAGGAGGAACCGCCGGTCGACCCGCCCCAGGTGCCCTACGCCTGCAAGGCCGAGTTCGCCCGGAACTTCGACCAGCCCTTCCAGGTGGCCGACCAGGTGATCCGTTACGCGGGCTTCTCGCCGGACTGCAGCAGGATGTACACCGTGGACGAGGCCCGGCAGAACCTGCGGGTCATCGATCTGAAGACCCGCGAGGCGACCGAACTGGTCCCGGGGGTGTACACCGCCTGGTTCGGACGCGACTCCAAGCGGGTGATCTTCCTTCAACAGATCGGAGACAACTACGAGTTCGAGCTGTACATCGCCGAAGGGGACCAGGTGCACCAGATCGACACGCACACCTCCCCCACCGTCCTGCAGTCCCCCGACGGAAAGTCGATCGCCTATCTGAAGAACTACAACACCGAGACTTACGAATATGATCTGTACCTGGCCAAGGTCGACAGCCTGCCGCCGGTGGTCACCAAGGTGGCCGGTCCGGTGGTGGGCAGTTTGGACTTCGCCCCCGACGGCCGGCTGATCTACCAGAACGACTCGGTGAACCACCACATCGAGGAGGACGACCTGTGGTGCGACTGGAACACCACCAGCCTGCGGGCGTACTCGCCCGTCGACGGCTCGGTCGAATTGCTGGGCGAGGACGTTCTCTCCTGGTCTTTCCGGGTCTCGGAGGACGGCAAGCGGGTCTACGGCTCCGGCGACTACAACTGCGAAGCGCAGACCCGGTCGTTGATAAGCTACTCGCTCGAGGGAAAACCGCCCGTCCACCTGCTGAGCGACCAGTCCATGTTCCTGGGGCCCAGCGAGATGCTGGAGCTGGCCGCCAGCGGCGAGATCCTGCATTCGATGATAATGTGGACGGCAGACCCCGAGGACTACCGCTCCGAGATCTGGGCCACCAAGGTCGACGGCTCAGGCTCAGATATCATCGCCGAGAACGCGATGTCTCAGGCGCAGACCTGCGCCTACTTCATCCCCTTCCAGCTGGCCTACGACCAGGTAATCCTGTACCTGCAGCGCCAGACCTACGAGCTGATGGCCGTGGACCGCGCCTCCGGCGAAGCCTGGGAGGTCCTCGACGGCGAACAGGGTCTCTGGTACCAGCTCTCCCCCGACGGCCGCTCGCTCTTGTACTACTCCGACGAGTACAGCCCCGCCGAGCTGCGCCTGACCGAAGTGGCCGGCGGCGAATCCCGCACGCTGATGACCGGGCTGATCCCCGGCCACGAAAGCGCCTTTGCGGTCGACGGCGAGCGCATTCTCCTGCTGCCCGCCTCGACCGACGGCGGCGTCTCCCGCCCGCTGTATTCGATCAACCCGCAGACCGGCGAGATTGTCACCATGGCCGAAGACGTCCCCGGCCAGTGGCTCTACCAAAACTCCTTCGTCCTCCACCCCTCAGGCCACCTGGTCGCCGTCCAGCGCACCGGCGGCATGTTCCTCACTCGAATCCCTTGATATTATTGTAGATAATACCTTCCCCGAAATCGCGGGAATCTGAGACAATAAGAACATCACCGGGGTCATTCAATAGACGGACAATGGGGAATGATGGGGTACCACCCGGGGAAAGGAACGGTTATGAAAAAACTAATATTCTTACTCTTGTTCTGTTTACCTCTGAGCGCATGCAGCAAATACGAAGATCCCTGCGACAAGTGCGGCGACGACGAGGCCTGCTTCGACGGGACCTGCCACGCGGCGATCTACAAAGGAATGTTCCATGTGTCATCGTCAGTCGACGTGATCTTCGTGGTGGACAACTCCGGATCGATGGCCGGCGAGCAGTTGCAACTGGCCCAGTCCTTCCAGGCGTTTGCCCAGGTCTTGGAGTCAAAGTTCGGCGACACCTTCCACGTAGCAGTGATAACCGTGGGTATGGAGTCCCAGGCCTGCCCGCCCTGCGACACCACCATAACCAAGTCCTGCATAAACGAGACCCAGGAGAACGGCCACTTCCAGGATCGCAAGGGTCACATCACCTGGAACACTGACTCGCCGGTGTTCGATTTCGTCGAGGACAGTACTTGCCGGGTGGTCACCAACACCAACGCCGACTGCTTCTACGATGCGGCCCAGGAGCGCGGCATCGCCCTGGTGGGCGTGAACGGCTGCGGCTACGAGCGCGGTCTGGCGCCGCTTAGATACGCGCTGGACAGCCTGAAAGAAAATTACAACGCCGGCTTCCTGCGCGACGACGCCACCCTGGCGGTCATCGTGATCTCCGACGAAGACGACTGCGGCGAGGTCGGAGACGTCTTTGAACTCACCTCCGACGGCGGCAACATCTGTTACTTCGCCGCCAAGGGCGTGGGCCCCGAGCCGGGCAATCCTGACTACACCCCGATGACCTACCATCCCGGCGACCCGGAGCAGCGCCCCTACGAGCTGACCCCGGTCAAGGAGTACTACAACTTCCTGGTCAACGAGGTGAAGGGCGGCCGGAAGGAAATGGTAAAGTTCGCCGCCATCGTCGGCGTCACCGACCCCGCCGATCCCTCCACCACCACCATCGAATACGAATGGGGCAACCACAACCGCTGGGAAATCGTAGAAGCCTGCACCACCCCGGGCTGTGCCGGCGACTACTGCTTCGCCATGCCCGGCACCCGCTACATCCAGCTGGCCCGGATGTTCGGCGAGAACGGCTACGTGGCCAGCATCTGCCAGAGCGACTTCGCCGACACCATGGAGAAGCTGGGCGTCTGCGTGCACTGCCCGGAGTCCTACAAGCTGGTCGCCCCACCCCAGGACCCGGACCTTCTGGTGGTCACCGTAAACGGCACGCAGATCCCCCGCTACACCTGCCCGATCGACGGCCAGCTCGAGATCTGCGCCGGCCCCAACGACACCTCCTGCTCGCAGGGGCCCTGCACGGAAACCTGGACCCTGTGCACCCCGACCGACCAGCGATCCGCCTGCGAAAACCTGGACTACTCCCAGGCACCGGGCGGCCTGATGGTCTTCGCCGACCACTACCAGCCCTGCCGGCTCATCCAGGGCGATCTGGAGATCGCCGCCTTCTATCTGCAGTGAGCTTCTTCTTCAAGAATTCGAGCGGCGCGTAGAAGCGCTCCTTCAGCTCGGCCCGGGTCATGGTGGCCCAGGAGGCTACCCCGTAGTCGTCGAACTTCTTTCTGACCTCGAAGTGCAGGTGGTCGTAGTTGCCCCCCAGCTTCTTCGCTTCCGCCCTGGTGAACAGGCGGCCCAGGCGGGTGTCGACGCCGACTTGCTTGCCGCAATCCACGTAGACCTCGGCCAGGTGCTTGTAGGAAGTGAACAGGGTGCTGCCGTCCTTGAGCTTGTGCCGGACGACCACGGTGGTGTGCGGGGCGCCCAGATGGATGGAGCAGACCACCCCGCGGGCCACCGGCAGGACGTAGACATTCCCCGGCTTGCCCTTGCGCCGGATCAGATCCACCCCGGTGTGAATGTGACCCTTGATGTAGCTGCGCCGGCCGGCGCCGAAGTGGCTGATCAGGCGGATGGTGGAAATCTTGGTGCGGTCGCCGGTCTCGAAGGGAACCCGCCACTGATCGACTGCATGCTTAGGCTCGACGTCCTCATAGAACTGAATGAAATCCAGGCGCAGCTCCTCGATATACCCCGGCCCGGCCAGCAGGATTGTAAGCAGCCAGATCAATCCGACACCACCACGGTTACCGGTGAGCTGATGGTGGGGCGCTGGGCCAGGGCGGCCTTGATCTTGTGGACGCCGGGTTCCAGGGACCAGCGGTATTCGTGGGGGTAGCCGACCTTGGCCACCGGGATGCCGTCGACGATCCAGATTATGTCCTCGTCCTTGGGGGTGACGTCGGCGGCCAGGCGGATGGTGGAGTACTCCGCCGGGGTGTCGGGGTCCCACAGGTAGCGGGAGTAGTTGGTCGGCGCGCTGATCTCGACCGCGGGGAGTTTTTCTTCGCGCCAGCCGCCGCACAGGGGGCTTTGAAGCTTGGGGGCCAGCTCGAGGTGCTGGCCGCGGGCCCACTTGGAATAGGAACCGGGAAGATCGACCAGGACGCGCTCCTCGACGAAGCGTCCGGGGCAGTACCGGGTGGCCAAAAGCCCGTTGCGCCGGTCGATCTTGACCTTCTGGTGGTAGTGGCATTCTTCGACCGGTTCGGTTCCCGGCTTGAAGTACTCCACCCGGTGGTGCGGGCAGTCGGGGCCGGCCAGCTTGCCCGACAAGGAGCAGATGCGCTTTTCTACGTAGTCTTCCGGCGGGGAGAATCCGGTGAGGACGGTGCGGTGGTGCCGGTACCCGGGCATCAATGCGTTCATGATCTTCTTGACCGGGCGCGCGGAGCCCACCAGGCCGCCCAGGTGGTTCATGCGGCGCCAGTCGTGGTTGCCCACCCAGACTCCGACCAGCAGCCGGTCGCTGTAGGCCACCGCCCAGGCGTCCCGGTAGCCCTGGGAGGTTCCGGTCTTGACCGCCACGGCGTACTCGTACTCCAGGGCGCTGCCGCGCCGGAAGCTGGGCTGGCGGGCGACGGGATCGGAGAGAATGTGGGTGATCAGATCGGCGGTGCCGGCGGTCAGGATCCGGCGTCCCTCCGGCGGGACCTCGTTCCGGAAATACCTGAATCCCAAGGTCTCGCCCCGATTGGCCAGGATGGCGTACAGGCCGCAGAGCTCCTCCAGGGTCACGTGCAGGTTGCCCAGGGCCAGGCCCAGGCCGTACTGGCCGGGGGTGAAGGAAATGTTGGTCACCCCGGCCTTGTGAAAGAAGCTCAGGGCCTCCTCCACCCCGACCTCGGCCAGGGCGGTCAGGGCGGGGATGTTCCGCGAGTTGGCCAGGGCTTCGCGCAGCAGCATGGGGCCAAGGAATGTGTGCGAGATGTTCTTGGGGACGTAGGCCTGGCCGCCGTCCTCGGGAAACTCGATCTGGATGTCGGGCAGCTCGGAGGCGGCGGTAAAGACGCCCTTATCCAGCGCCAGTGCGTAAATGAAGGGCTTCAAGGCCGAGCCCGGCGGGCGCTTGGTGAGCACGTAGTCGATGGCGCCGCGATCCTCCTCGTTGAAGTAGTCGGATGATCCCACGTGGGCCAGGACGTCGCCGGTCCGGGTGTCGACCACCAGCGCTCCGGTGTTCCCCGCGCCGCGGTAGCGCAGGCGGTGCAGGTTGCCGTCCAGAATGCGGTGGACGCGCCTCTGGATATCCAGGTCGATGGTGGAGTGGATGACGGGCCCGCGTCGGTTTCCCGCCATCGCGCTGAGCCGCAGCACGGCATGCATCGCGGCCGGGTCGCGGTGGGGCTCTTGAACCAGGCGCAGGTCGGAGGCCAGCGCCTGGCGGAGCTCCACGGAAGAGATCAGGCCGCGGGCATGGAGAATCTTCAGGATCAACCGGGCGCGCTCCAGGGCCCGGCGGCCCTTGAAGTAGTCGAAGGGATCGAAGCGGCCGGGGGCCTGGGGCAGTCCGGCCAGAAACGCCGCCTGGAGCCAGGAGAGATCCTCGACCGGCTTGTCGAAGTAGTAGCGGGCCGCGCGTACGATGCCGTGGACCCGGTTGCCGTAGGGCGCGATGGTCAGGTAGTGACGCAGCACCCGATCGTGGCCGTAGCGCTCCACCAGCAGAAGCGCCTCGGCGGACTCGCGGACCTTGTTGAAGATATTGCGCGCGCCGGGGGACTGCATGCGCGCCACCTGCATGGCGATGGTCGAAGCCCCCGAGACGATCCGGCGGGCACGCATGTTCTGGGCCAGGGCCCGGAAGATGGAGGGGATATGCACACCGCGGTGGGAGTAGAAGTAGCGATCCTCGGTTTGAAGCGTGCATACCATGATCTTTTCGGGGACTACGACCGGCAGCGGCCAGTACCCCAGGTTGTCGTCGGAGGCCGGGACCTCGCCCAGGTACTGCCCACGGCGATCCAGGATCAATTTCGAGGGTTGGGGGGAGATCAGGTCCCGCTCGAGGGAGAGGACGAAGAGAAAGTTGAGCGTAATGAAGGCCGTCACCAGGGCGGTGAGGAGCACGGACCATTTGTGTTTTTTCAGCAGCCTTAGCATTGTCGTCCAGCGTACCCGTGCGCGTTTCTGGTGCGCGTGCGCGTGCGCGAGGCCTGCAGCCCTCGCATTCTGATGGTGCGCGAGGAAGCGGGATGGAGCGACGGGGCCTTCCCGCGCACGCGCACGCGCACGTGTACGCTCACGCGCACGTTACTTGGGCTTATGGTGTTCACCGGTGACATCGATTCTCATTCCTACGCCGCGACCTCTTACCTCCTGATGGTACATCTGCTCCGCGTACGGGGCCGGGTGGACGAATGATCCTTCGCAGGTGGCCCGGACGCGGAAGTGGAAGGTGTGGGTTCCTCTGGGGAGACGGGTGAAATAGTAGCGGACCTCGTTGTCCAGGCGCTGGACGTAGGTCGGGCGGATGGAGTCGGACTGGCTGGGTCGCGCCTCGGGGCCCGAGGTCTTCAGTTCGGGGTTCAGGGGTTCCAGGCCGGCGGCGAAGGGGACCACCAGGGCGACGTGGTAGAGCTGTTTCTGCGACAGCAGCCGGTTGTGCAGTTCCAGGATGTCGCCGATCTTCAGAGTCTGCTTGCCGCCCTTGATGTCCTCGAAGTGGGTGTTGGCGGAGTCGTCTTCGTGGATGATGGTGGCGGTCCTGGAGACCACGAACCCCTGGTTCAAGGTGTCGACCTGGTCGCCGGGGGCCCTGGGCAGGTATGTATACCTTACATGCGCACCGACCTTGGCGGCGCCCTTCACCGTTACGGTCTGGCGCTTGGCGGTGCGCATCCGGGCCTGAGCCACCTTGTCCCGGTTGGACAGTTTCAGCACGCCGTTTTCAGAAAGCGAGACCTCGGCGTCGATGCTCTCGTGACGGGCGTGGGCCAGGTAGACGACCAGGGCGGCCACCGACCGGGCGCTGGAGTGGGTGGAGCCGAAACCCCGGGTGGCATGGGCGAAGGACAAGAGCGCGTCGCGCAGGATGCTCAGCTTCCGGTTGCCGGGGTCGAGGTAGCACAGCGACTCTAAGACCGCCGCCAGCGTCGAGGGGCGCGAGCCCAGGTAGTCGGAGTACCAGTTGGATCTCCGCCAGCGGATGCCCTTGTAGACCGGATTGCCTTTGTAGAGCTTGAAAATCACGCTCTCCCACAGGTTCTCCTTCAGCGCGGTCAGGTTGGTGGAGAACAGCCGGGGATGCATGCTCATAGCCGAGGCCAGATCGGCCAAAGAGGTCAGGTCCATGTCTTTTCGGTGGTGGAACAGGCCGATCATGTAGTGCTCGTCCAGCTCGCCCACCTGAACCAGGGCGCGCATGGCGATGGTCTGCTGGTTGTAGCGGTAGCCGGGGCGCAGGCCGCGGTAGTCGGACCTGAGCGCGCGCTTTAACGCGGCGATGGCCCGGTTCCAGCTCTTCTGGGGAACGTCCACGCCGATCTTTCTGCACATGTGCATGAAACGCACCGCCTGGGCGGTCAGCTGGACGCTGCCGGCCGAGCCGGGCCAGAAGGCGAAGGAGCCCTCGTCGTCCTGGAAGACGCTGATCTCGTCCAGCAGTCGCCTGGCGTGATCGCCCACCTGCAGGGCGTAGTGATGGTTGAGGCCCAGCTTCTTCAGCAGATCGCCCACGGCCATCTGCGGCATGATCTGCGAGAGCCTCTGCTCCAGGCAGCCGTGGGGATAGCCCGCCAGGTAGTCCAGGCTGGCCAGCAACTCCAGCACGCCGGGGACCGCTGAAACCACCACTTCCTGGGTGGCCTTGCCGTCGCGGGGCTCCTCGGGAAATGCCTTGAGCTTGACCGTGCCTTTCTTGAACTCGTCGAAGTAGGCGAAGTGCTCAACGGTGCGGTCGGGCAAGAGCGGAATCTTCACCTCGAAGGCGTCGCCGACCTTGTCCTTCAGCCGCACGATGTCCATGCGCACCGTCAGAGTGGTGGGCACGGTGGGATCTTTGGTGCGGGCCTCGACCGGGAAGATGTGGCTCTCGGCTTTGGTGCGCTTCAAAGTGATCTTCTTCTTCCAGCTCTTCTCCTTCAGGACTCCCAGGACGCGCACCGCCACCGCACCGGCGCCCTCGGGCCCCTCGACCAGGCGGCCTACGCCGCCGGCCCAGAAGCGGTCGCCCTGGCGGACGAAGCGGGGCAATTGCGGCTGGACCAGCACCGGCAGGCGCACCCGCAGGCGGGTCTGCTGGTAGCCCATGCGCGAGAATCCGGAGGCGGCCACCGCCCGGACCTTGAAGTTGGTCAGGTCGTCGGACATCTTCACCGGCACGGTGATCTTTCCCGAGCGGCCCACCTTCAGGGTGGCCTGGTAATAGGGAACCGTCATGAAGGTCTTGCGCACCCGGCGCTTGCCGGGCAGCCTGGCCATGTCCGCCTCGGCCTCCTCATCCCCGTCGCCGGCGGGCTCCTCCTCTTCCTGGATGCGGCCCACCACCCGGTTGCGGGTGTCGCGGACGCTGGTCCGGCGGCTGTTGCGCTGGATCATATAGTCAACCGGATCCAGGCTGGCCTCGTCGGCCAAAGACAGCACCGCCTCGTCGACCAGCCACAGGGTAATCTCGCCGGCCAGCGGCTTCTTGCGATCGTCCTGCAGGGTGACGGTGACCGGCACGGTCGAGCCGGGCTGCACCGTCTCGGGGTGCTTGATGCCCACGTAGACCTTGTTCTTGGTCGGCTCGATCTCTATGTCGAGCGAAGAGGCCAGCGTCTGGGGCCGGTAGCGCTCGTCGCCCCCGGAGCTTTCGCCCAGGCGCCCGCGCATCAGCACCACGTGCACGGGGAGATTGGGAACATAGTCCGGCCGGATGGGGATCTTGAAGACCGCCTTGCCGCCTTCCACCCGGGAATAGACGTACTTGTTGCGCCGGGGCTCCTCCAGGATGATCAGCAGCTCGCCCCTCTGGAAGGGGCTCTTGATAATCAACCGGGCGTTCTCGCCGGGTTTGTACTTCTTCTTGTCGGTGGAGAGCTCGAAGACGCCCTGGCGGGGCTTCTTCCAGGCCAGGGGCTCCTTGCCGCCCACGTACAGGTCGGCTGAGAGGGTCTGCACCCGCCCGAGCTTGTCGCGGGCGGTCAGCTCGACCACGTAGACCCCCGAGGTCTTGATCTTGAGAGGAGGTCCGACCGGCTTCTCGCCGGTGTAGATCACCTTCTCCAGGATCTTCTTGTCCTGCTGCTCGGTGACGTAGCTGGCCTTGCCGGTGGCGAAATCGGTTTCGCGCAGGTGGCTGTGCCAGGTGCGGCGGAAGAGCCGCACGGTCACTTTCTGCTTGGCCTGGGGCTTGTCGTCCACGCCGATGGCCAAAATCTCCGGCCGGATGGTGGTGGGCTTCTCCGAGTAGCGCTGCAGCTTCATGCCCAGCACGAAGGGGGGCAGCGCCTTGGTGAAGGCCAGCGAGGAGACCTGCTGGTTGTCCACCCCGGTGACGGTGGCCTCGATGACGTAGGTGCGGGCCGAGCCGTCCATGTCCAGGGCGGGGTTGATGGTCAGCTCGCAGGCCCCGTTCGGATCCAGGACGTCTTCTTCGTGGATGCTCTCCGGGGGCCGGGCCCGGCCGCCGCGGGAGAACTGGGTGGAGCTGGCGAACAGGAAACCCTCGCGGCCCTCGGGAACATGGTGGCAGGAGCGGCGGGTCACCCGCCACTCGATGGGCTGACCGGACACGTTGCCGCCGGCGTAGTAACGCGCCACCACCTTGACCTTGAAGGGACCGTCGTTGGGAACCTTCTCCGGAGCCACCAGCTGAACCTCGAAGGTGGGGATGCGGTAGGCCTCGATCTTGAAATAACGGCGGGCCACCTCCTGGTAGGGCTTCTTGCGGTACAAAACCACCGAGTACGAACCGGTGGGGATGTCCTGCTCCTGAAACTCGGTGGAGAACCCGTACAGGGGAGTGAAGGCCACCGGGCGGGTCCACTCCTTGCCGCCGGGACCCTGGATCTTGAGCAGGTAGCTGCCGCCGGGTTTCTTGAACTCACCCAGCAGACGGTTGCGCACGTAGCCCTTGATGTAGACCTTCTCACCCGGCCGGTAGATGGGACGCTCGGTGAACAGGAATCCCAGCAGGCGGTCGTTCTTGGGCTCGGGAATGTTCTCCTCGGTGATCCAGTGCAGCCACTGGCCCCAGGGGGACCAGTGGTTGTGGGCGAAGCGCGGCGGGGGGTCGCGGGGATCCAGCACCAGGGCGTCCTCGCCGCTGTGCACGTGGATGCGGTGGATGCGCCGCCAGTCTTTCTGCTGGGTGAGCACCGCCCGGCCCTTCGAGTCGGTCTTGAGCGTCTTGGTGACCATCTCCGGAGGCCGGCGCTTCTCGCCCCAGCGGGGCTTGGGCGGCTCGTCAACCGCCTCGATGACGATCTTGGCGCCGCTGACCGGCCGGGCCGTGTCTATCGAACGCACGTAGAAGATCACCTGATCGCGTTCCTCGACGCTGGTCAGCGACAGGTCGGTCACTTGCACCCGCACGTAGGTCCGCTGGGGCGGGCCGGTCAACCGGCGCAGCCCCACCAGGTAGTGGCCCGGCTTGCGCCTCCCGATGGCCTTGTCCAGCAGGCCGCCGATGTCCAGGCCGAAACGGGTGGTGGAGCCCTTCTTGGCCAGCGGCAGATCCACCACCTTGGAAACCAGCGGAGATCCCAGCAGGCGCAGGTGCCGGTTTAGCTCGTGAGCGGAGACGTAATTCAGATCTTCTTCCTTGCGCTCGGGCTCCTCGCCGGGGAACGGCGGCGGAGATTCCTCGTTGATAACGATGGGGCTGTGCGGAAACGGCCACAGGCCTTCGTGCAGCGGATCGATCCGGTAAATGCGCACGTCGGCGCGGGGCTCGCCGTAGCCGGACAGCGGGATCATCCGCGGGCCCAAAAGCTCCAGGATGGCCCGGGCCTGGCCCCAGCGCAGAAACGGCTGGCGGCGTCCCAGGTAGAAGAATACCCGCACGTCGCCGGGGTCCTGGAGCTTGCGCTGGTCCTGGTCCCGGATGGGCGCCGAGCCCAGGGTCATGCGGTAAAGAGTGTCGGGGGCGAACTTGCCCTTCAGCGCCACCCGGCTCCCGTAGATCTGGAAGCTGAGATCCTGCACCGCCGGCTCCATCTTCACCAGCTTCTTCAACGAGGTCAGCGTCAGGTTCGACACCGGCGCGGTGAAGGCCAGCTGGGGCGTCTCCCCGTAGTGACCGCAGGAAAGCGCCATCTCCTCGGGAACCTTGACGTCCCCGTGGATGGGCATGTGCATGCCGGCGCAGCTTACCGCCTCGACGCGGAAGGGCGGGCGCACCGAAAGGCGCCCGGTCCACAACACCTTGCCCTCGTCGCCCAGTGCCAGCGAGATCTTTACCTGCAGCTGCTTGCCCTCGGGCACCTCGCGGTCCAGGGTGACCGCGTACACCGCCGCGTCGCGGTGGGAGCGCCGGGGCAACTGGGCAATGTTCCAGTCCTTGACCCGGTAGCGGGCCGAGCTGGACAACCCGGGCAACTCGGCGATCTCCAGGTTGATCATCTTGCGCAGGTAGTTAATAGGCAGCGCCTGGGGAAATGTCAGCGTGAAGGTCCGGAAGGGTTTTAAGTTATTGCTCCCCGAAGCCGGCGACATCCGGGAAGGCGCCGACATCATGGTGGTGAGTATCCTGGACTCCCCCCGGGCCTTGGCCGAGAAGCGCCGCAACGCCGGCCAGGGCTCGGCCGGGCGGAACTGCAGGGTCTTGCGGTCCAGCCAAAACCAGGCCCCGGGCCAGGCGGGCTCGATCTTGAGGATCGAGGGCCCGTCGTCCGCCGGGCGCTTGCCCGGCCCCCGGTTGGAGGAGAAGTACACCGTTACCGGATCGAACCCGCGCAGGAACTTCTCGGGCATGATTACGGTGTCCGATCCGGCCGGTCGCTGGCCCTCGTCCGCGGCGCGGTAGTCCTGGGAGAGGACGAACGGGGTGAACAGCAGAGAAGCGAGTATTACTACGATTGGCATACGGGCTTTCATGGTCTCCCTCCAATCCGGCGGAAGAAGTCACGCAGGTATTCCTGGGGAACACCCATCTTCGATCCGGAAAGGCCCAGGACAACCGGGCGGAACTTGGCCGGGCGGCCTTCTTCGGGCGCGCTGACCTTCAACAGGTAGGAACCCTTCTCTACCTTGAGGAACTGCTGGCAGCCGTCGCCCAGGAAGTTGTGGCTGATGTCGCTGATGGTGCAGCGCAGGGTGTCGGCCTCGACCTGCAGGCCCAGGCCGATTTCGCCCTCCGACCCGGTCTCGAATCTGAAGATGCGCGACTCGCCGGGCGCCAGCCAGTACTGGGCGCCGATGCCTTCCTTCAGAGCTTCCACCGGTTCGGCGGTCCAGCCCAGGCTGCCCGAAAGCGATCCGTCGGCGAACGCGCGGACCATGAAGCGGTAGCTCCCGGGATCCAGCAGGCGGTACACGTCGCAGCCGGCGCCCATTCCTTCCACCAACTCCAGCCCCCGGGCAGAGGCCAGGGCGCACACGCCCGAGTCGCTCTGCAGCCGGACCACAGCGCTCTTTTCAATGACCAGGTTGGCGTCCTTGAAGCCGCCGTCCAGGGCCAGCGAGCGCCCCGGGGCCAGCGGCGGCCCCGCCCCGCCCTGCCGGCGGTTCCACAAGGCCGGTTTGTCCCGGCCCTCGGCGTACACCAGCATGCGCAGTGGTTGCCTTGAATGGAAGACCGCCACCTCGGCGCTCTGGCCTTCGGGCAGCTCGCCGCGGCAGCCGCTCACCCGGGCGCCGTCGCCGGTGGCAATGACGCAGCGCTCGGCTCCCTCGACGACCAGTCGGCGGGCAACCCCCGCGGGGGGAGCCTCCAGGCGCAGGCGCCCGCGACCTTTGGGTAGCGCCTCGAACAGGGTCCGGACGATCTGCTTCTCGGGCTTTTTGCGTTCGACAATTACCCGGGCGGTTGCGCGCCGCTCGGCGTTGGAAGCCAGGAACACCTCGCCTCCGGCACCGCCCAGGACACACTGGTACAGCCGGCCCCGCGGGGCGCACAGATCAACAACCTTTCCGTCCGCTCCGGTCTGCACCGCCCAGCCGTCGCCCGGCAGAGTCAGCTCGATGCGGCAGGGCTCCTTGGGGACCAGCAGCCGGGCCACCGGCCCGCTCCACACCAGGCGCCGGACTCCAGGCTTCAATGCGATGCCTTCTTTAGGTATCCGGGCGGAAGAACGGGTGATCTCAACGCTGAAAGGACGCCGGGAGGGCACCCAGACCCGCGACAGCGACTCCTTCCCGGGGGCGCTGGCGGCCAGGCAGCTGCGCTCGGACAACTCGTGAACGCCTCCTTCGATACGGCAGGCCGGCGCCACCGGCTCGCCGGGGGGCAGCTTCACCCGCAGCAGGTGCAGCGCCGGAGATTTTGATTTTTGCCGGGCGATCAGCTGCCGATCCCTCAGGGGCACGGTCTCCTTGGTCTGCCGGTCCACCGGGAAAACCAGCTCTTCAAGCTTGAGGGCCGTCTTTGTCTTGGGTCCGGCGGTGGTGAAGATTGTGGCCACCGGCTCCAGGGAGGCCTCGCCCCCGCACCAGCGCATCAGGCCGTCCTGGGCCTCGGGCAGGCACCAGACTTCCTTGGCGGTCCGGTAGCGCCCGGCGCGCGGGATGGAAGCCAGCGCGGCCTGGCCCTTGGGGATGGTCTTTTTGGAAAGCGCCACGATCTTCCGCGCGGCCACGTGCGAGCGGATCCTGGCGTACCAGTTCTTGGACCACAGGTGAACCTGGTAGCGCTTGCCCTTGGGATTCACCATGAACAGGCAGCGGCGCACGTCCTCGCGGTGGGACAGGATGCCCCCGCCCTCCTCTTCCAGGGCGCAGGAGAAAGTAAGCTGGGACTTGAAGTCCAGCTCCTGGATCTCGCCCGGGGCGGGAGCTGGCACCTTGGCCACCAGGACTTTGCCGCTGGGCCGGTAGAGCGTATCGTCCTTCAGATCGCCGGTGTACTCCGTCTCGGTGGCGGCCACCGACACCTGGGTGCGGCCGCGGATGGTGTTCTCCGCCTCCAGAACCAGATTGTAGTCACCCTTTTTCAGCGGAGTGGCGATCAGGCAGTTCCAATCGGCACCGTGGGAGCCGCTCTCGGCCACCAGGCCGCCGTTCTGGTCGAACAGCCGGCAGCGAACGTCGCACTCTCCGGTGGTCTTCAACCGCAGCACCGAGTCGGCGGGCATGCGCAGCCCCACCCGGGAGGGAACCTGGAACTCGTTCTTCAGGCCCGGGGCCAGGATGCTGCTGCCGATGTGCAGGCGGTAGCTGATACCCACGTCCGCGCGGCTGTGCTCGGTCCGCAGCAGGTATTTGCCCGCGGCCAGCTTGACCAGGACCGCGCCCCGGTTGGGAGGAACCGGCTCGATCAACTCCTCCTTCTTTTTGTCCAGGCGGTACAGTCGCCCCTGCATGCCCTGGTCGAGCGCAACCGAGACGTCCAGGTCGGCCCGCAGGGTGAAAATGAACTCGTCCTTCCCGTCTTCGGACAGCTCGGCGCTGTACCAGTTGTTCAGGACGATGATGTGCTTGTGCTCGCCGCGCAGCACCAGCGGCTCGCGGATCTTCTCCAGCTGGGTGCGGCGCATGCTTTCGACCGTCAGCGGCAGCTGGGTCCAGCGGTAAGTGCCGCGGTCGAGGTCCATGTTCTGGGTGCAGGCGGCCGGGACCTGGATCAGCGGCCAGCCCTGCCGGTCGTCCAGGCGGCACTGCAGGGAAACGCCCTGGCCGCTGGTATTTATCCGGTGCCGGCCGGTGTGCTTGACCACCAGGTCCTGGCGAATCAACTCGTTGGCGTCCACGGTGAAAAAGACCTCGCCCTCCTTCTTGAGTCCCCGGGCTTTCCTGACCGGCTTCTTCTCGAGCAGCACCGAGGCCCGGCCCTTGCTGCGGCCGGTAGTCTTGACCGTAAGCAGGTAGCGGCCCGGGCGGAGATATTTGGCGATCAGGCAGTTGCGCCCGCGGCCGGACCCGGTGTCGGAGACCAGGCGGGGTACTATGGCGGTGCGCATGCGGCACTCGGTGCCCAGCAGCCCCTGGGTGGTTACGTGGTAAAGACCGGCGCGCTTGACGTCGAAGATCATCGAGTGGGACTGCCCGCGGTCGAAGTCGAAGAACTTGGGCCGGCCCACGGACATGCGGGGCAACGGGCGGATCTCGGGGGAATGCGCCTGGAGCCCGGGTAGAGTCTTCTTGGGCCGCGGCCGGCGGACCGACACCGCTATGGCCGAGTCGTTGGGGTTCTTGATCACCAGGGTCATTTTCACCTTGGCGGTCGGCAGACGGCAACGCCCCTCGCGCGCCTGGGCGTCGAAGGCGTTCTTCCAGGCGCAGGTGAACTTGGAGCCGCCCGCCGAGCGGATCAGCACCTCTCCGCCGGAGGCGACCGGAAGCTCGACGCTCTCGCCCGCATCCAGAACCAGCGGGAGCGGCCGCTCGAGCTTCAAAGGCAGGCTGCGGAGCACCAGCCCCCGGCTGGCCACGTCGCCCGCCCGGTTGAGCAGCAGCTTGTAGCGGCCCTGATTCTCCAGGCGGATCGAGGGAATCAGGCAGGAGTTCTTGGTTATGTTCCCGGCCCGGCCGACATTGGAAAACGGCATGGCCTCGGTCATGGCCACGGTCAGGTTCTCGATGCCCTCGCGGCCGCGGTAGATCTTCAGCTCGTAGTACCCCGGGGAGAGGTGCCGCTTGATCCGGCATTTCTTGGCGCCGGGGTCGGTGTCCTTGACCAGCTCGTGCCGCCCGCGGTCGAGCTGGTAGAGGACGCAGCTGTTCTTCAGCTCGCCCCGGGTGGACACTTCGTAGGCGCCGGCGTCTTTGACCTGGAACCAGATGGTCTCCTCGCGCCCGTTGTAGTTGAACGCCCGCCGGTAGGCCCGGTCGCGGCCGACCTGCATGAAATCCTCGACGGAAAAATGGCGGCGCACGTCCTTCCAGGACTCCAGCCGGCAGGACAGCGGGGCGGCGTCGATGTCGGTGGGCACGTCGTGAACCGCCACCAGGTAATTTCCGCTGGAGGGTCCCCCGAAGGTGAGCGTCTCCCGGGCGGAGGTGTAGGCGCCGTCGAGCAGGTAATAGTTGCTGGACCACTCCCCCCACTCGAGCATCCCGGCGGTCCCCGGGGAGCCGGACACCTCGATCACGTGGCGGGAGTCATAGTTGCAGAAGGCCGAGGCAGTGGGGATCAGAGCCTTGGGAACGATACGCCCGTAACCGCTGAAGCCGCCCATCTGGGCCCCCGAATCGCCGTGCAGCTGGGCGATCCGCAGCTGGGTCCCGGTTTTTGGGGCCTGGTCCAGCGACAGAAAGGCCACCAGCCTCCCCTTGGGAACCTGGTAGAACGCTTTGCCCCAGGGAGGCAAACGGAAAGCCTCCGCCCGGTCGGGGCTGCCCTCGGGGAAACCGTTGGCCACGAACAGAAAGTCGCGCTTGGTGCCCTTGGTCCACTCCTTGGGATTGGCCCCGTAAGCGGTCAGCAGGTAGTCCCCCGCCTCCAGCATGCCGGTCAGGTACCACTCGTAGATCGGCTGCCCGTCCTTGGGCATGAACTCGCCCGGTCTGGCCTGGATCTCCTCCACCCACTGGCCGTCCCGCCACAAGCGCACGTCGCCCGGCGTGCGCCCCATGACCCGCAGGGTGGTCCACTGGCGCTTGGGCACCCGGACCCAGTAGCTGGCCTGCTGGCCGGGATTCAGGCTCTGCTCGACCCAACGCCCCTCATCCAGACGGACGGGTTTCTCATTGATTTCCTCGAATGGCCTGGCCTTTATCTTCACCTTGCCCTTGCCCTTCTTGGGCGACTGCATGCGCAGCTTGTAAATCCCCGCGTCCAAGAGCAGATCCAGCTTGCAGTTGCTCTTGCCCACCGCCCCCGACCACGAAAAGGGCCCGCGCAGGTGATCGACGATCTCGCACTGGGTCCCCTCGGGGCTCTCGGCGGTGATCCGGTACATCCCCGGCTTTTCTATGGTGATAATCGCGGCTTGCTTCCCCTTGGAGGGGACCGTGTCCGGATTGACGCTGGAGGCTAAAAGCAATACCAGGGGCAGGACGGCAGGAGAAATCAGCATAGGGAACTCCTTCAGGCTTGAATTTCAAAAATCAGCCGAGTGCGCATCATACCTGTGGCACTATCCATAAGCAACCGGGATGCCAACCCCCATCAGACGGAAAACTCCAGCAATTTCAAGCCGGTTAAATCTACCCTGTCCCCCTTCCAGTGGCCCCACAGACACCGCCCGCGTCCTTTGCGACACACTGAGAAATAAGATATTCTTGCCAAGGTTGCCATGAAAGCCCTGTTCTTGTTCATACTGGTGGCGGTCGTCTTTGCCGGTGGGATCCTGCTCATCCAGCACGTCAGCACCGCCCTGGGAATCATCCTGATCCTGGTCGGCGCCTCCCCGATCCTGCTGATTGGAATCGCTCTGATCGTGAGAAAGTTAGACAAAGAGGGCCAGGAACCACCTAAGCAATCAGACTGACAACTGAACACCCAAGTGCCTTGGAAATCCTGCGGAGGGTTTCCAGGGTAAGATTGGCGTCCTTCTTTTCCCAGCGGCTAAGTGTGGAAGGTTGAACTTTGAGTTTTAAGGCGAGATCTCTTTGAGATATATTTCTCGCCCTTCTGATTTCGGCAATCCGGTTGGTTACAAGTTCACGAGAGGCTTCTGACCAATCAAGTACAGAGTCGGTTTCATCATCCAGGATACGCCGGGCGTCCGCGGCGTCTGCGATATCGAGCAGTCTTTCGTACTCCTCTTCATCCAGAATCACCAGGCGCTTGCTGCGACTTACCTCTATGAACTTGGGCTTGAATTTCGCCTTTGCCATGCAATCATCTCCTAGCGGTAAACATCTTTCCGGTGACCTACCTTGATCACCAGAACCAACAGCTCATTTTCCCGGATCTGGTATACGATACGGTAATTCCCAACCCGGATTCTCCAGAGGCCGGCAACTCCGGCGATCTTTCGACAACCGGGTGGCCTGGGTTCGTCGGACAATCCAGATATCGCCACAAAGAGCCTTGCTCTCGGCCTGGCCTCCAGCTTCTTGAGGAACCTGAGCGCAGATGCCTTGATTCGCACCCGGTAAACCATTTCAGGCACCCGCTTGCCATGACGAGTATATTAGCATATAATGCAATACTTCTCCACCGGTATTTGCGTTAGAAAACAACTACCAATCTCTGCTCCCCTGTATTGCAAGCCTCTTGCCGACGGGGGTCCTGTTTCTTAACTAGCTGTAAATATTAGATTGTGTTCAGAAGACCAGGAAGTGGATGTGACCGGGATTTGGACAGCGTGTCCGCTATTTCCGGACACTCCTGGTTATTTCATAAATACCGAAGAAGACAACCACTGCTTGTCGGGATAGTAGACGAATACCAGGCCGCCGTCCTTGAGGACGTCGATGACCTGTCTGGACACCTGCTTGTCCAGGGCCGGGCAGCCCCAGGAGCGGCCCAGGCGGCCGTGCTTTTTCCAGAAGGTTTCGGTCACGTACCAGGCGCCGTGGATTACGATGCTTCTTTTTTCGGCGTTGTCGTTGATGCCCTTTTCCAGGCCCTTGAGCTTTAACGTATAGCCGTGCTTGCCCTGGTAGGTTCCGGCGGCTTCGAAGAGGCCCAGGCTGGAGGCCAGGGTGCCTTCGCGGTTGGAGAATTTCTTGGCGTAGTTGTCGCCGCTGCCCTTGCCGTGGGCGACCAGCTCGTGGAACAGGAGCTTTTCTTTCTTGAGGTCGAAGATCCACAGGCGCTTCGTGGTGGAGGGAAGAGAGTAGTCGATAACCGCCAGGATATTCTTCTGGCCGAAGCCTTGCTCCTGCGCTCGGGAGGCGGCCTTCAAGGCCAGGTCGAGGACCTGGGGATCGAGTCCTGGGGCCGGTGGGGCCAGCAGGAGGATCAGGGCCAGTCGGCAGAAGAGCATCATCTATAGTTTGACGGTCAAAGTCTTGTTTCTCGCCTTGAGCGAGTCGAAGGTGATGGTGGCTTTGCCGCTACCCTTGACTATGAACTGGACGTCGCGCTTCGAGAACGAAGGGACCGAGGTGAAGATCATGTGGGGGCGGTGCTCGACCGGGGTTACCTTGTCGAGCTGCAGGTCCTCGACGATTCCGCCGGAGACCACTTTCAGGTTCTTGCCTTCGAGCTTGACGATGTCCCGGCGGAGAAGGTTGTGGCGCAGGACCTGGTCGGAGAGGGTGGGCAGGGCGTGGTTGTTGGCCAAGCGGATGCGGATGCGGGTCAGGTCGCCGGCCAGCTTCTTCTTCTCCAGGACTTCCAGCTCGACTTCCGGGGCGTGCCGGGCCAGGAAGATCACCAGGCTGGCGTTTCTGTGGACCAGCTCGGGGAGCTGGAAGGGCTGGGGCACTCGGGTGGTGAAGGTGCGCCAGCCGCCGATTTCGATTTTGCCGAACTGGGGGTGATCGAAGGGCTTCCAGTCGCGGAACATGGCTCCCTGGGTGACGAAGTCGGAGAATTTCTGTTTCTCGTCGTCGGGGACGCGGCTTCCACCGATGCCCTTCTTGGGTCCGGATTTTTCCGGGGGCTTGCGGAAGCGCTCCTGGCTGGACATGAACAGCTCGCCGGTGAAGCCGTAGACCCCCAGACCCGAGAACATGAACTCGTCGAAATCGCCGTGGGTGGTGTACATGTCCTTGAAGGAGACCAGGTAGCGGTAGCCGGGGATGATCTTCTCGCCCTCCTTGCCGATGTAGTCGTAGACCTTGGAGTCGTTGGGCGGGTAGGTGCCGGCCAGCTTGGAGCCCGGGCCGCGGTAGATGAGCCCGCCGTAGTTGTGGAAATCCACGGTAAAGATGATGTTGGGCTTGGTGACGACGAAGTCGGCCACCGCCCGAGTGGGCCGGGCCGACAGGGGGAAGTCGCCGGCGCCGTCCTGGACGTAAGGCGGCTGCCATTTGAAACCGTAGTTGCGGTTCATGTCCAGATAGCCGGGGGTGTCCTCGTTCAGCCGGCCGTCCTGGTCGTTGTCGATCCCCTCCATTCCCAGCAGGCGCCACTCCCCTTCCTCGCCGGGCTCCACCCGGATCATCACCCGCTTGTCCTTGGGGTGGGTCTTCCAGCCGCCGAACTTGTCCCTGACCCGCATCTGGAGGATCTCGCCGTCCTGGTCCAGGTCGTCGTAGTCATCCTCGTCCTTCAGGCCGTCGCGGTCGTCGTCGTAGGGGACCCGGGCGGTGCGGCCGATGTTGTAGTTGGAAGGATCGGTGAAGAAGCGCGCGCGGCTGTCGACGTTGACGATGGGCACGATGTAGAACACCCGGGTGTCCACCAGGTCCTTGACCACCGGGTTGGTCGCGTAGCCAGACAGCAGGTAGTGCGCCAGGTACAGGCACACCTCGGTGGCCTGGATCTCGTTGCCGTGGATGGTTCCGTCGACGTAGACGGCGGGCTTGTCGACGTCGTTTCCGGTCTTCTGGTTGTTGATGGTCAGCAGCCAGATGTCCCGGCCCTCCTCGCTCTTGCCCAGGACCCTCAGCTCGGTGAGGCCGGGATGGGCCCGGTGGAGGGATTTTATCGCTTCCACCACCGCGGGACCGTCGTAAAAGCGGTCGAAGGTCAGCTGGACCTCGGCGGCGGTCAGGCAGGCGGACAGCGATGCGACTATCAGCACGGCGGCAGCGGCGGTGGTTTTCCTGCGGATCATTTTCCACCTCCGGTCAGCTTGACGACCTTCCGGTCGCTTCCCGCGGCGAACCCCTGGGCCGTTACGGTGACCCGGCTGCCGGCCTTGGCGCGCAGGACCCAGGCGGCCTTGCCCGCCCCGCCCGAGCCGGGCAACAGCTTCAACACCTTGCGCTGCTTCCCCTCCAGCAGGGCGCCGCCCTCCAGGGTCACCGCCACCGGCGGCGGGCGCCGGCAGCGCTCGCCCTGGTGGGTCGGATAGGGCAAGAATCCTCGGTTCTCCACCCAGGCCTCCAGCTTCCACACGCCGGCCCCGCGGGGAGTGACCTCGACCTTGGCGATCTCGATGCGGGCCAGCATGCCGGAAAGCTCGCGGACGAAGGGCAACTGCTTGTCCAGCAACTCCTTCACCCCGGCCGGCGAGGGCAGCAGGTGGGCCCAGGGGATCTTGCCGCCGATCTCCACCTTGCCCAGGGTGGGATGGTTATACGGCTTCCAGGCCAGGAAGGCGTTATTATCGAACTCGTACAACGCCTGTTCGGCCGGGTCTACCGGAGGAACCTCCGGAGGTTTTCCCTCTTGGGGCATCTGGCTTTTTTTCTCTTCCTTTTCATCCTTCTTCACCGGAAGACTCCAGAAGTCCAGGGAGAAAGTGGGAACTCCATACTGGTAGTAGCCCCACTCGTCCACCGATCCGGAAGGGAAGCCCGGCGGATCCAGGCGGGGCTGGTCCAGCCCGGCCTGCTTGATGAACTCGTTGTAGCGCTTGCTGATCTCGTTCCAGTAGGCCAGGTCCTTCTGGTCCGGCTTGGAGGCCGCGCCCACTCCGAGGAACTGCAGCACCATGTCCGCGGTGAGCTCCTTGTAGCCGGTGTGCTCGCGGCCCATCTGCACCAGGTCCTTCAGCGGATACTCCACTTCGGGGTCCAGCCCCATGCGCTTGGCGATCCGCTCGGGGACCTTGTACTTGTCCCCGGCGGCCTCGGCTTTCTTTCCCTCGGGCACCTTCTTGAGGCTGTTGGAGTTGCCGAAGACGATCAACATTCCGATCCCGGGGTGGTCGAAGGCGAACTCGAGCACCGCCCGCGCGGCCGGCTCCGAGGCCGCCCAGGGGCCGTCGGTCCTGGTGTAATGGGTGAAGTTGTGCGGGAAGTTGCGCCCGGGGTTGGTCCCCCCGGGCCCGTCCTCGTTGTACTGACCGTCTTTGTCGTTGTCGACCCCCTCGGTAAATACGCGATAGACGCCCTTTTCGCCCTTGCCGGAATCGGCCTTCTTCATCAGGACCGGGTTCTTCTCCACCGGCATCCACTCCCCCTCGGGATGCGCCTGGCGCATCAGGGTGATGTATCCGTCACTGTTCAGATCCTCGGGCCCGTCCTCGTCGGTGCGGTCGTCGTAGTCGTCGTTGAAGGGACGGTCGTTGGTATACCTTTCAAACCGCGGCTGCTTGAAGAAATTCGCGTACCCGTCGGGATTGCCCACCGGCAGGATGTACCAGCGGCGCGACTTCAGGTCGTCCTTCCAGACGGAGAGCAGCCGGCGGGACAGTTCCATCGCGGCCGCCGTGGCTAGGGGGCTGTTGCCCTCCATGTTGGCCACCAGCAATACAGCGGGAAGCTTTGAATCCTCATTGCCCAGCGAAAGCAGCCAGACATCCCGTCCGCCGGGCGTCTTGGCCAGGACCATTAACCTGGTGTGGTCTTTTCCGGCAAGATCGCGAAGCTCGTCACCGATCTGCCCTAGTGTCCGGTATTGGAATTCCGCGTTAGCGGGAAGAGCCAGCAGGAGAATCAGTATTCCGGCAAGCCGAGACATGGATACCTCCCGGCTTCCGGAAATACATCAAATGTGCGGAATTGGCAAACGCCCGAGGCTAGTCGTTGTCCTGGTAGCAGGCCGCCATGGGCTGCCAGCAGGTGGTGCCGATGCACTGCCAGTCGTTCTGATCACAACCACTGGACGCGATGCAGTCGAAGATGTCGTCCATAAGCGCCTGGGCCTCGGCGTCGCCCTGGGCATAGCAGGCGTCCACGCAGTTCTGATCCGAGCAGTTCTGCACGCAGCTGATCATCGCCCGGCAGTTGCCCCCGGCTGGGCAGCAGGCCCCCTCGTGGCAGTTCGCATCGTTGTCGTTGCAGTCGGATCCCAGGCAGTCGGCGCCCAGGCCGTAGCCGTCGCCGTCATCGTCGATGCACTGCTGAGTGCAGCAAGCGCCCATGTTGCAGTCGGGATCGTCGTCGTTGCAGTCGGGGCCCAGGCAGTCGGGGCCCTGGCCGTAGCCGTCGCCGTCCTCGTCGACGCAGTCGGGGCAACAGGCGTCGCCCTGCTGGTGGCAGTCGGGGTCGTTGTCGTTGCAGTCGCCGTCGCAGATGCGGTAGCCGTCCTGGTCGATGTCGTCTTCGTTGTGGGGAACCACGCCGTTGCAGTCGTTGTCCTTGCCGTCGCAGACCTCGCTCAGGCCGGGATTGCGCTCGGCGTCGTTGTCGTCGCAGTCGGGACCTTCGCAGTCGGCTCCCTCGCCGTAGCCGTCGCCGTCCAAGTCTACGCAGTCGACGCAGCAGGCGTCGCCTTCCTGGTGGCAGGTGGCGTCGTTGTCGTTGCAGTCACCGTCGCAGACCCGGTAGCCGTCGCCGTCGAAGTCGTTCTCGCTGTCGAAGATGACGCCGTCGCAGTCGTTGTCCTTGCCGTCGCAGACCTCGGTGTTGCCCGGGAAACGATCGGGGTCGTTGTCGTCGCAGTCCTCGCCCAGGCAATCGGCGCCCTCGCCGTAGCCGTCGCCGTCCAGGTCGAGACAGTCCTTGCAGCAGTCGCCCTCGTGGCATTCGCGGTCGGTGTCGTTGCAATCCGGCCCCGCGCAGGCGGTGCCGTCGCCGTAGCCGTCGCCGTCCTGATCGGTGCAGTCGCCGCAGCAGGCGCCCTCGTGGCAGTTTATATCCGCGTCGTTGCAATCGGGGCCCTGGCAGCTCACCCCCACCCCGTAGCCGTCGCCGTCGGCGTCGGTGCAGGCGCTGCAGCAGTCGCCCGTATAACAGTTGGCGTCGTTGTCGTTGCAATCCCAGCCGGTGCAGTCCTGCCCGTTGCCGTAGCCGTCGCCGTCGTTATCCACGCAATCCACCTTGTCGCTCGAGCAGCCGAAGGCGGCCAGCGCCATCACCAACAAATGAACCAATAGAATCTTTTTCATTACAGAAAACCTCCCATCGGGTGAATTTCAAGCAACTCTACACTATTTGAGAAAAAAATAAAATCGCTCAGGCCGGGTCTTTGCGGGAGCGCCGCACCAGGCGGACTACAATGATGATTCCGATGATAATAACGACAATCCGCCCCACGATCTTGCCGATCTCGTACGAGGAGGGTTTTTTTGGAAACTCGCGGCCGAGGCCCGGATCGCCCACCTCGGCAAACGCCGCAACATTATTGAGGATGTCGGTCAAGGACAGCTCCACCAGATCGGCGCTGCCTAAAACCACGTCGCGAATGCGCCAGCGGTCCTTGGCGTCCTTGAAGACCACCCAGCGGACCGGCCAGAGCTGGTTCTGGTGCTGCCCGGCCAGGCGGTCGAACATGGCCGCCCGATCCTTGGACTCCAGACCCTGGAACACCGCCAGGATATCCGGAGAGATGAAACGGGCCAGGGCGGGTGAATCGATGAAGCGCTTCATGCGCTCCACATCTGCCCGGGTGGTGGTGCGCACCACCAGGACGTAGGACTGCACGTCCGCCCCGCCCGGACCGGGAGCGGTCTCCTCCGGCTGGACCTCGAACCCGACGTACTTGCCGCCCCTGGCCAGGATCTGGGAGTTCCAGCCCTTGACAAACCCCGACAGCAACTCGCGGCGCTCGCGCTGGGTGGGAAACGAGCTGCCGCCGACTTTCCTGGAAAACTCAGCCAGAACACCGGGGTCCACGAAGCGGTCGAAGGCGTATTCCAGACGCCCCCCGTCGACCAGTTTGAGAAAGTCATAGACCGCATCGGCCGCGCTGCCGGCGGCCAGCCGGGTCTTCTCCCGCTTGCGAATCCGCTGCCGGACCAGCAGCTCGCGGAACTCCCGCTGGGCGTCCGGGTGACCCGGGTCCAGCTCCAGGGCCCGCTCCAGGTGTTTCTGCGCGGCGGCCTCGTCGCCGGTCTGGACCTTGATCAGCCCCAGATTGTAGTGAGCGTCGGCCAGGCCCGGTGCCAGCTCCACGACCCTCTTCAACTCGGCCTCGGCTTCCTTGTACTGCAGGGTGCTCATCAACGCCGCCCCGTAGAGAAAATGCACCTGGGCGTCTTCGGGGTGGGCCTGGGCCGCTTCGGCCGCCGTCCGGAGCGCCTGACTGAACCGGCCGGACTCCATCAGGTTCAAGATGTCCTCTGAATCGGGTTCCTTTTCCGGCTGGGCGGCTGCGGGAACCGATGCCAGGATGATAATGACCGCGATCAGCGCCGGGCACGTATTCATGGCCCTTCCCTTCACTTGCTCAGGTTCTTTACCAGCTTGGTGGTCTTGCCGGCGTTGATGGTGACGAACAGGGTCTTGGAGATCGCCCACTTCCGGTTGATCAGGCGCAGCTTGTACTTGCCCGCGGGCAGCTTGTAGCCCAGAATGGGCGTGACGCCCAGCTTCTTCCGGCCCAGGTAGACCTCGGTCCATGGAGAGGTGTTCACCTCCAACAAGCCGTAGCGGGTCGCAGATCGCGATCGGCGCGGACGGAAGGACAGGTCGATCCGATCCCCGGCCTTGGGCGTGATGCTCTTGGATTCCCGCTTGTGTTTGCGGCACAGCACGGTCACCACGTACTCCTGCTCAGCCTCCACCGACACGTTCTGGATGGGAGTGCGCCCGGGCAGATTGACTCCGTTGAGGCGCACCCGGCACCCGGAAGGCCGCGAGCTTATACTGAGCATGGCCTCGGCCAGCCGGGACGGCTTCTCCCCCGGCTTCACTTCCCGGGCCCCGTCTTTAGGCACCTCGAAGGGCACCGGCTCGACGGAAGCCCTGGTCGGCTCACCTGGATCTTCTCCAGGGCATTTCACCAGGATGGCGACGAAAACAAACGAAAGGATCAGGCCCAATACCGCCGGCCAAGTGAACTCCACCGAGCGGGGCACCACCCGGGCGGGCTGCTTCGGCTTGACCCGCTGCAACAGGGGATCGGGCTTGGTCACTGTGCCGGCCGATCCTCGCGGCAGGGGCGGCGGAGCCGCCTGGGTGTCCCCCGGTTCGTCCCCATCATCCGGGCGGGCGGATTCGTCGACCTCGGTCACGCCGGTGGTCATGGTGGGCTCGTCGCCGTCTTCGTCGTCCTCCGGCTCGGCGAAATATCCGCCCGGGGGCCGTCCCAGAAGCCCGGAGACTTCGGTGGGTTCGTCCAGGTCCTCATCAGAACCTACTTCGGTCATCTTGCTGGGACGCACCGACGACAGCTTCAGAGCCTTCTCGGTGTCCGGCTTCAAGGCGCTGACGATGGCGGGAATGTCGTCGGCGTTCTCCAGTTCATTCAGGAGCTTTCTTTTCTGCTCCATCCGGTCGGCCAGAACGCTCAGGTAAAACGAGCGGATCTCCCGGCCGCCGGCCATGGTCTTGGTGCGCCGCAGATGCTCGCGGATGGCGTTACCCATGTCCGCGGCGGTCTGGTAGCGGTCTTCGGCTTCCTTTTCCAGGGCCCGCTGCACAACCGCATCCAAAGCGACGGTCACGTCCTTGTTGAACGTCCGCACCGGGGGAACCCGCGACGATACGATGGCCCTCAAGGTATCGAGGTCCAGTTTACGCTTGAACAGGTGCCGGCGGGTAAGCACCTCCCAGAATATGATTCCCAGCGAGAAAATGTCCGACCGGGCGTCAACCCGGTCCCCCAGGCACTCCTCGGGAGACATGTAGAAAACCTTGCCCTTCATCATGCCGGTCTGGGTCTGGTGAACCTTCTTCTCCGCCTTGGCCACTCCGAAATCCACCAGCTTCACCTGGCCGTCGTAGAGCACGATGATGTTCTGGGGGCTGATGTCCCGGTGAACGATGCCCAGCGGCTTGCCGTCCTCGCCCCGCAGGTTGTGAGCGTAGTCCAGGGCATCGGTGACCTGGGCGATGGCGCCGGCGATCAACGTCGGGGGCATTTCCTTCCCGCGCTCCATGGCCGCGCTGACCACGTAGGCCAGGCTCTCCCCCTCCAGATACTCCAGAACCAGGAAGAGGTCCTCGCCTTCCAGGCTGGTTTCGTGGATCCGTACGATGTTGGGGTGATCGAACCGCGAAGTGATCCGGGCCTCGTCCACGAACATCTCGCGGAAATCCTCGTCGCGGGCCAGGTGGGGAAGGATCTTCTTCACCACCACGAACTTCTTCATCTTCCGCGAGCCCTCTTGGCGCGCCAGCCAGACCTCGGCCATTCCTCCGCGGGCCAGAAGGGTCAGAAGCGTGTAGCGGGACTGCTTCCCCTGGACCTCTCTGCTGCCGTTCAGCATGTCAGGCCGGATCATATCCGCTCGCCTGCCGGGGAGCAACCGGCAGAAACTTTGGGATTCTCTGGTTGTCTCAACAGAAACAATATGGTTTTTCCAGACAAAACCAGCCCGTTGGGAGAAAACTGGCTTGTTCTCGGAGCAATCGCCCTGGCGGGCCTGGTTCTCTCTGCGCAGGGCTCCGGCTCGCCCCCGCCCCGGCGCGATTTCCGGATGGTGCCCCCGCCATTCGAGATCACCCACGAAATGACCGAAGTTGGCGCGATGGAGAAAATCAGCCGGGCCAGGATCCAGGAGGCCATGCGGCTGATCCTGAAGCTGGAGTATGATCAGGCCCTGAGCACTCCCGACGACGAGGAGATCTTCCAGCTGCTGCACCAATACGAAGCCGGACAGCGCCTGTATCGCACTACCGCCGCGGTTATAATCTCAAAGAACGTCGGCAGGATGGCCTTCAGCTGCCAGGATCACGAGTACGCCTACAACCCCGACGTCCAGACCAGCACCCCCTTCCTGGCGCTCAGCCTGTACCACGAGCTGAAACACGGGGTGCAGTGCCAGCAGGGGATCGAGCTGCCCGGGACGGAGGAGGACCTGTGCCGCTACGAAGCCCCCGCCTACGCCGCCCAGGCGCGTTTCCTGATAGCCCTGCACAGGAAGGGAATGCTCCCGGAACAAGTCAGTGCCTCGGAGCCCAGCGACGCCGGTTTGCTGATCCAGACGCTGGAGGCCTGGGACGTGCTGGCGGAGGGAGAAGAAGCCTTCTGCCGCTGGTACCGGCGCAAGCTGCGCTGGGGCGCCCTGGTCGTCCTGCAGCAAGATCAGCCCTAGAGGCAGCCTACTTCAAAAACCGCCTGACCACGCTGGCGGTTTCCCCGGCTTTAATGGTGACCTTTAAGACCTCTTTTATACCCTGCTTCTCGTTTACCAAAGTGATCTTGTACTTACCCACCGGCAGCTTGTGGTCAAGCAGCGGCGTTATCCCCAGTTTCTTCTTATTCAGATAAACCGCCGTCCACGGATCGGTGTTGACCCGCAGGAAACCTTCCTTGGGTTTAGGTTTAGGTTTAGGTTTGGGCTTAGGCCTGGGCCTAGGTCTGGGTTTAGGTTTAGGTTCAGGTTTAGGTTCGGGTTTCACGTCCGGCTTGGGCTTGGGTTTTTCCGGTACTTCGGGTTTTTCCACCACCTCGGGCTTTTCCACAACATCGGTTTCTGGTGCTGGCGGGGGCGGGGTAACATCGGCCGGCTCTTCGGTCTGCGGCCACAGCTTCCAGGCGGCCGCCGCCGCTCCGCCCAGGAGGATGCCCAGCACCAGCAGCAGCCACCTGATTCTGCGCGGGGCGGGTTTCACCTCGGCCGACATGGTCGGTTGGGTGGCCACCGGCTGGACCTCGGACACCTCGGCCACATCCCATTCCTCCTCGGGGG
>Ga0272442_10001175_pt1 | contig 40391 bp, 39 predicted proteins | sample SSMForm2O_FD_200262 | JGI IMG/M metagenome (GOLD analysis project Ga0272442, IMG submission 200262) | Marine sediment archaeal communities from Little Sippewissett salt marsh, Falmouth, MA, United States - SSM-Form-2O | ecosystem: Environmental > Aquatic > Marine > Wetlands > Sediment ... | reverse complement strand
AAAAAATTACATGGAAAAATAATTAACAATTTCAAGGTTTTAGGTGGTATCGAATGGCTTATTGAAAATAAAAAGGATGAACTAGGAGTAGTATGTGCAGTGGGGGATTGTAAAAAAAGAAAAGAATTGATAAAAAAGATAGATAAGATAAAGATAGAATATTATAATGCAATCCACCCTTCAGTTGTAATCGGAGAATCCGTTAAAATTGGACATGACGTTATAATATCTGCAGGTACTACAATAACTGTGAATGCAACGATACAAAACCACGTTGTGATAAACATGCAGTGCTCAATTGCCCATGATACAGTCATTGAAGATTTTTGCACCATCAGTCCAGGAGTGCAGATAAACGGCAGGACTCATTTAAAAGAAGGGGCCGATATCGGAAGTAATGCCACATTACTACCAGGAATCTGTATTGGAAAATGGTCAAGAGTCGGAATAGGTTCTGTTGTTTTAAAGGATATAAAGGAAAATGTTGTAGCTTTTGGTAATCCAGCAAGGGTTGTAATTGACAAAAACAAATGAAATATTTAAACGATTGATATAATGATAGATAAAAAAGAAATTGAAGATTTAATAAAAAAAGAAAAATATGAACAAGCCCATAACAAAATATCTGAGTTTGTCGAGGAAAAATCTACTATTGATAACTATATATTTGCAGAAAAAATATATAAAAAATTATTTGAAAAAATTAAATTTGTAAAACTAAAAGTTGCATTATTAAGATCTATTACAATAGAGTCAATGATTCCAATATTAAAGGTAAAAGCATATAAAAATAAGATTAATCCTGAGATATATCTTGGGCAATACAACATTATTGACCAAGAAATCCTTGATGTCAATAGTCTTTTATACAATTTTGCTCCCGATGTTCTAATAATTTTCAGCAGAATAGACGAGATGGCTCCTAAACTTCTTGAAAGCTTTATCAATCTTTCTGAAAAAGAAGTAGAGCAAGAGATAAATAATGTAATAACAAGATTAGATGATTTATTTAAATCATTTAGAAAAAAATCAAAAGCAAAGGTTATAATTCATAATTTTAAGATACCGCAGTATCCTGAATTTGGAATAGCGGACTCTGTTAATAAAAAAGGCCAAAAGAAAACTTTTGAAAGGCTAAATAACAGATTAGAAGAAATTACAAAGAGATACGATGACATATATGTTTTAGATTATGATCAACTTACATCAAGATTTGGAAAGGAGAACTTCTTTGATGAAAAGCTGTGGTATACATCAAAAGCACCTGTGTCAAAGATAGGGCTTGAAAACTTGGCAGATGAATATATCAGATATCTAATTCCAATATCTGGTCTCACAAAGAAGTGTTTAGTCCTGGATTTAGACAATACATTATGGGGTGGAGTTTTAGGTGAAGAGGGAGTAGAAGGAATCGATTTAGGTCATAGTTCCCCTGGAAATGCTTTTTTAGACTTCCAAAAAGAAATCCTAAAGCTATATCACAAAGGCTTCATATTAGCAATCAATAGTAAAAATAATGAAAGAGATGTTATGGAAGTATTTGAAAAACATCCATATATGGCTTTGAAAAAGGAGCATTTTGCATCAATGAAGATAAACTGGAAAAACAAAGCCGAAAATATGAAAGAAATAGAAAATGAACTCAACATCGATTTGAACACTTTCGTCTTTTTTGATGACAACCCAATAGAAAGAGAACTGATAAAAACACAATTTCCTCAGATTCATACCATAGATCTACCAAAAAATCCACATCTATACCCAAAAAAATTAAAGAAATTACCTGACTTTGAAATGTTAAGTTTCTCAGATGAAGACATGAAAAGAGGGAAAATGTACTATGAACAGATCCAAAGAAAAAAACTCAAGGAGAGCAGTTCATCTCTTGATGATTTCTATATTTCACTAGAAATGAAAGCAGTTATTAGTCTTAATGATAGCTTTTCATTGCCAAGACTTACAAAGATGACGCAAAAAACAAACCAATTCAATCTCACAACAATAAGATATTCAAACAGTGACATCAAGAATTTTATGGATTCAAAAAACCATCGTATTTATTCTCTCCAGCTCTTTGACAAGTTTGGTGACAATGGAATTGTAGGTGAGATAATAATCAAAGAAGAAAAAGAAACTTGGATTATTGATAGTTTTATATTAAGTTGTAGGGTTATAGGAAGAACAGTTGAAACTGCTTTTTTATCATATATTATAAAACAGGCAAGAGCTGAAAATATAAAATTTTTAATAGGTAAATTTATTCCGACAAAAAAGAATTTACCAGTAAAAGACCTTTATAAAAAACATAATTTTAATTTTGTCAAAAAAAACAAAAATGAGAATATCTGGCGTTTAGATATTCAGAAAAAAGATATAAAATGCCCAGAATGGATTAACATAACTGATAAATGAGGAAACAATAAATGCAAGAAAAATTAAAAGAAATAATGTCAAATATTTTTGATATTCCTAAGGAAAAAATTAACGATTCAACATCAATGAAATCAGTTGACAAATGGGATTCACTGAGCCATATAAATTTAATTTTATCAATTGAAGAAAATTTCCAAATAGAAATATCAGAAGATGAAATGAGCCAAATGACAAGTTATAAAACGATTAAGGAAATCCTAAAAAGAAAGTTATAACTTGTTTATAAAGAGGGAAATATGAAAATTAATCATATCGGAATTGTTGTAAAGGATATAGAAAAGAGCGTTAGATACTACGGCGATTTTTTTGGTTTTAAAAAGGTTAGTGATATCTTCTATGACGAAAATCAAAAGGTAAATGTTGTTTTTTTAAAATCTGAGTGTAAAGACTATGTTTTTGAATTAATCGAGCCTGTAGGAAAAGACTCCCCTGTGAATAATAGCTTAAAAAAAGGAGGAGGGTTAAACCATATATGCTATGAAGTCAAGGATATCAAAAAAACAATCGAAGAACTAAAAGAAAAGGGAGGAAGATTGATATCAGGACCAAGTTATGCAAATGCTTTTGAAGGGAAAAAAATTGCGTTTTTTTATACAAAAAACCGGGAAGTAATTGAGCTTGTTGAAAAATAAAAAAAAAGGTGTTTTTTGTGGAAATAGGTATAGATATTGTTAAAATCTCCAGGTTTGATAAAGAAAAAATATCCAATGAAAAATTTTTAAATAAAATTTTTACAAAAAACGAAATAGAATATTGTAAAAAAAAGGACAATCCATCAAAGTATTTTGCAACAAGGTTTGCAGGAAAAGAATCAGTTATAAAAGCCCTATCAAGTTTCAATGAAAAAATTAATTTTAAACAAATCGAGATATTAAATGAAGATAACGGAAGACCTTTTGTAAAAATACTCAATAATAATAAAAGTAAATATAACATAAAGATAAGTATGTCTCACTCTTTTGATGAGGCAATTGCAAGTGTAATAATAGATAAAATCAACGAGTTGGATTAAAATGACTTGGGAAATACCTTTGTTTAAGATATATCACGACAAAGACGATATTAATTCGATTGAAAAGGTAATTAAAAGAGGTAGTTACTGGGCAACAGGCCCAGAGATTGAAGAGCTTGAAGATAATATTTCAAAATATATTGGAAAGAGATATGCTGTAAGTTTTAATTCTGGAACATCTGCCCTTCACTGTATATTACTTGCCCATGGAATAAATGAAGGAGAGGTGATAGTACCCTCCTTTACATTTATATCAACTGCAAATTCTGTGATACTAGCCGGTGCAAAACCAGTATTTGCAGAAATTGAAGATGAAACCTATGGACTTGAAATAGAAGATGTAAAAGAGAAGATAAATAATAAGACAAAAGCAATTTTACCAATACATTATGGGGGCTGTACAAGCAAATATATCGGTGATCTAAAAGATATCGCAAAAGACAATAATCTTACACTAATTGAGGATGCTGCTGAGTCACTTGGATCAAAAAAAGGAGGAGCGTTTGCAGGCACGTTTGGACATTCCTCAATGTTTAGTTTCTGTCAGAATAAGATAATTACATCTGGTGAGGGAGGAATAATTCTAACTGATATAAAGGATATTTATCAGAAGTTGTTGCTTTTAAGATCACATGGTAGAGTCGAGGATGTGGAAAATTATTTTTCAACAACCAAGGACCTTGATTATATACAGCTTGGATATAATTTTAGAATGTCAAGTATAAGCGCTGCTCTAGCTTTATCACAATTTAATAAGATAGAAAAGATTATAAGAATGAGAAGGGAAAAAGCAGAATATTATCATAAAAAACTTTCAGAAATCAAAAATATTAAAACACCTGAAGTTAAAAGCGATTTTTTCCATGTTTATCAGATGTATACAATACAATTAAAAGATAAAGAAACAAGAGATATGTTACAGGAAAGATTAGAAAAAGAAAAGATTATGACAAAAGTTTATTTTAACCCAATACATTTAAAATCCTACTATAAGAAAAAATTTGGATATAAAAAAGGAGATTTACCACTAACTGAAAATATTTCAGATAAGGTATTAACAATACCAATTTATCCACATATGGATAAAGAAGAAATGGACTATGTGATTGAAAAAATTAAAGAAAATTGTGAGTGAGTTTATGGAAAAAAACCTAGAAAAAACATTTAAAGACAAAAAAATCCTTGTAACTGGTGGAACAGGTTATATTGGAAGTAAAATTGTTAAAAGTCTATTAAATTATAATCCAAAGGTAGTAAGAATTTTTAGTAACGATGAGGATAACACCTTTCATTTAATTCAAGAGATCGGTGACAAAAAGAATAAAAGATTTCTAATGGGAGATATAAGAGACAAAGAAAGGCTAATTCAAGCTATGGAAGGAATAGATATAGTTTATCATGCTGCTGCATTAAAACATGTACCTTTGTGTGAATATAATCCTTTTGAAGCAATTAAAACAAACGTTTTGGGAACGCAAAATATCATTGAAGCTGCACTTGTAAATGGTGTTAAAAAAGTAATAAATATAAGCACTGATAAGGCAGTAAATCCTGTAAATACAATGGGTGCTACAAAACTTCTTGCTGAGAAACTAATAACAGATGCGAATTTCTATAAAGGAAAAAGTAAAACAATTTTTTCATGCGTTAGATTTGGTAATGTATTATTTTCAAGAGGCTCAGTTATTCCACTTTTTGAAGAGCAGATAAGAATGAAAAAGATGATTACTCTTACAGAACCTAGCATGACGAGATTTATGATGTCAATACAAAATACCATAGAATTGATTTTCAAAGCCACAGTAATGGCAAAGGGTGGAGAGATATTTATCTTGAAGATGCCTGTATTAAAGATTGGAGACCTAGCAGATGTTTTAATTAAAAAATATTCTAGTAAATATGGTTACAGAGCTGATGAGATAAATAAAAAGATAATTGGTTCAAGACCTGGGGAGAAATATTATGAAGAACTTATGACCGAAAATGAGGCAGCAAATTCAATAGAAACAGATGATATTTTAATTGTTCTTCCACATTCAGATTTTAATATAAATCTAAAAGCATCAGATTATAAAAATGCTAGATTATGCAAATTAAAAAGTTATATTTCCCAAGATCAAAAGATACTCAGTAAAAAAGAAATTGAAGAACTGCTAAATAAAAATGATTTATAAAAACAGGTATATAGATGAATGATAAACAAAAAAATATCTTTATATTTGGCACTCCAAAACCTGTTTTAAGAATTTTAATAAAAATTCTAATCAGCTCTTACAATGTTTTTTTTGTAGGTTATGAAGATTACAGACAATATCATAAAATAAAAGAAATGTTGGTTGATAATGCATATAATATAAATAGGAAAATAAAAATAAAAGAGCTTTTTCAAATCCCGTTAAAATTATTAAAAAGTAAACCAAAGATTGTAATAATATTTGGAAATAGAGCTATAAAAAATGGGATTATACTTCTATTTACAAGGTTTATTTTTCCAAAGACAAAAATTGTGTTTTTCCCTTATGACATTTGTCAATATTCATTTATTAGGGAAGTAAAATATAGAATTTTAGGGAGATTAACATTTTTCTTTGATAGAATATGCTATGAAAAATCAGACAAAGTAATTACAAAGGGATTTGAAAATGAATTGAGATATCTAAAAGGAATATACAAAATTAATAAAAAAGAACATTTTGCATTCAATCAATTAATTGAGAAAGAGCATTTGGTTGATAAAAAAAATATTAGTATTAATCCAGAAAAAATTCAACTTGTATATATTGGCGGTATATCAAATTCAGTTAACAATATGAATAACTATAAAATTTTTGAGAATTTACTTCAAAATAAAAATATGGTTTTACACATCTATTCAAACATGAGCAATATGTTAGACGGATTAAAAGAAAAGGAAAAACTTGTAATTCATGATCATATAAAAGATCATAAAGAGCTGATAAAAGAAATCTCAAAATATGATTTTGGTCTTAATTTGTTTGAACCTTCAAAAAATGATTTTCTGCAATGCAAAATGGCATCTGCAATAAAAAACTATGATTATTTTGCAGCGGGTTTACCAGTTATTGTTGATAGCGAACATGAAAGTATGGCAAATATAATTTCAAAAAACAAAATTGGTTTTGAGATACGCAGTAAAGATATTGAAGATATTGAAAAATATATTATGAATTGTAACTATAAAGAACTAATAGAAAATGTTGATATATACAGAAATAATATGTTAGTTAAAGAATCTAGAATAATAGAATTCTTAGAATCTTAAATTAATATATTTTTTCTATCATAGTTTTTAATGCATCAAGCAAGTTTTGTTTTTCTTTTTTTAATTTTTCTTGATTTACAATTATAAAATGATCATAGTTTTTATCATTAGTAAGCTTTTCAAGAATTCCTGATCTAACTGTTTTGTAGTACAGCCTGAATTTTGTATTATAACATATAGATGCGACACATGCATGAATCCTATCAGTATGAACCTCTTCAGCATTTTTATAAAAAAACAGATAATCTTTAATATCATCTGAAAAAAACAGGTTAGAATTGTTAAAATCTATCTTTTCTGAGTCTATCTCAAACGGATAGAAAAAAGGTGTATGTGTTAATCTAACAATCATTCTTTCTGATTCGATTTTTGGCTTATTGGCTCTATCAAAAGTTGCAGCAATAAATGATTCAGATGATTTTGGCGGGGTGTACCAATCATTTAAAAAGAAACCGCAATCTATACCATCATATGAGTTTAAAAATATCTTTGAATAAGCATTATAAGCATCTTTATCTCTTGTTAGAAAAGCAATAGGATTTATTTTTTTTAACATTTTAGTAATATCTTCAACCGTTCTTTGATCATAACTTGCACCGCCAACACCCAAAAAAACAATCGGAAGTCCTTTCTTTTTTAAATTAAGTAAGGTATTTTCATAGAGTTTTAATATATTAAAATCAAGTATACAACCTGCAAATACAACCAAATCTGCATCAACCATTTCACCAACATTTATAACACTTGTATTTTTGGAATATGGTTTTTTAAAAGAGAACAAAAGATTTATCCCCCCAATAGAAGTCATTGGATCAAGTTTTAATCCTGCCATATATTTTTTATTCCTGAATTCTTGGAAAAGTTTAAAGATAATATAATTTGGATACCCGGAGGATTCAATTATCTCTGAATTAGGAAATATCTTTTTTATACAAGTTTTTGCCCCTTGATCAATAAAACCGTTACCGATATTTGTTAACCACGTTTTTAGAAGTAAAATCTTCATATTTTATAGAATATAAAAAATGCATATAATCTTTCCTTTTACAATGAAAGTTATTATTTATAACAAAATTTTTTTAATATAAATTTGCTTACCTAAAAATACTAAGAGATAAATAATTTGATTTTTAAATGGAGGGAATTAAAATAAAAACCTTAAACGAAAAAACAGAGATAGTTGTAACAGGAGCAAATGGATTTGTTGGATCTAACTTTGTTAAAAAGATAAACTCTCTTGATTATATTGGAATTGACAAAGAAATACAATACAGCAAAAATAATCAAAATCTTAAAAAAATTGATTTAACCGATGATGAGAAAGTAAAAGAGCTATTTGAAAAAATAAGTCCAAAAATAATCTATCATTTTGCTGCATTAATTTCTCCAAAGATAAATCAGGAAAATCCAGAACTTGCAAAGAAATCACACATAGATATCACAAAAAATCTCTTAGAAAACATTGATGATAAAACTCACTTTATTTTTTTATCAACAGATAAAGTTTATGATGGAAAAAATGAAATGCCAGATGAAAAATCACAAGCAAAACCGCTATGGATTTATGGCAAGTATAAACTTGAATGCGAAAAAATGATAAAAAAGAAAACACAGAGATACCATATTTTCAGGTTGCCCATTCTTCACTCAGTCGGTGATAAAAAATCTGCCTCTTTTATTGATAAAACAATCATTGATATAAAACAAGGAAAACAAGTAAACGTCTATAATAATGTATATCGATGTTACGTTCTTTTATCAGATTTATTAGAGATTCTATTTAGGGCTAAAGATAATGAAAATTATGGAATTTATAATATTGGGACAAGAATGATGAGTTATTATGATAGGATAAAAAGTATTTGTGAACAAAACAATATAAGATATAAAAGTTTACTTGACTCTGTTGAAGGAAAGGCAGAACCCATGATACAAAATCTGGACACAAAAAAGTTTCAAGATTTATTTAGTTATCAATTGAAATAAATATAAATTCTAATAAAATATATATTACATTTGTTGTTAACTAGCACGAATTTGCTCTTGATATTAAAAAATGGAGGGAAAATTTAGTAAGATTGATTTATTAAATATTTGAGGTTATATTATGAATGAAAAAATCCTAATAGTTGGTGGCGCAGGATACGTTGGAACCAAATTGGCACCATATCTAATCGATAAGAGTTACGATATTTCTGTTATTGATTGGATGATTTATGGCAACTATCTCCCAGATATACCAATCTATAAAATTGATATGAGAAATACAAGTGAAATCGAAAAAGCAATAAAAAAGATCGAGCCAGAAATCGTAGTTGATTTAGCAGCTATTTCAAATGATCCTATGGGAAATGTATTGCCATCTCTTACCATAGAGATTAATGATAAGGCCCAAAGAAAATTAATTGATATATGTAAAGAGAACAACATTAAGAAATTTATTTTTGCATCCAGTGCAAGTGTTTATGGGATAAATGATAAAGAAAACATCTCAGAAGATGTCAAGCTTGCGCCAATCTCAGTATATAGCAGGACAAAAACAGATATCGAAAAATATTTGATGAAAGTTAACTCAGATGATTTTTGCACAGTAAGAATTAGACCTGCAACTGTTTGTGGATATAGCCCTAGACAAAGACTTGACTTAATTGTAAATCTTTTAACATATCACGGTTTTTTCAATAAAAAAATCAGAATAGAAGGTGGAGAAAGAATCAGACCTTTTATTCATATAGACGATATGGTAAATGCATATCATACATTCATTAAAGCAGATGCAGATATTATTTCAGGTGAGGTTTATAACTGTGGCTCGGAATATATCTCTTTAAACGGTTTAGGAGATTTAGTAAAAAAATATACAAACTGTGATATAAATTACACAGATGGTCCAGATAAAAGAAGTCATAGATTAAATTCAGAGAAGATTAAAAAAGAATTAAATTTTAAGTTTGAGAAGAACATAGAGTCAGCAATCAAGGATTTAATCAATGTTTTTGAAAAAGGGATACTTGATATCAAAGATCCGCGTTTATTTAATCTCAATTGGTATAAAAAATTGATTGAAGAAAATAAAATAAAATGATTGGTGATCTTAGTGAAATATATAATTGTTGGATATGGAAATATCGGTAAAAAAAGAAAAAATGCAATAAAAGATAGTTGTGTTGCAACAGTTGATCCGATTAATAAAGATGCCGATTACAAGGATTATAAAAATGTTGATTTAAATAGCTTTGATGCAGCTGTTCTTACAACACCACCCTCTGCAAAAAATGAAATGTTAAAATATTTTTTAGAAAAGAAAAAACATGTTCTTGCAGAAAAACCTCTCAACTTTAAAGATAAAAATGAACTAGATAAAATATCTACTCTATCTAAAAAAAACAATGTTATATGGTACACGGCTTACAACCATCGATTTGAACCAAATCTTATAAAATTAATAGATATATTTCACAATGGAGGAATTGGAAAGTTTTTTTTCGGTAAGATTACATATGGTTTTGGAACAGCACAGTTAAATATCAACACCTGGAGAGACAAAGACCTTGGCGTTATTGATGAAGTAGGAAGTCATCTTATAAACATGGTACCATATATATTTAACAAGTCAGTTGATCCAAAAAAATTTAAACTTGTTGATGCAGAAAAACATGAAGTAAAACACTCTTACGATAATTGCTATTTTGCTCATCCTGATTACCATCTAATTTTTCATTGTAGTTGGAATACTTGGAAAAATGTTTTTGAGTTAGAGCTTTTTGGCAGTAAAGGTTCACTTCACATGCATGGTCTTTGCAAATGGGGCGGAAGTAAATTATACCATAGAAAAAGAGTTTTTCCAAGCGGTGTTCCTAAAGAAGAAGTGTATGAGTCAAAAGGTTCAGACGAAAGCTGGAAAAAGGATTTTGAATTATTTGAAAAGATGATAGATGAAAACATTACTTCCTATGAAAATGATCTATTCATGTTAAATGCATTTGATACAATTAAAAGACAACTGAAGGGGAGGACAGAATAATATATGGTAAAAAAAAACACTACAGGGTTTATTGGTTTAACACATCTTGGAGCGGTTGCAAGTATTTCTTGGGCTTCAAAATTTGATAGAGTAATCGGATTTGATTTATATGAGGATTTAGTAAATAGTTTTGATTCTGGAGTATCTGCATTTAAAGAACCAAAAATGCAAGATATGTTAGAAGAATTCAAAGAAAAAATGGAGTTTACAAAGGATTTTAGAAAACTATCTCAATGTAATAGTGTTTTTATAACACATGATATTGTAACTGATGAAAAAAATCGTAGTCAATATAAAGATTTTTATGCACTTATTGATAAAGCGATTCCTTATCTCCCGCAGAATATTATAATAATATTAATGAGCCAAATATCTGTTGGAATGACAAGGGAATTGATAAAACATATAAAAGAAAAAAGACCCAAGCTTAGATTTGATATAATCTACTATGTAGATACTCTTGTAATAGGAATTGCCTTTGAAAGATTCCTACATCCAGAAAGAATTATCATTGGAACAGAAGACGGTACGGAAAAAGTCCTTGATGATTATCCTTTTTTAAAAAGGCAACTCAATTCATTTGATGCACCTGTATTAATCATGAAATACGAAAGTGCTGAAATGACTAAAATCTGTATCAATCTATATCTATTTACTTCAGTTATGTATGCAAATATTGTTGCAGATCTATGTGAAAAATACAATGCTGATATGATAGAGATAATCCCTGCCTTAAGGCTTGATAAAAGGATTGGGAAGTATTCATACATATGCCCAAGTCTTGGTGTAACCGGTGGACATCTAGAACGTGATATGAGAACAATCGAAAGGATGCAAAAAGAAGCAAAAATTGACTCTGATTTGATTGAAAAAATTATTGATTTTAATGATAAAAGATACAGATGGGTTGAGGATAAGTTAAATAGTCATCTATATCCAAAGTTTAAAAATCCAAAGATATGTATCTTTGGACTTGCCTATAAAAAGGGAACTGCATCTGTTAAAAATTCTCTTGCTATAAAAATAATAAATAGCCTCCCTGATAAGATAAAGTTTTGTGCCTATGATCCTTATGTAAAGGAGTTAAATGTTAAAAAGAAAATAAAGCTTTTCGATGATCCTTACAAAGCAGTAGAAAACTCTGATTGCCTAATTATATTAACAGATCATGATGAAATTAAGAATATTGATATAAAAAAATTAAAGGGTAAAATAAAAAAAGGAATAATACTGGATTGCTTTAATATATATTCACATGATAAGCAAGAGTTTAAAGATTTAAATTACATTGCAGTAGGTAGATCTTGATAATTTGAATATTAGTCATATGTATGATAGAGGGAGAATTGGTTATGGTTTTTAACACAAAGGATGGAAAGATAAAAAAAATTGATGAATTAAAAAAGATTATTGGAAATCATCCAAGGAAAAAAAAGGTGATAATGTGCCATGGAACTTTTGATATTGTTCATCCAGGTCATGTAAGACAACTATATTATGCAAAAGAAAAAGCAGAAATTTTAATTGCAAGTATAACTGCCGACAAATATGTAGAGAAGGGATTTGGAAGACCTTTTGTTCCACAAGAATTAAGAGCAAAGAACTTAGCTGCCTTAGAGATGGTCAATTATGTCATAATCGATGAAAATAAAACACCAATAAAGAATATATTAAATCTAAAGCCAGATTTATTTATAAAAGGTTTTGAATATCAAAAAAACGGAGTCCATCCAAAAACAAAGGATGAAATAAAAACAGTTGAATCTTATGGAGGTAGAGTTATTTTTAGCCCAGGAGATATTGTATATTCCTCATCTCACCTCCTAACAATTCACAAACCAAAAATCTCATTTGAAAAGTTAATTTCATATATGGATGCAGAGAACATTTCATTTGAAGATATCCTAGATACTCTTGATAAATTTAAGGATACTAAAGTAGATGTTATAGGAGATACAATCGTTGATAAATATTCTTTTTGTACTGTCCTAGGCCCAACAACAAAAACTCCAACATTTAGTGTTAAATTAAAATCTTCGGAAAAGTATATTGGAGGAGCAGGAATTGTTGCAAAGCACATTAAAAGTCTAGGTGCTGATGTCAAATTCACAACCATTATTGGCGAGGATTCTTTAAAAAAATTCGTATTAGATGACCTCAAAAAATGGAATATTAATACAAATGTTATAATAGATCCCACAAGACCTACAACTCTAAAGGAGAGATTTTGGGCAGACGGCTATAAAATGCTTCAAGTAGATGTTGTTGACAACAGTGTTATCTCTGAAAAAATACTTGAAAAAATTTGCGAAATTACAAAAAAAGGAAATCCTGATCTAATAGTTTTCAGTGACTTTAGACATGGTATTTTCAACAAGGATACAATTAAAAAAATATTGGAATCCTCAAGTAAAAAGGCAGTAAAGGTAGCTGACAGCCAGGTTAGTAACAGATGGGGCAACATACTTGATTTTAAAGGGATGGACATAATATTTCCAAATGAAAAAGAGGCAAGATTTGCCCTTGGAGATCAAGACACAGGCATTAGACCTCTTGCAAAAAAACTTTATATGCAGTCAAAATCTAAATATCTAATATTGAAGATGGGCGAAAAAGGATGTATTATCTATAGAAATCCTGGTGAACATCCGAGAGATTTCTTTATTCTTGACAGTTTTGCAGAAAATATCGTTGATGCCGTTGGAGCAGGAGATGCAATGATGGCTGTTGTAAGCCTTGCATATAAATGTTCAAAAAATATTCTAATAAGTTCGATATTGGGAAATATTGCAGCAGGTTTAATATGTGAAAAGGAAGGGAATATTCCCCTAACAATAGAAGAAATTAAGCAAAGAATCAATCGAATTAAAAATAGTTAAAAATAATGATTGAAAATGGAAAAAATAATTGTTATCACAGGCGGAGGGACTGGTATCGGTGCCAGTTTAACAAAAACCTTAAGCGATGAGGGAAACAAAATAATAATATGTGGTAGAAGGGAAAAACCTTTAAAAAAAATTGCAGCATCAAACGAAAATATAAGCTATCATAAATGCGATGTCTCAAAAGAAAAGGAAGTCATAAGATTTAAAAATTTTATTGAAAAAAGATTTGGATATATTGATGTTTTAATAAACGCTGCTGGGGTCTTTGGCGAAATTGGGAGATTTGATCAGACAGATTCAGATAGATGGAAAAAAACAATCGAGATAAATCTATATGGAACATATTTTGTAAATAAACATCTATTAAATCTGCTATTAAAATCAGAGGTTAAAAAAATAGTAAATTTTGTTGGAGGAGGAGCATTCAATGCTTTTCCTAATTACAGTGCTTATGCGGTATCAAAAGCAGGTGTTGCCAGATTCTCAGAATGTATTTCAAAAGAGTTGGAAACAAAAGGCGTAGCTGTTAACTGTATAGCACCTGGTTTTGTTTCTACAGATATCCAAAAACAGACATTGGATGCAGGAAGAAAAAAAGCTGGTGAAAAATACTATAAATATACATTAGAAAAACTAAAAAAAGGCTCAGTTCCAATTGATACTGTTGTTAATTGTGTAAAATTTCTCATATCAAAGGAGTCTGATGGGTTAAACGGAAAGACAATAAGTGCAAGCTTTGACAGATGGGACAGTAAGATATTCAAGAAATATATCCCTAAGATTAACAGTTCAGACTTATTTACCTCTAGAAGAATAAATCCAAGAAACCTAGAGGAAAAAGAAAAAGTTAAGAGATTTGCAAAAGACATTATTGACCTTTATAAATAATAAATGTTATTTGGATTGCAGTTAATCTTTAAATTAGGAAAAACATAATAAATTTGTATTATATTAATGGCTAAAAAATAATGGAGTTTTTAGGATAGTTTATATCTCTTGACGATATAATAAAAATATCTTAAAAAGTTAATATTGAAGTAAAATTAGGATTGAAATGTAAAAATGGAGATGAGGAAAAAATGGCAGTTTTTTTAGATTCAAGCAAAATATCTGAAATTGAGAAATACAATAAAATGGGAATATTAAGAGGGGTTACAACAAATCCAACTATTATGTTTAAAGATGGAGTAAAAGGCGGTATGGACGGAATAAAAAAAAGATCTATTGATATCGCAAGATTACTTGACCCATACCCTGTTTCAGTAGAAGTTATGACAAACGAAAAAGAAGAGATGATAAAACAGGCCAATGAATTTTCAAAATGGGCATCAAATATTAATGTCAAGATAACCTTTCATGGGCCTAATGGAGAGATGGATAACCTTGAAGTAATCCACGAACTTGAAAAGGACCATAATGTAAGAGTTAATACAACTGCTATGATGAGCGCACAACAATGTTTTTTAGCAGCCCTTGCAGGTTCTACATATGTCTCAATTTTTGGTGGACGTGTTAACAACATGGGTTATAACTGTATTTCAGAAATTAAAAGGTTAAGAAAACTAATTGATGATTTCAATTTAAAATCAAAGATAATTGTAGGTTCAACAAGAGAAGCATTAAATGTTATTGAATGGCTTGAGGCAGGCGCACATATTGTTACGGTAACTCCAAGTTTAATCGAAAAGATAATAGTTCATCCTTATACAAAAGAAACAGTTCAGATGTTTTTAAAAGATGCAGAAAACATTAGATCAAAAATATGAATAGATATAAAGCAGTTTTTTTAGATAGAGATGGCGTTATCAATCATGTTGTATTTCACAAAGAAGTAAACAAACCATCTTCTCCTTGGAATATTGAGGAATTTAAATTAATTAAAGGCATATATAAACCTTTAATGAAGCTTAAGAAAATGGGTTTTTTATTATTTATAATATCTAATCAGCCAGATATTAATAGAGGTAGAATAAAAAATGGTACAACGGAAAAAATTAATAAGATCATTTATGAAAAATTTCCAATTGAAGATATTATGATATGTCCACATGATGATAAAGACAACTGTGTTTGTAGAAAACCAAAGCCCGGCATGATTGAAATAATTGCAAAAAAATATAATATTAATATAAAAGAATCTTTCTTAATAGGAGATGGTTGGAAAGATATTGAGGCGGGAAAAAAAGCTGGTCTGACAACAATATTAATAGACAAAGATTATAATAGAGATGCTAAGGCAGATTATAGAGTTAAAAATTTGGAAAAATCATTTGAGATAATTAAAAATATTGATTCTAAATAAATGAACTAGATTTATTTATGTTTATTATTTTTAAGCTCTGAAGAGACATAATTAAACATTTTTTTTGGGTGAAGTAAATCTATAAAGAATAAAAAATCCTTTTTATTAAATTCCTTAAAGATATACAAAAGACTCAAATAAATTGAAAGACCAAATAATGAAAACAATATTAGATGATAAAATCGGAATATCTCAACCAAATTGCTAGTATAATATAATGTGATTCCCATAACAACACCAGCTATTATATGCTTTGGAGTATGTTTTTGAAATATTTTTATATTCGTCAATTTTTTTGATGCTATTCTTGCAGCAATAAATCCAATAAGACAAGAGATAGTAGTTGCAATTGCAGCTCCAGTAGGGCCATTTATTCCAGCAAAAGACAACAATCCATTCTTCGGAATGAATAACAAATTTAATATTATATTTGTTGAACACATAACAAAGCCAATTTTTGCAGTAATACCTGGTCTATTAACTCCTCTTATAAGCGAGTTATAAGGCATTGTTAATCCTCCTAACAAAGCATAAAAAGTCAAAATAACAAGAACGCTTGATGCAGGTAAAAAAGCCTCATTTAATATGATTCTTATAAAATGCTCAACTAATACAATTATCACAATTCCCACAGGCATTATTACCATTGAAACATATCTTTCTGCCTGATGAGTTATTTGTTTTATTTTTGAATGATTATTTGCTGAATGAAAATTAGATAGGGTTGGAAATAATACAGTTCCTACTGCAACTGAAATAATTGTAACTGCCTCAAGAATTTGTTGTACAGTAAAATAATAACCAACTTCCATACTTGTCCAAAAATAACCTATCATTATCTTATCAATATTAGTAGAAATAATTGTGATAACAGAAAGTAACATAGCAGGAAAAGCAAAATAAGTATAGCTATTTATCATTTCTTTAGTCGGTTTTTTTATTGGATATTTTCTAAGTAAGTATAATCCAACTATAAGTGAAAGGAAAACACCTAAAACATAAGCTGTAGAAATTGAACCTATTGCATGATCTGCTAAAAAATTTCTAAAAGGCAATAAAAAAGATGGCCATTCAAAAACTGGTGGGATTTTATTACCCGCAGCAATATTTGCTCCTGCAAGTACAACAAGAATCATAAAAGGAATTTTTGTTACATTTTGGGTTATTAAAACAATCTGCCTTTTTGCAATCTCACGAGTTGCTGTAAAAGTATAAGATGGTATTCTACTTAGTAATTCAAAAACATAAAATAGAATAAATACAAATGTAACAGATTCAGTAGTTGCATCTGTAAAGTTCTGATTAAGTATATTTTTCCATATAAAAATTGAAGAAAGAATAATTATAACCATTATTGAAACAAGAATTACTTTTATTGAAATATATGTTCCAATACAGGTACCTAGATTCTTCCCTTCTGAAACTCTTTTTACATGGGCTGAGTCAAAACCAAGGTTTCCAATAAGGCTAAAAACCGCAAGAAAAGACATAGCAAATCCTATAACGCCCATTGTAGTAACCGCATATTCTCCCCAGAAATTTGCTAAAATAATAATAAAAATAAATCCAAAGAACCTGGATATTAGTTGAGTTCCAAATATTAAAGTCGACCGTCTGCCTATCATTTTATAGAAAGCAAACAAGAATCATATATATAAATAGTTATAAAAAAAGATAGGAAACTAAAGTAATTTTGTAAAAGGTAAAATCTCTCCAGATACAATCGCACCAGGCCCAATATATGAGTCATTTCCAATAATTGTTCCTACATTCATCACAGAATTAATCCCTGTTTGGACGTTATCACCAAGAGTTATCCCAAATTTACGTCTTTTTGTATCTATCTTTTTACCATTTATTCTGACATTAATGTTCTTCTTATCAAGCCTTAAATTTGCAACTTTTGAGCCAGCTCCAAGATTACAGTTCTGTCCAATTATTGAATCTCCCACATAGTTCTGATGAGGCACATTACTATTATCAAGAATAATCGAGTTTTTTACTTCACATGCATTTCCAATATGACAGTTATTCCCAATTGAAGTAGACGGTCTTATGTAACAATTAGGGCCAATCTTACAATCGTTTCCAATTACAACTGGACCTTCAATATAAGTTCCATTCATAAGCTTTGTATTTTTCCCAATCAAAACATTTCCTTTTATTGTAATATTTTTTTCTATATCTGAATTTATTTTTTCTTTTTGTTTTGATAATATCTCTTCATTTGCATCTAATAGATGCCAAGGATATACAACGTCCCTCCACTCTTTTAAATAAATTCCCTTTATTGATTCACTTTCTGCTTTTTTATTTATTGAATCTGTAATTTCATATTCTCCACGAGAGGATTTTTCTGTCTTTTTAATATAGTCAAAAATTTTCTTATTAAAATGATATATCCCTGCGTTAATAACATCAGTAAAAGGATTTTGCATCTTTTCATAAATTTTTATAATCCTTTCATCTTTTGTTTCTACAATTCCATATTCTTTTGGATTTTCGACCTTATAAAGACCCATGGATTGCTCATTTTCCAATATCTTTTTAATGTCATCTTTTCCAAAAATTGTATCTCCGCACATGACTATGAACTTATCAACAAATTTTTCAGCCATGCTTATTGCGTGAGCAGTACCAAGGGCTTCTACTTGATTTACATAATCAATTTTGACATTCCATTTTTTACCGTTACCAAAATAATTTCTCACCATTTCACTTCTATAGCCAACAACAAAGATAAATTCCTTTATCCCTGCATCAATCGAGTTTATTAGGTTCCATTCAAGTATTGCCTTGTTTGCAATTGGAATCATAACCTTTGGTCTTGTAAATGTAAGAGGATGCATCCTCTTTCCTTCACCTGCTGCAAGTATTACACATTTCATTTTTTATTCTCCTATTCAACTGTCACAGATTTTGCAAGATTCCTCGGCTTGTCTATAGAGCAATTCTTTAGATTAGCAACATTATATGCTAAAAGTTGAAGTATTACAGATATAGGAATGCATGAAAGCAAGCTTGAATTAGATGGGAAACGAATAACAAAATCAGCATGTTTTTCTATTTCTGTATCATCTTCTTCTGCAACAGCAATAACTTTTGGCCCTCTTGCCTTTACTTCTCCAATATTTGCAATCATCTTATCATAAGTTGAGTTCTTTGTAAGAATTGCTACAACTGGAGTTGTCTTTGTAAGTAATGCAAATGGGCCATGTTTAAGTTCTCCAGCTGCAAAACCCTCTGCATGAATATATGAAATCTCTTTTAGTTTTAAAGCACCTTCAAGAGATAAAGGAAAATTTATACCTCTACCTATAAAAAACACAGATTTTGAGTTTTTTAACTCCTTTGCAATCTTTAAGATTTGATCACTTTCTTCAAGTATCTGTCTTACCTTTCTTGGAAGTTCCTTTAGATATAATATATATTTGTATAGCTCATCTGCACCAATATTATCTTGGTTTATTGATATCTTTAATGCAGTTAAAAATAAAACAAGTATCTGTGAGGTAAATGTTTTTGTTGCAGCAACACCAATTTCAGGTCCTGATTGAGTAAGAATATATGCATCAGATATCCTTGTTGCAGTACTACCTATCACATTTGTAATTACAAGTGTTCTGCAACCTGAGTTTTTTGCTTCTTTTAATGCAGCTAGTGTATCTGCAGTCTCTCCGGATTGAGTGACCCCAATTACTAATGATTTTTCATTTTTTGTTCCAAAGTATCTATATTCAGAAGAGAGTTCAACAAAAACAGGGATGCCTGTGAGCTTTTCTATAATATACTTTCCAACAAGTCCTGAATAATAAGAGGTCCCACAAGCAACAATATGAATTGACTCAATTCCGTTATTTAATAGAGTCTCGACTTTTTCAGGAAATTCAATATTCCTTTGAATTTCTGAGACCCTTCCTAAAAATACCTTCTGGATTGTATCCGGTTGATCGTATATTTCCTTAAGCATAAAATGAGGAAAACCAGATTTTTCTGCATCCTTAAAATCCCATTTTATTATGTTTTCTTCTTTTTTTATCTCTTTTTTATTTTGATCATAAATCTTAACATCATTTTTTGATAAAATGCATATTTCATTATCTTCTAGATATTTGACCCTATTTGTATACTTCAGTAATGCAGGTATATCTGAGGCAAGAAAGTTTTCATTATCACCAACTCCTATTACAAGTGGGCTTTCTTTTCTTGCACCTACTATCTTATTAGGTTCATCTTTGCTTATTGCAAGGATTGCATAAGAGCCTTTTATCTTTTTAAGAGCATTTATCACTGCATCTTCAAGATTATCTTTGTAGTTTTCACTTATTAAATGAGCAATTACTTCTGTGTCTGTTTGAGATCTGAACTTAATTCCTTTTTTTTCAAGCTTTTCTCTTAAAATCTTAAAATTTTCAATAATTCCGTTATGGATTATTGCAATCTTTTTATCTGAACTAGTTTGAGGATGCGCATTTTCCTTTGTAACAGAACCATGAGTTGCCCATCTGGTATGACCAATTCCAATATTTCCCTTTAGATCAGGTATTTCTTTTTCTAATTTTGAGATTTCACCGATTTCTTTGAATATCTTAAGGTTTTTTCCAATAACGGCAATACCTGCTGAATCATAGCCTCTATACTCAAGTCTTTTTAAACAATCAATTAAAACTTTATTTGCATCTCTAAAACCGTTATAACCAATTATTCCACACAATTTAGATCACTTTAGTTTTACTTGCTATGTTTTCAATTATCCTTTTTAATGGGGCAATTTTACATTTTGTACCAATTATCTTTCCAGGATCAATTATTACATTATTTCCTATATCGCAATCTTCACCTATCATCGAACCAATATTTTCCAATTTTTTAAATTCACCTTCAACTTCTATTACTGCTTTTCCATTAACACTTGAAAAATTATTTCTAATGATACTGCCTCTTCCAATTATTGAATTTTTAATTACAGAATTTGAACCAATGTGAACATCGTTCATAATAACGCTGTTTCTTATTTGGCTGAATGGATGAACAACAGAGTTGTTACCAATTGTTGAAGAAGGGAAAATACAGGAGTTAGGTCCAATTTCACATCCTTCTCCAATTATTACCGGACCAACTATATAACATCCTGCATAAACTGTTGTGTTTTTACCAATTGTCACATTTCCTTTAATTGTAACTCCTTTTTCTACAGTTCCACTGATTGATGAAGAACTATGAATCATGTTCTCATTAAGCTTAATTATATCCCATGGATATATGATATCTGCCCATGAACTAGCAAGTATTGTATTTATTGTATTTTCTTCTTTCAAGATATATTGTATCGCAGATGATATATCATATATACCTTCAAAGGCTAAATCTTTAAGAGTTTTAAAAATGGATTTTGGGAACTTATAAATACCTGTTGAAATGAATTTTCCAAGATTTTCTTTTGGTTTTTCAATAATCTTTTTTAGTTTTCCTTTTTCAATGAAAACTACTCCATACTTTGAAGGATTAGGGTTTTCTTTAATAAGCATTGAATATTCAGAACTATCCTTGATTAATTTTGAGATGCTATTTTGGTCAATTATATTATCTCCTGATAAAACAATAAAAGAACTTTCCAAAAGGTTTTTTGCCTGTAACAAGGCATGTCCCGTGCCAAGTTGTTTATCTTGGGTTACATATGAAATCTTTGCTTTTTTGTAATCCTTGAAGTGTTCCATAATCACTTCTTTTTTATATCCAACAACTAAAATTATTTCATCGATTCCACTTTTTCTTACTGATTCAATTACATATTCAAGTATTGGTTTATTTGCAATTGGAATCATAACCTTTGGTATTGTTTCTGTATAAGGTCGAAGTCTTCTTCCTTCGCCGGCAGCCAATATCACAGCTTTCATTTAAAATCGCCTTCAGGATGTAAGCTTTATTCGCATATTTTATATTTACTAACAAAATGATAATATTACATTGTTTTTAACAAAAAATATAAAATAAAACTAATCTTTCTAAATAAACAGTTGAGGTAAATTTTTTGAAGGAAAAATACGTAATTTTCAAGGATGATGATGTTGGTAAGGACTTTCAACGCCTAAGAAGATGGGTAGATATAATTTTGAAAAATAATGCAAAAGCTTCAATCGGCCTCATTGGTAAATATATGAAGAAAAGTAAAATTAAAAAATATCTAAATTCCCTTGATAAAGAAAGAATTGAGGTTTTCTGCCATGGATATACTCATAATCATCTTCCATTCCTGTTAATAAAAATAATTGGAAGAAATAGAATTTATCCAACTGAGTTTGACAGGAATTCATATATGCATAACCTTAGTCTTAGAAGATATAGAAAAGCCGAAGAGAAATATTTGGATTCAAAAACTATATCTTTTGGCCCCCAGGGAAATATCTGGAATGGAAGTATTGTAGACCCACTTGTAAAAAAAGATTTTAAAATTATGTTTTCTTGGAGAAAAACAGATCATGATATCTTTACTATTCCATTATGTGATAACCTAAAACAAAATTCTTTTGAAGAATTTTTAAAGGTCTATGAGAAAAATAAGGAAAAAAGAATATATACATTGCAATTTCATCATGCAGATCTATCAGACAGACAATTTGAATTAATAAATGATGTAATTGATTTTTTTAAAAACAAAGAAAAAAGAGTCTTTGTAAATCCCAAAGATATTTTAGAAATATCTAAAAAAGATAAAGAAATTTTAGAGTTGATTTCTCCTATTAATAAATAATAAAGCTAATGCAAAAACAACATTGAATATTTGCACTTTGATGCAATTTTTTTCCTGACATTTTTTATAGGAATTCCTAGTGCTCCCTTTTTCTTTTGTTCTCGACCAAGTATAATTAGTGTTGGGTTTATTTTTTCAGCAGCTCTGTTTATTTCTTTACCGAGGCTACCTTTTACAAGCTCAATGTTTACTCCTCTCTTTTTCATTTCTTCTACAAAACTCTGCCCTTTGAAAATTAGATCTCGTTCAGGTTTTTTCTCAGATCTTTTTCCTTGCTCATCTACAACAACGCTATCTTCAATATCAACTACATATAGCATATTTATCTTCCAGTCTAAGAGACCTGAAAGTTCTAAACTGAGATCTGGGACCTTCTGATTTGGGGCTAAATTTGAGCAAATTGATAAAATTGTATCTCCAGTTACTTGACCTTCTACCCAAACAGGGATATCTACTTCATCAAGTAATCTGTAATTAAGTACACATTCATTTGAAAAGCCCATTAATATTAAATCATAGTCTTTTTTTATTAATTCATTTTTAATGACAATACTGAATTCTCCTTCTTCTATCTTTTCGTCAAATAAAATTCCTTTGTTTTTCAGATAGAATTTAGCATCATTAAATATAATTGAATCTGCTGTTTGTTTTTGTTTACTAATAATTTCATTTTTTGTTTCAGCCATATCATAATGAGTTCTGTAGGAGTCAGATATTTTATCAGTCTGGCTTAATGTCTTTTCTTCTATTATGTATATTAAACTAATATTACTTTTAAATTTTTCAGCTAAAAAAACACTTCTGTGTAACACTGCCTTTGAATAGAATTCCGAGGAGATCGGTATTAAGATGTTTTTAAACATATTAATTTTTTACCTCCTTTTCTATATAATTTGATAAAATTTAAATTTTTCATATGCCTAAGAAACCTTTCCAGTAAATAATTGCAATAGTAAATATTATAAAAATACATATTACGTTTGAAAGAAAACCTGCTTTTAAAAGGTCCTTTGTTGAATAGTAACCAGATGTATAGGTTATTGCATTTCCAGGCGTTGAAATAACAAAAATAAATGCAAGTCCGCCTGTGAGGGCAATTATCATTGAAGAAAGTAAAGGCGATATATCAATCATTGTTCCTGCAATAGAAAGTCCAATTGGTAAAAGAATTGCAACTGCTGCAATGTTTGACATGATGTTTGTAAGCAAAACAGTAAAAATTATCATTACAAAAATAACAATTAATGGATTATTGCCAGCAATATTGAAAAAGCCATTTGCAATCCATTCTCCTGCACCAGTACCACCAAGCTCCTCTCCCTGCATTCCTATCCCAAGAGTTATCGCTCCACCATAGAGCAGTATTATTCCCCAGGGAACCCTATTTTCAACATCTTTCCAGTTAATTGATTTTGTAAAAAACAAAAGGATACTTCCAAGAATCGAAATTACTGCCAGACCGTAATATACTGTTGAAGAAAATGTAATCCATAGAACAATTGTTATAATTAATATTGATAATACCAATATTTCATCTTTACTTATTCTCCCTGTTTTGTTCACTTGTTTATTTATCTCTTTTTTTGCAGCAGTTATATCATTTATCTCAATTGGAAACGAAAATTGTAATACAAGCCATACAAGTGGTAAGGAAATGATTACAACAGGCATTGCATATATCATCCATTCAAAAAAGGCAATTGATATTCCTGCTTGCTGTAAAATATCAACAGTATAGATATTTCTAGCACCACCAATTAAGGTTCCCAAACTTCCAATGGAGCATCCATAGGCAACTGAAAGCATACTTATCTTTCCAAAGTTGCTTTCCTTTGGTACTATCTTCATTGCAATAAGAATTGATACAATTATTGGTAAAAATAGAGCTGCAACTCCATGCTCAGGCATAATAAAAGATAAAACTGCACAAGAAATCATTATCCCAAAGGTAAAAAACCTTGGACTTTTTTCAAATAGACTTAAAAACCTTAATGCAAGTCTCCGATGAAGGCCATGTTTTTCAATAGAAGCTGCAATGATAAATGCACCAATTAGGAAAAAAACTGCATTGCTTCCAAATGATGAGAATACATCTGAAGGTGTTCTTAAGTTAAATAAAGGCTGAATTATCATTACTAAAAGGCCTGTTACTGCAAGCGGGATTGGCTCAGTTATCCACAAAATTGCAGCCATAATCAATATTCCTATCATTATTTGGCCATTGTGTGTTAGACCTTCAGGATTTGGAAGGAAATAAAATAAAACAATTATAAAAAAAGCAAGAAAAATAAAAAAGACGTCTTTTGAATTCTTCTTTTTTACTTTCTCCTTTAATAACTTATAGTTATTTTTCATACTCTCCTTTGCCTATAAAGTCTATTGTCTACAGCATTTACCATCTTTTCTAATTTATCATCAGGCAAATCTAGAAAATCCTTAATTTTTTGCAGATTTTCTCTTGGGTTTTCTAAAATATTATTGTAATTTACATACAAAACGTCAATGTCTTCTCTTTCTTCCATCTTGTTTTTAATAAGACTATTTAGTTTTACAAATGATTCACGTGTTTCTTCTCTGCTTAAATCTTTTTTACCTATCATTTTCTCCATTGAGTCAAGAATTTCTTCTATATTTCTTTCAGAGTAAATAATTTTATATCTCCCAGGTGGTAAAAACTGTATTCCAAAAGCAGTGATTTTTACAAATTGTCCTTTGAAGCTATCAAAAGGAAATGAGCTTTTCATAAGCTTATTAATTATTTTTCCTCCCTCTAGTTCAAAATAACCCTTTGGATTATTTGAATCAGGGGTTCTTGAATTGTCAAATGCTGTCTTGATTTCTGCAGAATCAATTATCTGCATAAGCATTGATGTTCCAGATCTCTCAAGACCAGAAATAATATAATTAATTTTTTCGTCAAGATTCATATTATTCCTAATTCCTTAAGTTTTTTTATTACTAACTCTGCACTTTCATCTATGTCATATTCATCTGTATCAATTATCAGTTCTGCATTTTCTGGTTCTTCATATGGTGCAGAAATACCTGTAAAATTTTTAATAACTCCTTCTTTGGCTTTCTTGTAAAGACCTTTTGGATCCCTTTTTTCGCAGGTGTCAAGGGATGCTTTGACAAATATTTCAACAAATCTACCTTCGTCAAGTAGTTCTCTACAAAAATTCCTGTATTTTTTATATGGAGAGATAAATGCAGTTATTGCAATTATTCCAGCATCTGCAAATAGATTTGCAACTTCAGAAATCCTTCTAATATTTTCATTTCTATCTTCTGGGGAAAAACCAAGGTTCTTATTGAGTCCGTGTCTTATGTTATCTCCATCTAGAACATATGTTATTTTGTTCATATTATGTAATTTATAGGCAACTTCATTTGCAATTGTTGATTTTCCACTTCCAGAAAGACCGGTAAACCAAAGGACTACGCCTTTCTGATCTAGTAATTTCTCTCTTTCTTCTTTTGTTACTTTATGCTCATGCCATGTGACATTTGTTGCTTTTTTTTCTTCCATAATTATTACTCCTTTTAAAATTATTCTTTCAAATATTCCAATATTTCTTTTACAAAAGAGTCTGTTTTATCTTTTGGAACCATAGCTCCTAAAACCTCTTTTTTACCGCCGCATTTAAAACCTAATGATTTACCTCTTGTGATAAGTGGCTCTGCATTCTTTTTACTTCTAACATATATTTGGTCAAGATCATCAAAAAGGCCAGTATTGATAACAATTGTATTTTTTCCTGATGACCATGCAACCTTTCTTGTAAGAGTTGAGATAATGTTGTATGGCGTGTTAATCCTTTTTAGTAAAGTATCATTGAATTCTTCATTTGGCATGTTTAGTTGCTTGTCCATCTCCTGGTTTAATTTGTTTAGGTTCTTGTTCCATTTTTCGTTATTCAAAATGAAATCTGCAGTACCATTTTCAATTAAATTGTGTGGGGCCTCTTCAACAGTTTTTTTATCTCCAAGTTTGTAATTTGAATCAAGTAGATATACCATTTTTAAAAGGTCTTCAAATTCTAGATTGTTTTCTTTACAGAATGTGAGTATCTTATTGTAAAATTCCTCGTTGTTTTTGATTTTTTGTTCAAAATCTCCTACAACTCCAAGAAGTGCAAATAAGTTCAAATCGTTTTTTAGATAGTCATTTACAATCCAACTTGCAGAGGGATATTTGTTAGGGTCTTCTCCTTTTATTATTGGATTATGATGGAACACCTCCTCGATTACTTTACCTAGATGGTGATCAAAGATCATTACCTTTGCATTCTTTGCAAGCCGCAATATATTGTCTTCAGGTAGATTCATATCTGCAACTATTACAAAATCGTATTTTGAGTATTCCTCTAGCTCTTCCTCAGTTAAAAAATAGTTTCCAAGTCCTGGTGTCTTATTTACAATATCTTTTCCCGAAAGATGCTCTAATATAAGCTTTGCAGAACTTATTCCATCTGTATCCCAGTGATGTATTAATAGTCCCTTTCCTTCTAGTTCTTTTAGCATATATCTATCCTCCATTTTATTCAACAAAAGGCTTGTCAAATTTCAATATGTTTTCTGCAACTTCTTTTCTCATCATATCTTCAGGTGGTACTTTTCCATTTCTTAGTATTTCTCTTATTTTTTTACCACTGAAATTTATGTGATATTTTTGATCATGGGGACAGATTTTATCATTTACAACAGTTCCACATTTTGTACATCTTGAAAATGACCTGAAGAATATTGGTATTATTCCTAAATCTGGGAATTCTTGGAAAATATTATGTGCATCATAAGGGCCATAATAGTTACCTACTCCTGCATGGTCTCTTCCAACAATAAAATGTGTACAACCAAAGTTCTTTCTCATTATAGCATGATGTATTGCCTCTCTTGGCCCTGCGTATTTCATTGATGTTCTAAGTATGCTCATTACAGCACGATTTTTTAGATAGTAATTTTCAATTAATGCATTGTATGAAGATAGTATTACTTCATCTTTGAAGTCTCCAACCTTTTTCTTACCAATTATTGGGTTAATAAAAAGTCCATCAACAAAAGTTAGAGCTGTTTTTTGTACATATTCATGACCTATGTGTGGAGGGTTTCTTGTTTGAAATGCTACAATTTCTCTCCATCCTTTTTCTTTGAATAAAACCCTTGTTTCTTCTGGTGAAAGGTTATACTCATCATATTGTCTTGTCTTACTTTCTAATAAAGAAATTCTTCCACCCAATAAATTTTCCTTCATATTATATATGTTTGCAACTCCAGGATGGACATTCTCTTCAGTTCTGTAAACCTGTTTTGCTAGTTTTTTCTTATCATATGAAAAAATCTCACTTATGTCAATTAGTGCTTTTATTCCGCTTTCTTTGTTTGATAATAAAATTGTGTCTCCTTCTTTTAATCCATTTATTTGGTTTTTATCAACATCTAGCAAGATTGGTATCGTCCAAGGCGTATCATTTGAAAGTCTTTTATCTTCTACAACATTTTGAAGATCATTATAACCTAAAAATCCTTTAAGTGGTGAAAATACTCCTTTTGAAATATTTAGGATATCTTCTGCAAGATTTGTATTTATTTCAATTTCTGTTATATCTTTTAGGTCACTTTGCTCTTTTTTAATGGTCCTGTTTATTAGTTTTCCACCGTGTGGCTTTGGCATATTTATTCACCTCAGTCTATGTAGCCCAATGCTCTTAGTCTGTCCTTTACCCTTTTTTCATCTTCTTTTGTAAAAACTTCTTCTTCCTCTTCTTCTTCCATACCTGATATTACTTCCCTTAGGACATATGTAACATATGAAGAAAGTGATGTAAAACCAGTTCCCTCAATTCTTTTTTTAATTTTTTCTGCTAGAGGAGTTGGTATGGAGATTGTGGTAAACTTTTTATCTTCTTTTTCCTTTGCCATTTGTATTCCTCATTATATTTAACTACATATAGTTATATGTCATTATATATAATGATATATCATTATAATATAAAAATTTTATGAAAAAATTGTAAGAGAAATAGTTATTCTATTTCATAATAAATTAAATATTCTTTGTATACAAAATAGAGTTGATTTTAGCTGGAAAAAAAGGATATAAAAGACAATCATCTCTTTTATTAAACGCTCTAAACTCATCCTCCCAAGTGTCAATTTCAATTTTATCTACTGTTTTATTTTCAATAAGAAATGTATCAGAACCGTTCCACATATCTATTACAATTTGTATATGAGAACGATATGGCAATATTGGAGGATGTAAATCAAAACTTCTCCAAATTTCAATCTCAAAATCACCATATCCCTCTTTTAGAAAATATCTTCTGTGATCATTACTGAAATTGCAAAAAATTGCCTTTATACCTGCTAAAAGAAGATTAGATTGTTGAATACAATGCAAAGTAGCGTTATTGTCGCTTACTTCATCAACAATTAAATATAGGCGACTATTTGATAAATCCGGTGGACCTTCTTTGTATGCATCTTTTACATATTTTTGCATTCTTTCATAAAAATCTTCAGGTGTTTTACATTCGTTAAAAAATATATTTACTTTATCGTAGGTTTTATTAATTTTAAATTCCCAGTCATTTGAATATAACGTATAATTAAACCATAGTTCTTTTGATTTATGTCTCCATACTTTTTCAGATGAAACTGATATGAATATATTTGAAAAAATCAAGATTAAAATTATTGAAATTTTAATAAATGATAATAATTTTGATTTTTCCATTATATCTAATATTATATTTATTGCGATAATAATATAAAAACTTTATTACACATTACTAACAATATTAACAGTTAAAAGTATAATAAAAATAGTAATATTAGATATACTATTACCCTTAAGTTCAAAGGTGTGAAATTGAAAAAAGAAGATATCAAAATTGCAGTTCTAAGAATTGAGGGGACAAATTGCGAGCAAGAGTCTTTTGATGCTTTTAAAAATCTAAATTCAAAACCAGAATTTGTTCATTTAAAACAATTATTAGGAATAGATTGTAATAACGATGAAAAACGCAATATTTTTGATTATCAATGTATAATGATCCCAGGTGGCTTTTCGGCAGGGGATTATATCAGAGCCGGGGCAATATTTGCTGCAAGAATGAAGAGTAAACTAAGCAAGGATTTAGAGGAATTTGTAAATCAAGAATATCCAATTCTTGGCATATGTAATGGTTTTCAGGTCCTAATTGAATTGGGACTTCTTCCCGGAATTGAAAAAACAGTAAGTAAGATTCCAGAAGCAAGTCTTAATATAAATGACTCAAATAGATTTGAATGTAGGCCTACTTTATTAAAACATGAAAATAACGGAAAGTGTATTTTTACATCAAAAATCAAAAAAGGAGATGTAAGACTAATACCAAGTGCACATGCAGAAGGAAAGCTTACTTTTGATTTAGAAAAACAAAAAGAATATGTAAAAATTCTTGAAAAAAACGATCAGATAGTCTTTAAATATGTTGATCCTGAAGGGAATTATTCAGGTTATCCTTGGAACCCAAATGGTTCAATTTCAAATATTGCAGGAATATGTAATAATATTGGAAATGTATTTGGAATGATGCCTCACCCAGAAAGGACATTTTATAAATACCAACATTCAAATTGGACTAGAAATAAACTTGATAATTATACCGGTGATGGAGAAGAAATCTTTGAGTCAGTTTTAGATTATATATCTAAAAGGTTCTAATATGGCTGATGTGGTAAGTTGCCTTGTTCTTAATAATGAAAATAAACTATTAATTTTGAAAAGAAGTAAAAAAGTTGGAACATACAAAGAGATGTGGGGTGGGATAACGGGATATGTGGAAAAAAATGAAATTCCGTATGAAACTGCCCTAAAAGAGATAAAAGAAGAATCAGGAATTAAGAAAGAAGAGCTTATTTTTATAGATAAATTAGAACTAATTAAATTTAATGATACCTATAATGGAATTATATATGAATGGAATATATTTTCATTTTTATTTAAAACTGAAAAAAAAGGTAAAATAGATATAGACTGGGAGCATTCAGAATACAGGTGGATAACACCTTCAGAAGTTTCTGAATATAAAACTGTTCCTCTTTTCGAGGAAATAGTAAAAAAAATGTTGTTGTGAAAATTTGGATGGGGAAGCCGTGGAGGTGGTGAGGAGAGATAGGAAAAATTAGGAAACTCCCCCATCCTACGTAATATAATAGTCTTATAAGTATATAAAATTTTTTATATTAATTTCAAATAAAAAGTTAAAAAGCTTACAAATTGTGAGATTGATAACAAATAATATATGATTTGTGATATAATTATCAATATCTAGTAAAAGCTAATGAAAAATCAAGATAATTACAGGTAAAAGAAAGGCAATTAAACCAAAGAAAATAGCAATCAAAGTAAATTTTCTATATATCTTCAAGTGAGGTTTTTTCTTAAAAATTAAATGAATTGACGTGGAAAGCAACATTGTATCAGTAATAAAAACTGAGCCAAGATAATAATAGTTCAAATAATAAATCTCAAATCTTTGCATAAAAAAAGGAAAGAAGCTGAAAGTTATAGCAATAAGATAAAATATCGCTGCTAGAATATTTGATTTTCTTTTACCAATATATCTTGGAAAAGATTTTACTCCTTTCTCTTTATCACCTTCAAAATCCATAACATCCTTCATTATCTCTCTACCTGAACCTGCAAGAAAGGCAATAAATGCAATAACAAATATTGAGGGGTCAATTTTAAAAAATAAAGTATTTTGAGACAATACCGCAGCTCCACCAAAAACAAATGGAATTGCCATTACATATGCAATATAGAAATTTCCAATCAATTTAATTTTCTTAATCTTTACATCATATAAAATTGCAATTAGGGCAGTAATAAGTGCAATAATAAAACATGCAAAATTAACAAAAAAAGAACAAATTATACCAAGTGGAAAGAAGATATAAAATAAATATAACGCAGATTTTGGAGATATGTCTCCACGGACAAGAGGCCTGTCTTCTCTTTTGTTTTTCTTATCTATTTCCAAATCATAATAATCATTTAATGCAAAGGTACTTGCCTCAAGAAACAAAGCTGTAAAAAAGGTAAGTAAGAACTTATCAATTTCTGGAAATCCTTGTCCTTTAAGAGCAATTAAAGAACCAATTAAAATTGCTATAGCAATCATTACGCCATGCTCAAGTCGCATAATTTCCCATACGGCCTTTATCTTCTTCAAAATAAAACCTCATTATTTATTTGGTTCAATTATAACCTTAATCGAGTCTTTTGCATTGGCAACAAGCTTGAAACCTTTAGGAGTTTCATCCATGGGCAGTTTATGAGTTATCATATCATTAACTTTTACTTTCTTATTTTTTAAAAGCTTAATTGCCTCTGTAATATCCCTTCCTGCTCCCGCATATGTTGAATACATCTTAATTTGTTTATTCCAGATTTCAAAAAATTCAACTTTTACATCAACACCAGGTGGAGTCATTGCAAACCAAAGAATTACCCCTCCCTTTTCAACTGAATCAATTGCTTGTCTTACTGCAGTAGGGGCTCCTGCACATAAAACTACAAAATCCGCAAGTTTTCCATTATTGTTTTCTTTTATCTTTTCAGCAATGTCTTCTTTTGCATTTATTACTACATCTGCACCCATCTTTTTTGCCTGGTCAAGTCTAAAATCTTCAATATCAGTTGCAAAGATCTTTTCTGCACCATAAGCCTTTGCAAGTTTAATATTTAAAAGTCCTGCCATTCCACTTCCAAGTACACATACAGTTTTTCCTTGCTTATAATTTGCAACTCTAAAACCTCGGGCAACACAAGCAAGCGGCTCTATAAAGGTTCCTTGATCAAAAGTAATTTCTTTTGGCAATAAAAAAGTCCCAAACTTAATATTAATATTTGGAACTCTTAGATATTGGGCAAATCCTCCTGGATAGAACTTAGTATTGTGAATTGTTTCACATAGGGTCTGCTGATCGTTTTTACAAAAACTACATTCATTACATGGAACATGGTGAGTTACAAAGACCCTATCCCCAACTTTGTAATCTTTGACATTATTTCCAACTTTTTCAATAATTCCTGAAATTTCATGGCCTAAAACAAGAGGGGCTTTTTTCACTCTGTACCATTCCATTACATCAGACCCGCAAATTCCACTTGCAATAACCTTTACAAGAAGTTCGTCATCTGAAATCTCAGGAATCTCCATCTCTTGAATTCTGACATCGTTATTGTTATAGTACATTGCAACTTTCATTTTTTCCATTTAAAATACCAATAGGTGAAAAGTTTAATTATTTCTTATATGTTACTACTTTTAGACAATTTTTAGAAGGATGTGAAAATATGGGATTATTTGGACCAGATAAAATCACCATGTTGCTTGAAAAATATAATTTTGCACCGGGAGATATAATAAAAGGAACCATAAATCTAAATCTTAAGAAGCCAATAAAAGCTAGAAAAATGCAAGTATCTTTTATTGGACAAAGAAAAGAAAGATATAGGGACAATGATGGAACTAATTATAGAACAGTGGATGTATTTAATTTTTCAATGCCTTTAGGTCAAGAAAAAGAATATCATAAAGAGTCCTTTAACTTTGAAATTAAAATTCCACAAGATGTCTTACAACAATGTCGTGCACCAAATACGCCAGAGTTAGAAGGGACATTAGGAAAAGTAGTAGCGGTTGGATCTGCATTATCCGGCAATAGATATTATCCAATAGAATGGATGGTTCGTGCACAATTAGACGTGCCAATGAAATTTGATGTTAAAAAAACACAAAAAATTATGCTTTCAGAAAGTTAATAAAATAGCTCTACATCGATCTTAATCTCTTAATTCTTTCATCAACTGGTGGGTGAGTTGCCCATAATGATCCTCTTGCCTCACTTCTAAAAGGATTTGATATATAAAGAGGAGCAATGGTCTTTGAACCCTTTGGTTTTACTTTTGGATGGTCATTTTTTATCTTTTCAAGAGCCTTTGCAAGTCCTTCAGGATTCCTTGAAAGATATGCACCATTTGAATCAGCTAAGTACTCTCTTTTTCTAGATATTGCAAGATAAGTAAGCCTTGAAAATAATGGTGCAAGAATTATTAGAAGAATTGCAATAATAAGAACTACTGGATTTCCATCTCTCCTATTTCTTCCAGCGCCTCCCCATAACATTGAGTAAAAAACAATTTCTGAAATAAGTGCAATTGCCCCAACTACTGCAATTGTTACAGTTGCAATTAAAATATCATGGTTTTTTATATGACTCATCTCATGGGCAATTACGCCTGTAAGCTCTTCTTGGTTTAGTTTTGAAAGAGCCCCCTTTGTTACACAAATAACACTATTTTCAGGTTTTTTACCAGTTGCAAAAGCATTTATGTATTCTGAGTCCTGAACATATACCTTAGGCATTGGAAGCCCTGCTGCGATACTCATTTCTTCAACCCTATGAATTAATAATTTTTCTTCTCTAATATTTGGATTTGCAGGACGAGCCTTTGCTGCTGCAAGTACAGTTTGGATAGATACTGAATATGTAATTACAACATAGCCAATTGCAATTGGAAAGGCAAATACCAGAGTTATCAAAATATTTCCCTTAAAGAAGATATAACCAAAAGCAAAAACTACTGCTAAAAAAAGTAGAGCCATTAATGTACAAATAACTATCGTTAGGCGTTTATTTCTTTTAATATGATCCTCAACTAGTAGTTTCTTATCCATAATATCATTCTAAAAATAAATTTAGAATTGTACCTTTGGAAGTTCTCTGCTTGCCTCAGGGATCTGTAGCATTTCTCTTGTTTTTTTGTTCATTCTCTTCGCAAAGAATTTACCAGGCCATGTTTCAATTGTGTTGTTAAATACAAGGACTGAATCATTAAAATGTTGCCTTGAATATGCAATCTTGTTTTCTGTATTAGTAAGCTCATCTTGAAGATTTAGAAAGTTCTGATTTGCCTTTAGATCTGGATAATTCTCAGCTACTGCAAAAAGTGATTTAAGAGCTCCTGTAAGCATATTGTCTGCATTAATATTTTCTTGTGGCGACTTTGCACTCATCAAAGCAGAACGAGCTTTTGTCACATTCTCCAAAACCTCTTTTTCATGCTTCATATAACCTTTTACAGTTTCCATTAAGTTTGGAATGAGGTCTGCCCTTCTTTTCAATTGGACATCGATTTGTGCCCATGAATTATCAATGCGGTTCTCAAATCTAATTATTTTGTTATAATAGCCAATATATATTGAAATAAACAATACAGCAATTATTACTAAAACTATTATTCCTATCCATAATAACATATTTTTGCCTCCATTTTTTATTGTGGTTAATATTGTATTTTATTTAAAGTTATCGAGATTGGATAAAGTCAAGGTAAAATATATCTACTTCTTGTTTTTCTTGAAAAGTTCATATGCCTCTTTTGGAGTGTATTTCTTATGAACTACTGCATTTACGGCTTTTATCATTGATACAGGGTCAGAACTCTGAAAGATATTTCTGCCCATATCAACACCAGCAGCTCCAGCCTGTATTGCATCATAAGCCATTTTTATCGCATCCTTTTCAGGTATCTTCTTTCCACCTGCAATAACAATTGGTACAGGACATGTATCAACTACCTTTTCAAAATCATCACAGAAATATGTTTTAACAATACTTGCTCCAATTTCTGCAGATATCCTCGAAGCAAGTGAAAGGTATCTTGCATCTTTTCCAAGGCCTTTTCCAACTGCTGTCACTGCAAGAACAGGTATTCCATATCTGTTTGCCTCATCAATATATTCTGCCATCCCCAATATTGTATCCCTTTCAAAAGGCTGGCCTACAAGAACTGAAAATGCAACTGCGGCAACATTAAGTCTGATTGCATCCTCTATATCAACAGCAATTCCTTCATGTAAAAGATTTGTTTTATTTAGAATACTTGTCCCACCAGATACTCTTAAACAAATTGGAATATCAGTTTCAGGAGGTATGTAATTCCTAAGACCCCCTCTTGTAGGCATTAATACATCAGCATAAGGAAGTAAAGGTTTTACTACTTCATCGATTTTTTCAAGCCCTGTTGTCGGTCCCATAAAATAGCCATGATCAACGGCTAGCATAACTGTATGTCCATCTTTTTTGATTATTTTTGACAATCGGTTTTTCATACCCCAGTCCATAAATTAATCGCCTCTTTTATTTTCAATGAGTATACTAAACATTTATTAAATATATTTCTACCAAATAGTATATTTATATAAAGTTTAAAATATTTTAGGAAATAATAAATACTGAGAAGAGTAATATTATCAATGATGGTAAAAAATAAAATCAAATTTCTTGTCCTTTTGGTTGCAGCTTCACTATTTACAATCAGTTTTATTCCAGTTGGAAATGCTAGCAAAAATTACAGTACAGAAAATATAAATTTATCTCTTGACATCGATTATTTATATAATCTATCAGAAAATCTTAGTAATATCATTTTTACAGAATATGATGAATCAGCAGGCGAGATTGCTAAAGGAAGAGCATTTGGCACAAAAGGGGAACATAAAGCAGCCGAAATCATATTTGAAAATATGTCAGATTTAGGTTTGGACCCGAAATATGAAAAAATAAATAATACTTGTGAACAACCTTTTCTAATCACAAAGTTAGACATAAATGAAATTGAGCTAAATTGTTTTAATAAGTCAAATAACAAAACAATAGAAATAGATGATTTTTATAATTCTGGAAATTGGAACCTAACTGGAATAAAACATATCATAAATTTCATAAAGATTCAAAACCCATTAATTGGCTTAATTTTTGAAAGATTTGTTAAATCGATAATAATTAGAAGAAATGGTAGTTTTGATAAAAATTATAACATATATGATATAGAACAGTTAAACTATAACTTTTCTTATAAAAACCTAAAGGTTGTTAAAAAACCTTTTAATCACTCATTTTTAAAGGATATACAATCTGGTAAAAAATATAATGAACCATTTGTATACATCTCAAAAGACTTTTATTTTACAAATTGGACAAAAGAAAAAGTTGAATTTGAAGGTTTTATTTATAATAGCTTTTTTAAGATATTTGGTAGGTTTTTTAGCAATTTTGTTTCAGAAGTTATGATAGAAGAATTATTAATCCGAATTTTACAACCAAATTGTAAAGGTTTAATAGTAGTTGATTCAAATTATGATACTTACAATATGGCACCTTATACTTTTCATCCTTTACCTATAATATCTATTAATCGTTCTGTCGGAGAAGAAATCCTAGAAAATCCTGATAACTTTGAAATTGACTTTTATGTTAACCAAGAGTATAATAATTCTGTTGAAAGTTATAATGTAATTGGAAGCATTGAAGGAATAAATAAAAATGAAACAGTGATAATATCATCTTTATATGATAGCTGGTGGTGCCAGGGAACTGCTGATTCAGCTATTGCAATGTCAATGGTCCTTACAATCGCCAAATATTTCAAGGAGAACAATATCATTCCTAAGAGAAACATTAAGTTTATTGCTTTTGGTGCTGAGGAATACGGTTTTAGAGGGGCAGAATACTATGAATACACTCATAGAGATGAATTTGTTTCTTATGTCTTGGATTTAAACCAACTTGGTTATACTCCCCAACATCCTGAGAATATTAGACTTCAGATATGGAGCAATGATGAAATAGTTAATCAGAGCATGGTAGATTTTTTAGATAAAACAAATTATTCTAAAAGGACTGGGGTTGATTTTGCAACCAGAATTAGGATTGATGGAGGTCCTAGTAACACAAGACCATTTGCTGAATCGGATTATGCAAATATTCGTAATTGCAAAACGATATTGTTTGTAAAAACGGGAATTGGTTTTAATAGCCCAAATTGGCTTCACCATCATAGAGATGGAATAGACCATACTCATGGTGACGTTATTGATTATTTTAACATAACTGACACGGAGGTTACAACTGAACTTGCATTAAATGTTACAAAGTATTTAGCAATTGAAAAAGAAGATGAAGAAGTAGAAAAAGATACAAGATTTGGAAATCGTAATCCACTAATAAATGGTCTAACTGAATTATTTGAAAAGAAACTTTTTAAAGAATAATTAAATTTTTGACAGTATTTTCTTTAATGGTAAATATTTAAATTATATGTTGTATTACCAGTTTTGCTTTGTAAGGGAGGAAAATATATGTCAGTAATTGAAAATTTAGAACCAAAACTTGTATGGAAACATTTTGATGAAATAAGAAAGATCCCTCATTGCTCAAAACATGAGGAAAAAATTAGAGAATATATTGTTGATTTTGCGAAAAAAAATAACTTAGATTATAAGCTTGATAAATCAGGCAATGTTGTTATTTCAAAACCTGGGACAAGTGGAATGGATAATAAATCAACAGTTGTCCTTCAGGGACATATGGACATGGTTTGTGAAAAGAACAGCGATGTTGACCATGACTTTTCAAAAGACCCATTAAAATTAAAGTTAAAAGGAGACATTCTTACAGCTGATGGTACAACACTTGGTGCAGATAATGGGATAGGGCTTGCAATAAGTCTTGCAATACTTGAAGATAATAATTTAAAACACGGTCCTATTGAAGCACTTTTTACTGTTGATGAGGAAACAGGACTTACTGGTGCTTTTGCAATGGAGTCTGATATGATTACTGGAAAAATACTACTTAATCTTGACAGCGAAGATTTTGGTGTAGTAACTGTTGGTTGCGCAGGTGGAGGAGACTCTCAGATTCAACTGCCTTTAAAAACACAAGGATTAAAGGGAGATTTAGAGACACTGACGATAAAGGTATCCGGTCTAAGAGGAGGACACTCCGGAGTCGATATTCACGAACAGAGAGGAAATGCAGTAAAGATTCTAACTAGGATGCTTTGGAAAGCAAAGGATTATCATTTCTATATTTCTGACATTAATGGTGGTGATAAGCATAATGCAATTCCTCGCGAGGCAACTGCAGTTATCGCACTAGATAAATCAAATAAAGATAAATTTATATCAACAATCAAATCTGAGGAAAAAAACATTCTTGGTGAAATAAAACCAATTGATCCAAAATTCAAAGTAGATATAAATGAAAACAATGAAATTAAAACAACTCTGACAGATGAATCTCAAGATAAATTACTTGATTTATTGCATAGCCTTCCTCATGGCGTTGATAAAATGAGCTATGATATACCTGATCTTGTTGAAACCTCAACTAACCTTGCATCGGTAAAACTTGATGGTGGAAAAGCAGCAATTCATATGTCTACTAGAAGCTCAATAAAATCTGCATTACAAGATTTAAGGGATAGAATAAAAGCTACTTCTGAACTTTCTGGAGCAAAAGTGGAAGAAGAAAACCCTTATCCAGGTTGGAAGCCTGACCTTAACTCAGATATTTTAAAATTATCTAAAAAAATATTTAAGGATATGTTTGGGGATGAACCAAAGGTTGAGGCTATACATGCAGGTCTTGAATGTGGAATAATCGGGGAAAAATTCCCAGGGATGGATATGATATCAATTGGTCCAACTATAAAATATCCACATTCACCCGAAGAACAAGTTCATGTTGGAACTGTTGATAAGTTCTACAAATATGTTTTAAAGATTTTAGAGGAAATATAAATAAAAAGGCATTAGGCCTTTTTCTTTTTTTATAATAAGTCTTATATATATAATAAACCAACAATAATATCGTTGGATTTTTATGTATCGGGGGCAGAAAATAAAAAAGATGCTTGTTTTTTCTATTGTTCAGTTGCTGTTAACTAATTCATTTATGACAATTGTAGGAAGTGAAACGACAATTAACGAAAAAGAAGATATATACCTAGAAGAAGAGATTCCTCTGGATATCTCATATGTATATAACATCACAGAAAATCTCAGTAATATTATTTTTACTGAATATAATGAGTCAGCAGGTGAAATTGCAAAAGGTAGAGCTTATGGTACAAAAGGAGAGCATAAAGCAGCAGAAATTTTATATGAAAATTTTACAAAACTAGGTTTATTTACATATAACGAAACAATTGAAAACACAGAGAAATATCCAGAGCTCACCCATGAACTAGAAATAGAAGAATTTTTTGTAAAATTTAATGGAGAAAAGATTGAATCATACATTGCACCGGTATGGTTTGAAACTTCTGAAAACAATAACTGTCTAAATTATACATATAATTATACAAATCTAAAAGTCATACAAGCAAAAATTAATCCATTCCTCTACATTCTAAAGGAGAAAATCAATGGAACATTGGAGCCTTTTATAATAATTATGAAAGACAATTCATTTCACCCATATGAATGCTTTGAAAATAAGACAATTTTTGATAATTTCTATTTCAGTTATTTTTTTCTTAGGTATACTCAGGGCAGTAATCCAATCCTTTATTCTTATTTGTGGAATAATTATCTTGATTATTTTAAAGGCTTGATATTATATGACTATAACAAAGATGTTTATGATATGAACATTTTAAAATATAAAAACAAAGTGCCATTTATTTATATAAACAATAGTAATGGAAACAAAATTTTAAACAATCTTGATAATAGCAAAATAGATTTTAAAATAAGACAGAACTTGAATACTTCAGTTAATAGTAAAAACGTAATTGCTCAGTTAAATGGAACAGACCCAAGTAAAACTGTGCTTGTTGACTGCCTTTACGATT
>Ga0272442_10001174_pt1 | contig 40396 bp, 43 predicted proteins | sample SSMForm2O_FD_200262 | JGI IMG/M metagenome (GOLD analysis project Ga0272442, IMG submission 200262) | Marine sediment archaeal communities from Little Sippewissett salt marsh, Falmouth, MA, United States - SSM-Form-2O | ecosystem: Environmental > Aquatic > Marine > Wetlands > Sediment ... | reverse complement strand
CTTGCAACCACATCCGCAGTAAGGGCAAGTTGTCAAAACTGTCTTATAGTCCATTCAAAACTCCTCCTTGGTATAGAGTGGATTTACCTCTTCAGGGTCCTCCCCAGATACAAAGTCGAAAAGGTCCTTCATGTCGTCACGTACCAATCTGTTCAGTGTCATCAATGGTATTCCGGCGGGACATGCCTTTTCGCATTCGCCGCACCCTACGCATTTTCCGGCCAGGTGGAACGCCCTGATCAGATGATATACTGGATAATCCGGGGGCAATCTCCCCTTTCTCAGCCAAAGACCGTTCTCAAGCTCGCATTCCTTGCAAAAGCACATAGGGCAGATATCCCTGCAACCAAAGCATTTGTTGCACTTTAGGAACTGCTTTTTCCAGAACTCAAGCTTTTCCTCGGTTGACATGTTCTTGAAATCCGCATAGATGTCTTCCGGTTCAAAGCCCACCAGCTTGTCGCCTATGATATCATCGCAGCTTGGATATGGCACTTTGCAGTTGCAGTCCTTTGCGGTCTTTTCATCACAGGCGATGCCTATGAGCTTGATGTCGTCGATATTGATCTGATTTCGCTTTGTCATCTCTATGAGCGCCCTCTCGTCGCATCCGCGACACAGCATGGCGAACTTGTATTCAGGGTCGGCGTTATGCAGCTTCCTAGCAACTGTGGCCAGGGGATAGTGTGGAGAAAGCTTCAGCTTTGAGACATCGCCACCCCTCCTGAAAAGATATGGTGTCGTCTTTCCAAGCTCCTCTTTCAATCCTATGACCGCTATTACCTTTCCTGAGTCCAGTAGCTCCTTGACCCTCTTTCTTACAATCCTCTCCATCAGACCATCTCCTCTGCCAGCTCTTTGAGTGGATTAGGGCCAATCTCCCTTACCTCCTCGGTAAATTTCCTTATGGTGGAAGCAAATTCTTCCCCTTCTGCGGCCGATATCCATTCCAGTTTAAGTCTTCTTGGGTCGATCCCCACATACCCGATCAGCCTTTTCAGGACATCGACACGCTTCTTTGTCCTGAAGTTGCCGTCGACATAGTGGCAATCGCCTGGATGGCAGCCGCCGATGAATACTGCGTCAGCACCGGATTGGAATGCCTTTATTATCATTTCCGCATTGATCCTGGATGAGCACATCACCCTGATAACACGTATGTTGGGCGGGTATTGCATTCTTGAGGTACCGGCCATGTCCGCACCAGCGTAACAACACCAGTTGCACAAGAAACCTACTATCTTTGGTTCCCATTCCTCAGACATTTATAGCACCTCCAGGATCTGGGCAACTATCTGGTCTTTGGTAAAGTGATTCATCTTGATCGAACCCGATGGACACGCGGCGGCACATGACCCACAACCTTTACATAGGGCAGAATTGATTGTCATCACACCCTTGTCCTCATCGAACTCATGCGCATCGAATGGACACAGTAGCATGCAGGTCTTGCAACCCACGCACGCATCTTCGTCCACCACGGCTATAGTGGGTTCTGACAGTATCTCTTTTTGTGAAAGCAGATTGACAACATGCGCTGCTGCGCCGGATGCCTGGGCCACGGTGTCAGGGATGTCCTTTGGCCCCTGGGCTGTTCCAGCCAGGAAAACGCCATCGATGACCGTATCCACAGGCCTTAGCTTTGGATGCGCCTCTAGGAAGAAACCATCGGAACTTAGAGACAGATGCAACATCTTTCCAACATTTTCAGCGCATGGGTCTGCTTCAAGTCCTGTTCCCAGCACTATAAGGTCTGCCTCGATCTCATATGGCATGCCAAGCAACGTATCCTCAGCGCGAACATAGGTCTTGCCATTGTTCTCATACACTTCGCCTGCATTTCCACGCCTGTATTTGATGCCTTCCTTCTGGACCCTTTCGTAGAATTCCTCATATCCCTTTCCAAATGACCTCATGTCAGTGTACATCACAGTGATATCCGCATCGGGTATCTTCTCCTTGAGCAGGTGGGCCTGTTTGGCTATATACATGCAACAAACGCGGGAACAATATGGATTTCCTACCTTCTTGTCCCTGGAACCGACACACGATATGAAGACGATGCTCTTGGGCACCTTTCCATCGATTATCGGCTTTCCACCTGTTGGTCCGGATGGCGCAAATATTCTCTCAAGCTCCAGTCCCGTCATTACATTTGGATAAAGGTCGTACCCGAACTCTTGCTTCTTCCCTGCAGAGAATTCCTTGTAACCTGTGGCAACGACTATTGCACCAACATTGAATTCCTCGATTTTCTCTGTATCATCGAACTTGATTGCATCAGTTGTGCAGGCATCTACACACTTAGGTGACTTTCCGCATCTTCCATGCTTGATAAATAGGCATGAATCAGGGTCTATCGTGAATTTTAGCGGTACAGCCTGTGGAAATGGCACATAGATGGCCCCTCTCTTTGCAAGTCCCATATCGAACTCAGACTTGACCTTACCAACCAGTCTGCAGTTCTCGGCGCAACTGCCACAACCTGTGCATTTATCCATGTCAACGTATCTGGGTTTTTTCTTCACCTTTACATTGAAGTTCCCAACGGAACCCTCGATGCTATCAACCTCACTGTAAGTGAGAAGCTCTATGTTGGGGTGCCTTGCTACATCGACCATCTTGGGCGTAAGTATGCAGGCGGCACAGTCAAGCGTTGGGAACGTCTTGTCGAACTGGGCCATATGTCCCCCAATTGAAGGTTCTTTCTCCACAAGATAGACCTTGAACCCTGAGTTTGCGATATCCAATGAGGCTTGGATCCCTGCAATCCCTCCACCAACAACCAATGCCGATGGAACTACTGGGAAGGCCTCGCTTTGCAATGGCTCCAATAGAAGTGCCCTTGCAACGGCGGCCCTTACGAGGTCTATGGCTTTCTCTGTGGCCTTTTCCTTATCGCTGTGTACCCATGAGCACTGCTCCCTGATGTTCGACATCTCAAAACAGTATGGATTCAGCCCTACATCGCTTACAGTGGCCCTGAACGTGGGCTCATGCATTCTTGGGGAACATGCGGCAACGACTACAGCGTCAAGGTCATGTTCCTTGATAGACCTCTTTATCAGCTCTTGGCCGGGGTCAGAACACATGTATTGATAATCCGAACATATGGCAACACTTGGTAGCTTTGATATGGCCTCAACTACCTTCTTCACATCAACGGTGTTAGAGATGTTCACACCGCAATGGCATATGAATACTCCAATATCTTTCAATATTATCCCCCCTTCTTGGCGGCTTTGACCTTTTTCACGAGATCACGCGTTGATACAAGATGGGTATGGAGTGCCAAATGTTTGGGCCTGATTCCAAAGGCTAGGCCGTAAAGCTGATTCAGATGCAGTACTGGGATCTTAGTGGTCCCCAGCTTCATCTGGCTCTGGTCAAACTGCATATGGCAAAACGAGCAAATGTTGACTATTGCATCTACCTTGGCATCCTGCATGTTGTTCAGTTTAGTATTAATTATCTTCAAAGAAACGTCTGGTTCACCGCTCATGACGCCGCCTCCAGCGCCACAGCATGTGAGAGAGTCCTTGAACGGTACGCTATTGCAACCAACAAGGCCCACCATCTCCTCAAGAAGTGTGGGTCTCTCAGAGTTTTCCCCAGTGGCATCAGAGGGTTTCAGATAGTGGCACCCATAATGCACTGCCACGTTGAGCCCAAGGTCGATCTCCTTGAGTGCATTGATCTTGGCCTTATAGTCCTTCAACACATCTATGAAGTGTATTGGGTGTATATCGCCCTTATATTTGGCATCTATCCTGCCAAGGTGCTCATTCACGTAGTCCATGAGCTCAGGGTCGTTCTTCAGTGTGTGCCAGACATTATGCAGCGTGCCATAGCAGCCGGAGCATACTGTCATTGGGTTTAGGCCTTCTGCCTCAGACTGTAATAAATTCCTGGCCCCAATTACAAGCCAAGAAGGCTTATCGTAACTGGCTAGTACCCCAGGTGGGGGACAGCAGGAATATTCGTAATCCTTTAATCCTATGCCAAGCTTCTCAAAAACCATACGCGTTGATTTCTCAATCCCAGGATATACATTCTTGGCTATGCACCCTGGAAAAAATGCATATTCATCCATTGTTCAGGCCCCCTTTCTTGGATATCTCAAGACCGTCAAGCAGTTTTTGGAACTTCTTCAGCGTTTCTTCGTTCGTTGAAACATCGAAAGCTTCCTTCTTAAGGCCGATGATAGACCTTATTTTGGAAACTTCTGGCGACAGAGGTTGGCCGGCACCGGTATCGTACAGACTCTTGATAATGATCTTTGGAACATCCGCCATCGTTGGGAGATAACCCTCCTCAACAGCAATGTTCCTGAATTCAATTATCATGTCAGTTGTCTTGACTTCCTTAGGACATCGCTCCTGACAGGTAAAACAAGTGGTACAATCCCACAGTTCCTCTGCCTTGATGACATCCATTCCCATCCTTGCCATGTGAATGAGCTTCCTAGTCCGTAGGCTGCACTCACGGCCGGCTGGGCAGGAGCCTGTGCATCTTCCGCACTGGATACAAGCGTATCCATTTCCATCCATTATTATTTCTTTAACTGATTTTCCCATTAGACCACCAACTATTTCGTTTTATATTGAAGTAGGTGTCAAAAAGACCTTTAGAGAGTTTTTTGGTCGCTTCTATCAATTTTTCAGCCTGTGAGCTTGTGTCCTTTCCCCCCTTCGATAGGATTCTAATCTCAGCTAGAAGGCTATGTATATGCCTTGCATTTGTTTCCAATTCCAATGGATCCTCAATTGGAAGTGCATCATACTTTTGCAATGCCTTCAGGGTCTTCCATGTTTCATTTAGGAAGTAAATGATTTTCTCATCCTCCCATACCTTCTCGCCGATCTTCCATTTAAGATTGACAAGGCCGTTTGAAAGGACCCTTGCGGATGAAAGCTCCCTCTTTATGGTTTTTACCCATAAATTGAGTACTTCGCCATGCAATAGTACAATATCCTTCTTCTCAGGACCGCATGCAAAAGGTCGTATCTTGCAAAGGATATCAAATAGAAACTTGTTTGCCCTTGGATAACTTGGGTGCTCAAAGTGTGGCCCAAAAAGGAAAAGGTGTCCCTTCCCTATTGGTATCTTGATTCCAGCGGCATTGCCCACCATGGTTTTTTTGGCGGTGCCCTCTTCAACAAGATATAGCGTCTTGTCATCGAAATCAATATAATCTAAAAGCCTGTTCTCAGGAGGAGCTATCATTGGCGGACCCCCATATAGGGGCGCCTTAAAGCTCATATGCTCATTACCCACTTCTAGAGAACCCCTTACCGGGTGAAATACAAATCCTTCCCTGTACGGCACCAGATACTTGTACTTCATCCTTATCGCCTCTGGCGGATTGGCAGAATAGTTGTTTATGGGCACTTGTGCGAGATTGAGCCAAGGCATCGGATCATCATTAAAGATGATGGACAGATACGTCCCGGCACAGACCCCTAGGTATGTACCGCCCCCCTTTACGAATTTTCTAATCTCTACTAGCCCCTCTTCCAATAATCCATCGGCAATGAGGAAGGGATCTCCTCCAGGCAAAACCAAACAATCAAAATTACCTAATTCACCATTTTGTATGTCGAATTCATCCAGAAAATATATTTCATTGAAATCTAGTGAATCAAATGTTTTTACAAACCATATCCATGAATACGATGCTCCATGACCTATGTATATGGCTATTTTAAGGTTCTTTGAGTTCAATTCCCCCAAATTAACTCTCCACCTTTTTCAAATAAAAATAAGAAAAGAACCGATTAAGGTTCAATTACATTTTAAATGCATCTGCATCGAAGTCGAGACCTGTTGTCAGACTTGCATATTCTGCGAATGTCTCTGCGTTCAAGATTTCTACCTTGGCAGCGAGAACTGGGCAGATACCTGCAATGTATGCTGCTTCCATCCTGTCGCTCGTTGGAGCAATAGGGCTGTAAACTGCATCGAATTTCTCAGCTTCTGATGATTCTGCTAGTTTCTCAAGTTCAGCAATTGCGCCAGCTGCATCCTTGGCTGTAAGCTTTGGTGCTACAGCAAGTGGATTTAGTCCAAGCCTGAATACCTTCTCAAGAACTTCTCCAGCTGCGTCTGGGTTAACTGCCTTGCCAATGGCTGCAAAGCCAATTGGATCAGATACAAGTACCCCTGGATTCCAGTTGTCTGTCATGTCCATTGACTTTGGATCTTCCCTGTACTTGAGATAGACCTTGTATGCCAATGGGCTGTTGAAGTCTGCATCTGCCCTGTGGGTCTGCTTATCTGCAGCGGCCCTGAGATCTGCTGGCATGTCCACATAATCTATGGCATCGAAACCCTTTGCGGTTCCAGCCTGTGTGACTACTTCCTTGAAAAGTCCCTCTACCTTCTCTATGAATGCATCTGGATCGTCAAGGTCAAGTTCGCCCATACCCCTCATGGCTATTGCCTTCAGATTCTTCTCGCCAAAGAGTGCACCGAATCCAAATCTGTCTCCGTCTCCCCAGTAGTTGTTGATAACCTGGGCTGAGGTAAGCTTGTTCTCTCCTGCCTTACCTATAATGAGAAGCTGAATCCTGTCCTCTCCCTGTTCTTCCCTTATGGCATCTGTTGCTTCCCATGTATCCTTGCCCCATAGAGCTGAAGCGTCTACGATGTCGGCAATCTCATCGTGAAGCCAAAGGTATGTTGGGTCTGCCGCCTTATTCTTGACAACAACAAATGAATAACCAGTAAATTTAAGTTCTGCGCCAGCGTTCCAGGTTATGGGTGCGTGTGCAACTTCCCCTGTCAATGGGCTTTTTGCAGTAAGGACACTTAGACAGGATCCTGGGAATAGGGTGCTTGAAAAGAAACCGCTACCAAAGACAATTGGATCCTCATCCTTATACTTATCATATAAAGCTAGATTGAGTTTTGCCCCACCAACATATTCTTGTACGAATTCGTCTTCCAATTCGATTTCCTCTGTTTCGCCAGTGGCCAAATCTACTACAAGATAATATTCAGTATATACGTAATCCAATTAGTCCACCTCAATTAGACATCCTGTTGGACAAAATCTTACACATAGTGCGTTCTTGCACTTATCGCAAGGTTCCCTCATAAGAATAGGCTTTGCTGAAGCTCCTGCATCACTATCGGATGTTTCACCATCTGCAACGAATTTTGCACCTTCTGGCCTAGCCTCGATCATTCCATCCTCTTCTTTCAACATAAAGCCGAAGTAGTTCCTAACTTCCTCACGATACATCATGATAGAAGCAGACATCGTAGTAAACACTTCATCCCTATAGAAACTACAAGCCAATTCACATGTTCCACAGTTAATACATTTTTGTGGTTCAACTTTTATAGCCATTTTTTTACCTCCTTAAAATAAAAAAAAGGATTATAGAGCTTTATCTAAAAGCTCTATTAAGTCCATTGTATTGCATCCTGATTTAATTACTTTTGCACCGTCGTTCAAATTAGCGTGGCAGAATGGGCAACAGCTGATAATCTTCTCTGCTCCTGTCTCCATTGCCTCTTCAACTCTCATTGCTGCATTTTCGGCTGCCCAATCAGGGAATGCGGTCTTGATTCCACCGCCAGATCCACAGCAGAATGAATTGTTCCTTGCACGCTTCATGTCTTCAAACTCAATGCCGGGAATAGCTTTGATCAACTCTCTTGGAGGTTCGAATACACCTTTATCGACACAGTCAAGATATGAGCCCTCCCATTGCTTGACACCATCCCAATCGATGATCCATTCCTTCAAGTGCCTTCCAAGGTGACATGGGTCGTGGTATGTTACCTTCATCTTGACTTCCTTTGTAGGTTCCCATTCACCGTTCTTGAACTTCTCGTATAGAAGTTCTGATGTGTGTAGGACCCTTATGCCATCCATGCAGTCCTTGTATGCATCTGAATGTGGGTAGTCTTCTACAAAGGCTCTGTAACAACCTGCACATGATGTGACAATCGTGTCGACACCACGCTCGTCATGCAACCACTTGAACTGCTCAAGGTTATTTGATGCAACACGCTCAAATTGATCGCGCTCGCCTATCCTTAGAACAGTAGATCCACAACATACCTCTTTCTTGCCAAGTGCACCATAGTCAAGTCCGATCTTATCAAATACACTGACTGTTGAGAGTGCAAGATCCCTAACTGGCGCATTGTAAGCAGGTGTACATCCAGCATAGTAAAGTACTGGTGAACTTTCCTTGTTGATGTCCTTGAGATTGCTGGTCTTTGAGATCTTCTTCATCCACTTTGCCCTGATTGCTCTTGGGCCTGTGTATGGATTATCGTTGTTCTTCATAGACATTACAAGGACATGGTGGTCCTGCAATGGCCCCTTTCCGTCCTGAACTGCCTTGGCCCTCATTGCCTCTATTGTGTCTATGATATGTGGCTTGAAGTCAATCATACACTGATTCTGACATCCACCACACTCTGTACATGTGTAGAGTGTGTTAAGAAACTCTGGAGTGTACTCGAACTTCTCATCGGTCAAATAAGAACATCCGGTCATCCAACGAGCTAGTGCTGCCTTACCTTTTGAACCAAAGAAACCCTGGAATCCAAACTTCTCACCCTGTGGGCAGATTTTCCTAAATGTAGGTGGCGGACCGTATGTGTAACCACTTCTGCAGGTACCGCATGCTGTGCATCTCCAGAAGAAATGTTTAAGATTCAGCTTTCCCTCATCATCAATGTTTCTAAAATCCCATTCCATCTTTCTCACCTAACCACTAATTGTCCTGGATTCATAATGCCATTAGGATCTATCATATCTTTGATATCCTCCATAAGCTTCAAGTATCCTGGGTTTGCGCGTTTGTTAATCTCTATATTGAAATCAGTAGGTGGCTTGTATGGAATGCCTCCTGCATCCAAGATGGCTCCAAGTGCCTCAACAATTGCCTGTTTGGCGTTCTCCGTCTCCTCTGGCGATTGTTTGTTGATTGGTGTCATAGCCCTAAGCATACCGTAGTGGATACCCCTGTACATAGTGACACGAGTAGCTGGTGAAAGATTTCTGTTCTTATAGATGACTTCCCACTTGTTGTAGACTTCTTCCCACTTGTTTGCTGGTGTGAAGGTACCGGGCCATGATATGCCGCCACCTGCTTCCTTGCAGTAGTTCTTTGTTGAACCTATAATCTGAGATGGGAGTTCCGTCCTTCCCCTCTTAGCTTCTTCTGGATATTCTGTCTTCAGTACAGAACTTCCAAGTTCCTGCTGGTGTTTAACAACAGTATTAAAAGCATCTACCTTTGCCTCAAGCTCCTTCTCGGTGTAACCATATAGCACGGCATAGCTGTTCCACTTATGCTCATCTGCAGGTTTCTCCTTGTAAGGATATGGTATTGGAGACTGTGACAACCACCAGTTAACTGCTGTAAGGTCATCTGCCATCTCATACCTACCGAACTCAAGCATGTACTTGTACATCTCACTGATATGTTCAGTGGACGTTGTTACAACATCGACATGTGGTGGCACTGCAGGTGTGTATATTCCTATTTTTGTGACAATACCTGTGGTTCCAAACCATCCGGTAAATAAACCATCCATTCTTGGCAATGGCAAAAAGGAGTGCCATGAGTCTTCCTTCAAAGCACATGAACCAACTCTGCACATTTCACCTGTTGGGCGTATTACTTCCATGCTGGTGATCATCTGGCTGTTAAGTCCGTATCTTCCGGACATGCCACTGATACCATGGCAAAGTGCACAGCCCATGACTGTTCCAGATGGTGGGCCTACTGGCCATCCAAACCTAAGTCCCTTTGAATATAGGGCTTCGGCAAGTTGTGCGTGAGATACTCCGGGTTCTACAACGGCATATCTTGTCTCTTCATCAATTTTGATGATTTTATTCAGTCTTCTGAGATCAATAAGTAATGTGTTTTCCTGTTTAGGAATACATAAACCACCAATATTGGTGTTTGCTCCCACTGGGATCATTGGTGTCTTTGTCTTGTTACAAAGCTTTACAATCTCAATGATTTCCTCAACGTTTGCTGGTTGGACGACATATTTTGGCAACTTGTTCGGAACAAAACACATGTCATATGAATATGCGTACATAATGTGCTTGTCAGAAGTTGCGTGTTCATCGCCTGCTATCCCCTTAAGCTCCCCTAAGATATTAGTATTTTCTACCAAATTCCTTCCTCCTAGTCATTTTACGGTAGCTATTAAAAAGGACACGAAACTACCGATGACAAAAAATACTGATATTGATATATAAAACTTTCGTTTATATAAAAAATAATTGAAATAGTGCAAAATACATGAATACATTTCATAATCCAAAGTGGTATTATATGCTGATTTTTTAGTATATAATTCCTATTATACTATGATAATAAAATTTATTATTCGAATAGATAAGTATATAAAAAATATATTATAACAGTAATTTTATGACAATAACAAAGGTTATACCTGGACCATGTGGATTCGAAACAACGATTGAGGCAAAGCAAGTAGCACCAGGACACGTTTATGTAAAAGTCATATCAGATTGTAAAAGCCTATCAAAACTCAATATTGGAATAGTAAATGCCATGGAAGACCTGTATGGGAGTTTTGAAAGCTCAAAGGTCTACAAGAAGGCCAATGAGTGCATAAAGCATATAGCATGCCCAATACCATGCGCTATTTTGAAAACTGTTGAAGTTGAGGCGGAGTTAGCTGTTCCAAAAGGCGTCACGATAGAAATAGTGAAGACTGAAGAGGAAGAGTGACCTATTTCCTTATCTCGAAACCATCTATATCTTCAGCTTCTTTTATTGAGTTCTCAATCACCTGTCTGACCATCGCCATTGGAGGGCCTTCCCATACCCATTCCATCATTTTTTCCAATGTGTTCCGCTCGCCAATGATCAAGGACTCCACATCGCCGTTGGAAAGATTCCTCACCCAGCCACGAACTCCCAGTTCCATTGCCTTTCCCCTTGTAAAGTCCCTAAAATAAACACCTTGCACCCTGCCCTTTATTATCAAATGTTTTCTTATTTCCATATTATGAAATAGCAATAATAATATATTAATTTATCATTTTGAAGAAAATCAAAAAACCCGCATAATCTTTCCATATTAAGGCAATGGACAAGCGCAATCGATGTTGATAAATAATAAGACAAAATAGTAAAATTATATATATGTATATCACAATGGTTTCATATGGTTGGAATCTGTGGCTCTTTTGGACCTCATGAAAATCTTGAAGAACTGGTCGAACAAATTAAAAAGGACCATGAAAGGGTTCTCTATGCCACCAATCCGGGTGTGGCATTTGTGGGAAAAGAGGGGGTATGCCTCGGCGATGGTTTTCTGATTGGCAACATATATTCGGACCATGACCCGCTTGATTGCTTCAAAAGCAAAATGGAGGATACGGCAAAGGCCTTGGCCGATTTATCCAGAAATGCTGATGGCGAGTTTGTCATAGCGGCATTTGAAAATGAGAAACTTTGCTTGTCTAGGGACTTCTTTGGAAAGATCCCCCTATACATCAAGAGAAGGCCAGCCTTTGAATTCACGACAGGCAAAAATCCCTTTAAAAGCCCTAGCAAATCTGCCCGGATGCCCGAGGGCTCTGCACTTTTAGTAAAGAAAGGAAAGATGTCCAAGAAGCATTCCAGACCCGCATTCAAGTTCAGGAAAAAAAGAATGGATTTCTTTACCAGCATGCCCCTGATAAATAATGCCCTCAATGAAGCAATAATGAGGCGGAGCGAGCAACACAAAAGCCTGGACATCATGTTCTCAGGGGGTTTGGACAGCACTTTGATGGCGTCCATAGCGGCCAATTATGCAAATATAAGATTGTTGACCATAGGAACTGAGAGCTGCGACGATGTTGAATCCGCAAAGGCCATTGAGGATGAGCTAGGCGCAAAGCTCAAGATACTGGAACTGACCCCAGACATAGTTGAAAAGCATGCCCCTGGCATGATAAGGGCCATTGGCAGCAAATCAGTTCTGGACTTTGAGTTGGCACTTCCAGTATATCTGACCGCATTGAACTCTAAAGCCAAGTACATGCTTTCAGGACAGGGGGCAGACGAGCTGTTTGGAGGATACTTCAGGTACAACGAGGCGTACAAGGAATCCCCAGACAAATTCGAGAAAATGCAGATAGATGACCTCAAGGGGCTCGGAAAGAACAATCTGGAAAGGGACTACTTTGCAGCAAGGGCGGCGGATTGTCATGTCTCAACGCCTTATCTCACACCTGAAATGCTCAAGATAGCGTTATCCACAGACACCATGACAAAGCTTAACGTCAGGCAGAACAAGCTGGTGCTAAGGAAGATAGCGGAGAAGATGGGCCTTCCCAAGGAGATACACAACAGGAAGAAAAAGGCCATGCAATACGGTTGTGGATTACACTCAATATTGCAAAAAATGGCAAAAGAGAAAGGATTCTTAAAGGAAAAGGCAAAATCAGAGGGATATATCGGTTCCCTCGACATGCTTATGAACTCATTCGATTAGTCTTTCTATCTCCAGTTCAGCCACGGCCATTGGAGTTTCTATACCCCAGTTCTCCAAGACCTTTGGATGCAGCTCCCCTATTATGCCGAACTCAGTGCCATCGACCATGACCCTGCCAACGCGTCCAGGCAGAAATGACCCATGCTCAACAGGCTCGACCACAAATTCCTTTCCTATGTTCGACATCATATTTTCAAGAGATTCCCTTATCTTCGTGAAGTTTGCGCCAGAGTTGCACAACGCAAAGGCCAACTTGTTCCTGCTGTCCACCATTGTTTCGGCGCTTTGGTCCTCATTGAGGACCTCAGAGACCTCGAACACGTTCTGGGGATAGTCCCTGTGCGTGTTCCTTGAAAGGAATGAAAGTAGCGAGGGGGTAATCCAGTCCCTCAGGACAGACCATGATTGTGATACCGGATTCTCTATCTCTACGACATTTTCGGGGCGATCCACCTCCATCTTGTCATAGAGCTGCTCGTTGCTTGACAAAGTGAAGGTCAGGACCTCCTGATATCCAATGCCGACCATAAGCTCTCTAACAAGCCTGAGCTTCCTTGTCATGGGCAAAAGCCTTCCAATGGTATATAATCTTGGGATCTCGGGCACTATGTCATTGTAACCATACGATATTGCAATATCCTCGATAACATCATAGGGGTGCATTATGTCCTTCCTGTATGGCAGGTATTTTACCTCCACATGATCCCCCTTTATGTCAACTCCATACCTCATCCTTTCCAAGTGGTCTTTTAGGCCTTCATCGCCAAGGTCGAGTCCCAATATGCCCCTTATGGACTTTTTATCCAGATTGAAGCTTAGTGGCGTGAGGTCTGGCACCTTGATCTTCTCATCGCCATAGTTGATCGTTGCCCCATATACATTTCCGCCCCTCTCTGCAAAGGCCGATACGATAACATTCAACGCTATCTTCAAATAATCGATATCGAATCCCGTAATGTCAATGAATATGTTCTTCGTGTCCGTTGTCACCTTTCCCGTCTCCTCGGAATTGATGACAGGGGGCATAGTAAGGACAACGCCCCTGGAATCGACAAGAAGAGGATAAACATCCGAATCCTCGATCAAATGGCCATATTCCAGCCCCTTTGGATGCTCCTTCAATATCTCACGCGGGGTCTTCTCCTCAGTGAAAGTCAATGGCACGAAGGCATTCTCATCCGGCTTGGTGGCCTTGTAATAGATTGGGGGGGATATCTTGTCATAGTCGATTATCCCAACTGCGACCTCTTTTCTCTTGCGGCCAAAGGTCAGCGCTATCTTTTCCTGAAGCTGGATGATCTGGGAGAGGAACGCCTCATCGATGTCAAGGTCGAGCACGATTGCATTGACACAGTAAGGCCTGACATCCTTGAGCGCAGGGTCTGCATAGACCTGTATGTCGCTTTCGTGTATCTCATATCTTGGAAGGCCGGTCTCAATGCCGAGGTTGCCCCTCAGCTGCCTTATTATTCCCTCGGAGGACCACAGGTCTGGCCTGTTTGTATCCTTCATGTCAAGCTTTATTGTGTCTCCATCCTCGCCATCAAGCTCGCCTTTTGCGTATAATATTAAGTCATCTAGCTCCTCAACGGTCAGTTCCCGTCCAAGCATCTTTGAAAGGTCTTTCAATGAAACATCTATCGTGGGCATTAGATCATCACCTCGTTCCTAAGCCAGCTGATATCATCTGAGAACAGGAATCTTATGTCATCTATGCCCAGCTTGAACATCGCCAACCTGTCGACACCAAGCCCCCAAGCTATTACGGGCACGTCTACGCCCAGGGGGGCCGTCAGCTCCTTTCTGAATATGCCCGCCCCTCCGAATTCGACCCAACCAAGCTCTGGGTGCTTTGCAGACATCTGGACAGACGGTTCTGTGAATGGATAATAATCAGGATAGAATCTCACCTTGTCAGCTTCCGCGATCTCAACGGCGAACTGCTTCAATATTCCAAGCAAGCTCCTGAAAGTGAGCGAATCATCGCATATTATGCCCTCTATCTGATTGAACTCGATCAAATGGGTCTTGTCAAGCACATCGGGCCTGAAGCATCGGGCCACCGAGAAGTACTTTCCAGGAGATTGAACGCCTTTGTACATCTGCCTTGCCGAAAGGCAGGTCCCATGGGCCCTTGGCATCAGGTTCTTTGCCTTCTCCGGGTCCCAGGAATAGTTCCAGTTGGACTCATGCGACTCCTTTACAGATTCAACAGTCCCCTTATCAGGCAAGTAACCTTTTTTGGGCCTGATCAACCTGTATGTGTCGGTCCAGTCCCTGGCAGGATGATTCTGTGGTTGGAAAAGAGCATCAAAGTTCCAGAACTCCGTCTCTATCATAGGGCCCCTCATTTCATGGAATCCCAATGCAACGAACTCTGTCTTGAGCTCATCAAGGAACGCCAGATAAGGCTGCTTCTTTCCGTAGTAAATCCTCTTGACGGGTATTGAAACGTCAAATCTCTTGAAATCAACATCGCGCCATTTGCCATTTCTCAAAATATCTGCCGTCAGTTGCGTTACTTCCTCCCTGATCCTGAGGTCCATACTAGACAGTGCATCACTGCCCAATGCCAATGTAAGGTTTCTTTCCTTTTCTTCCTTTATCTCAATGGCCTTCCGATTCTTTAGGGTCTGGAACTGTTCGATCGTAAGCTCGGATGCAAAATAATCCCTTGACGACATCTGCAAAAGCGCCTCGGATATCCAAGAAGACTTTGATAGGTCGCTTGCCCCCTTGTCTGTTATGGTGATCTTGACACGCCCATCCTCCTTTGAGACGGTGGCCCAACCTCGCTTTCTGAGCCATCCAAGGGCGATGCCAGCCGTAGCCTTGTCGATATTGAGCTCATCGATGAATGCATCCTTCCTGCCCGTGCCCAAAATAGCCTCGGCCACGATCCTTTCAGGTATTGATTCAATTAGCGCTTTGCCTGATTTTGTTGGGTAAAGCAACTTTCTAGAACTGTCCTCGATATTTACAATGCCTTTTGATTCAAGCCCAAGGACAGCACGATTAATGGCAACTTGATTAAAAACATCATCAGACAGATCCTCGACAGATGAACTGCCCCCAATATCCCTCAACCTTATTATCAATAATTTTTCATCATTAGATAGATCATGAACAGTATTAACGATATCATTAGATTCCAAATAGATGCCCCCCTAGAACATGGTAATCTGCTGCACCCAAAAAAGCAATCAAAATTGGCACATATCACACCTTAGCTAGACATAGAAATATATTATAAAAAACTTTCGGGAACAATCGCTTTATGGGATTTTTTGGCTTATTTTTCCCTTTTGTTATATCTTGTATTTTTTGTTATGCCATTTCTTTGTACGATATCCGATTAATTTGTTATCAATGCACAATCAAAATAATCAATAAATAACTTTATATATTGCACAAATGTAGTGGATTACTGCCAGGCAATCGTGATGCGTGGATCCATGCGGGGGTTGCCGAGTTTGGTCAAAGGCGCCAGGTTCAGGGCCTGGTCTTGTAGAAGTTCGAGGGTTCGAATCCCTTCCCCCGCACTATTGTTATTTTATGTAATCTTATTCTAATATATATTAATATTGATTCTAAATTTATTTGGAACACCGAAAAATTTATATAACAAGTTCAATAACAGTTATTTTGAAACTAATTCGGACCACCGAATGCTATTTCGATTCGTCGGAATATGTCCAGAAACGTGAGGGGCATCAAAATATATCTCCCCCTTGATGCCCTCCACCAATTCTAGTAGTACTATTATTATTGTTTTTAATTATAGGGCCATTATTAAAAATTAAAATATTATTCAAAGAAATATGAATAATAATCATATTATAATGAATAATAATCTGAATATTGATATAATATTCAAATAAATATAATAATGTATTCTTAGTAATATTATCAATATTAAATATTATTATGAAGAATAATCACACAAATAATATTCAAATTATATAAAAAGATCCATAATAATATTCATATGAATGATAACATTTGATAATACCAAACAATATTCGGTATTCCGAAATACATTAGAAATTGTATTTTTCCATCTCTAAGCTAAATAAATTCGGTAATCCAAATATTATAAGGTAAAATTGTAATAAATATATAATATTTTTTTGATGGCATATTTATAAATCTTTATGATAAGGTGTATCAATGGAACAACTATACATCTTTTTTCTATTAGCTTTGGCATTCCTGATCATAGGGGCATATCTTGGCATCAAAATAGGGACCCTGTTAAACAATCGGAAATGGGACCAAAGGCTTCCGGACATCAGGAAAGAGACCACAAGAAGGTCCAGGGCCGCCCTCACAGGACAGGTCACGGAACAACTTGCCCCTTACCTTCCTGGATTCAGATACAGGGCCACTGAGGCGCGTTTCATAGGTAAACCCATAGACTTCATAATATTCGAAGGCCTGGATGAGAAGGAGGTTGACAATATTGTCTTTGTAGAGGTTAAAAGTGGAAATGGGCAGTTGTCCAAGGTTGAAAAAAGCCTGAAGATGGCAATAGAGGAAGGCAGGGTCTCATGGGAAGAGTATAGGATATGAAAAAGCCAGTCAGTATTCACTGAGAAGCTTTTTGTATTTTTCATCCCTCTGATATGCCAGCACGACTCCGTCTGCAATGTTTTGTTTGATGACGTATCTCTCCTTATCCGAAGCCTTTTGATATAATCCCCCAGAGGTCCTCTTGGGAAGCTGGTGGTCCATGCCTCTTACAAGAAATGGATTGACAACATAATAATGGACTGGCCCCTCTTTGGAATATTTTGTGTCAGGGACCTTCACGACTTCGTAATCGTTGAAGCTGGATATCCACTTGTCGTAAGCACCGGTGGCCTTTGAGACATATTTCTCAAAGTCCAACTTGTCCTTGTGGCCCAATACCTTCTTCATGTCGTTGAAGACATCTATGATGCCATTTGAGGAGCCATTGAGCTCGATCAGTCTTCCACATGCATTCACCAGTGCACCCCTTCTCTTGTAGAACGCTGGCAGGGGCAGCAAAAAGGCATTGTTAGGAAGGTCCCTGGGCATGGTGGATTGCATGACGACCAGGGCCTTGAGCTTTTCACAAGCCTTCCTGAATCTAGAGCTGTCAAGATACGTGTCGAATAACGGGGATTCTATCAAGACCATGGCATTGATCCTTCCTTCCTCGATGTGATCGATTATCTCTTCGATACCATATTTGTAGCTGTTGAATCCAAGTATTAGCGAGGCCTGAGTGTTTGCATAGTCCTTGAGGAAGAATGCCCTGGATTTTGTATTTACGCATGCATTGTTTATCTCAGCTATAAGGGCGGGATCGGAATATATACCCATTGACGTTATATACAAAGTGAAATCCTCAGTATTTTCAGATATGTGCCTCTTGAAGCAGTCGTGCACATTTGCCGGTGAGCATATTATCACTTCTTCAGCCAAACGCTCTATATGGGAACCTTCAGGACCTATAGAGATTATTCTCTTTCCCCTTTTCTTGGCATTTTGCAGCTTACGGGCCACAAGGGGATACTGATAGTACGGGTCAATATTGATAAGGACTATCTGTTCAAAGCCCTCTACAATATCAAAATTCTTGATATCATGAATAAAAGGTATGCTTCCAACGACATTTAGGATATTTCCTATGCCGGAGGCACACTTCATGCCAAAGTATGAAGAGAGGTCCTCTATCGCAAGCAGCTCCTCATTGGTGGCATCCCCGCAGCATAGGACGATGCCCTCCTTGCCCCCGCTTGAAGAATACCATTTTTTCAACAAGTTAGATATTTTTGTGATGGCGACCTCATAATCCACCTCATTGCCCTCTATCGATGAAAAATCCAAGGCATTCCCATATATCTTTGGAAGGTCCACACCATATTTGCACAGCTTACCGCTGTTGATTGGGCAGTACTTCTTGAAATCAATGTCGATCTCGTCCCCATCCTCTATTATCTGGACGCCGCATAGTATGGAGCATCCTGGGCAATGCGAATCAATAACCTTCAGGCAGATCACCTCTTGAAAGTGGCGGTATGTCATCTACTGACATTCCAGACCTGTAACCAGTCCTGTCCTCATATGTCCTTGAGAACAGCTGATGAAGCCTGGCCAACGGTATGTCCACGGGGCAGACATCGGTACAGTTACCACATCCAACACAGGACTCCATCAGGTGCAGGAGCCTAACGGCATGGTACTGTGGTATCGGAAAGTTGTCATCAGGGTCCATCTGCATGCATTTGCAGTCCGATGAGCAGTTGCATACCGGACAGGCCTTTCTGCAGGCATAACACCCTATGCAAGGGGACAGCGCGTCCTTTATGTAGTCAAGCCTGTTTTCTGGAGAGAGTTCCATCAAGGGGTCTATCACCTTGCCCTTCCACTTCCTTGCAAGCTTCTTCATGGTCTTGTCTATCTTCGACCTTATCTCAGCAAGCTTCTCAGAAGGTTCCTTTATGGATACAAAACCCTCGCTGACAGCATTGTCCAGGGCGTCCCTGCCCTGCTCAGAGAACACCTCGATGAAAGTTATGTTCTTTCCCGAGGGCGTTCCCCAATTCCCACATGCCATGTCGCACACGGATGGTATCTTGAAGTCACAATACCTGCAGCTCTCCCTCCTGCCATATTCCTGCTCCTCAAGCTCGTCTATGCTTTTGGAAAACTTTTCCTCCTTTGTGAAAAATATAAGATTTCCCTTTGATATCTCTTCCTTGACAACCTCATCGGGTTGTAAATCGAACTCGATGTCTATCATCTTCATGGTATCCACCGATGGCAGGGTGCCACCACAGTTCAGGCCTATCAGGAGGACCTCGTCCCTTTTTACATGATTTCTTTTCATGTTCTCGATAACTGCCCTGGCATCGCAGGGTTTGAGCACTATCGCGGTCCTTATGCCCTTCTTTATGTATGCCGACATGCTGATGCAAAGGGAATGGAGTGCCCCCTGTATGCTCTTCACATCAGACGGGTCGCTAACGTCCACGACATTGCCCTCGAAAACGGTACCTGTCTTTTGTATGGTGATGACCCTGTCATACTTTCCAACAAGGCTCTCTATCAGCGATGAGACGAAACCTCCGGACTCGCCCCTCTCCCTGATGTCCTGCCTATTGGACCATCCCCAGTAACAATCTGACATCATTCATCACCCCTCTTGAACGGGCTGGGGCCAAGTTCCCTGATACGGTCCGTGAACTCGGTGACCTTCTCTGCAAACTTGTTACCTTCGGCGGCAGAGCACCACTCCAGCTGGAGCCTTTGTGAACCTATGCCCATGATATCCAGGTAGTGCTTCAGAAATTCATACCTGTGGGCTGTCTTGTAGTTACCATCTATATAATGGCAGTCACCTATGTGGCAGCCAGTCATCATGACCCCGTCAGCACCCCTGAGGAATGCTTCCAGGACAAAATTAGGGTCTATCCTGCCACTGCACATGAATCTGATCACGCGCACATTTGGGGGATACTGTATTCTTGATGTCCCTGCCATGTCGGCCGCGCCGTAAGAGCACCAGTTGCATAGGAATGCGACAATCTTTGGTTCATAGCTCATTCCTTCACCCCCTTCAACAGGGCCTTGATCTTCTCTTTCTCCTGCCTGTATGTGAATCCTGCCATGGATATCGCATTGGAGGGGCAGAACGCGGAACATGTCCCACACCCCTTGCATGAGACCTCGATAACCTCCATATGTTTCCCATCGGCAGACATGGTCAGCGCCTTGTATGGGCACAGCTTCTCGCAAAGCCCGCAAGCCACGCATTTTGCAGCGTCTATTGAGGCTGTGGTCGGCTGTACCTTGTATTTGCCGCTGCCCATCACTATGCTCGCCCTTCCGGCAGCGGACACTGCTTGCGACAGCGATTCTTCAACGGTCTTTGGATACTGGCATGCGCCAGCAATGTAAACGCCATCCAACGCGGTGTCAAGCGGTGCAAGTTTCAGATGCGCCTCGGCATAGAAACCCGTAGGTGCCGCAGATGCCTTGAAAAGCTTTCTCAGGTCGTTAGTCCCCCTGGCAGGGACTGCGCCCCTCTCCATTATGCAATAATCAAAATCGACAATTATCTCTCTGGACGAGGTTACATCATATACCTTTACAGACTTGTTATCGTTGTCTATCTCAGGCCTCCTGTCGCCAGAGTATCTTATGAATCTGGCCCCCCGGTCAGAAACCTCCCTATACAGGTCCTCATAGAAACCATATGCCCGGATATCCTGATATAGCACAGATATATCCGCATCTGGCCTCATGTCCTGAAGGCGCCTGATCTGCCTAAGTGCTGACAGGCAACAAACCCTTGAGCATTCTGGGTGCTCCTTGTTTCTGACGCCAGAACAGAGCAAGAATGCATACCTCTTCTTGCTTATCTCATCCCTGTCCATCATCTCAACTAGCTGTGCCTCCGTAATCACTGAATCATCAAGTATCGTGCCGTCCTCGGAAGGATCGGAGAAATCGTATCCCGTGGCAATGATGACTGTGCCTGGGTTGAGCTTCCTTTCTCCCTGCGGTGTATCTATGATAATCTCAAAATCGCCTACGAATCCAGAAACATGCTTAATCTCGCTGGAAAGGAAAACCTTTATCCTGTCATCGGACCGGACCTTTTCCTCCAATGTCCTGGCTATATCCCTGAACTCGGGGTCTGTCACGAATGACTTGCCGCCTAGGCCTCCCTCGCGCTCCACAAGATAAACGTCAAATCCGTTCCTTGAGACCTCAAGTGCGCTGGCCATTCCCGTGAAACCTCCTCCTATGACCACCGTGGACTGATTCACGTCTACCTCCCTCTCATACAGGGGATTGAGTATCCTGGCCTTTGAGACCGCCATGCGGACCAGATCCTCAGATTTTCTTGTTGCCTCTTCCTTGCAGTCAGAGTGCACCCAGGAGCACTGGTTCCTGATGTTGGCCATTTCCAGCATGTATGGGTTCAGCCCCGCCTCCACAAGGGCCTCTTGGAACGTGTTCTCATGCGTCTTGGGGGAGCAAGCTGCCACAACTACGCGGTTTAGGTCAAGCTCCCTTATCTTCTCCTTGATGGCCTTCTGGCCGGTCTCTGAGCACGTGAACAAGGAACCCTCCGCATATACCACATCAGAAAGCGTCTTTGCATACTCCACAACCCTGTTAACATCGACATACTTTCCAATGTTCTGGCCACAGTGGCATACGAAAACACCGATCCTTGGGTGATCAACATCCGCACCAGGCAATTCATCTGATTCCCTCAACTGCGTATCGCCTGCTATCGAATATGATTTAGAGACGGCACCTATGGACTGTGAGACGCTGTCAGTGATATCATTCGGCCCCTGGCACGCGCCGACAATGAAGACCTTCTCATTGTCAGTGGATATGGGACTGGAGATGTCTCCGCCTGGCTGGAAGAAACCATACTCATTTAAAGGAATTTCAAATATGTCAGAAAGCTCCTGGGCATCATCGCAAGGCACAAGGGCCGAATTGAGCACCACCATGTCAAAGACCTCCTCCCTTGATTCCTGTAGCTCGGTGTCTTCATACCTTAGTAGCAGGTCGCCATTGCCCACCTCGATGATCTCTCCCGGCCTTCCCCTGACAAATCTGATTGAACCCCTTGCTCGCTGAAAGAACTCCTCATACCCCTTTCCGCTTGCGCGTATGTCTATGTAAAAAATCGTGACTTTTGCCTCAGGGTCGTGATCCTTGACCAATAAGGCCTCCTTTATGCCATACATGCAACATACCTTGGAACAATACCCCCTGCCGGTCTTTAAATCCCTGGAACCCACACAGTTGATGAAGGCAATGTTCTTTGGAGCCTTTTTGTCATTGGTTCTCACGACATTCCCGCCCGTTGGGCCTGATGCAGACAGCAACCTCTCGATCTCCATTGCCGTTATGACATTTCCGTACTGGCCATACCCATATTCGGGCCTATCGTAGGGCAGGTAAGGCTGCGCGCCTGTTGCCAGGAACACGCCACCAACCTCCAGCTTGACAGTTTCCTCCTCCTGTTCGAAGTTTATTGCGCCCTTTTGGCAAAACTTGGCACAATTTCCGCATATGCCCCTTGTAAAGTGCAAACATGCATCTTTATCTATATAGGGCACAGCAGGTATGGCCTGGTCAAAGTCAAAATGAATCGCCTTTGCCTTGCCAAACTTCTCTTCGAACGGCAGTGTCACCTTACCAGGGCATTTTGCCAGGCAGTCCCTGCAACCTGTGCATTTGTCAAGGTCAACATAGCGCGGATGCTTAATAACATCAAGAATATACGTGTCATTTGTCCTCTCAGCCGCCTTGACCTCGGAAAGCGTCATAATCTCAATGAGGGGATTTCTGGCAACAGCCAGCATGAATGGTGATAATATGCAGATGGAACAGTCCAGTGTTGGCATCGTCTTGTCAAGCCTGGCCATTATGCCCCCGATGCTGGATGTCTTTTCTATCAGGTAGACCTTGACGCCCCTGTCCGCAAGGCTCAATGCCGCCTGCATGCCTGAGATGCCGGCACCAATTACAGCCGCGCTCTTTTTCATACCCTCACCTCTATTCCAAGGTCCTCATCTGAGAAACCCATGGCCATCGCGAGCAGCTGTGTGTAATACAGGACAGGTATGTTCGACACCTGCTCCAATTGCATATGGCAAAATGGGCAGGGGGTGACTATGAAATCTGCCCCATGTATCGTGGAGACCTTCTTTCTTGCTATGTCAAGGGAGACATCCTTTATGCCTGACCTGAGACCGCCTCCAGCGCCACAGCACGAGCGCTTCTCGGCATAATCTATGCTCTTTGAACCTGTTATCTCTATAAGCTCATCAAAGAACTTTGGATTTTCAAAATTGTCACTTCTCCTGTATTTTATTGGTTTCAAGAGATGGCATCCATAATGGGCCGCAATCTTGTAGTCAAGACTATTGGAAATATGCTTTTTAATGTTCTCAAGACCATAATCAAAGTATAAGTATTCAACGATATGATGAACATCTGCAACCCTATCAAAATCCCTTCCAATGAGGGCCATGGCATCCTTTACTTTTTGAAAGAGCTCCTCATTATTTTTCAGCTCCATGGATGCGTCCTTGAGGGTTCCGTAGCATCCGTTGCACAATGTTATGATGTCCATTTCCATGGATGATGCTATGTCAAGATTTCTTCCTGCTAACTTGACCCATAGCGACTTGTCAAAAGATTTCATTACACCGGGTGCAGGACAGCATGATGCGCCTTCCATGTCTTGCAGGCCTATCCCCAGCCTTTCGCATACAAGCCTAGACGCCTTTTCGATCTCCGGCAATCTGTTGGGTATTAAGCACCCCAAAAAGAAAGCAAAGTCATTCTTGGGGCTCAATGTTCTCTGCCTCCATCAATTTCCTTACTTCATCAAGTGCTGCACTGAACCGGTGTGTCGTTGGTGGCACTTCATCCAATCCAAGAGAGGTCCGCTTTGCCTTGATCTCATCTTTTATTGGAACGGCATGTCCTGTTTTGAAGATGTACATGAGTACTGCCCGGTGTGGTTCCAATACCATGTCCTGCCTATAGGCTTCTTCTCTTATCTTTAGTATCTCCTCTGTAATATCAATGCCCCTCGGGCATCTTTCCATGCAGTTGAAACATGTCGTGCAATACCAGATACTGATATCGGAGAGATCTATCTCCCCAAGGGCACGGTCCTCCACAAGCTTCCTTGTCCTAAATGCAACCACCCTACCAGAAGGGCATGAGGCAGTACAAGAACCACATTTCATGCATGATTGAACGGTGTTACTCATCATATTCACCAGTTGAAAAAATATTGGTGCAAAGCACCTGAATCGATAATGGATTGATGCAGAGATTTGCAATACATAAATACTTTTTGATATTATTTATATCTAATTGTAGAGAAAAATAGAAAAATAAAATATAAATGATAATATTATTATTATAAGAATATTAAGATAAAAAATAAATTATCATTGATTTATATCATGATGTTCAATGATAAATCCAGTAAGATAACTATTATCGCAGATGCAACTATCATCCCAATTATGCTCATAATCCAGGCAATCATGGCCTTTATCCAATTGGTATTGAATAGTGATTTCAACACCCATATTGTAATGAGGATACTAACCACAATGCTTATTAGATCGTTGTTTGCTATGTCGATTAGGCTCAGGATGACGTTTACTATTATCAAAAGCACAGTAATGGCAATGGCTGAGCCAAAAGCCTTCCCAAATGATGCATTCTTTATCCGGGCGAACTTAGCCCCGAACCATATGAACAAAGCTTGTAAAAGAAAAATAATTATAACTGAGGCGGCAACGGCCAAAATGTTAGAGGATGTAAAACCCAATAATTCATATTCCATTGATGTTCACCATACATGTTAATAATATAATTTGCATTGTTATTTTTTCTCCTCTATGTTTTTAAAATTAATCTTGTTGTCAATGATGGTGGAATATGTCTTGATGGCCTCCAACCAGTTTGAGCAGGATTTGTTGAATTCCTCAAACTGTCGTTCGCTGAACAAGACCTCCATCTTCTCACTTAGGCAGGTAATCCCCCTTCTGAGCTCGTTCTCCAAAAAATCAATGCTCTCCTGACCCTTTTCCTGTTCCCTTGTTCTGCTCTCGTAGATCTCTATGACAGAATCTACAGTTGAGATGTCCAATAAAAGCCTTGCAGCTATCTCATTTGGGTGCATTCCCTGCACATAATAAGCAATGATATCCTTTGAATGGTCCTTTTTTGTCATGAATAACACCAATTACAATTATTTAGATGTATATTCTTAATAAATAAAGTTATGTAATTACATATAATAAAAAGATTAATATACAAAAAATAAGATAAAATACCTTTATAATGGAAAATAAGGATGATGAAATAAAAAAACAAATAGATATCATACAAAATCAGGTAAAAGAAATCAAACAGGGATTTGTAGAAATAACTGGTATTGTAAGCAGTTTGACGAATACTGCACCAAATCTGGATGTATTGAACAATTTACACGCCAAATTCTCCAAACATATATTCTCTATTGAAGAACTCGGGAAAAAAACAGGTGCCCTGTTTGTAAACAAGAATCTTTACAATGACTCGACAGAGCTCTCAAAATACTTTTACCAAGGTAAATTGAAAATAGGTGCTTTGAAGGACTCCTTCATTGCGAAGGACAAGGCCGGTTATTACAAGAACCTTTCATCGCTTAATAGGACACTGGATAGCTCTGAGTACATACTGTCACTGTTCATAGGGGAAATAACATCTGAATTGACAAAAGTGATCTTTAAGGATTCTATCAAGGAAAAGGCCACGAATGAAGCTCAGAACAACATCGTTAAACTGAAGGAAAATATAGGGATATTGAATAAGAGAATGGAAAAATGTGAGAAAAAGCTATCCCTACTACTGGAAAAGCACCCCAGGGATTTCTTAGATGAAGATGAGGCCAAGGTGTTCAACGAGATAATGAACTTGCATTCACAAAATGTCAAATGGATAGAACCCAGATTTCTGGAAAAAAAACTTCCTTTGCCAAAAAATAGAATTGATGATATCCTAGACGACTTCCTCCTGTACAACGTCATGGAATACAAGTTGAGGGGAGGAATGAAAGTATACAAATATAGAGATGGTGAAAAGAATGACTTCAATAAGGATTAGGGGAATTTACACCACTGCCTTGACCAAGTTCTTCATAGATCAGGGGCATTACATCAACCAGATGTCCGATCTAATCAAGGACAGATTTTCCCAAAAGGAAACTTATGATGTGCCAAAGGTCGATATAAAGCATACCAAGGACCTTCAGGGCATCTCAATCGTCGGTGACAAGGAATCACTTGGCGAGATTGAAAAGAATATTAGGGAAGAGTTCACAGATGTATTTTTCCTTAAGTCTGATATTGACCTCTACGGGATATACAAGGGTTCCGTTATCAAGACCAATAACGAGACCATAGTAAATCTTGGAAATGACATTGGGATATTGCCCGAGTACAGCGATGAGGATGTTGTGCTGGTGCAGGTCCTTGAAATGAACGATAAGCCTCTTCTCACCACCAGGATAACTTTTTCTGGAAAGTACTGTGTGATAATCCCTGAAGATGACATCAAGATTTCTAGGAAGATAAGGGATGAAAGGGAAAGGTCAAGATTGATGGAGATCGGAAGAGGTGTAAAACCCAATAATTTCGGAGTGCTTTGGAGGACGTCATCTGAACACGTTGAAGAGGAAATCCTCTCCAAGGAGGCCTTGGAGCTAGCCAAGAACGCCACTTATGTGATGGACAAATTTGCAGAGCTTGAAGGAGCAGGACTAATAAAGCCTGGAAAGAGCCATATGAAGATAATCTTTGGCAATGAGACCAAGGAAAAGCTTGACAGCATAAGGGATAGCGTCACGCCAACAATAAAAAAACACCATATGCTCAAATCTGCTGGGAGGGACATATCTTTTGCAGTGGATATGGTGGAGAACATAAAGGGAAAGAGGGATATCAAAGGCCTCGATGAGCTCTTCATAGATGTCTTCAGGCAGATAAAGGGGCCCAAAATAGGCGATGAGGTATCTTTGGAGCATATCAAACCATCCTCCCACACCATTATGATAGATGGTGGCAAAGTGAGAAACTACAATCCACCCTATATCAAAATAAAGAGGGTCTTTACAACCCGGGGGTCCTTTGACGGCCTTGATATAAGGAAGGAACCCGGTGACTATGCCATAACTGAGCTTGAAGAGGGGAAGTGGCACTTCATACATGTATATTACGACAAGAACAACAACATTAAGGGAGAATACTTCAATATTTGCACACCGATCGAGATATTCCCCAACAGGATCAGATACATAGATCTAGAAGTGGATGTGGTTAAGTACCCCAATGGTGACATTCACATAGTTGACCAGGAACAGCTCACAAAAAGGGTGAAAGAAGGCGTATTTCCTGAAAAACTTGCACAAATGGCCTTAAAGGAAGCAGAGGACGTAATAAAGCTCTATGGTGCTGATGAGATATGATGTCCGAATTAGACACCATAGAAGTGATAAGAAAACTTGAAAACAATGACATTTCCAAGGCCAAGGACATCATGTCTGCTTTGAAGGGTCCGGGATCATCATATGAAAAAGGATACATCCACGCCCTAAGGGGCTTGATATCATCATGCGAAAACAAGGAGCAAGACAGCGTGTTCATGAAATTGCTTAAGAACGAGCTTTCCCCCGCCTCCATTGAAGATGAGAGGGAATCCTGTGCCCACATGTTGTCACAAAACTTCAGGCCCGGCAAGGAAATTGGTTATGAGCATGCCTGGGAGTTCATACTCGCTTACTTTTCTGGAAATATGAAAACCGGTCTTGACAAGTACCAGTCGTGAAACAGAGCAATGGGCATATTGATCCATCTTATTGATAATCTCTGCAAGCACTTGACCATTTTCATATATTCAATATATATTATACCTTAATGAAAAATTTATATTATGGGGGCGCATATACTCTTTTGGTGTGAATGTTGGGCATGAAAGAATCCCTGGTGCTGGCGCTTTTAATTTCTGTTTTCATATTTTCCGCATATGAATGGAATTCATACGGCGACCCTGAAGGCATAATCGTGTTCGAAGGCAATGAGTACCATCAAACAGATGAACACATAGTAGCAAATGGATTTTTACAATACACGGGGGCCATGTCAAGCAACCGCAAGATATTCGTGTCCCCGAAATATGTCCACCAGATATATGTCGAGGACGATGATGATTATATCACTTACCAGGTCCTCGAGGCAGATATTGGATATAATCACACCATTAGTGATTGCCTAAAAATGAGAAGCGAAAATCTTGGGATAGAGGTAGAGACCATCGGAAATTCGATTTATTTAGAGCACACAATGAAATACTATTGTTGCGCGGAGCTGGAGCTCGACACCATAATCGAGGAAGATCGGATAACCATCTTTGTCATCAATTATGGGGATGTTTGCAGATGCCTATGTGATTATAGGCTCAGCACAGAGATATACAACCTTTCACCAGGGGATTACCATATAAGTGTCTGTGGGATCTTAACGCATGAGTATGGCCCACAGTATTCCGACTACGGTGTCCTATGGCAAAAAGACATCACCATACCTTAATTTTTTTATATTTGTATGGCTATCTATTAGCATGACGAAAAAGGACATATCCCCTTATAACGCACTATTCCCAAATCCAGCCCTTTTGGTGACATGCGGAAAAATTGAGAAACCTAACATAATCACCATAGCCTGGAGCTCGACTGCCTGTCTTGATCCTCCAATGCTGACCATTGCCGTTACACCATCAAGATACTCGTATAATCTTATCGTGGAATCAAAGGACTTCGTAGTCAATATAGCGGATGCGAAGGATGTGGAAAAAGTGGATTATTGCGGCAATGTTTCTGGATTGGACATAAACAAGTTCAAGGCTTGTGGCTTTTCCATCGAGAAATCCGCAAAGGTTAACTCGCCTAGAATAAGGGAGTGTCCCATAAACATAGAATGCTACCTAGACAGGACCGTCCATCTAGGGACACATGATTTGTTCATTGGACAGATCGCCAATGTCTCTGTTGAAGAGGGAATTCTTGGAAAGAAAGACAGACCAGACATCGATGGCATGAATACCCTTGTTTATGCGCAGGGCAGGTACTTCCAGTTGGGGAAGGTCCTGGGGCAATATGGGTTTTCTGTGGCGGATAAGGGAAAAGATTGATTTTTGGTAGATATGATGGCCATACTCATCAGCGGAGACTTCAAAAGCTCAGAAAGGGGCATGTTCGAAGACCTCTTGAAAGGGCAGGGATTGATATTTGACAACGAAGTGACCCCTGTGACAGAACTGGGTGACGTGAGAGTGGCCCTGATGACCTCGTGGAGGAGATTGGAACCTCTGCTGCCGCGCATCCCCGGCCTTGAGATGATACAATGCTTCTTTGCTGGTGCTGACAGGATAAACTTTTCCAAGATGCCGCTTGGCATTGCCATCTGCACAGCCTCGGGCGCAATGGCCTCCTCTGTTGCAGAGCACGCCATTGCGCTTTTGCTGTCGCTAGGCAGGAATCTTAAACTACACCAACAAATGCTGGGATCTGGAAAGTTCTCTCAGCTGGACCCGCTAAACAGTGAGATGGGGGGCAAAAGGATCGGCATAATAGGATACGGTTCCATAGGAATGGAGATTGGGAGGCTCTCAAAGGCCTTAGGGCTAGAGGTATGGGCCCTGAACAGTTCTGGTTCCAGCGATGCCGACCATACATACACGCTCAAGGGGCTTGACATCCTGCTTAGGCATTCCAACTATGTGATAGTCAGCATCCCACTGAACAAGCATACCTTCAATCTTATTGACCGTGGCAGATTGAAGACGATGAGGGGTGATGCAATCCTGGTGAACATATCAAGGGGCAATGTGATCAATGAGAAGGACCTTTATGAGCATCTACGGGACAATCCAAGATTCAAGGCCGGATTGGACGTCTGGTGGCACTACCCCCGGGAAAATGACAGATGGAAGCAAAAGTATCCTTTTGAACAGTTGCCCAATGTTGCGCTGACGCCCCATAATGCGGCCATAGTGCCGGGCTGGAAAGACAGGACCATCAGATTCTGTTGCACTAATATGATTAACTATCTAAAAAAAGAGAATATAAAGAACAAGGTAAAAAGAGAGGATTACCTGATGTAACCCAGGTCCTTGTTCATCTCTGGCATGTTCTGGGCCATTGACTTTCTCTGCATTTCCTGTATCTTGTGTATCAGGCTCTCTGTTTCCTCGGCCCTTTCCTCAAGCGCGGTCATGTCTATCTCAAGGTCCAATATCTGTGACAACACTTCAAGTACGCTCTTGGCAGCCTTGGCATCGATGTACATGTATCCTGGGGACTCCCCTAATAGGCACATTCCCTTTATTCCATCCTGCCTGCCCATGGCCAATAGTAACCCTGATGCTCCAACTATCGCTGCCCCGGAATCATCCCTGAACGTGATGTTGGTCTCCTTGTAATCCTCAACAAGCTCAGGGTGCGTTACGGCACCAAGTACGCGGGGGTGTTCCACTACCTCGCCGCCTGTTGAATAACCTCCAAGGGTGAACATGAGTGACACATCGAACTTTTTTATATAATCAAGTATCTTCGTCACTATCTCATAATGGCCAAATGAATTCGATGGGGAAGGTTGGGTATCTCCTACCAATATGATAAAATCCATATCGTTCTTCTTCCCATAATACAATTTGTTCTTCATCATCCTGACCGACGCATCCTCTTTGATCAGTGCCTGATGCGGAAAGTGTGGAGAATATATCTCCGCGATCTTCTCTGCATCAATCTCCTGGATCAGGTGCTCTGCAGCAAGCTTTCCTATCAATCCAATGCCAGGAAGACCTTCAATAAAAACAACATTTTTGGCTTCAACATCCTTGATGGTCTTGATTATGGTTTCCTTCATTATAATCACATTAACTTCATTTCTCTCTTCCACTTTCTACGATATTTGGCATATTTATCCTCAGGTGAATATTTTGGGGGTCTTGCAATCACTGTATTGCCGCCACATTTGGGGCAAATCTCATGCAGCGTATAGGCCCCACACAATACACATTTCAGAATCTTCATGATTACTTCTTCCTCTTGAAAGAAGTGTCACCACAGCTTTCGCCCATCAGCTTCGTTACCTGATTTACCACGTTGTCCAGGGCTGACTCCGCCATCTTGTAATCAGGGGCGATAATCTTTACGCTGTAACGTGGGGACCCAAGCAATCTTATGTCAACATCTATGTCGTCTGATATGCTCTCATCCCTGATGGCTATGAGGTTCTCCTTGATGATGTTCACGCCGTTGCCCATGGGACATGAAACGGACAGTTCCCCTGTTATCTCAACAAGCGGGGCCTCTATGTTCGCAACTATGATCTCCTTTAGGGACTCGACGTATTGGGGTGGAACAAGCCCATCCAAGACGCCTTCGTCTTTGGCTATCACTTCTTCAAAACACTCATACACCATAGGGTACTTATCAAGAATGTTGTTGTAGATCTCCATTAATTGATCTGGGGGAATCCCATTCTGTGTTCCAAAATATTCGAGCAACTTATTTCCTTTCTTCTTGACCTTGTATCTCTTGACCGCAGCCTTTTTTTGTTTCTGGGTAACCTTTCTCAAGGAAAGATCAATATGGTGCTTTTGTTCGTCCACCCTTAGGACCTTGCAGACGACCTTTTGATTTTCCTTGACATGGTTCCTGATATTTTTTACCCAGCTTGAGGAAATCTCTCTTATGGGTATCATTCCCTCGAGATTGTATTCATCAAGCTTTACCATGGCCCCGTACGGAAATATCTCCGACACGGTGCACATGACAAAGTTGCTAACATCAGGGAATCCCTCTTCATGCTCAAACATTTTTTCACTCCAATTCGGCAACGATATTGGCCTTTATATCTCCGAGGCCGCCCTTGCAGTCGACCAGAGTCTTCCCACAAACCATGCATTTCACATTTGTGGAAGGCTTGTTGAATACAACTTGCTCGTTACCGCAATCTTCGCATTTTACCTTTACAAACTTAGATTTCGTCATTACGCCCTCGCCTCTCTAAATTCCAACTTCTTTACCCTGAATCCAGGTTTTGTATGGGCTTTCTTGCATTCGCTACATACATAGCGAAGATCATGCTTTCTAGTAGGTTTCTCTCCAGAAGGTTTTGGTCTTGGATAACCCCCGTATCCGGCCATTTTACGTCTGAATCTCCTCTGACCGCTGGAAAGTTCTCCCCTTTTCTTCTTTTTTACCACTTTTATGTTGTGAACAGTATGCTTTTTACAATATGGACAATATGTTCTTCTCGTCTTAGGCATTATCATGATCTCACCAACCTATTCAATCATGCCATGCTTTGATAAAATGGCATGGACATTTTCGGGAAAATGATCAACATCCCCAGGTTTATAAGGCCCGTATTTCCTCAGTTCTCCATCCATGAATGAAGGAATGGGCAATATAATCTTTGCCTTTATAAACCCTTCCCGCTCATAGGTATACTCTCCTCTAAGGATAGGTTCAAGTAAATCCTTACGATACTGCTTCTTTAATAATGAAACTTGTTTAAAAATGTTTTGTTCATCGGATAAAAGGTTGTCATCCCCTGAATCAGCAATCTTGCCAAGCCTCAGGTCGAACAACAGTGTTATCTTGAATTTGACATCTCCCATCTCAGAGACTATCAGGTCATTGTCCAGACCCTTCGACTTCAGGGCACGGTTCTCCAATCTCTTTAAGTAAAACGATATGTTCTCGAAAAGGTTTTCCTCTATGTCAGCCAGAGAGGCATTCTCCATCTCCTTTTCCAAAGCCTTGTCAAGCTCGATCATCTTTCAATCCTTGGCGCAAGAACAAACTTGATAACTGCCCCACCGATCTCAAAGTTCATCAGAATGGGTGCATCTGCCCCAAGCTCAAGGGTTATAGGTCCGTTTATCGAGCTGGAGACGTCTGCAAGATAACTAAGATTGAATGTGGAGCTGCAGTCCTCCTGTACCTTGTATTCCACCAGGGAGTCCTTCTCTATCCTTGTCTCTATGTCACCGATGTCGCCTTCCGCCTTCATGACGAACGCATTGTCCTTTGTCTCAAGCGTGATGTGGTCTGCGACTATGGATGCATCTTTTATGCCATCCTTGAAAAGTGTTGAATCTATGCCGATTATGGCATTGGTGGGGAAATCAGGAAGTTTAAGATTCGATTGTTCGGGCGTGTCTATTATTGGCAGGCCAAAGCGCCTTCTTGATTCTCCAACAAATGTGACGAACAGCTTGTTGTTATCCTCATCTGCCTTTATCATCATCATGTCTGTGGGTTTTCCCCTGCTCATTACCCTCGACATCTCCTCGACATCTATGCCCAAGACACGCTCTGAGTCCACAGAGAAGTCGATGAACTGGTCCTTTGGAACCTCAAGATCGATAAGAGAGATATGTGATGGATCCATTGCCCTCAAGGTTAATCCATCCTGGTCTATCCTTAATGGCGCCTCCTCAATAATACTACCTATAACCGAGATGATATTTTTCCAATTCTTTGCTTCAATCTTAGCCTCAAACATAAATTCACCGATAGATTAGATTTATTATAATATCATTAAAAGCTTTTCTCAATATTGATGAATATAATGATGTTATAACATTATTGTGTTATAAATCCTGATATTTTTGTATTATATCGACAGATTTCTTGTAAAGGTCTGTATTGAGCTCGTTCATGTCCTGGATTATTTCGGCCTCAATTGTATTACCGTATACCCTTCCGATCACCCTTATGGTGTCCTTGATCTTGAATGAAACATCATCATTGAGCATTACATTCACCTGCCCTGTGCCATCGTCTATCGTCATTTCCTCGTCGTCCTTCCTTATCACAGTGCCAACCACTGACACCCTGGCTGACTTGGAGATGTCCTTTATCCATACAACTTTCGCAGGTGTTCTTCTCATGATCTCGCCTCAATACTCTCTCCACGTATGTCCGCACTTAGTGCATCTGTAAAATTTTGTTGAGGGTTCGTCCCCAGACCTTGTCTGAAGCTCCCACCAATATGCCTCCACGTTCTTACATTTGGGGCATTCTTCCCTGGTCTTGGGCAATGTGTCTATATTATCCTCAATCACAATAAGCTTTTCCTTTGGGGAATGTGATATCTTTTCTTTCATTACATACTTGGATTTGTCACTAGTATCCAACTCTTTACAAAATCCACACTTACTACAAACGACAATAGTATTGCCATCCTTCTTTGTAGGACGCATTAATGATCCACACTCTGGACAAAATTCCATATTTACACCTTTTTCATTTTAAAAAACGAATGATTCGCCCATATAATTATATCATAATATAAATTTATTGGTTCAGACAATAAGAAGCGCATTTTTTGTTTATATAATTATAGTCAATGAATTAGACCAAATCGTAAAAATAGCATAATAAAAATTGAAGACAGATTCTACCATGATAACAAGACCCGTGCATCAGAAGGTAATTACCAGAACTGGTATGCCCGTTGCCCACCTTATTACCCTGTCGGTTGTGCTTCCTATTATCTGTGTTCTCATCCCTGTTCCGCCCACACTGCCGATCGCTATAAGGTCTGCATTCTCCGTTTTGGCAAGTCCAATTATCTCCTCGGCCGGTATGCCTTGTTTCAAGAACGTCTTTATGGGAACATCGTGCTTCTTGGCATATTCACTGATATATGCAAGATACTTTTCGCCTGATATGTTCATCTTCTTTAAGATGGCATACTCATCCTCATGCGTAAGCTCCCCATATTTTTGTACATCGAACGACTTTACGACATGTATCGCCAATATTTCAGCACCCATCGAGCCTGCCATCCTCACGGCCTCCTTAGCAGCCTTGTGGGCAGCTTCAGAACCTGAGATAGGGACAACTATTTTATTAAAATAGCCTGACATTTATTCACTTCCTTTTGTATATATCTAATACATAAGTGGTATTTAATAATTATTGAAATATTTATAACAATTTACCAATCCTTATTTTGCCCCTCTTCTTGTCTTTACGGCTATCCCTCTCTTGAAGTAAGGTATCTCAATCGGGGAGAGTAAAAGCCATCCGGACCCCAGGAGCTTGTCATCCTCGTCAACCACCAACACTTCCTCTCCGCTGTGGAGGTCTGTGTCGATGTCCTTTACGAATTTTGCAAAGACATCACCATGGGACACGACATACTGGGAAACCTCGTTATCCACCATTACCCTATACTTGGGATACGGCAATAGGGAGTGCAATCTCCTTTGTCCCTCGTCCGCCAATATAAAAAGCCCGTCTCGGGCCCGTAGGGTGGCAACTACCTCACCATCTATCGATATGGTCCTGACACGATCGTTCTTGGAATACGTTATGTTCGCGCCCTTGAACAGGTTGTGGCCAATGCCCATCCCAAATTGATAGTCGGCGATGCTCTCCACCATCTGCCTCTCTGGAACGTCCATCTCAGGCTCCCTGTCAATCTCCACATTGAATGGGTATGTGTGAAGCAGCGCCGTTGGAACTCTTCCAAATACCAGGTGCTTTGTTGAACTCACTTCCCCCAGCCTTTCCTCAGAGCGCCTTAATGCGGTGTTGAAAATTGGCCTGTATTTAGTTTCAGCCCCAGTATAGAACTCGGTCGTCCGTTTTACCAAAGGATCGAACTGCCCAATGAACTTGCGGTATTTCCTGAGATTCCTATATGCAAAATACAGTTTTGGATGCGCCCTGACCCTCATTTCAACGAAGTCCCATAGGCTCCCCTCATGTATCGCCTGTTTTATCCTGCTTATCTCCTCATAGGTCACATGCAGATTGTGCAAGGACAGCAATCTTGTTCTCTCTGCGTCCTTCATGCCCATTAGCTCTTTTGGGGTGTACTTGCTGCACACTGGGCAGTTGCATGGGAGATACGTCAATTCCTCCAGCTTCTTGGTCCCATTCACGGTCATGTACCTGTTGTCCCTTGCATAGAGGACATATGCGGCCGAATCAAAAAGGTCGCAACCCAGAAGAACATAAAGGGACAGCATCATTGGATGCCCGGCCCCGAAAAGATGAACGGGCTTGGCGGGCGATAGCTCTTTTTTCGCTGTGATGACAATATCCACAACATCCTTGAATCTATATTGCATCAAGAGCGGCACGACAGCCCCGATCGGATGTATCTCAAAGTCCATCTCCGCCATCTGCCTTGCAGATGACCTTCTAAGCCTGAGATGCGTCGATCCCTGCACTGTTCCATTGAGATATCCTTCCCTGAGCTCCCTCGCCTCTTTCGCACGCTCGACCGTTGTCTTAAGTTCCCTTTTCGCCTTTTCGTATGGAACGTCAGGAAGAGTGGGAATATCAAGAGATGTCGCCACATCGACACCGATGTCGTTTTGGAATTTGATTATCTCCGAATTCGGGATTTCCACGTCATGATACTGCATTAGCTGAAAAGAACCAGAGTCGGTCACTATCACGCCATCATAGTCCAAAAGGGCATGGACCCCCTTCTCAAGCGCCGCATCCCTTAATCTATTGGAGGAATGTATGATATATGAGTTAGTGATGATGATCTCTGTACCGAAAAGCTTCTTCATCTCAGAGGGCCTTATGGTCAACTTCCCGGGATTTATTACTGGCATTAGGGCTGGTGTCTCAACAGTTTTATTGCCGATCTTCAATTTGCCTATCCTGCCCATGCCATCCTTGGCCTTTATCTCAAACATTCTTTCACCATATTATCATTCGTTTTAATACTTTTTTATCACGAAATCCATGACAGCATGCACAATGCCGGGTGAGTATTTCTTGACCATCCTGCCCTCAATGAATTCAACTTCGACCCCGCCCATCGATGCCTGTGCCTTGATCTCGCGCATCATTTCGCCCTTGTAGTCCTTGATTGGGACAGTTTGGTGATAATGGAAGATGCACCCATCATCTGCGATAGAAAAGGCCTTTTGTAGGTATTCATCAGTGGTCCTAACATATCCCATTATTATCCTTCTTGCCCCTTCGCCAACATAATCCCTGCAATCAATGTTCAGAGCATCCAGATTACCCTCTAGCCTGTTCATCCTGATGTTCTGTACAAGATATTCATAAGAAGCGGGATTTTTTTCAATTGCCATCACCCTTGAGCCAGTATACTTCGCTATTGGCAGTGAAAAGTACCCTATGCCGGCAAACATGTCGACGACAAGGCCCACATCCTCAAGCCTAGACATCCTTATTCTCTCATTTATGTTTCCCGCAGAGAACATCAGCATCTCAAGGTCTAATTTGTATCTTATCCCATTCTCCTTGTGAACGGTGACCGTATCTGTTCCATAAAGGAGGGTGTGCCCTGGTTCCCTGAACTCCCCGCTGATCCCCTTCTTCTCCATTACGCTTTTTACACCAAGGACATCCCCATATGCCTTGGCGATCTGATATTTATTAGAAATCAGTATTTCCGGGATGTTGATCAATGCTATGTCACCAACGAGCTCATAAGCTCGCGGCAAAGATTCCAACTCTGCATCGCTTAGTAAGACGGAAAGCCTTTTCCTTATATCTTGAAAATGCCTTCCCTCCATCATATCACTTGTTGTCTATCTTTATCTTGATCTTCCCGCTCTTAAAGTCCTGTAACGTGGAAAGCATGCCAAGAACTGAGTTCTTTATGATGTTTTGCACAAAGGCGTTCATGGGGAGCTCCTTGCCATCGATGGATATTGTAATATCTTTTTTTATTGTGAGGCAGTCATTTATCGTCTTTTCGCCATCCACGATTGAATATAGCATCTCTTCGCATGTCAGGCCACAACCCTTGCAATTTAGCTCAGGGATCTTTTCGAATGTCTTTTCCTCGATGATGTCTACCAATTTCTCGACATTTCCAATTGATATGGCCTTCTTGCCCTTGTATTCCGTAAGCTCATTTGCCACAAGCCCGCTTATTGCAAAAACCTCTCTCCTGAAATCTTTCTCAAGCTCATCCTTGTTCTTTGCCGTAACGACCTTCGGAACCAGTGCCTGCCTGAAGCCCTCCAGCACAAGATAATCTGCATGGAAGAAAGCTAGCATCTCCATTAGATTTTTTTTCTCCTTGTAGATGATGGATGTCTCTTTCTCGCTGATTACCCCTATCGAGCGTGCACCGGCCTTCGAAAAAAGGTCGGTGTCCCTTCCAGGCACATCTATGGAAAAATCAGAATAGGAAATATGTTTTATGGCAGCTACTTTGTATCCTCTTCTTCTCAGTTCCCGTATTATGGACGTGACCACGGCGGTCTTCCCAGAATTTTTGAAACCATATACTCCAAATACTTTCATGATATCGTTTTTGATAGAACATACAAATATTAAAATATTTGCATTTGAACCAATCAGCACAAAAATATGGGGTTTATAAGGGAAAAACCAATAAAATCTTCATAAAAATCAAATAGAAAAATATTTAATTATATATTGTTCAAAATAAAATGATAGTATGTCCTTTAGGGTTAGAATCGTAAAAAAAATATGGGAAAGCATAACTGGTCCCATCGATCCTGATGCAATCTTCCTGTTCTATGGCTTCCATGCTGAAAATGAGAACTGTACATACCTGGTGAATTTGGCCATTGGGAAGGGAAAGTTGCAAGACCCACTTCAAGTGCCATTGAAACAGGACAAGTTGGACCTTCTCGGTTGGGGTTTCATTCAACCGCCAGAGGTCGGATATGTATCCTTTGAAAACTTCAAGGTACAGACCCATGTGCAGGACATAATGCCCAAATCAGTCATGATAATAGTCAATCCAAAGCTTCAGAACGAGATAAAGATAATGAGGATCAAGGAGCTCAAGTTGGAGAAAGTGCCATTTACCATAATAAATGAGGGCGACAGGGTATTTGATAAATTCCTCGAAGAACAAAAAAATCTTGCTATGTTCACAGATTCCGACATCTTTGAGAAAAAACAGGAATATCCGGTCACCAAAAAGGACCTTGTGACCGAGATCCTTGATGAGATGAAGGAAAAGATGTACTTCTTGGAAAAGCATGGAAAGAACACATCAGACTATCCAGACCTAGAGAACGCTCTGGACCTTGCAGAGGAGGGGCTTTTCGGAAGGGCAGGATTCTACTTACGCCTTGTTCAGAAGAAGATAGAGGATGATGTCGTATCATTTAGGCACAAGGACAAGTATGAACAGCTTCTCAAGGACATGAAAAACGATCTTAACTCTTTCCCTTCAAAGGAAATAAGGCCCGACCTTGGAGATGCCTTGAGTAGGATAGAGCAATTGATCGAAGAAGCCGAATCCATGTATTACAAGGAAAACTACAAAGATGCGCACTCTAAGATCTTCAGGGCACATGAATACCTCTTACAGATATTGGGCAAAGAAGCCGATAACGAGTTAATTGAGAACAAAGAGAGCAAAATGATAGATAACGACCTTGAACCAATCCTTACCCTGGAAGAGTTCGAGGCAGACGTTCCGCTTTTTGAGCCCATCCCATTGGGATCTGAGAAATACCCTATTGAGGATTACGGCGACATCGGACAAAAGATCGAGTCCCTGGAAAGCAAGAAACGACAGGATCCACACAACAAGTTTATACTCGGGGAGCTGGGCGATGCCTACTTCGAGGCGGGGGACATACACAAGGCACTCGAATGCTACAAGATGCAGCTTAAAAAGACACCTAAGAATCCCATACTTCTCAACAATATTGGGATGATATACAAGCTCCAGTTCAACTACAAGAGCGCCATCGACATGTTCAAGAGGGCACTAGAAAACGACACCACGTATTCCGAGGCATATTATAACCTGGGCTTCCTCATGTTCGAGGAGGGCGACCTTGCCGAGGCCATAAAGAACTACGAGAAGGCATTGGAGCTAAATCCGGACCTGAATCTGGCACGTGACAGCCTGAATGTAGCCAGAAAGAAAAGGGAAGAGTTCATGAAGCAGCAAAAACTTTTCAGAAAAGAGGACTTCGAGAACAGGTAATTTGATTTTCAATTAAAAAAAGAAAAAATATTATTTATTTTTTCCATATTGCTCCACAGCTTTTGTCATTGCATATACGTTAGAGAAAGGTGCAGGCGGTGGCATCTCGCACCCTACTGTGAGTGCATACCCTTTCTTGGATTTCATTCCCGCTTCCATGTTCTCCCTACACAGGCCCATCCACTCATCAAATTCTGCCGTCATGATCAGAGGCGGGTCCACATTGCCGAAAAGATTGAATTGATCTCCAAATATTTCCACTTGTTTCTCCATTGTGACCTCCGGCCCAAAGTGTAAAATCCCATTCTCACCCATGGGTATCT